>Ga0310840_100118_pt1 | contig 92514 bp, 84 predicted proteins | sample SM_ome_8_FD_201304 | JGI IMG/M metagenome (GOLD analysis project Ga0310840, IMG submission 201304) | Sorghum-adapted microbial communities enriched on stacked mutant (SM) sorghum from Joint BioEnergy Institute, Emeryville, California... ...
CGTTTCCTGATCTGTGGTTTCTGAGCTTCGACAACCCAGAACCGTAGACGGGAGGCGGCGTGCGCTGTTGATCAGGACTTCAAGCCACCCACAAGATCAGCAGTAGAGCCCTATTTTGCGGTCTTCCTCATCGACAAGCGCACCGACCGCAAGCCGGGGGTTTTTGCCGTGCCTGCGTTGCAGGAGAAGGCCGTCGGCATCGGGAGCGCGGGCGCCGATAACAGGGTCGCCGAGCGGTATGCCTGGCTACGAGGCGCCGGTCACGTCAAGGTCGGGGATAACGAGTGGCGGAGCAACGGCAGCGGACTTCACGTGTCAGACGAGAAGGCTTCACCGCTGACGTTCGTCGCGCTCTTTCCGTACTTGGAGGAGCCGGATCCGCAGCTGACGATAGCCACCGCTCCGGTTGCGATGTCCGACCTGCTGTTGGCCCTGGTCTACATGGGGCCGGACGGACAGGTGTACTGGGCGCGGCGGCTCCAAGGGTAGTGGCGGAACCACGATCCTTTCGTGAAGAGCCCTACCGAACTTGCTCTCGATCTCTGCCCTGACCTGAAGGCCCGCACGTCGAGCAAGGGCTCGGTACTGCTCCGCTACGCCCTGATGGACGGCACGCCCGGCACTGGAGACATGTCCGCCACCGACCGGGGCGCGTAGGAGAGGTCGGACGCTTCCGACCGTACGGGTGCCCGGCGTGGGTCACCCGCCGTCCACCGGCTCGCCGGCTCACCTCGGTCGGAGCCGTACGCGGCCAGCATCTGCGTTGGTTAGCGAGAAAGGTCGTGGCAGGCTGTCGAATCGGCGCCGGCCGTTCGACAAGCAGGTGTAGGCATCACTACTACCGATGGGAGGCTTCCGTGGCCCAGTACGCGATCATGCTGTTCGCTAAGGCCCCGGCCGACAGCGCCGACCTGACCCCGGAGGAGCGGGCGGCGCATGCGCGACACGCCGAGGATGTGACCGCGCTTGGCGGGCAGATGCTGACGGCGTTCGCGCTGCAGCCGAGCACGATGGCGACGTCTGTTCGCGGCGATGTCGTGACCGACGGTCCGTTCCTCGACGCCAAAGAGGTCGTGGCCGGTGTCTACGTGATCGAGGCCCCCGACCTGGACACCGCGCTGGAAATCGCCCGCCGCAACCCTGCGACGCAGCAGGGGGGCGGAGTTGAGGTACGGCCGGTGGCGTCCAGCTTCATCGCTCCCCCGGCGAAGGCGTGACCGGCCCGGCCGAGATCAGCGCCGCCGTCGCCGACGCGCACCGTCGCGGCTGGGCCCTGGTGCTCGCCGCGACGGCGCGGGTCGCGCGAGACCTGGACCTCGCGGAGGAGTGTGTCCAGGAGGCGTATGCCGCAGCGCTGAAAGCCTGGTCGCGTACCGGCATCCCTCGCGAGCCGGTGGCCTGGCTGACGACGACGGCGAAGCGCCGCGCCCTGGACGTCCTGCGACGGGAGCAGGTGTTCCGGACCAAGCTGCCGTTGCTGATGGATCCGGGCGAGGCGGCGACCGATGAGCTATCGACGGTGGAGGACGAAGCGGTGGCGGGATCGGAGCCGGTCGAGCCGGCCGACGTGGTACCAGACGAGCGACTGCGGCTGATTTTCCTGTGTTGCCATCCGGCCCTGGCTCAGGAGGCCCAGATGGCCCTCACCCTGAGGTTGGTCTGCGGCGTGCCGACCAGCGAGCTGGCCCGGGCCTTCCTGGTGTCGGAGCCGACGATGGCGGCCCGGCTGACCCGGGCCAAGAAGAAGATCTCGGTGGCCCGGATCCCGTACCGGATACCGTCGGCGGGCGCGTTGCCCGACCGCCTGGGCGGCGTGCTCGGCGTCATCCATCTGCTGTTCACGATGGGACACACCGCCCCGGCGGGCGATTCGCTGGTGCGGGCCGACCTGATGGACCAGGCGCTGCACCTGGCCCGGATGCTAAGCGAGCTGATGCCCGACGAACCGGAGGTCCGGGGGCTGCTCGCCCTCTTGTTGCTGTCACATGCCCGGCGGGCCACGCGGGTCGACGATCGCGGCCGGCTGCTGCGCCTGAGCGAGCAGGACCGGTCGCAGTGGGATCGGTCGATGATCGCCGAGGCGCGCGACCTGATCATGGCCGGCCTGCGCGGTGGGCGGGCCGGACGCTACCTGCTGCAGGCGGCCATTGCGTCCATCTATGTTGATGCGCCGACATATGACCAGACGGACTGGGCGCAGATCCTGGCCCTCTACGATCGGCTCCTTCAGGTGTGGCCGTCGCCGGTCGTGGCGGTGAACCGCACCGTGGCGCTGGCCGAGGTTCAGGGACCCGGGTCGGCGCTGGCCGAGATCGAGGCGCTCGAGCAGGACCATCGGCTCACGGGCTACCAGTACCTGCCGGCTATCAAGGCCGAGCTGCTGGCGCGTCTGGGACGCAGGGTCGACGCATCGGTCGCCTACCGGCGAGCGCTTGAGCTGACCACCAACGAGGTCGAGCGAGCCTTCCTCGCCGAGCGCCTCGCCGAGGCAAATCACCCGGAGTCGCGTCGGTGACGGCGCCTAAGCTGTGCGCGCAACTGCCCGGCGAGGTGGCGGTCGCGGGGCGTGAGGTTGTGGTCGCTGTAGGCGCGCACAGTGTTTCCGGCCAAGCCGCGGTTTCCGGCTAGGCCGCGCCAGTTGCGATCCAGGCGGTGAGGTACTCGGCAACGGTCATGGAGCCCGTGGCGGCGCCGGTGCGGATGTGCCGGATCACTGTGTCGCGGTCGGGCAGCGGCTGGCCGGTCCAGACGACCGGTGCACCGGTCGTCAGGCAAACACGAACTGAGGGACGGTCCCGATCATGGGAAACCGGCCCTTGACCAGCAGCGCGCCCGAAGGGATTCGAACCCCTAACCTTCTGAGCCGTAGATCCCCAAGACCATGTTCGCGCCGTTCGGATGCGTCCGGGTTCGCTGCTCAGCGCTGCATCAGCGGGTCCGCATGAACAGATTGCGCACCGACCAGTTCCCTCCGCTCGACTGGTCTAGTCTCCCGAGACGGACTGACGGAAGGCATGGCGCTATGCGGAAACTGATCTACGGCATGAACCTGACCCTGGACGGCTACATTTCCGCGCCCGGCGACGACCTCGGCTGGAGCAGGCCGAGCGATGAGCTGTTCCAGTGGTGGCTCGATCAGGAGCGGGCGATCAGCCTGTTTCTGTATGGGCGCCGACTGTGGGAGACCATGAGCGCTTACTGGCCGACCGGCGACCAGCAGCCGGGCGCCACCCCGGCGCAGATCGAGTTCGCGCGGAACTGGCGGGACACGCCGAAGGTTGTGTTCTCCTCAACGATCGACAAGGTCGACTGGAACACTCGCCTGGTCACGAGCGACGCGATCGCCGAGATCACCCGGCTCAAGGCCGAGGACGGCGGGCCGATGAGGGTCGGTGGCGCAACGCTCGCCGGCGCGGTCATGCGGGCCGGATTGATCGATGAGTACGAGATCGTCACCCATCCGGTTCTCGTGGGCGGCGGCACACCGTTCTTCACCGCGCTGGAATGCTGGGTGAACCTGAACCTGGTGGAGACGCGAACGTTCCCCGGCGGCGTGGTCTTGACCAGGTACGAGACGAGGCGCTGAGCGCGATTCCTTCCCGAGGAGCTTGTCTGAGGTAGCGGTCACCAAGTCGATCTCCGTGGAGAAGACGCGCCGGGTGCAGCAGGACGCCGTGGCCGGACTCCCAGACGGGACACCGGCCCCTGACCAGCAGCGCGCCCGAGGGGATTCGAACCCCTAACCTTCTGATCCGTACATTCCCGAGGCAGCTCCCCAGCCGTTCGGCAAGGTCCGTGTCGGCCTGGTCATGGCGCTTTCCACAACTGGTCCCGTTCGGGTCTGTCCGACTTCGTTTGAGCCGATGGCGCCCACGCGTGGCTCTCAAGAGGGCGGGTGACTATTTCCGCTGTCTGGGCACGCCGTGGATCCTTTGACGGCTGTCGGTAGCACGAAATAGTGCCCATGAACCCGGCTTCCACCGTGCCTCGCTGGCTCGGTGCAGCCTCGGGTGCGAACGAGGGCGGTCCCTTAGCTGGCTTCGGGGTTCAGCAGCAAGGTGGCGACGTTCTGGCACACCCTACCGTTGTGCGCCAGGTCGTTCTCGTCGTTTCCGCTGCTCGGATACTGCAGCAGGACGGCCATCACCCAGGTCTCGCCAATGGCAAGGCAGTTGGTCCGGTAGGTGTTGTCCTCGTGCCAGATGTCCCAGCCGTTCTTCACCGCGACCGGCGCCCCAGGCAGGGCCTTCCCGATCCCGAAGTCACCCCGGCCGCGCACACTGCGCATCCAATCGAGCAGGACCGGTGTCCACTTTGGCCCGGTGGCGCGCCCGTCAGCGATGCAGCGGCCCATCCGTACGGCGTCTTGCGCCGTGATCGTGGTGTACCCGAATCCATAGCCACGGGCCGGGGGCTTCGTGCCGGTGAGCCCACAGATGCGGACGAGCCGCTTGATGGATTCGGCCCCGCCGTTCTCGCGCCACGTGCGGTCGGCCGCGGCGTTGTCGCTGTCGCGGATCATCGCCTCGAGGTCGCGCAGCTTGGACTCGCTCGGTGCTTCGCCGCTCTCGGTCGCGCGGCGGAGGTAGTCGGCGGCAAGCCACGCCTTGATCATCGACATGGTGGTTGTGGGCTCGTCCATGTTCTGGGAGCCGACGATCTCGCCAGTGCGCTGGTCCAACAAGGCCCAGCTGAGGAAGCCCTTGGTGTCAACGCCTGCGACCGTTACCTCCGCCGACCGGAATGGCAGCGGCTCGAGCGTCGGGCTCGGCTCCGGAGTCGGCGCCTCCTCGGCCACTGGACTCTGGCCTTCGGTGGACGGGGTCGGCACGACCTTCATGCCCACGGCGACGGCGACCACGCCGAGCAACAGAACCACGAAGGCCCAGATCGGCACCCGGCGCGTGCGCCGGCCGTGCCTGCTGGACTGCCGCTCGGCGGGCGGGCGCGGGCGCGGAGGTGGCGGGTACGGCGGTGCAGTGGGCGGCCACGGTGCTGGGCGGGCTCGCCGGAATCCCGCCGCGTGCCGGCTCCGGTGGTCGGCCCACGCCGCGTCGTCGGCGCGGCAATGGTCATACCCGTTCGTGTGTCCCGTGGGCGGGCCCAGCCGGTGGGACCCGGGACGGAGCCGCGCCTCATCGCCGTATTGCGAAGGGGGCTGCGACCACCGGTCGTCGGTCGGCAAGACAGCACCTCGCGGGGAAGCGGGGGTGGCGCCGGCGCGCGGGTCACGCGCCGACCCGATGGTAGCCGTCCGGTTCGCCCTGCCACGTCTCCCTGCGACAGCAGGCCCGGTCATTCCGAGTCATCGACCCAATTCATGCTGGGGTCCTCTTCGTCGGGCGACGTTGCGATCACCTGGTCCCACGCGTTGACGATGGCTGCGGCCTGCCGCTCGCTACAGGCCAAGCCACTGAGCAGGACGTTGTTCTGATAGTCAAGGACCTCGAAGCGCCATCGATCGAGTTCCGGCCGGTGTTCCAGCTCGGCCCAGAAGTGGCCGGAACGATCGCGGGGAAACACCTCGTCTGGCACGTACCACTCCTCTGCCGCGAAGCCCATCTCTGTCGACGATCCTGGCCGGGGGCATCGGTTCCGGTCCTTGGCGCAATCTGTCATCGGCGCCGGGCGATGGCGGCGCTTGCGCCGACAGCAGGCCGAGCGCGGCCGGCGCGATCCGCTTGCGGGCCGCCTTGATCGCCATCACCAAGGACGTGTACGGGCACCTGATGGAAGGCGACCGGCGCTTGGCCGCCGAGGTCGTGTCGCGGGCGCTGTTCGGAGAGTGAGGATCCGGTGGCTCCCAACGTGGCTCCCAGGGCGGCCCAGTGTCGATCATGACAGAGACGGAAACGCCCCCGACCTGGCCGATCGTGGCTGGTCGGGGGCGTTGCCCTGTATGGCGCGCCCGAAGGGATTCGAACCCCTAACCTTCTGATCCGTAGTCAGATGCTCTATCCGTTGAGCTACGGGCGCAGTGCCTGACCAGTGTACATAGCCGGTCCAAGCGCGGAGGCTCCGGGATTCGAACCCGGGAGGGGCTTGAGGGCCCCAACCGCATTAGCAGTGCGGCGCCATAGACCAGACTAGGCGAAGCCTCCCTCGGCGGCCAGCGGCGCGTACCACAGACCGTCGAGGGTCGAGGATACAGGGACTGAATGATCTCGACAAAGTCGCTATCCTGCGGCTACCCCGGGCCCGCTTCGGACATCGAGGGACAAGCGGGCCTGATTTATCCCCTTTTTCCTGGAGGTCATCCCCTCTATGGTCACCACCCTACGCCGGCTCGGCCTGTCGGCGGTGCTGACCGTGACCGCCGTCGCGGCCACGGCCCTGCCCGCCCAGGCGGAAACCCCCACCGGCACCATCTCCGGACAGATCTCGGGCATCGGCTCTGACCTCGCCTGGGTGAACGTCTACGACACCTCGTACGACTACATCACCGGCACCTACACCGACTCGGACGGCAACTATCGAGTCGAAGTCCCGGCCGGGGACTACAAGCTGCAGATCACCGTCGGCGGTCTCCAGCAATGGGCGCACCAGAAGACCGACTTCTCGGAGGCGGACACCTTCACCGTCACCGCGGGCGCCGAGGTGACCGTCAACGAGTCCCTGCTGCCGCACGGCGTGCTCACCGGCACGCTCCTCGACGGCACCACCCCGGTCGCCGGCGTATGGGTGAGCGCCTCGCCGATCGACGGAAGCATGCCCGGCTCCGCAACCACCGACGCGCAGGGGCGGTTCACCATGCGGCTCCTCGCCGGGCGCTACCGGGTGTCGTTCCATCTCGACGACGGGTTGACCCAGTACTACCGGCAACAGACGGACGTCAGCCAGGCCGAGGTCATCACGATCACCGCGGGCGAGCAGGTCGAGATCACCGACACCGTGCTGGCCACCGGGTCGGCGTCCGGCCGCCTGACCGAGGACGGCGTCGGCGTGGCCGGCGCGCTGGTGAGCTGGGACGGTGTGACCGGCGCACCGTCCGGGTTCGCGTACACGGACGCCGACGGCCGGTACCGGCTGCCCCGACTGTTCCCCGGGGATTACCGGGTGTCGTTCCGGCTCCCCGACGGGCGGACGCAGTGGGCGCACGGGAAGCTCGACGAGGCGGCGGCGGACCGGTTCACCATCGTCGCCGGCGCCGAGACGGTCGTCGACGAGACCGTTCTGCCGACCGGCCAGGTGCTCGTCCGCGCGGCCGACGCCCGGACCGGAGAGCCGGTCACCAACTTCTGCGCCGATGTCGGCGGAGTGTTCGGCTGCGCGCAGGACGGCGTTGTCAACTTCGCCAAGGTCCCCGCTGGTCGGCACCCGGTGTTCGTCTACGTGAGTGACGAGAGGTACCTCAACGGCGAGGCCGTGGTGGACGTGACGGCGGGCGCGGTGGCTGAGGTGACGGTCGCGCTCGAGCAGGCCGCGACGATCACCACTGTGGTCCGCGACCGGCGCAGCGGCAACCCCGTCGCCGGCGTCTGCCTGCAGCCGGTCCGGCTGCGCTTCGCGACGCTGGCAAACGGCCCGCAGGCGTGCAGTGACGAGCAGGGCCGGGTGACCCTCACCGGGCTCACGCCTGACACGTACACGCTCTTCGCCAGGGTCGACAACGGCGTGCACGGCATGCAGTGGGTGGGGAGGAACGGCGGCACGGGCAGCCAGTTCACCGCACACAAGATCACGATCAAGCAGGGCCAGACGGTCGAGGCGCCGCCGGTGCTGCTCGACCCAGCCGGGTCGATCTCGGGCCGGGTGACCGACAAGGCGACCGACGCACCAGTGGCCGACGCCATCGTGTCGCTGCTCACCGCGCACCCCGGTATCGGCGACTTCGGCCCCTCCGCCCGCACCGACGCCGACGGGCGGTACACCCTCGCCAACCTCGGCCCGTACGACTGGCCGCTGTACTTCGATCATTTAGAGTACGCCGGGCAGTGGTCCGGCGGGGCACCGAGCCGGCTGGTCGCGAAGCCGATCAAGGTCAAGGCCGGCAAGACGGTCACCGCGGACGCCGCACTCACCGCGGGCACGCTGGTGCGGGGCACGGTCCAGCGTGCGTCCGGCGAAGCGGTGGGTGACACCTTCGTCGTCGCCTACGACGCGGTGACCGGTGACATCGCCTCAGCCGCCTGGATCTACGGCGACACGTACGAGATGCACGTGCTCGGTCCGACGCTGGTGCGGTTCGAGGTGGACCGCGGCTGGCACCGCGAAGCGGACAGCTTCGACCGGGCGGCCATCGTGGTCATTCCGAGCGGCGGGACGAAGACCGTGAACGTGGTCATCCCCTAGCGGGCGACCCGTCGGGTGTTGGGGCCCTGGTCGAGGCGGCGAGCCGCCTCGACCAGGGCCCCACCCCGTTCACCCGCTCACAGCCACGCGGGCAGGTGGTCCTTGAGGAGCGCGTACCCGACGAACGCCACGATGTCGAGTAGCGCGTGCGCCACGACGAGCGGCATGACCCGCTTCGTGCGCAGGAAGAACAGCCCGAACACCACCCCCATGACCGCGTTGCCCACGAACGCGCCGATGCCCTGGTAGAGGTGGTACGACCCGCGCAGGATCGCGCTCGCCGCGATCACCGCGGGCAGCGTGTGGCCGAGTTGGCGCAGTCGGGTCACGAGGTACCCCACGACCACGACCTCCTCGAGAACGGCGTTCTGCACCGCGGCGAGGACGAGCACCGGGACCGCCCACCACACGTCGGGCAGGTTCGCCGGCGCGACCGTGGCGTTGAGGTTCAGCGCCCTCGCCACGGCGTACAGGCCGAGGCCCGGGATCCCGATCAGCGCGGCCAACCCCGCGCCCGAGGCCAGGTCGAAGACCGGCCGCCGACCGTCCAGGCCGAGTTCCGGCCGAGGCTCGCCGGGGTCGCGCCGCAGCAGGTGTACGGCGAGCAGCGCGGGCACGACCGCGAACAGGATCCCGAGCAGTTGCAGGGTGAGGTCGAGCCATGGCCGCCCGGGCGCCTTGGGCGAGTTGAGGGTGGCGGTCTGCTCGGACAGCGGCCGCGCGGCGGTCAACCGGGCGATGATCGTGACGATCGAGTAGACGGCGCTGGCGCCGAGCGACACGCCGAGGACGAGCAGCACCTCGTGGCGCAGCACGCGCCGGCGTACTCCGGTCTCCACCGCACCGCCCTTCGAATCATCGGATCTGGCCGAGGGTCATTCTCCGGTCTGGCCCGGCCGACGCCCGTAGCCGGAGCCGAGACGGCTACGAGTCGCACATTTTGTGCGTCGTCCCCTACGCAGCGTCGCCATTCTGGCGATGATGAGTAACCTCTCACGTCTGCTCAAGGAGAGCTGGAGCCTCGTCGAGGACCAGCGGGACGAGCTCACCCAGTACTTCTACGCCCGGCTGTTCCTCGCCGACCCCCAGCTGCGCGACCTCTTTCCGCTGCAGATGGACGAGCAGCGCGCCCGTCTGCTCGGCGCGTTGGTGACCGCAGTGCAGAGCTTCGACGACGTCGCCCGCCTCGACGAGTACCTGGCCGGCCTCGGGCGGGCCCACCGCAGGTTCGGCGTCGGCGCGGAGCACTACGGGCTCTTCGGTGAGGTGCTGCTGGAGTCGCTGCGGGCCTTCGCGGAGAACTGGTGTGAGGAGTACGACCGGGCCTGGCGCGAGGCGTACGCAGTGATCGCGCAGAAGATGATCGCGGCGGCGGAGGCGGACGACGGGCCGGCGTTCTGGTACGCGACGGTGCTCACCCACGAGCGGCGCGGCCCGGACATCGCGGTGTTCACCTGCAAGCCGCTGGAGCCCTTCGAGTACCGCGCCGGCCAGTACGTCAGCGTCGAGTGCGCCCACCAGCCGCGGGTGTGGCGCAACTACTCGATCGCCAACGCGCCGAACCCGGACGGCACCCTGGAGTTCCACGTCCGGGCAGTGCCGGGCGGCCTGGTCTCCGGCGCGCTCGTACGGCGTCTGCAGCCCGGGGATCTGATCCGGCTCGGCCCGCCCACCGGTTCGATGACCCTCAACCTCAAGTCCACAAGGGACATCGTATGCGTGGCTGGCGGCACCGGCCTGGCGCCGATCAAGGCGCTGGTCGAGGAGCTGACCCGGTACAACCGCACGCGCTGGGTGCACCTGCTCGTCGGCGCCCGGCACCGCGACGACCTGTACGACCTGGCCGCGCTGAACCGCATGGCGTCCCGGCACCCCTGGCTGTCGGTCGTGCCGGCGTGCAGCGAGGACCCGACGTTCCGCGGCGAGCAGGGCACCATCGACGAGGTGCTGGCCCGCAACGCGCCCTGGGGCGAGCGTGAGTTCTTCGTCTCCGGCCCGCCGGCGATGGTCCGCGCGACCCTGCGCACCCTCGCGGACCTGTCCGTCCCGGTCCAGCGGATCAAGTACGACCCCGTACCCGAGGATGACCCCCTGCCGCTCGCCGCGCACCCCACCGCGACCATCCCGGCGTAAGTCTGGTTAGGCTACCCTTAGCCGGGTACCCGAAACCGACCACGGCCGGAGGGATGGCGCACGTGACCGACACCGCGCTCGCCGCGATCGAGGCGGGCCTCGCCACGCTGCGCGACCGGGTCGGGGACGCCGCGACGAACGGCGTGCACCCCGGCCTGCTCGTCGAACCCGCCGACCGGGACGGCTGGACGCCGTCGGCACGGCTCACCGACGGCAGCCGGGTGCCGGAGCTGATCGACACCGCCAAGCAGCGCTGGCGGGCGCAGGCGCCCGCTGCGGCGGCGCTGGCCTGGAAGTCCTATTCCTACTGGCTAGCCCTGCCCGCCATGGCCACCTACGTCGCCGCCCGCCGGATCCCGCTGCTGCGCCCGGACGACGTGCTGGTCAACTACCACGACCGGCAGCCGTTCCTGCACGTGGGGCTGCGCCGGGCCGCCGTCGCGGTGCTGCCGTCCGACCCGTTAGCCGCCGCCGCCACGCCCGGCGTCGAGGTGGTCCGCGACGAGGCCGCGCTGCTCGCCGCGCTGCGAAGGACCCTGCTCGACGCGCACCTCGACCCGCTGCTCGGACAGCTCCACGCCCGGGTACGCGTCGGCCGGCGCACCCTGCTGGGCTCGGTCGCCTCCGGTGTGGCGTACGCCGTGCGCCTCGCGCTGCTCGGCGCGGCGCCGCAGGAGACGATCGACACGGCCCGCACCGTGCTCACCGCGCTCGGCGTGGCGGACCTCGTGGACCTGGTCCCCACCTCCTCCGGACAGGTGCACATCCAGCGGCGTACCTGCTGCCTGGCGTTCACGCTGCCCGAGCCCAAGATCTGCTCGGGCTGCTGCCTGCGCGCCTGAGCGGTACCCGAACCGGCGCCCGGACCCGGTCCCGGTCCCCGGTCGGACGCGTCGGCGCCGCGCTAGGCTAGGCGCCGTGTTCGGGCAGCGCACACCCAGTGTCTCCGTGAACGAGATCCCCGCAGGCGCGTACCTCATCGACGTGCGTGAGGACGACGAGTGGGTGGCGGGGCACGCGCCCGACGCCCGGCATGTGCCGATGTCGGAGGTACCGGCCCGCCTCGACGAGGTGCCGACCGAGGGCGACGTGGTGATCGTCTGCCGCTCGGGCGGCCGCTCGGGCAGGGTCGTCGAGTACCTGCGCGCCCAAGGCTGGGACAACGTCCTCAACCTGGACGGCGGCATGAAGGACTGGGCCGCGTCCGGGCGACCGCTGGTCAGCGAGGACGGCAGTGAACCGAGGATCATCTAGACCTCTCGTCTTCGGCCACCGCGGCGCGTCGGCAGACCTGCCCGAACACACGCTGGAGGCGTACCAGCTCGCCCTCGCCCAGGGCGTCGAGGGCGTGGAGTGCGACGTGCGCATGACCCGCGACGGACACCTGGTCTGCCTGCACGACGCCCGTCTCGACCGCACCAGCAACGGCACCGGCCGGGTCAGCCGGCACAGCCTCGCCGAGTTGAATGAGCTCGACTTCGCCTCGTGGCACCCGGGCGCCCGCACCGCGGCCGGGCTTACCGTGCGCGACGACGCCGGTCGGGTGCTCACCCTCGACCGCCTGGTCACCGTGCTGAAGCACGCCGGCCGCCCGGTGCGCCTGCTCATCGAGACCAAGCACCCGACCCGGTACGGCGCCGCCGTCGAGCGCGAACTCGTCGCGCTGCTGCGCCGCCACGGCCTGCCCAACCCCGCCCCGGACGCCCCGGTGCACGTCACTGCGATGTCCTTCTCGCCGCTGGCGCTGCGCCGGCTGCGGTCCCTGGAGCCGGCGCTGCCGACCGTCCTGCTGATGGATCTCCTGCCGCGCGGCGTTCCGGTGGGCAAGCTGCCGTTCGGCGCCCGCATCGCCGGTCCCAGCATCGGGCTGGTGCGGTCGCGCCCGGACCTCGTCGAGCGGTTCCACTCGCGCGGGCACGGGGTCTACGTGTGGACGGTCAACGAGCCCGCCGACGTCGACCTGGTGTACCAACTGGGCGTCGACGGGATCATCACCGACCGGCCCGCCGACGTGCTGGCGCACGTCAGCGGATGAGCGCCACCGGTGAGAGCGGTTCCGGCAGGGTGACACGGAAGATCAGCAACGGGCACGGACGGGGAGCAGAGGGCGACTACCTCGTATCAGGCGACGTAGGGCGACAAATCGGATGGGTGTCCTGACGCCACCGTGAACTGGGCGGTACTGTCGCAGAGGTACGGCTGCCACGTGCGGATGTGGCACCCGGGGAGGCCTGACGTGACGATGGCGGTCGTGGAGCGCGCGTGGTGCGTAGTGGTCCCGCACCACGCCCGGGGGGCCCAGCTGGCCCGGCACCGCCTCGCCGCCGAACTCTCCGGGGTCATCCCCGCACACCTGCTCGCCGACGTGGTCGCGGTCACCGCCGAACTCGTCGGCAACGCCGTACGCCACGCCGACCCGTTGCCCGGCGGCGTGGTGCGGGTGGCCTGGCGGCTGCGCCCCGGCGAGGTCGAGGTCCGGGTGACCGATGGCGGCGCGGAGTCGTCCGCCCCGCACATCCGCGACGCGCGCATCGACGACCCGGACGGCCGAGGACTCACCATCGTCGCCGCGCTCGCGAACCGGTGGGGCGTGGAGCGCGACGGCCTCGGGCAGAGCGTCTGGGCCCGGCTCTCCGCGCCGCAGTTGCCCTGAACCGCGCCTGCCCTAAGCTGACTCACCGTGGCCAAGCGGCGCAGAGGCGCGCGCCCCGAGACGGGGCGCCAGAAGGTCCGTCATGTCTTCGTACCCCGCCCCTTCGAGGGCCTGGCGAGCGAGTGCGAGTGGATCGCGCTGCGCGAACTGGTGCCGGCGGCGTCCGCGCCGCTGCACCTGAACGCCGAGTACGCACGCCGCTACCCGGACCGCCGGATCACGCTCGCGACCGTGCTGCCGATGGCGTTGCCTGCCATCAGCCGCGCCGACGGACATGTGCTCCTCGGGCTGCAACGGCACGCGCGCTCCGGCGACGCGTCGCGGGACCTGGCGGCGGCGCTGCTCGCGGCGCTGGAGACACCGCCCGGCGAGACCGTGCCCGTCCCCGCCGTGCCCGGCGAGGGACCCCGCCTGCAGGACGTGCTGGACGACACGCCGCTGGAGGTCACCGTCCACGACGACTTCGAGTTCTGGCTGGCCGACGGGAGCGGCGACGATCCGCAGGTCCGGGCCTCGCTGGAGCAGGCGAACGCGGCCATCTACCCGACGGCGAGGCTGGCCGCCGCCCCGGCCGCGTACTGGTGCCGGGTGCCGGACCGGGCGCACGTCCGGTGGGTGCTGTCGACCGACGAGGACCGGGCGGTGGACGCGCTGGCGCGGCTCGGCGCCGCGGGCGCCCTGGGGCTCGGCGAGGGTACGCGGTTGGTCGGGATGTTCCGGGCGTACGGACGGATCGTGCCGGTCTGGGACCTGCCGCGCGAGCCGGAGGCGGCGACGTGGGAGGCGCCGCTGGCGGAGTTCGCGAAGCGGTACGCCGAGGCCGAGGCGTGCGAGGAGCCGCTGACCCCCGCCGAGCGCCGGATGCGGCAGGGCCTGGTCAGCCGGCAGCGCACGCTGCGCTGAGCCGCGGCTCATGCGGCCGACGGGCGGCGCGCTTCGCGATCCGAGCAAAGCGGCACGGACCTAAATATGAGGATTTTTTGGCTTTTGGTGCAGCGGAATACCGCGGCTTAGTCTTGCTTGAGTAGGCAGAGGGTCACTTAGAGTAGTGGCGGTTGCGCTCGTAAGGAGCACCCAGGAGGTCCGCCCATGACCAGCTCGCTCACCGCCCCTCGCCTGAGCCCCCTCGACTGGTCCCGCCGACGACGGGCGTCCGACCGCGGGCTCTCCCCCGCCGGTCGGCGCGCCGCCTCCCGCCTCGACGCCTGGCCGGACTGGCACATCGTGCCGCTGCCCAAGCCCACCGACTGGTTCCTGTCCAACCGAAAGCCGGCCGACCAGGCCGGCTTCCTCGCAATCGGCCCAGGCGGCGTCTTCGCCGTCACCGTGCTCGACCACGGCCGCTCCCGGGTCCTCCTCGCCGGTGACGTGGTGCAGATCAACGGCCGCCGCCCGCCGTACATCCGCGAAGCACGCCGCGCGGCCAAGCGGGCCAGCGACGCTCTCTCCGCTGCGGTGAAGGCGAGCGTCCCGGTCGTCCCCGTGCTGACGCTCGTCGGCAGCGGTCCGGTCACCTACTACGGCCTGCCCAGGGACTGCCTCGTCACCACGTACCAGGAGCTCGACCTGGTCCTCGCGTACCGGGGCGAGCGCATCACCCCCACCACCGCCCAGAAGCTGTCGGCCGTGGCCCAACACCCGGAGACGTGGAGCAACGCGGACAAGTACCGTTGGTACCCGTATGGGACACAAGCGGCTGACAAGACCAGCTCACGGCGGTAGCGTCCACAACCAAGAGCCCAGACCGTCGGCGCGCCGCTCACCGGCGTACCGCCCGGGAGGTGGAGTGGGCGCACGTCGATCCGTGCCTGGCCGCCGTCAGGCTGTCCCAGGCCGTCCGGTCTCGCCCAGCCGGCTGCCCCATCGCGGCGTGCGCACGATCGACGCGATCGCCCCGTCGCGGGCTGGCAGCCCGCGGGTCTGCTCCCTGACGTTGCGCGCCGAGGTCTGAATGCTCGAACTCACGCTGCTGCCCGAGGAGTACGCGATCTGCCGGCTGCCGGCCGGGACGCCCCTGCCGGCCGGGCTGGACCCCGGCACCGGCGTCGTCTCGGTCACCTGGACCCCGGACGAGGTCTCGGTCATCTGCCCCGCCGATCAGGCCCCGTCCGGCGCCACGGTGGAGCGTCCGTGGCGCTGCTTTCGCGTCAACGGCCCAATCGACCTGGCGCTGACCGGGATCTTGGCGTCGCTGGTCGTGCCGCTCGCCGATGCCCGCGTCAACGTGTTCGCGTTCTCCACGTTCGATACCGACTACGTGCTCGTGCCTGGGGTTCGGCTGACCGAGGCGATCACGGCGCTGCGTGACGCCGGGCACCGGGTATCGGCCTGACCGCCCTACGATGTCGCCGTGCGGCCCAGGCAACCCATCCACGGCCAGCCACGGCTCGCCGTCGTGACCGTGCTCGCGGCCGTCGCCGTGCTCGCCGGGCCGGCCCTGCTCGCCGGATGCGCCCGGGCCGACGACGCCTCGCCCTCCTCCGCCACGCCGTCGCGCACCTTGCTCTCACGTGCGCCGAGCGCCGGCGCGACGGGCACGTCGCCGAGTCCCACCGCCATGCCGAGCCGGTCCCCGAACCCGGCCCCCTCGCCCACCGGCACTCCGGTCTTCGATGAACGGACCGCGGTGCCGTGCGCTGGGCACCCGAGCGGCGAGCAGATCATCGCGCTGCTGCGCCGTACCGGCGGGTTCATCCCCTCGGGCGCGAACGCGACCGTGACGACGGGGCCGATGTGCGCGGGCACCTGGCAGTACACGGTCGTCGCGGTGCCCGACCGTGACCCGCTTCACGTGGTCACGAAGGGTGCGCCCACGGCGCTCGAACTCGTCACCGCCGGGACCGACGTGTGCACCGTCGACGTACGCGCGCTGGCCCCGGCCGGCATTCGGGCGATCACCCGCTGCTAGCGCGCGGGTGTCGGGCGCCGGTGGGGCGTGGCCGAGCGAACCCATGATCAAGCAACCCGAATCAGGAGGAACTAGACTCGGCTGCCGTGCGGTTCGTCTATCTGGGGCCGGAGGGCACCTTCGCCGAGCAGGCGCTCACCCAGCTGCCCGGGGCGGAGCAGGCGGAACGGGTGCCCGCCCGCAGCGTCCCCGAGGCTCTCGACGCCGTACGCGCCGGCACCGCCGACGCCGCGCTGGTGCCCGTCGAGAACTCGGTCGGCGGCCAGGTCGGCGTCACCCTCGACGAACTCGCCACCGGACAGCCGCTGATCATCATTCGCGAGGTCGTCCTGCCGGTCGAGTTCGTGCTCGCGGCCCGCGCCCCCGTCGCCCTGGACGCCGTGCGTACCGTCGCGGCGCACCCACAGGCGTCGGCGCAGTGCCGCGGCTGGCTGCGCGACAACCTCCCGGACGCCACCGTGGTCGACGTGCTCTCCAACGGCGCGGCCGCGGTCGGCGCAGCTGAGGGTGAGTACGACGCGGCGATCTGCGCGCCGATCGGGGCGCAGCGGCACCGGCTGACGGTGCTCGCCGACAAGATCTCCGACCGTCCGGACGCAATGACCCGCTTCGCGGTCGTCTCCAGGCCCACCCCGCCCCCGCCGCCCACCGGCGACGACCTGACGTCGCTGGCGGTCTACATCGCGCACGACCGGGTGGGCGCGCTGCTGGCCGTCCTCACCGAACTCGCTGTCCGCGGGGTGAACCTGACCCGCATCGAATCCCGGCCGACCGGCGAGCGGCTGGGCCGGTACGTGTTCTTCCTCGACTGCACCGGGCATGTGGCCGAGGCCCGGATGGGCGAGGCGCTGCAGGGGCTGCGGCGGGTGTGCGCGGACGTCCGCTTCCTCGGGTCGTACCCGCGCTCCCGCCCGCCGGGCATGGAGGGCGAGCGCCCGGTGCCGCCGCCGCCCGGACTGTCCGATGAGGACTACGCGGAGGCCGCCGCGTGGTTGGCGCGGCTGCGCGCCGGTGAACTGTAGCGGGCGTTCGAGCCAGTAGCGGGCGTTTGGGCCGTTGTCCACAGGCCTGTCGACGACACGTTCGGATCGATAGTCTTACCCCGCGTATCCGAGCGTGCCGGGGAGGCCAGATGCCAGGCGACCGTTCGGCACACAGCCGACCGCATCCGGGGCCGGCATGACGGCGTACAGGTCGTGGTGCACCAACTGGGCCGCCTACGACGTGCCGCGGCTGTGGGAGATGGTGGCCGGAGAGGGTTCGCGCGCGGCGTGGGAGCAGGTGTCGGTGTGGTGGCGGCTGAGCCAGGCGCTGCACGCCCAGCGCGAGCGGTTGGCGGCGGTGCGGGACGCGGTGGCGCGGGCGTGGCCGCCGGAGCACAGTGAGGCGTCGCGGCGGTTTGTCGAGGTGCTCGACGGGTTGGTGGCGTCGCTGCAGCAGGCGGGGTATGCGGCGGGGTCCACGGCTTTGGGTTTGGCGGGGATTGTGCGGGTGTTGGCGGAGGCGAAGGCGCAGATTGAGCCGTTGTATGAGCGGTGGCGGGCGGTGGGTGGTGATGCGGTGCCGGCTTGGTGGGATGGTGCCGAGGAGGAGCTGAACGAACAGGCGCGTGGGGTGATGGCTCGGGCTGAGGTCGAAGTCGCCGACTACGCCGAGCTACTTAAGCCCATGCCGAAGTACCAATTGGGGCCCGTAGACACTCCTACCGAAGTCCTCGGCTCCGATCAATCGCACACGGCGAGAGCTTCCGACACCGCACCTCGGAGCGATCGTCTTCCCCTCCCGCTGGTGCCGCATAATCCGCCTGAGCCGCTGCCCGGGACCGATCCGCTGCTGCCAGGCGGGCCGGTCTTGGCTGGCGGCCCGCCCGTACCGGCATCGCCTGGGCTGGTGGATTCTGGTCAGGCCATGGTCCCGCCCGGGCCGGGCGGGGCGAATAGGAGTGATTCCTGGCTGGTTACCACGCCACGAGGCCCGGTGCTGATGCCGGGTGGGGTGATCCGTCCACCGACGACCGCATCCACGCGTGTGCCCGGGGCGATTGCGCCCCCGGGTGCGAGCGGGCCGCCGCCGATGGGTGGGGCATCGGCGCGGGGTGCCATGGCGGCTCCGGGTGGGGCGCGGGGTGTTCCCGGGCTGGTGACGCCGGGCGGGATCGCGCCGACCGGGATGTCTGGTCATCACGGAAGCGGGCACGGTGGCGCAGGCCGGGTGCGGACGTCGGTGCCGACGCCGATGAGCGGCGGTTACCGGACCTCGGACGGGCACCTAGTCAAGATCTCCGGACTCAACGCCCGCCACACCGGCGCGCCTGGCCGGCCGACGGCTGACCCAAACGATCCATGGGCGGTCGACACCGGGGTGCCGGCGGTGATCACACCCGATCCGCCCCGCCGGCACGACCCCGGCCCCGGTGTTATCGGCATAGACCGATGAGGTTAGGTGCGTGCTCGGTGAAGGCCGGTGTGTGCGGCCATGTGCGCGTGTACGCCGCGCTGGTGCTGGCGGCCGCCACGATCGCCCCGGCTCAACCAGCCGTCGCTGATGACATCCGCGACAGGCAGTGGCACCTGCGTTTTCTGAACATCGCCGAAGCGCACCGCCACAGCCAAGGCCAGGGAGTGGTCGTGGCGGTCATCGACACCGGCGTCGACGCTACCCATCCCGATCTAGTTGGCGCGGTGCTGCCCGGCATCGACCTGACCGCCACGGGCCGCGGCGGCGACGGGCGCACGGACACACACGGCCACGGCACGGTCATGGCGGGCCTGATCGCCGGACGCAGCGACGGCATAGGCGTACTCGGCATCGCGCCCAGGGCCAGCATCCTGCCTGTAAGAGCTAAGACAAGCAGTTACAGCAACAGCCACACCACCGAGGGCATCGAATGGGCAGTGCGGCAGGGAGCCCAAGTGCTCTGCATCGCCAGCAGCACGGAGCCCGACCTCGACTTGCAACATGCCATCGAGGCCGCGATACGCGCAGACGTGGTCGTGGTCGCCGCCGCCGGAAACCGACCGAATAACGAGACGGTTGCCTGGCCCGCTGCGTACCCGGGGGTGGTTGCGGCCGCTGGGGTGGACCAGCACGGCAACCACGCCAACGTATCGGTGACCGGCCCAGAGGTAGTGCTCGCCGCACCCGCAGTCGAAATCGTCTCTACCTATCCAGCTGGTCGCTACAGCCACGGCACCGGCACCTCGAATGCGACCGCGATCATTGCCGGGGCCGCCGCGCTGGTACGCGCCAAGTTCCCCGACCTGACCGCGCCACAGGTCATCCACCGACTCACCGCCACCGCCACCGACAAAGGCCCACCCGGCCGCGACGATCAGTACGGCCACGGGGTCATCAACATCGTCAAAGCGCTGACCGCCGACGTGCCCCCCACACCCGAACCCGCCACCACAACCGGCACCCCAGTACGCCCACCGGTTGCCGGACCGCCCCACGACCCCGTACCACCAGCACCCCAACACCACCGCGGCATCCCGATTGGTCTGCTGGCCGCAAGCACCCTCACCCTCGGCCTGCTGGCCGTCGCGATCGCCTGGTACCGCCGCCGCTGACCGTTATCCACAGCCGGACACCGTGATCGACACCAGATACCGGCATATCGCGGTGTCGGCCCGCCGCGATATGCAGAAAACCGGGGTGACCGAGGCCGCTGGGCCCGCCAGATCCTGCAAACGGCGCCGTCGACTGGGCGTGACACCCCCAGATCCCGGCAAACGGAGTCGATCAACCCGACCGGACACCCCGACATCCTGGAAAGCGCGACCCCGCGCCCCGCCCCGACACCGCCACATCCTGCACATCGAGTCGATCAACCGCCTCGGCCAAGCCCGGACATCCCCCGCATTACGAGATGGACACCCCGCATTACGGGAACCGGGGCCACGCACCTGCCGGCACAGGCACGGACACCGCGAGATTCTGAATCTCGCGGTGATCCCGGCGCCGCGCGCGGCTGGCCGGGCTGGGCGGGGCCGGCCGGGCTGGGCGGGGCCGGCCGGGCTGGGCGTGGCTGCTGTAGGCGGCCCGCCCCGCGCCTTGTGGCGTCAGCCGCCGATCAGGCCGCCCAGCAGGCCCCCGCCACCGGACTGCTGCTGCGGCACCACGAGCCCTTCGCTCGGCTGCACAATCACGAAGCCCTGGCCGGAGAGCGCGAGCTGGAACACCTCCCCGGAGCCGCCGCGCAGCATCGACCCGAGGCTCTGCGACTTCTGGATTCCGGTCTGCAGGTTGCTCGACCAGCCGACCACCGCGTCGGTGTCCACAAAGACCGGTACCTGTGGCGTGACGGGAATGACGACCGGGTGTCCGTCGCAGCTGATCGCCAGCCGGCCGGTGCCGGTGAAGACCGAGTTGAACAGGCCGCCGCCGAACATGCCGGCGCCGCTGACCATCTGGATGTCGTAGCGCAGGGTCGGATCGAAGCAGAGGACGTTGCGGCCGTTGATGGACAGCGAGTCGCCTGGCTCGAGTTCGACGATGAAGCACTCCTGCGCGCCGGAGGCGAACCACGCCTCGCCCTGCCCGCGCACGGACATCAGCGCAATGCCCTCCCCGGTGACCGCCCGCTTGAGCAGATTGCCGATGCCCTGACGCTTGACCTCGAACTGAAGATTGCCCCGGTACGCCACCATCGAGCCCTGCCGGGCCAGGCACTCGCCGTTGACCACGTACTTGACACACCTGCTGTTCTGCAGGCTCAGGCCGACCTCGGTGGGCGGCTGGGCCATGTTCTCCGGCTTGAAGATGTCGCTGCGCATTCGGCTCCTCCGGTATGGACTCGCCCCGACCCTAGTAGCTGGCTCAACCCCAGCCCAGGTCGTGCAGGCGTGCGTCATCGATGCCGAAGTGGTGGGCGATCTCGTGCACCACGGTGATCGCGACCTCCTCGACGACGTCGTCCTCGGTGTCGCAGATGCGCAGGATCGGGTTGCGGTAGATGATGATCCGGTCCGGCAGCACGCCGCCGTAGTCCCACCCGCGCTCCGTCAGCGCGTACCCCTCGTAGACGCCGAGCAGGTCCGGGTCGTCGGCCGGCGGATCGTCCTCGACGAGAACGACCACATTGTCCATGAGCTCAAGCAGCTCGGGGGGCACCTCGTCGAGCGCCTTGCTCACCAGCTCCTCAAAGCGCTCGCGGCTCATCTCGACCGGCACCCGGTCATTCTGCCGCTCGCCGGCCACGGTGAGATGCCCGCCATGCCAGGCCCGCGTCGGTGGGCGAGCCTGGCGGTGGGCGAGTTCTCACGGCAAGCGAGCCCTGGCGGTGGGCGAGTTCTCACGGCAAGCGAGCCCTGGCGGGCACGCGAGCCCTTGGCGGTCGGAGGGGTCAGGCCAGCCGGGCGTCCAGCACGACCTCGGCGGCCGCGACGAGCCGCGAGATCGGACACGTCGCCTTGGCGACCTCGGCCTGCTTGGCGAACTCCTCCGCGTCGATGCCGGGCACGCTGGCGGTGGTGTGCAGGGTGATCTGGGTGATCGTCATCTGGCCATCCACCCGCTCCAGCTTCACCTCGGCCGTGGTGTCGATCGACTGCGGCGGATGACCGGCGTCGGCGAGCAGCTTCGCCAGGGCCATGGAGAAGCACCCGGCGTGCGCCGCCGCGACCAGCTCCTCGGGGTTGGTGCCCTCACCCTCCTCGAACCTGGACTTGTACGAGTAGTTCCCGGTCAGGCCGCCCCTGCCGGTGCGGACGGTGCCGGAGCCGTCGGTCAGCGTGCCCTGCCAGTGGGCAGATCCGGTACGTACGGGCATACTCGCACGCTAGCCCAAGACCTCGGTTCCGCGGGACCATCCGCGCAAGCCCGGCTCGGCAGCGGGTTGGCCGCGGCGCTCGAACCTCGCCAACGGATAGGGCAGGATCACACATGTGCGGGGCGAGTATGACGTCGTCATCGTGGGTGGCGGGCACAACGGCCTGGTGGCCGCCGGTTACCTCGCCAAGGCGGGCCGGCGGGTGCTGGTCCTCGAGCGCCGGCACACGGTCGGCGGGGCCGCGGTCTCCGAGCACCCGTTCGGCCCCGAGTTCACGGTCACCAGCCTGTCCTACGTGGTGAGCCTGCTGCCCACCGAGATGGTGCGCGACCTGCGGCTCGTCGAGCACGGCTACCACGTCTACCCGCAGGGGCCGTACTTCGCCCCGAGGCGGGACGGGGGCTACCTGTACCTGAGCGACGACCCGGTGCGCCGTCGCGCCGAGATCGCCAAGTTCGCGCCGCGGGACGCCGACGCGTACGAGTCCTGGCAGGAGTGGCTGGCCCGCCTCGGGCGCCTGGTCGGCCCGCTGCTGGAGACGATCCCGCCGAAGCTCGGCTCCAAACGCCCGGCGGATCTCGCCGGTCAGGCGGCCCTGCTGACGATGCTGCGCAAGGTCGACGTCCGGGCCGCCTTCGATCTGACCAGACTCTTCACCGCGAGCATCGCCGACCTCGTGGAGGAGCGGTTCACCTCGGACGCGATGCGCGGCGTGCTCTCCGTCTCCGGCGTCATCGGCACCTGGGCGGGCCCGCGCAGCGCCGGTACGGCGTACGTGATGCTGCACCACCACGTCGGCGAGACGGTCTGGGGCTTTCCCCGCGGCGGTATGGGCGGGGTGACTCAGGCGATGGCGAAGGCGGCGCGGGCGTTCGGCGCGGAGATCCGCACCGGCGCGCCGGTGGCGCGCATCGACGTGCGCGACGGGCGGGTGCGGGGCGTGACCCTGGAGGACGGCGAGGAGATCCGGGCGGGCACCGTCATCACGACGGCTCACCCGAAGATCTCGTTCCTGAAGCTGGTCGACCGGCGCGACCTGCCGGACGACTTCGTCGCCGACATCGAGCGCTGGAAGACCCGCTCCGGCACCGTGAAGATCAATTTCGCGGTGGACCGACTGCCCACGTTCGCCGCGCATCCCGAGTTCGATCCCCAGGTGTACGGCGGGACGATCGTGCTCGCCGAGTCGCTCGACGACGTGGAGGGCGCCTACCAGGAGGCGGTGGCCGGTCGGCCGGCGACGCTGCCGTTCGCGGACATCTGCATCCCGAGCGTCTTCGACCGCACCCTCGCGCCCGAGGGCAAGCACGTGGTCAGCGCGTTCACGCAGTGGGTGCCGCACACCTACGCGGCCGAGCCGCGCCAGGCCGAACTCGAGGCGTACGCGGACCGGCTGGTCGCCCGCCTGGAGGCGGTGGCGCCGGGGTTCACCGACTCGATCATCGGCCGACAGGTGATCGGCCCGCACACGATGGAGACCGAGTACGGCCTGGTCGGCGGCAACATCTTCCACGGCGAGCTCACGCCCGGGCAGATGTTCCACTGCCGCCCCGCGGCCGGGTACGCGGATCTGCGTACCCCGATCAAGGGGCTCTACCAGGCGGGGTCGGCGACCCATGGCGGCGGCGGTGTGACCGGCATCCCGGGGCGCAACGTGGTGCGGCAGGTGCTGCGGGACCAGCGCCGGCTGTTCCGCCGGTAGCGCGACGAGCAACCGGCCCGGCGGGCGGCCGGTGGGCGCGGCAGCGGGAGGCCCGTGGTCAAGCGGCCCGACGTGGGGGACAATCTCCACGAACTCCCGGAGGCATCGATGGCGACCGACACGGTGGAGTGGGGCCGAGAGGACGGCCCCGCGGGCGGCAGGCGTCGCCTCACGCTGAGCACCCCGCCGCGCAACCCGAGGGCGGTCACGGGCGGTCTGGCCGCGCTCGGCTTCGTCCTCGTCCTCGCCGGCGAGGCGCTGCCCTGGCTCGAAATGAAGCCGACCGGCGACGCCGGGGAGCGGAGCGAGTTACCCGTCACCCTGGACACCTCGATGAGGCTCGCCGACGTAGCCGTCTGGCAGACGCCCGCGTACTACATCGGACTGACCGCGCTGTTCGCGCTCGCCGCGCTGGCGCTGGCCGGCCGGCCGCGGACGAGACTCGCCGCGGCGACCGCGGCCGTGGGCGTGGCCGCCGGCCTGACGGTACTGCTGGCCGGACTCCACGCCTCGTTCCAGGACGGCGGTCAGCTCACCGCGCTGTACGGGCGTATTCCCGAGGGAATCGCGGAGTTCAGCGTCGGCGAGGGCTTCTACAGCGCGACGGTCGGGGTCCTGCTGGTCGCCGGCGCGGCCGCGCTCGCAGCGCGGTGGAGCGTGACGGCGCCGACGAGGCCGACGGCCGTGGATGCCGGCAACGGAGCGCGGGACCCGGCCGAGGTCGAGCCGGCCGAGTGGGCCGATCAGCCGGCCGACCTGACCGTCGCGCCGGCGGCGCCGTTCCAGGTGCCTCCGCAGGCCCGGTCGCTGTAGCGGGATCGGCGCCACAGGCCGTCGGCGCAGTTCAGGTCGTCGGCGGGCGCAGCACGGCGAACGGGTCGGTCACCTCCAGCGAGCGCGACCGGAAGCGGTAGACGGTGGCCGGACGGCCACCGGCGCGACCGGACGGCACCGTCTCCCCCGTGGGCTCGAGCGCGCCGCGGCGCAACAGCACCCGCTGCAGGTTGGTGGGCGACACGTCGTAGCCGAGCGCCGCCGCGTAGATCTCACGCAACGTGGAGATCGTGAACGTCGGCGCGGCGAGCGCGAAGCCGATGTTGGTGTACGACAGCTTCGCGCGCAGCCGGGCCACCCCGGAGGCGACGATCGACCCGTGGTCGTACGCCGTCTCCGGCAGCGCGTCGACCGGATGCCAGGCGGTGTCCGGGGGTAGGGCCGGGTCGGCGCCCGACGGCACCAGGCCGAGGTACGCGGTGGCCACCACCCGGCCGGTCGGGTCGCGCTGCGGGTCGCTGCGGGTCTCCAGTTGCTCGAGGTGCGCGAGTTCGCGCACCTCGACCTTTGCCGCGAGCTGGCGGGCGACCGACGTGCCGAGCCGTTCGTCCGGCCCCAGCGGGCCGCCTGGGAGCGCCCACTTCCCCCGGTACGGGTCGCGGGCCCGTTGCCAGAGCAGCACTCGAAGTCGTCGGTCCCGGACCTGGAGCACGACGGCCAGCGCCTCGTGCCGGTAGGCCGAGACGACGCCGGGGCCGGTTGCGGAGGGGGTCACGTGGGCATGGTAATCTCGTGGCGGCTAGTTTTCGACTCATAGGCAAAAACCTCCGGCGCAGAGGCCCTGCCCGAACCGCGCAAAGGTCACCGGAGGTGACGAGGAGGCGACGATGACCGAGACGATGGTGGACTGGCGCGCGGAGGTACGACACCTGGCCCGGCAGCGGGACGCCGTGATCCTCGCGCACAACTACCAGGAACCCGAGATCCAGGACGTCGCCGACCACGTGGGTGACTCGCTGGCGCTCTCGCGGATCGCCGCCACCAGCGACGCGAGCACGATCGTCTTCGCCGGGGTGCACTTCATGGCGGAGACCGCCAAGATCCTGGCCCCCGACAAGACCGTGCTCATCCCGGACGCCGCCGCCGGCTGCTCGCTGGCCGACACCATCAACGCCGAACAGTTGCGTGCCTGGAAGGCCGAGCACCCGGGGGCCGTCGTCGTCGCGTACGTGAACACCAGCGCGGAGGTCAAGGCCGAATCCGACATCTGCTGCACCTCCTCCAACGCGGTCGACGTCGTCGAGTCGCTGCCCGCCGACCGCGAGGTGCTGTTCCTGCCCGACATGTTCCTCGGCGCGCACGTGCGGCGGGTGACCGGCCGGGAGAACATCCACGTCTGGACGGGCGAGTGCCACGTCCACGCCGGCATCACCCCGGCCGATCTCCGCGAGCGCGTGGCCGCCGAGCCGGAGGCCGAGGTGATGGTGCACCCGGAGTGCGGATGTACGACGTCGGCGTTGTGGCTGGTCGCGAACGGCGACCTCCCCGCCGAGCGCACCCACGTGCTGTCCACCGGCGGAATGCTGGAGCAGGCCCGGCGCACCACCGCGCGGAAGGTCCTCGTCGCCACCGAGACCGGCATGCTCCATCAGTTGCGCAAGGCCAACCCGCGGACGGAGTTCGAGGCGGTGAACTCCCGGGCGGTCTGCCCCTACATGAAAATGATCACGCCGGAGAAGCTGCTGCGCTGCCTGCGCGACGGTGTGGAGGAGGTCACCGTCGACCCGGAGATCGCCGCCCGCGCCCGCCGGGCCGTCGAGCGCATGGTCGCGATCGGCAGCCCCTCCCCGGTCGGCGAGTGATGACCAGGTACGTCGACACGGACGTGCTCGTCCTCGGGGCCGGGGCGGCCGGCGCGGCGACCGCGGTGACCGCTGCGGCCGCAGGGCGAAGGGTCATCGTCGCCCTCAAGGGCCACCTCGGCGACGGCTCGACGGCCTGGGCGCAGGGCGGGCTTGCCGCCGTGCTGGATCCCCGCGACTCGCCCGCGGCCCACGTGGCGGACACTCTCGCGGCCGGTGCGGGCTTGTGCGATGAGCTGGCGGTCCGGGCTCTCGTGGCCGGCGCGCCCGCCGCGATCGGCTGGCTTCGCCGGCTCGGCGCGCGGTTCGACGCGCCCGACGGCACACCGGCCGGGCCGAACGGTGTGCTGGCGCTGACCCGCGAGGGCGGGCACCGGTACGACCGGGTGGTCCACGCGGGCGGTGACGCCTCCGGGGCCGAGGTCTCCCGGGTGCTGGCCCGGGCGCTGCGCGCCGATCCTCGGGTGACGATCCTCGAGCGGCATGTCGGCCTGGACCTGCTCGTCGACTCGGACGGCCAGGTCGTGGGCGGCCGGCTCGGCCGGCTGGGGCGACGCGCCGACGCCGGACGGGACGCCGACACGATCGACGAGGTGGTCGAGGTGCACGCCCGGGCGGTCGTGCTGGCTACCGGAGGGCTCGGCCAGGCGTACGCGGCCACGACCAACCCGCCGGGCGCCACGGGCGACGGGATAGCCCTGGCGCTGCGCGCGGGCGCGACGGTGAGCGACATCGAGTTCGTCCAGTTCCACCCCACCGTGCTCTGGCGCGGACCGGGCGCGACCGGCCAGCAGGTGCTCATCTCGGAGGCGATGCGCGGCGAAGGGGCGGTCCTCGTCGACGCCACGGGCAGGCGCGTCATGCTCGGCCGTCATCCGATGGCCGACCTGGCCCCGCGCGACGTCGTCAGCGCCGCGATGCACGCCCACATGGCGAGCGCGCCCGGCGGCGTCGGCGACCACCTGTGGCTCGACGCGACGGTCCTCGGCCGGGCGACCCTGGAGCGCCGCTTCCCCACGATCCTCGCCGCGTGCCGGGCGGCGGGCATCGATCCGGTCACCGAGCCGATCCCGGTGGCGCCCGGCGCACACTACTCGTGCGGCGGGGTCCGCGCCGGGCTCGACGGCCGCACCGACGTGCCGGGGCTGTTCGCCGTGGGCGAGGTGGCGCGCACCGGCGTGCACGGCGCGAACCGCCTGGCGTCCAACTCGCTGACCGAGTCGCTCGTCGCGGGCCGGCTCACCGGCGATCTGCTCGGGGCGTGGCTGCCCGAACCGGGCGGCGAACCCGTCCCCACGCCGCCGCTGCCACGGGTCGACCCCCGGACCAGGGCGGGTACGGCGGAGGCGATGTCCCGGTGGGCCGGGGTCGTCCGCGACGGGACCGGCCTCACCCGGCTGCTCGCGGCCCTCGCCCGCGCCGGCGTCCACCGCTCGGTGCCCGGCGAACCCCCCAGGGACCTGGCGAGCATCGAGGCGGCCCACCTCCACCTGGTCGCCACGGCGATCGCGACCGCGGCGCTGACCCGGGAGGAGAGCCGCGGCTGCCACCGGCGCGCCGACGCCGACGGGCCGCGGGAGGCGTGGGAGACCCAGGTGGAGGTACGGCTGGTGGACGGGCGGATCGAGGCGACGCGCGAGCGGGCGGTGGTGGCGGCATGACGACAGGCACTCGCGCCGGCAGCGACACCACTCGTACCGGTAGCGACACCAGCACCGGGACCGGGCTGTCCGCCGGGACGCGGGCGGCGCTCGACGCGGCAGGGCTCGACCCGTCGTACGTCGCGTCGGTGGTGCGCCTCGCCCTCGACGAGGACCTCGCTTTGGGGCCGGACGTGACCACCGAGGCGACCGTGCCCGCGACGGCCGTGGCGCGGGGGTCGGTAGTGGCCCGAGCAGGCGGCGTCGTGGCGGGACTGCCGGTCGCGGCGGCCGTGCTCGATCTCGTCGGCGGCGGCCGGATCGACGTGACGATCGCCGTCGAGGACGGCACCCGGATCGCCCCCGGCCAACGGGTGCTGGTGGCCCACGGGCCGGTGCGGGCGCTGCTCACCGCCGAACGCACCATGCTCAACCTGCTCGGCCGGCTCTCCGGGGTCGCCACGCTCACGCGCGCGTGGGTCGACGCCGTCGCGGGCACGGGCGCGGCGATCCGGGACACCCGCAAGACCACCCCCGGGCTGCGGGCGCTGGAGAAGTACGCGGTGCGCTGCGGCGGCGGGGTGAACCACCGGATGGCGCTCGGCGACGCGGCCCTCGTCAAGGACAACCACGTGGCCGCGGCCGGCGGGGTGGCGGCGGCGTTCCGGGCGGTGCGATCCGCCCGACCGGAGATCCCCATCGAGGTCGAGTGCGACACCCTCGACCAGGTGCGGGAGGCGGTCGAGGCCGGCGCCACCCTCGTACTCCTGGACAACATGCCGCTTTCCGAGATGCGGCGAGCGGTCCAGCTGGTCCGCGCCCACGGCAGGCCCGTACGGCTGGAGGCGAGCGGCGGGCTGTCGCTGGACCGGGCCCGGGCGGTGGCCGAGACCGGGGTCGACTACCTGGCGGTCGGGGAGCTGACCCACTCGGCACCCGTCCTCGACCTCGGTTTCGACCTGGATACCTGAGGACCGTCGACGACCGGTGGCGAGGGACGGGTGTCGCCCGCGTCCGCCCGCCGATATCGCTGTCATCGCCGTACTGGCCCGCGGGTAGTCTCACACTTCGTGATTGACCTGCGCCTGCTGCGGGAGGACCCCGACCGTGTGCGCGCCAGCCAGCGCGCCCGGGGCGAGTCGGAGGCGGTCGTCGACGAGCTGGTGCGGGCCGACGAGGCCCGCCGGGCGGCGGTGGGGCGCTTCGAAGCGCTGCGCGCCGAGCAGAAGCAGCTCTCTGCCCGCATCCCGAAGGCCACCGGGGACGAGAAGGCCGAGCTGCTGGCCCGTACCAAGGAGCTGTCCCGCCAGGTCAAGGAGGCCGAGGCGGCGGTGACCGCGGCCGAGGAGGCGCTGCGGGCCGCACAGCTCGCCGTGCCGAACCTCGTGGAGGACGCCCCGCCCGGCGGCGAGGACGACTACGTCGTGCTGCGCGAGGTCGGCGAGCGCCCGGCGCTCGCCGAGCCGCGCGACCACGTCGAGCTGGGTGAGGCGCTCGGCGCGATCGACATCGAGCGCGGGGCGAAGGTGTCGGGCAGCCGGTTCTACTACCTGACCGGAGTCGGCGCCAGGCTCCAGCTCGCCCTGCTCCAGCTCGGCCTGCAGCAGGCGGTGGAGCACGGCTTCGTTCCGATGATCCCGCCCGTGCTGGTCAAGCCGGAGGCCATGGAGGGCACCGGCTTCCTCGGCGCGCACGCGAGCGAGGTCTACCGCATCGAGGCCGACGACCTCTACCTCGTCGGCACCTCCGAGGTGCCGCTGGCCGCGTACCACGCCGGCGAGATCCTCGACCTGGAACGGCCGCTGCGCTACGCCGGCTGGTCCTCGTGCTTCCGGCGGGAGGCCGGGTCGTACGGCAAGGACGTGCGCGGCATCTTCCGGGTGCACCAGTTCGACAAGATCGAGATGTTCGTCTTCTGTCGGCCAGAGGCGGCCACCGACGAGCACCTGCGGCTGCTGGCGTGGCAGGAGGAGCTGCTCGCCAAGCTCGAGGTGCCGTACCGGGTGATCGACGTGGCCGCCGGCGACCTCGGCGCGAGCGCGGCGCGCAAGTACGACTGCGAGGCGTGGGTGCCGTCGCAGGGCCGATACCGGGAGGTCACCTCGACGTCGAACTGCACGACGTTCCAGGCCCGGCGGCTGAACGTCCGCTACCGCGACGAGGCCGGCAAGCCGCAGGTGGCGGCGACGCTCAACGGCACCCTCGCCACGACCCGCATGCTCATCCCGCTGCTGGAGAACCACCAGCGGCCCGACGGCTCGGTCGCGGTGCCGAAGGCGCTGCAACCGTTCCTGGGCGGCAAGGACGTGCTTGAACCGGGCAGATAGCCACAAACGATCTCGTCACGCTCGTATCGGTAGGGTACCCTGGCTCCTCCAGCGTCACTGGAGGTGCGCATGCCGCGACCAGGTCTTCCCAAGATGATCGCCACGGACCTCGACGGCACGCTCGTGCGCTCCGACGACACGGTCTCGGCGTACACCCATGCCACGCTCGATCAGGTGCGCGCCGCCGGCATCCCGGTGATCGGCGCGACCGGGCGCGGCCCCCGCCTGGCCGAGCTGACCCGCAACGACATCCGCGCCGCCGACTACCTGGTGCTCGCCAACGGCGGGTGCGTCGTCGACCTCACCGACCCGCAAGCCGGGCCGGTCGTGCTGCGCGACGAGCGCCTGGACGGGCACGTGCTCGCGGAGATCGTCGCCGCGCTGGAGGCGGAGGTCGGCCCGCTGACCGTGCTCGTCGAGGCCCTCGACAAGCCGGGCGCCCCGCTGTGGGGCGACCACGACCCGGCCTGGCGCTACCCGGAGATGCTCGAGGTGCGCACGCGGGACGAGGCGTTCGCCGGCCGGGTGATCAAGGGATTCGCCCGGGCCGTCGACCACGACGCCGACGCGCTGCTGGCCGCCGCCCGGCGGATCGTGCCGCCGACCGTCGCCACCGTGACCCAGACCGGGCTCGGGTTCATCGAGATCCTCCCGCCCGGCGTCGACAAGGCGACCGGGCTCGCGGTGGTGGCACAGGTGCTCGGCGTGGACCCCGCCGAGGTGCTGGTCTTCGGGGACATGCCCAACGACCTGCCGATGTTCGAGTGGGCCGGCTGGGGGCGGGTCGCGGTGGAGAACGCGCACCCGACGGTACGGGCGCTGGCCGACGAGATCACGCTCAGCAACGACGAGGACGGGGTGGCGGTGTACCTCGACCGCTTGCTGTCGCGGTGACCGGCGAGGTCCGGCCCCGTGCCGACGAGATTGCCCTCGTCGCCACGGACCTCGACGGCACGCTGCTGCGCTCGGACCAGACCATCAGCGACCGGACCGCCGAGACGCTGGCGAAGGTCTCCGCCGAGGGCGGGCACGTCGTGCTGGTCACCGGCCGCCCGGTGCGGTGGCTGTCGTCGGTGTACGCGCAACTGCGCGGTCCGCTGCCGCTGGCCGTCTGCGCGAACGGGGCCGTCGTGTACGACCCCGAGGCCGACCGGGTGCTGCGGGCCGAGCCGCTGGCGCCGGAAGAGCTGGCGCAGGTGTGCGCCCGGCTGCGCGAGGAGATACCCGGGGCGGCCTTCGCGGTCGAGGTCGCGGACGGGCGCGAGATGTGGCACGAGTCCAGCTACCCGCGGCGCGGGGGCCCGGACGACCCGACGGTGCGGATGGTGTCCACACCGGACGAGCTGCTGACGATGCCGGCGGTGAAGTTGCTCGTGCGCGCCGGCCGACAGGATCCGGACGAGTTCGCGGCACTGGTCGCCTCGTGTGTCGCGGGTCTGGCCGAGGCCACCTGGTCGTCGTACAGCGGACTGGTGGAGATCTCCGCAAGCGGGGTGACCAAGGCGGCGGGCCTGGCATGGCTGTGCGACCGGCTGGACGTGCCGCCCGAGCGGGTCGTGGCGTTCGGCGACATGCCCAACGACGTGCCGATGCTGACCTGGGCCGGGCGCGCGGTCGCGGTGGCGAACGCGCACCCGGCCGTCAAGCAGGTCGCCGACGAGGTCACGCTCACCAACGACGACGACGGCGTGGCGGCGTACCTGTCGCGCTACCGCGAGCGGCGACGGTAGCCCCGCGCGGGACGCGGCGGCGGGCTGCCGGCACTGAGCGGCGCGGGGGGGCCGGCGGTGCCGAGCGCCGGGGCTCGTGCCGAGCGCCGGGGGCTACGAGTGCCGGGGGTTACAGGTACTGGCCGGTGCGGCTCGGGCTCTCCGGCGGCTGCGGGGGCGTGCCGGGGCCGCCCATCGTGCCGGGGCCGATGGACAGCGGGCGGCGCATGTGCTCGAGTTGCAGCCGGGCCGCCATCTGCTGGGCGACCAGGGCCGCCTGGATGCCGTGGAACAGGCCCTCCAGCCAACCGACCAACTGCGCCTGCGCGATCCGCAGCTCCGCCTCGCTCGGGGTGGCGCCCTCGCTGAACGGCAGCGACAGCCGCTCCAGCTCGTCGTGCAGCTCCGGGGCGAGACCGCTCTCCAGCTCGGCGATGGACCGCTTGTGGATCTCGGTGAGGCGCTGCCGCCCGGCCTCGTCCAGCGGGGCCGCCCGCACCTCCTCGAGCAGTTGCTTGATCATGCTGCCGATGCGCATGACCTTGGCCGGCTGCTCGATCAGCCGCGACGGATCCTCGCGCTCGCCGTCACCGCCCTCCGCGGGCACCTCGACCGTGCCCACCGGCCGGCCGTCGGGGCCGACCACCACGACCGTGCGGGTCTCATCGGGCTTCGTCTCGGGTTGCTGCGGGTTGTCCTGCATGCTCTCCATCCTCCCCCACGGCGGACCACGTCGCCTCCCCCGTCCCTGCGCCCCGGCGTCGGGCACCGCACCCGACGGCCGGGCGTGACTAGCGGAAGCGGGAGAAGTCCGGCTGGCGCTTCTCCGCGAAGGCCCTGGCGCCCTCGGCCGCCTCCTCGGTGCCGGCGAACAGCTCCAGCCCGTCGAACGCCAGGTGCGACAGGCCGCCGATGTGATCGCTGTCGGCGTTGAACGAGTGCTTGAGGAAGCGCAGCGCGGTCGGCGAGTACGAGGCGATGCGCCGCCCCCAGTTCAGCGCGGTCTCCATCAGCTCCGCGGCGGGCACCACCGCGTTGACCAGCCCCCAGGACAGTGCGGTGTGCGCGTCGATCTGGTCGAGCAGGAACCACATCTGCCGGGCGCGCTTCTCGCCGATGACGCGCGCCAGGTACGCCGAGCCGAAGCCGGCGTCGAAGGAGCCGACCCGAGGCCCCGACTGTCCGAACCGGGCGTGCTCCGCCGCGACGGTGAGGTCGCAGAGCACGTGCAGCACGTGTCCGCCACCGATGGCGACGCCGTTGACCGCGGCGATGACCGGCTTCGGGATGTCGCGGATGATGCGGTGCAGGCGCTCGATCTCGAACGTGCCCCACTGGGTCTCGCCGTAGCCGCCCGTCGCGGCCCGTTCCTTGACGTCGCCGCCGGCGCAGAACGCCCGGTCCCCGGCGCCGGTGAGCACGACGGCCGCCACGTCGCGCGAGGCCCAGGCGGTCTTGAACGCGTGGATCAACTCGTCGACGGTCCGCCCACGGAAGGCGTTCATTCGCTCCGGCCGATTTATCGTGATCACCGCTATGTTGTCGGTCACCTCGTAGCGCACATCCGCGTACTCCATCGGGCCTCCCGCACTATTTACGAGCGTCAGCAAGACACGATACCTTTCCGCGCGTGACCAACGACCCGCGCGCAGTGCTCACCCGTCCTGCCCCGCCGCCGGACCTGACCGTGCGCTACGGCGAGCACCCCGAGCACGTCATCGACGTGCGGGTGCCGCCCGCCGGTAGCGCCCCGCGCCGGCTGGTCGTCTTCATCCACGGAGGGTTCTGGCGCGCCGCGTACGACCGGCGCCACTGCGGCCCGCTCGCGGCCGACCTCGCCGCCCGTGGCTGGCCGGTCGCCACCATCGAGTTCCGCCGCGTCGGCCAGGAGGGCGGCGGTTGGCCGGGCACGTTCGACGACGTCGCCACCGCGGTCCGCGCCGCGCCCCGCCTGATCGCCGACGCCGGCCGCCCGGACCTCGTGACCGGCGCGCCGATCGTCGCCGGGCACTCGGCCGGCGGGCACCTGGCGCTGTGGTGCGCCCGCGCCGCCCCGGACACCGCCGCCGGGGTCCTGGCGCTGGCGCCGGTCTGCGACCTGCTCACCGCGTACGACAGGGGGTTGGGCGACGGCGCGGTGGCCGAGCTGCTCGGGGGCGGGCCGACCCAGGTGCCGGACCGGTACGCGGCGGCCGACCCGATGGCGCACCCCCGACCCGACGCGCCCACCGTGCTCGTGCACGGCACCGACGACGACCGGGTGCCTGTCGATCTGTCCCGGGGATACGCGGCGCAAACCGGCGCCCGGCTCGTGGAGCTGCCCGGCGTCGAGCACTTCGGGGTGATCGACCCGGAGTCGGCGGCGTGGCCGGCGGTGCTGGGCGCGCTCAGCGAAATCGATCAAGTGTTGACGAGTGACCTGAGCAACAGGTAGAAACCCGCAGGCCCACCACTTCGTCGGGGAGGAACGCATCGTGTCCCAGCTAGATCGACGGCAAGCTCTCAAACTCTTCGCCGGACTCGGTGCCGCCGCGGCGGTGCCCAGCCTGGCCGCCTGCGGCGGATCGAGCCTGTCGGAGGACTCCGGCAGCGGCTCCTCGGGCGGGCCTATCAAGATCGGGATGCTCGCGCCCCAGTCCGGGGTCTACAAGGTCATCGGCGATGACATGATCAACGGCTTCAAGCTCTACCTGCAGCTGCACGGCAACAAGCTCGGCGGCCGCGAGGTCGACCTGATCATCGCCGACGAGGGGGAGACGGGTGACTCCGGCCGGGCGGGCGCGGAGAAGCTGCTCAAGCAGGACAAGGTCCTGGCGATGACCGGGGTGGTCAGCTCCGCGGTCATGGGCGCGATCGTCGACATGGTGGAGACCGCGCAGGTCCCGCTCGTCGGATCCAACGCCTCGCCGACGACCCTGCAGGGCGTCACCTACATCTGGCGCACGTCCTACGTCAACGACGAGCCGGGCAAGGCGCTCGGCGAGTACCTCGGCCGGACGCTCAAGGGCACGGTGTACTGCATCGCCGCCGACTACCAGGCCGGCAAGGACGAGGTCAACGGGCTGCTGTCCACGCTGCCGAAGGACAAGCTGTACGGCGATCCGGTCTACACGCCGTTCGCACCCAACCCGACGACGAACTTCCAGCCGTACCTGACGGCCATCAAGCAGTCCGACGCCGAGGCGGTGTTCTGCTTCTACGCCGGCTCCTCGGCGGTCGAGTTCGTCAAGCAGTACAAGCAGTTCGGCGTCAACAAGCGGCTCTACGCCCCGGGCTTCCTCACCGAGGGCAAGGTGATCGAGAGCCAGGGCGACGCGGCGCTGGGCATCTTCACCTCGATGAACTACGCCGCGGACCTGGACAACCCCGCCAACCGCACCTTCGCGTCCGAGTACCAGAAGCAGCCCGGCTGGGGGATTCCCACGACGTACGCGATGGCCTCGTACGACGCGGCCGCGGTGCTGGACAAGGCGATCACGATCGCCGGTGACGACCTGACCCCGCAGTCGCTCAACGCCGCGATCGGCAAGATCGGGCAGATCGACAGCCCGCGCGGCGCGTGGCAGTTCAACCAGAACCGCACGCCGCTGCAGAAGTGGTACCTGCGCGAGGTCAGGCGCGACGGCGGCGTGCTGTCCAACGTGCTGGTGTCCGAGTTGACGACCCTGGGCTGACCATGGTCGGCTGGTTCGACGCGTATGCCGTTTCCATTGTGGACGGTATCGCGTTCGGGCTGCTCTACTTCACGCTGGCCGTGGGCCTGTCGCTCGTCTTCGGAATGATGGACGTGCTCAACCTGGCCCACGGCACGCTCTACCTCGCCGGCGCGTACCTGGCCTACGCGCTCTCCGACGGGGGGTGGGGCGGACTGGTGCTCGGGCTGGCGGCGGGGATCGCGGTCGGGCTGGGCGGCGGTGCCCTGCTCGCCGCGATGACCCAGCCGCTGGCCCACCGGGGACACCTCGACCAGGCGCTGCTCACGCTGGGACTGTCCATCGTGGGCGCCGAGGTGTTCCTGCTGGCGTCCGGCGGCGAGCCCCTGCCGGCCGAGCCGCCGGCCGGGCTGCGCGGCTCGGTCGAGGTGCTCGGGCACGTCTATCCGGCCTACCGGCTGCTGTTCATCGGGGTGGCGGGCGTGCTCGCGCTCGCCGTCTACCTCGCCTTCGAGCGCAGCTCGCTCGGCGCGCTCGTGCGCGCCACCGTCGCCGACCGGGACATGGTCCGCACGCTGGGCGTGGACACCCGGCGCGTGCTGTTCGGGGTGTTCGCCGTCGGCGCGGTGCTCGCGGTCGTCGGTGGCGTGCTCGGCGCGCCGATCCTCGGGCCGGCGCCCGGCATCGACGGCCACGTCCTGGTCATGTCGCTGGTCGTCGTCGTCATCGGCGGCCTCGGGTCGGTGCGCGGCGCGCTGCTCGGGGCACTGCTCGTCGGACAGGTCGACACGCTCGGGCGGGCGATCGCGCCGGACTACGCCGCGTTCCTGCTCTTCGGCGCGATGTTCGTGGTGCTCGCGGTGCGCCCGGGCGGCCTGATCTCGATGGTGAAGTCGGCGTGAGGGACGGATGAGGGACGGCATGAAGGGTGGTATGAAGGTCCTGGGCCCCGCCGCCGTCGTCGTCGCCCTCGTGGCGGCGCCCTTCATCGCCACGTCGTACGTGATCTCACTAGCCACCGGCGTGCTCGTCCTCGGGCTGCTCACGATGAGCGTCAACCTGCTCACCGGGGTCGCCGGGCTGCCCACGCTCGGACAGGCCGCGTACTTCGGTGTCGGGGCGTACGCCACGGCTCTCGTCGCCCGGTCCTGGACCCAGGTCGGCGTGGTCCACCTGCTCGTCGCCACGGCGGCGGGTGCGGCGGTCGCCGCGCTGACCGGCCTGGTCGTGGTGCGCACCCGCGGGGTGGTGTTCCTCATGCTCACCCTCGCGATCGGCGAGCTGACCTACAGCGCGGTGCTGGAGTGGGACACCGTCACCGGGGGCAGCGACGGGCGCGCCACCCCGGCGGTCAGCCCGGTCTGGGGGATGCCCGCACTGCGCAACGACGGCCTGGTCTACCTCTGGGTGCTGGCCGTCTTCCTCCTGCTGTTCGCGCTGGTCGCGGCGGTGGTCCGGTCACCGTTCGGCCTCGCCCTGCGCGGCATCCGGGACAACGAGGCGCGGATGCGCGCCGACGGCTACCCGGTCACCCGCTACCTGCTCGTCGCGTACACGTTCGCGGGCGGGCTCGCCGGGGCGGCCGGCGCCCTGTGGATCTCATCCGAGCGGTTCGTCTCCCCGAGCGACATCGGCTTCCACGTCTCGGCGATGGCGCTGATCGCCGTGGTGCTCGGCGGCCTCGGCTCCATGTGGGGAGCGGTGGCGGGGATGGGCCTGGTCGTCCTCACCCGCGACCTCGTCGGCGGCCAGTTCACCGGCGACCTGGCCGGCCGGGGCGTGCTGCTGCTCGGTCTGGTCTTCGTGGCGGCGGTGTACCTGATGCCCCGCGGCCTGGCCGGGCTGCGACTGCTGACCCGTCGCCGGCAGGCGCTCGCCGCGCCGGGATCGGAGGAGTCGTGATCCTCGAACTGGACGGCGTGACGCGGGCGTTCGGCTCGCTGCGCGCGGTGGAGGACGTGTCGTTGCGGATCGCCGAAGGCGCCCGCCACGCGCTGATCGGGCCCAACGGCGCCGGCAAGTCCACACTGTTCAACCTCATCGGCGGGTCGCTTCGGCCGACCAAGGGTCGGGTGCTGTTCGCCGGCCGGGACGTGACCCGGCTGCCGGAGTGGCGGCGCGCCCGGCTCGGCATCGCGCGCACGTTCCAGCACTCCTCGGTCCTGCTCAGCTGCACGGCCGCCGAGAACGTCCTGATCGGCGTGCAGCGCGAGGCCGGGGTCGCGGCGCGGATGCTGCCGACGCCGCGCCGACGGCGCGAGCTGCTCGACCGGTGCGAGTCGCTGCTGGAGACCGTGGGCCTGTCGGGGCGCGCCCACGTGCCCGCGGGGGCGCTCTCCCACGGCGAACGCCGGCAGTTGCAGGTGGCGATGGCGCTGGGCAACCGGCCGCGGCTGCTGCTGCTCGACGAGCCGGCCGCCGGCATGTCGCCGGCCGAGACCGCGCGGCTGCTCACCGTGCTCAAGGACCTCCCGCGCGACATCACCGTGCTACTCATCGAGCACGACCTGGACGTGGTGTTCGGCCTGGCCGACACGGTGACCGTGCTGCACCTCGGCCGTCACCTGGCCACCGGGACACCGGCGGAGATCCGGGCGGACCCGGCCGTGCAGTCGGCGTACCTCGGGACAGCCGAGATGGGCGAGCTCTTCGTGGAGGCGTGACGGTGGCGCTGCTCGAGGTGCGTGGACTGACCGCCGGGTACGCCGGCTCCGCGGTGCTGCACGGCGTCGACCTCACGGTCGGCGCGGCCGAGGTGGTGGCCGTGCTGGGCCGCAACGGCGTCGGCAAGTCCACGCTGGTCAACACGGTGATGGGGCTGGTGCGCCCGTACTCGGGCTCGGTGCGGCTGGACGGCGCCGAGCTCGCCGGCCGCCCCCCGGACGCGATCGCGCGGGCCGGAGTCGCGCTCGTGCCCCAGGGGCGGCGCGTGTTCGCCCCGCTGACCGTGGCCGAGCACCTGACCATCTCGGCCCGCCGGCGCGGGTACTGGAACCGGGAGCGGGTGCTGGAGCTGCTGCCCCGGCTCGGCGAGCGGCTGCGTCACCGCGGCGACCAGCTCTCCGGCGGGGAGCAGCAGATGCTGGCGATCGCCCGGGCTCTGCTCACCAATCCGCGGCTGCTGCTGCTCGACGAACCGTCCGACGGCCTCGCGCCGGCCGTGGTGGAGACGGTCGGGGAGATCATCGCGGAGCTGGCCGGCAGCGGCATGGCCATCCTGCTCGTCGAGCAGAACCTGCGCCTGGCGTTCCGGGTGGCGGCCCGCATCGCGGTCATGGAGAAGGGCCGGGTCGTGCACGAGGCGACGACAGCGGAATTCCGCGCCGACCCGCAGCGCGCCCACGCCCTGCTCGGCGTCTAGGGCGCGGCGCACGGTCCGCCCGCTCATCGGTCAAACGGCCCTGTCGCACCCCCGCGACGACGGACTAGCGTCGGTACATGGGACTCCTGCGCGACCTCATCGCGGCCGTGGACAGCGGCCGCATCGAGGTCATCGACCTGACCGCCCCACTGTCCGAGCGGACTCCGATCCTCGCCCTGCCCGAGGAGTTCGGCCAGACCTGGCCGTTCGCGCTCACCGAGATCAGCCGGTACGACGAGCGCGGGCCGGCCTGGTACTGGAACAACATCACCACCGGTGAGCACACCGGGACCCACTTCGACGCCCCGATCCACTGGGCGACCGCCCGGGACGGGGCCGACGTGTCGCAGGTCCCGGTCACCCGGCTTGTCGCCGCCGCGGCCGTGCTGGACTTCTCCGCCGAGGCGGAGAAGGACCCGAACTTCCTGCTGGAGGTCGACCACGTGCGGGCCTGGGAGGCGACGCACGGGCCACTGCCCGCCGGAGGCTGGCTGCTCTACCGCACCGGCTGGGACGCCCGGTCGGGCGACCCCGCCGCCTTCCTCAACAATGGACAGACGCCGGGCATCTCGGCCGAGTGCGCCCGCTGGCTCGCGGAGGAGACGCCGATCATCGGCGTCGGCGTCGAGACGGTCGGGACGGACGCCGGCGCCGCCCACTCCTTCGACCCGCCGTTCCCGTGCCACGCGTACCTGCTCGGGCACGACAAGTACGGCCTGACCCAACTGCAGAACCTCGGCAAGCTGCCCCCGACCGGCGCGGTCGTCGTGGCCGCGCCGCTGCCGATCGTGGGCGGATCGGGCAGCCCGGCCCGGGTGATCGCCCTCGTCGAGCGATGACCGTCGCCGAGGGGATCGGACGGCGGCTGGCCGTGCTCGGAGCCGACCACGTGTTCGGCGTGGTCGGCTCCGGGAACTTCCACGTCACCAACGCGCTGATCGCGGCCGGCGCGCGGTTCGTGGCCGCGGCGCACGAGGGCGGCGCGGCCACGATGGCCGACGCGTACGCCCGGGTGTCGGGTCGCGTCGGGGTGCTGTCGGTGCACCAGGGGCCGGGGGTCACCAACGCGCTGACCGGGATCGCCGAGGCCGCCAAGAGCCGCACCCCGCTTGTCGTGCTCGCCCCGGAAGCGCCCAACCCCCGCTCGAACTTCCACCTCGATCTGGCGGGCCTGGCCGCCGCCGTGGGCGCGGGCTTCCGTCGGGTATGCCGCGAGCACGCGCTGGACGACGTCGACGCGGCCTGGTGGCGGGCCACAGCCGGCGAGACGGTCGTGCTCGGCCTGCCCCTCGACGTGCAGGCGGAAGCTCTACAGGACGATCCGTACCGGGCGCCGGCCGCCCCCGGACCGGCGCGGCCGGCGCCGCGAGCCGAGGAGGTCGCCGCGCTCGCCGAGGAGCTGCGCCGGGCGCGGCGGCCGGTCTTCATCGCCGGCCGGGGTGCCGCGCGTCAGCCCGTCGACGCGGCCCGCGCCGCGCTCACCCGGCTGGCCGACCGCTGCGGGGCGCTGCTCGCCGTGTCGGCCGCGGCGAAGGGCCTGTTCGCGGGCGACCCGTGGTACGTCGACGTGTCCGGCGGATTCGCCACGCCGCTGGCCGCCTCGCTCATCGCGGAGGCGGACCTCGTCGTCGCCTGGGGTTCGACGCTGAACATGTGGACCACCCGCCACGGCCGCCTCATCCCGGCGGGCGCCACCGTGGTCCAGGTGGACCACGACCCAGGCGCGCTGGGCATCAACCGGAAGATCGACCTCGGTGTGGTCGGGGACGTGGTCGCCGTCGCCGAGGCCGTGACCGCGGACCTCGGCGACTGGTCGGCCGTCGGCTGGCGCAGCGCGCAGGTGCGCGCGCGGATCGCCGACGAAGGCCAGTGGCGCAACGTGCCCTATGTGGACTCATCCACGCGGGAGGGGATCGACCCGCGCACGCTGACCATCGCGCTGGACGACCTGTTGCCGGCGGAGCGGACGGTCGCCGTCGACTCCGGCAATTTCATGGGGTACCCGGCGATGTTCCTGTCGGTGCCGGACGCCGCCGGGTTCTGCTTCACCCAGGCGTTCCAGTCGGTCGGGCTCGGGCTGGCGACCGCGATCGGCGCGGCCGTCGCCCGCACGGACCGGTTGACCGTCGCGGCGCTGGGCGACGGCGGGTTTTTGATGTCGGTCGCCGAACTCGCCACGGCGGTACGGCTCGGCCTGCCGATGGTCATCGTCGTCTACGACGACGCGGCGTACGGCGCGGAGGTGCACCACTTCGGGCCGGACGGGCACCCGCTGGACACGGTCACGTTCCCGGACACCGACCTGGCGGCCATCGGGCGGGGGTTCGGCTGCGATGCGCTGACGGTGCGGTCGCCGGCGGACTTGGTTGGGGTGCGCGACTGGCTCGACGGCCCGCGGTCGGCCCCGCTGCTGATCGACGCCAAGGTCCGCTCGCCGCGTGGCGCCTGGTGGCTGGAGGAGGCGTTCCGCGGCCACTGACCCGGCGGACGGGCATCGCGTGTTCTTGACGACCGAAACAGAGGCGTGACACGCTCAGGCCGTGGGTGCACTGCGGGCGTTGTGGGCCGCGCACAGTGTCGCGGTCGTGGGCGCTTCCACCCGCGCTGGCCACCCGGGCCGGCTCGCCGTGGAGTTCCTGCTGCACTACGGCTACTCCGGCCGGATCCTGCCCATCCACCCGACCGCGAGCGAGATCGCCGGCGTCCCGGCGTACCCGTCCGTGCAGGCCGCGGGCGGTGCGGAGCTGGCGCTGATCCTGGTGCCCGCAGCGGCGGTGGAGGCCGCGGTGGACGACTGCGCCGCGGCCGGCGTACGGGTCGCGATCGTCGGCAGCTCCGGATTCGCCGAGACCGGCGCCGAAGGCAGGGCCGCGCAGGACCGGCTTGTCGCGCGCGCCCGGGCGGCCGGGATGCGGCTCGTCGGCCCGAACTGCATCGGCGCGGCCGGGTTCGCCAACGGCCTGGTGGCGAGCTTCAGCCCGCTGTTCAGCGGGGCGCAGACGACGCTCACGCCGGGCGGGATCGGGTTCGCGTCGGCGAGCGGTGCGCTCGGCTTCGGCACGGTCAGCCTCGCGCTGGAGCGCGGGATGGGCCTGTTCGCCGCCGTCTCCACCGGCAACGAGGCGGACGCGACGGCCCTCGAGGCGCTCGCCGAGATGGCCGCGGAGGCCGAGTGCACGGCGCTGCTCGGCTACCTCGAATCGCTTCGCGACCCGCGGGCGCTGCGCGCGCTCGCCGCCTCCGGCAAGCCGACCGCGCTGCTCGTGGCCGGGCGCACCCGAGCCGGCGCCCGGGCGGCCGCCTCGCACACCGGCGCGCTCGCCACCGCCGACCGCGTGGTCGACGGGGCGCTGCGGCAGTTCGGCATCGTTCGGGTATCCGATGTGGACGAGCTGCTGGACGTCGGCGACGCCTTCGCGCTGGCGAACCGGCCGGCGGGCCCGCGTGTGGCGATCGTCACCACGTCCGGCGGGTCCGGGATCCTGGCCGCCGACGCGGTGGCGCAGCACGGGCTCACGCTCGCCACCCTGTCGCCATCCACTCTGGACAACCTCAAGGAGGTCGTCCCCGCGTACGGCTCGGTCGCCAACCCCGTCGACGTGACGGCGACGGTGATGCGCGACCGCACGCTGGTCGCGCGGGCGCTCACGACGGTCGCCGCGGACCCGGGCGTGGACATTGTGCTGGTCTGCTTCTGCGTCCTGACCGGCGCGGACGTGGACGCCATCGTCACCGCGCTCGCCGACGCCGCACGCGACAGCGGCAAGCCGGTACTGGCAGCGCGCACCGGCGCGGACCACCTCGCACCGTCCGCCGCCGCGGCGCTGCGCGCCGCTCGGATCCCGACCTACCCGACGCCCGCCCGGGCCGTGCAGGCCGCCGCCGCCCTCTACCAGGCCGGTCGCAGCCGTCCGGACGCCCGGCCAGGGCAGGTCTCGCTCGATCCGGTCCCGCCCGCGCCCGGCGGCGGACAGGAGGCCGAGCTGAAGGACTGGCTCGCCCGGGCCGGGATCCGGGTGCCGCGCGGGCGGGTCGTGCACGGTCCCGCCGAAGCGGCCGACGCGGTACGCGAGTACGGCGGCCTGGCCGTCCTCAAGGTGGTCGTGCCCGGGCTGGCGCACAAGACGGAGGTGGGCGGCGTGACCCTCGGGGTCACGCCGGAGACCGCGGCCGACACGTACCGGCGGCTGCGCGGCATCGACGGCGCCACCGGCGTGCTGGTCGAGGAACAGGTCGGGCCGGGCGTCGAACTGCTCGTCGGGATCACCCCCAGCCCGCTCGGGCCGGTGCTCACCATCGGCGCCGGCGGGGTGCTCACCGAGGTGCTCGACGACGCCGCCAGCCGGATACTGCCGGTGACCGAGCACGACGTGCGGGACGCGCTCGCGCAGACCCGCGTCGCCCGGCTGCTGGCCGGTCACCGCGGGCAGCCGCCCGCCGACGTGGACGCCTTCGTCGACCTCGTCCTGCGGGTGGCCGGACTCGCCGCCGGCCTGCCGCCGGCCACGGCGCTGGACCTCAACCCGGTCGTGGTCCGGCCCGACGGGGCGATGGTGCTCGACGCCGCACTCAGCGCCCATGAGCCATCCACGACACCCGAGGAGGATCCCCAGTGCTGGTAGGGACGCTCGTCGCACGGGCGGCGCGTCGGTTCGGCAACCGCGTGGCGCTCGACGGCCCACAGGGGACGCAGACGTTCGCGGACCTGGGCGACCGGGTCACCCGCCTGGCGGCCGGCCTGCTCGCCACCGGTCTGCGCCCCGGCGACCGGGTACTCGACCTGCAGCCCAACCAGAACACGTACGTCGAGACCGACCTCGCCTGCTGCGTCGCGGGCCTGGTCCGGGTGGCGCTGAACTACCGGCTGCACCCCGACGACTGGGCGCGCATCGCCGACGACTGCGGCGCGTCCGCGCTGATCTACGACGCGCGGTACGCCGAGCCGAGCAGCGCGCTGCGCGACGGGCTGGGCGACAAGCGGACCGTCGTCATCGGCGACGGGCCGGGGATCCCCTACGAGGAGTTGGCGCGCGGCCCGGCCGCCGTCCACGACGCCGCGCACGAGGCGCGCCCCGACGACCTCGTCTCGCTCAACTACACGTCGGGCACGACCGGGCGGCCGAAGGGCGTGCGCCGCACCCACCGGGTGCGGTACGCGAGCCTGGTCAACATGATCTCCGACGTGCTCGGTGGCCCGCCCGGCCCGGACGACGTCTACCTGCACGCCGGTCCGATCACGCACACCAGCGGGCTGTTCGTGCTGCCGTTCCTCGCCTACGGCGCCCGTCAGGTGATCCTGCCGTCCTTCGACCCGCAGGCGGTCGTCGACGCGGTGCGCGGGCGCGGCGTCACCCACACGGCGCTCGTCCCCACGATGGTGTCCCGGCTGCTCGCGCTCGGCGAGCCGCTGCCCGGGCTGAAGATGCTCGCCTACGCGGGCGCCCCGATGCCGCCCGAGCAGATCCGCCAGGCGTACGAGCGGCTGAACCGCAACCTGGTCCAGTACTACGGCCTGGTGGAGGCCATCCCGCCGGTGACCGTGCTCGACGCGGCCGACCACGCCGCGGGCCTCGCCGCGGACGGCGACCCCGAGCTGCTGACCAGCGCGGGCCGTCCGGCGCTCGGCGTCGAGCTGTCCATCGTGGATGATGCCGGGCGGGCGCTGCCTCCGGGTGAGATCGGTGAGGTGGTGACCCGGGGCGACCACGTGATGCCCGGCTACTGGACCGACCCGGCCGGCTCGGTGCGGGCGGTCGACCCGGACGGCTGGCTGCACACCGGTGACCTCGGCCGGCTCGACGGGTCGGGCCGGCTGTGGCTGGTGGACCGCAAGGGCGACATGATCATCACAGGCGGGTACAACGTCTACCCCCGCGAGGTGGAGGACGTCATCGCCGAGGTGCCGGGCGTGCGCGAGGTCGCGGTCGTGGGGCTCGCGGACCCGGACTGGGGCCAGCGGATCGTGGCGCTCTACGTCGGCGAGGCGGACCCGGCGGCGATCGAGAAGCACTGCCGGGCGCGGTTGGCGTCCTACAAGAAGCCCAAGGAGATCCGCCGGGTCGACCGCTTCCCGGTCAACGCGACGGGGAAGATCGCCAAGAACGTGCTGCGCGCCGACCTGGAGCGACGATCATGAGCTTGTCACCAGAAACACAGGGCGTGTCTGCTCGCAAGCTCATGATCAACCCGGGCGGCGGGCCGGAGGGCGTGGAGAGGCCGGGCGAGTTTCCGTACACGCGGGGGATCTCCGCCGAGCCGCGGCCGTGGGTGATGGGGCAGTACGCCGGGTTCGGCACGCCGAAACAGTCCAACGAGAGGTTCCGCAAGCTCCTCGACGCCGGGGTCACCGGATTCTCGGTGGCGCTGGACCTGCCCACCCAGCTCGGCCTGGACTCCGACGACCCGCGGGCTGCCGGCGAGGTGGGGCGCGTCGGCGTGGCGATCGACTCCCTCGACGACATCGAGACGCTGATGGCGGGCATCCCGCTGGAGAAGATCACCCAGGTACGCACCACCGCGAACTCGATCGGCTACCTGTGGACGGCTCTCTTCACCGCGCTCGCGGAACGCCGCGGCGTCAGCCCGAACGACTTCGGGCTGTTCATCCAGAATGACGTGCTCAAGGAGTTCATCGCCCGGGGCACGCAGATCTTCCCGCCCGGACCGTCGTTGAAGCTCGCCGCCGACACCATCGAGCACTGTGTACGGCACACCCCGCGCTGGGTGCCGCTGGCGATGTCCGGCTACCACATCGCCGAGTCCGGCGGCGACGCCGCGCAGGAGGTCGGCTACACGTTCGCCAACGCCATCGCCTACCTGGACGAGGTGACCCGCCGCGGCGTGGACATCGACGACGTGGCACCGGCCCTGTTCACGTTCCTGTCCGTCGGCATCAACTTCCTCGACGAGATCGCCAAGCTGCGCGCCGCCCGCCGGGTGTGGGCGCACCTGGTCCGCGACCGCTACGGGGCACGCGATCCGCGCAGCGCCCAGTTGCGGATCTTCGCGTTCACCGCCGGTTCCAGCTTCACCGCCCAGCAGCCGCTCAACAACGTGGTACGGGCCAGCGTCGAGACTCTCGCCGCGGCGCTGGCCGGCGTGCAGACCCTGCACGTCAGCGCGTACGACGAGGCGCTCGGCGTACCCACCGAGCAGGCCGCCACGCTGGCCCTGCGTACCCAGCAGATCGTGGCGTTCGAGACCGGAGTGGCCGAGGTCGTCGACCCGCTCGGCGGGTCGTACGAGATCGAGGCCCGCACCGACGCGATCGAGCGGCGCATCCGTGACACGCTGGCCGACGTCGAGCAGCGCGGCGGAGCGCTGGCCTGCATCGAGTCCGGCTTCTTCGCCCGCGAACTCGCCGACTCGGCGTACCGGCAGGCCCAGGCCGTGGAGCGCGGCGAGCGGGTAGTGGTCGGGGTCAACCGCTACCAGAGCGAGAGCGGCCCCTTGGAGATCTTCACGGTGGATCCGGCGCAGGAGGCCGCGCAGGCAAAGGCGGTGCGGGCCGTACGGGCCCGGCGGGATCCGGGCGCGGTGACGCGGGCGCTCGCCGACCTGGCCGAGGCCGCCCGCGGCGGCGACAACGTCGTGCCGGCGTGCGTGGCCGCGGTGCGGGCGTACGCGACGGTCGGGGAGGTGGTGGGCACGCTCAGGCAGGTCTACGGCGCCTGGCAGGGCTCCGCAGAGTTCTGACGAACCGCTACTATGCGCAGGTCGAGCCCTCCAGACGCGGAGAAGACCGTGAAGCTGTCGATTCTCATGCCGGTCTACAACGAGCAGGACCGGGTCGCCGACGCGGTGAAGCAGGCGCTCGCCGTGACCTACCCGTGCGACGTCGAGCTCGTGATCGTCAACGACGGCAGCCGGGACGGCACCGCCGAGGTGCTCGACCGCCTCGACGACGACCGGGTTCGGGTCATCCACCACGCGCGCAACCAGGGCAAGGGCGCCGCGATCCGGACCGCCGCCGACAACGCCACCGGCGAGTACATGGTCATTCTCGACGCCGACCTGGAGTACGACCCGGAGGACATCCCCAGGCTTCTGGAGCCGGTTCTCGACGGCCGGGCCACCGTGGTCTACGGCAACCGCACCTTCGGCAGCCACAGCGCCTTCTCGTTCTGGTACGTGATGGGCAACAAGGCCGTTACCATGGCCGCCAACGTGCTGTTCAACTCCTACATCGGCGACCTGGAGACCTGCTTCAAGCTGATGCCCGTCGAGCTGTACCGGTCGCTGCGCATCCGCTCGCGCGGCTTCGGCATGGAGGCCGAGGTCACCGGCAAGCTGCTGCGCCGCAAGATCCGCCCGTACGAGGTGCCGATCAGCTACCGGGCCCGGACCCGGGAAGAGGGCAAGAAGATCACCTGGCGGGACGGCGTCGAGGCGCTGTGGATCCTCGCGCGGGAGCGGATGCGCCGGATCAGGTAGCCGATCAGGTAGTCAGCAGCACCTTGCCGAGGTGCTCGCTCGCCGCCACGAGGCGGTGCGCCTCGGCCGCCCGGTCCATCGGCAGCCGGGCGTGGATCACCGGCTTGATCGCGCCGCCGGCGACCAACGGCCAGACGTGCTCGCGGACCTGCCGGACGATCTCCGCCTTCTCCGCAGTCGGCCGGGCGCGCAGCGTGGTGGCGGCCACGCGGGCCCGCTTCGCCATGAGCGCGGCGATGTTCAGTTCCGCGGTGCGCCCGCCCTGCATCCCGATGATCACCAGGCGGCCGCCGGTGGCGAGGGCGTCCACGTTACGGGCGAGGTAGGACGCCCCCATGATGTCGAGGATCACGTCCGCCCCGCGGCCGGTCGTGGCCGCCCGGACACGTTCGACGAAGTCCTCGACGGTGTAGTCGATGGTCACGTCCGCGCCGAGCTGGCGCAGCCGCTCGTGCTTGGCCGCCCGGGCGGTGGTGATCACTGTCGCGCCCAGGGCTTTGCCGAGCTGGATCGCGAAGGTACCGATGCCGCTGCCCCCGCCGTGCACGAGCAGGGTCTCCCCCCGCACCAGGCCGGCCAGGTCGACGACGTTGGACCACACGGTGCACGCCACCTCGGGCAGTGCGGCCGCGTCGACGGTTGAGACGCCCTCCGGCACGGGCAGCACCTGCCCGGCCGGGACGGCCACCCGCTGGGCGTACCCGCCGCCGGCGAGCAGCGCGCAGACCTGGTCGCCGGTCCGCAGATCGCACACGTCGGCGCCGGTCGCGACGATGGTCCCCGAACACTCCAGGCCCGGGTACGGCGGCGCGCCCGGCGGGGGCGGGTAGTAGCCCTGGCGCTGCAGCAGGTCGGCCCGGTTGACAGCGGACGCGGCCACCTCGATCAGGACCTCACCGGGCCCGGGGACGGGGTCGGGCACCTCGGTCCAGGTGAGCACCTCCGGACCGCCCGGTTCGGGAATCGTCACGGCATACACGCCGCATAGTCTGGCCCATCGCTTGGGCCCCGTCGGCGCGCACCCGTCAGCGGGGTGGTGACGGCTGCTCCAGCGGGCGCCGCCGGGCGCGGGCCGCGTCGGTGACGGCGATACCGAGCAGGACCAGGCTGGCGGTGACGGCGACCATCAGCGGCGGCAGGCGGATCATCGCCGGTGACAGGATGGCCAGCACGAGCGCGCCGATCAGCCGCGAGCGCGACACCCGGCCGAACACGGCGTGCTCGAAGCCGCCGCGCCCGAGCAGGAACAGCGCGGGCCCCCCGAGGATCACCCCGATCCAGGCGGGGTCCGTGGGCCCGAACGGATGGGCGATCACCAGCCGGTAGCCCACCGCGGTGGCGACCGTGCCGGCCAGGATCAACAGGTGGGTGTAGGCCGCGGACCGCGCCAGGCGGGACGGGTATGGGGCCGCTGCGATCGCGGCCGTGATCAACTCGCCGGCCCGGAAGAAGTAGATCCGCCACAGCAGGACGGTCGTGAGGAACGACACCACAAACGCTGCGCTGTAGCCGGCGCTCGTGTCCGTCTCGCTGAACGCTATGCCGGTTTCCAGGATCAGGTCACCGAGCGCGATGAGGAACAGCAGCCGGTAGCGCTCGCCCACGTGGTCGCCGGAGATCGTCCATTCTGCGGAACCCGTGCGGCCGAGCCCCGGCATGGGCCAGCCGAGCGGGGCCACGGTGTAGTCGATCGCTAGCGCCACAGCCCACAGCACCGCGCGTGGCCCTGGCGTGAGCAGCGCCCCGGTGATCCAGGGCACCGCGGTGATGCTGAACCAGAAGAGGACCCGCACGGCGAGGATTTGCTTCGCTTTGTCACGGAAACCGACCGCGAGGATCAGGGGACGCCCCAACTGGGTCGCAACGTACGCGCCCGCGAAAAGCATGGCCTGCTCATCGAACGCCTTGGGTGCCGCGACCGCCATCACCAGGCTGCCGAACATGGTGGCGACGACTTTCGCCTGAACCACCGGTCGTCGCGGGTCGAAGGTGCTGGTCGCCCACGCCGAGTAGGTCCAGACCAGCCAAACGGCGAGCAGCAGTAGCAAGGTCTGGCCGCTTTCGACGAGCACGTGCCCCTTTGAGCCGACGTCCTCGATCAGCCGGTGCCCTACCTGCAGGAGGGCAAAGACGTACACCAGATCGAAGAACAGTTCCAGGAAAGTCGCCCGCTCCGGATCTGCACGCCCCCGCGGCGGCTCGTCCGCCCTGTCCGTGGTCATCAACTCACCCGTTCCGGTCAGCGGTCGCTGCCCCCTCCGGCAGTCGTACCCCGCCGGTGTGCCGATCAATTCCCGGATGCACGGTTCAGGGCCTGGGCCGACCCTACCGACAGCCGGGCGGCGATCGTGGGCCAGCTAAGATCGTGGGCCAGCTAACCAGCCCGGCCGATGACTCGCAGGGTCGATCATCTGGGCGGCGACGGCCATTCCGGCGGGCGCCGCCGGGCGCGGGCCGCGTCGGTGACGGCGATACCGAGCAGGACCAGGCTGGCGGTGACGGCGACCATCAGCGGCGGCAGGCGGATCATCGCCGGTGACAGGATGGCCAGCACGAGCGCACCGATCAGCCGCGAGCGCGAGACGCGGGCGAACACGGCGTACTCGAAACCACCGCGCCCGAGCAGGAACAGCGCGGGCCCCCCGAGGATCACCCCGATCCAGGCGGGGTCCGTATGCCCGGACGGATGGGCGATCACGAGGCGGTAGCCCACAGCGGTGGCGACCGTGCCGGCGAGCATGAAGAAGTGGGCGTACGCCGCGGACCGCGCCAGCCGGGCCGGATCGGGCGCCGCCGCGATCGCGGTCGCGAGCAACTCGCCGGCCCGGAAGAAGTAGATCCGCCACAGCAGGACGGTCGTGAAGAACGACACCAGGAAGGCGCCGGCGCGGTCCGCGCCGTAGGCCTCTCCGCTGAACTCGATCCCGGTCTCCAGGATCAGCTCGCCGAGCGCGATGAGGAAGAGCTGCCGGTACCGCTCGCCCACGTGGTCGCCGGAGATCGTCCATTCTGCGGAACCCGTACGGCCGAGCCGCGGGGTCGGCCAGCCGAACCGGGCCACGGTGTAGTCGATCGCGATAGCGCCGGCCCACAGCGCCGTCCGGATGGACTCCTCGGGCTGGAGCGCCCCGATGATCCACGGCACGCTGGACACGCCGAACCAGAAGAGGATCCGCCTGGCGAAGTCCTGGTTCTCCTGACCGCGCAGGACGAGTACGAAGATCAACGGCCGCCCCAGTTGGACCGCGACGTACGCGCCCGCGAACAGCGGCGCCCGCTTGCCCAGCGCATCGGGCACCGCGACCGCCATGGCCAGGCTGCCCAGCATGGTCGCGACGATGATCGCCTGAACCAACGGTCGCTGCGGGTTGAAGGTGCTGGTCGTCCACGCTGAGTAGGTCCAGATCAGCCAGAGGGCGGCCAGCACCAGCAGGGTCTGCGCGCCTTCGCCGAGCACGATCCGTCGTTCCGACGTCAGGTCCTCGAGCAGGCGGTGCGCCACCTGCAGCAGCGCGAAGACGTACACCAGGTCGAAGAACAGCTCCAGGAACACCGCGGGCGCGGGGTCCTTGCGCTGTTGCGGCTGGGCCGCCCTGTCCGTGGTCATCACCTGGCCCGTTCCGGGTCAGCGGGTGCTGCCCCCTCAGGCAGTCGTACCACGCCCGTGCGGCGATCGATGCCCAGATGCGCAGTTCGGCCCGGTCGCGACCCTGCCCGGAGCGGCCGACGACCGTGGCACGTAATCGTTGTGCTCGGTCCAGATCGTTGTGCTCGGTCCAGCGATTGCCAGTGTCGAAGGCCTGGCGGCGAAGGTTCACGGGATTCACCGCTCCAACCATGTCAACGTGAATGACGTGAAGAAAGGGCATGTCGCCCGATAACACAACAATAGCGAAGAAAACGTACGCGGCAGGGCGATCCGGTCGAGATCTCTTGGTTAGGGTCCACCCGGGTATCACGCACCCCGCGGCCCATTGCTGCCAAATCAGCTCTGAGCCGAAAGCGGGTGCGACCACGTTCCGACTGGGGAGGAACCAATGAGTCCATCTCGGCTTTCCTCGCTGTCCCGGGGACGGAAAGCGCTCCACTCGGCCAGCACCGCACGCCGGTTCGCCGCCCTCGCCGGTTGTCTCGCTCTCGCGATGGGCATGGCGGTCGCCGTCGCTTCGCCGGCGTCCGCAGCCGACACGACGACGCACCTGGAGGGTGTCACGGGCGTCGGGGACGTCGCCGCTGGCAACGGCAAAGTGTTCGTCGCCGCACTCGACAAGGTCGTCGTCGCGGATTCGAACGGCGCGGTCACCGCTAGCATCAACAACCTCTCAGGCGCGGTCGGTCTCGCCATCGCGGCCGATGGAAGCCGTCTCTACGTGGCGTTGAGCAACTCGCGAGAGGTGGCCGAGGTCGATACCACGACCCTGGCGATCACGCGGCGGATCGGCCTCACCGCGTACGCCTGCCCGACGAACCTGGCTCTCGACGGTAGCCGATTGTGGGTCGGCTACGGCTGCTACGGCAGTTGGAGCGGTGGCATCCTGAGCCTCGACCTGGCGACCTCGACACCGACGGTCGTCGCAGCGGGTATGTACGGTCCACCGCTGGTGGCAGCCGCCGGTGGTGTGCTTGCGGCCGCGGAGATAGGCGTAAGCCCGGGAAGCATCCAGGTGTACGACGTGAGCGGGCCGACGGCCACGCAGCGCGGCACCATCAGCAACAACGTGTCCTCGCTGCGGGACATCGGCATCACCCCGGACGGGCGCACGATCATCTCGGCCGGGTCGTCGCCCACCAACCATGCCGGCTGGGACACCACCACCCTCGCCCAGATCCGTACCTACGGGCAGTCCGGCTGGTGGTGGCCGAACGCCGTCGCGATCAGCCCTGACGGCGCCTTCGTGGCGGCGGGCCGCGAATACGGTCCACCGGTGTCGATACACGACACCGCCACGGCCACCACGCTCCATCAGGGCGACAACCAGGCCGGCGACCTCGTCGCGGGCGCGCTGACGTTCTCGGGTACCGACGTCTTCGGTGTCCTGAGGGACTCGTCCACCGGGCGGTTCTCGCTCTGGCGGATGCAGGGGGCAACCCTGGCGGCCTTTGCGCTGGCCCTCTCGGTTCCACAGTCCGCCACCGCGCTGCAGCCGCTGACGCTGACCGGACGGCTCACGTTCGCCGATGGCTCGACACCCGGAGCGCAACAGCTGACGGTCACCCGCCGGCTGCCTGACGGCACCACCGCGTCCCTGCCGGCGGTGACAACGGCGACGGACGGCACGTTTACCGTGACCGACACTCCTCCGGTCGCCGGCGACGTCACGTATCAGGTGATCTGGGACGGTGATCCGGCCCACCGGTGGAGTGCCGCCTCGGGAACGGTCACCGTGGCCAAGAGCCAGTCGACGCTGAGCGTCTCCGGCCCGGCGACCGGGCAGGCGGGCCAGGAGGTCCGGCTCACCGGCTCGCTGAGGTTCGGCGGCCAGGCGCCGCCGGCGCCCGTGACGCTGACCGTCGCCCGCACGTTCTCCAACAACTTCGGATCCGGCGAGGACCAGTTGGCGCCGGTGACCACCGGCGCGGACGGCTCCTTCAGCATCGTGGACGTGCCCGCGCAGGGCGGGCAGTACCGGTACACCGTCGCGTGGGCGGGCGACAAGGCATCGACCGCCGCCTCCGCCACCGTCGACGTAAACCTGTCGTCCACGACATCGCGGCTGACCGGTTCGATGGATCAATACCCCTTCGCGGGTGAGACGTACTCGGTCACCGGACGCATCCTGTTCGAGGTCGGTTCGTGCCAGGGACCGACCACGGTGCACGTGACCCGCAAGGTGGGCAGCAGGAAGGCCGAACAGCGGCAGGACGTCACCACCGACGCCGCGTGCAACTTCCGCTTCGAGGACACGCAGCCGATCGCGACACCCGTTACGTACACCGTGACCTGGGACGGTGACTCGAGCCACCGCGGCAGTTCAGTGATTATCGAGGGGTACGTGTGGTACCAGCCGGTATCGGTCACGGCCACCGTGGAGGACCAGTACCTCACACCCGGACAGGAGGCCGTCATCAACGGTTCGATCGTCGGCGAACGTACCGGGCCGCTGGGCGAGCCGCTCAGCCTATCGGTGACCCGGTACGGCCCGGACGGTTCGGCGGTCCGCCTGCGCGACGTGAAGACCGCCAAGGACGGCACCTTCTCCTTCCGCGACACCCCGCCGCCCCTCGATCCCGCGACGAACCCGCGGTATCTGTACGTGATCGAGTGGGCAGGTAACCCCACGTACGCGAGCAGCGGCGTGATCGTGGCCGTCTACATCACCGCTACCGGAAGTCCCTCGCCCTGATCGGATAACCGCGGCCCCGTGCCCCGTATTTCACTGTTACGGGGGCACGGGGCCTTTCTCCTGGACCCTCGAGCGGAATCCCCACCGGAGGCACCGTCGCCGCAACCCCACCGTGCCCAGCTCGCCGATGCCGCGGCGCCCGCGGCCAGCCAGGACAGCCACTACGCGGCGACCTGACGGAAGGCCCAGGCATGTGGCGTTGACCGCGGACGAGGGCCTCGCCGCTCGCCGGCCGACCACATGATCTCCGACACGGCGGCCTCTCCCTGGCTCAACGCCGGTGTCGCTGTGACCGAGGATGGGCGGGTGGCGTCTGGCACACTTGTCTCAGGCGTTGCACCCGCTTCGTCCGGGTCTTCGCCTGCTGCGGGACAGTCACGGGACGATACCCCCGCCAGGGGTTCATGATCGTGATGTTTTCGCAGTTCAGGAGGGCTCGCCTAGTGGCCGATGGCGGCGGTCTTGAAAACCGCTAGGGCGCGCGAGCGTCCTCGTGGGTTCGAATCCCACGCCCTCCGCAAGGCTCCGCTCACAGATGGTCCTGACCAGTCGCAGGCCGGCGACCGGACCTCCAGGTCCTCGCGCGGTTGAATCCCACGCATTCGCCCGCGGAACGCGGCGATCGGTCGTACGGTGCGGATCGTGGGGCGATGGCGATGACGGCATCGGTGCCACGGCGAGCGGGCGGCGTGATCGCCGTCCGTGTGCTCCTCGTGCTCCTCGGCCTCGGGATGCTGGCCGGCGTGGCCGCGCTGATCGCGCTCAGCGGTGTCCGCGACGGCGGGACACTGCGCACGCTCGGGTTCGCGATGTTCGGCGGTGGCCTCGCCGGGCTCGCCACCGCCGCGCTCGGCGTGACGGTCGGGCAGCGCGTGACGTGTGCCGCCTTCGGCTTCGTCCTGGTGGTCGGCGGCTCGACCCTGATCGGCCTCGTCACCGGCTGACGCGCGGCCCGCGCCGACGCACTGGGAACTGAACCCGACGATGGTGCACGCACGACCGGGCGGACGATACGATCCCGCTATCCGGATCTGAGCGTGCCTTACCCTGATCGTCCACCTCGGAAGGAGGCCGCAACGCGATGACGCTCGAGCGTCCCCTCGCACCCGACCCGTACGATCTCCTGCCTCCGGTACCGTCGTTCACGCTCACCAGCGAGGACGTCCAGGACGGCCAGCCGATGGCGGCCCGGCACGCACACGGCAGCGCCGGCGGCGAGAACCTCTCCCCGCACCTGACCTGGAGCGGCTTCCCTGCGGAGACCCGCAGCTTCGTCGTGACCTGTTTCGACCCGGACGCGCCCACCGGCAGCGGCTTCTGGCACTGGGTGCTGGTCAACCTGCCGGTGTCGGTGACCGAACTGCCGCGGGGCGCCGGAAGCCAGAGCACGATCGGCGAGGCGTTCTGCGTGCGCAACGACTACGGTGACCGGGCGTACGGCGGATCGGCGCCGCCGCCTGGAGACCGGCCGCACCGCTACGTGTTCGCGGTCCACGCCGTCGACGTGGAGCGGCTCGACCTCAACCCGGACCACTCCCCCGCGGTCGTCGGATTCAACCTCGCTTTCCACACGCTCGCCCGGGCCACCCTGCGCCCCACGTACCAGCGGTAACGTCGCCGGGTCAGAGGTCCAGCGCGGTACGCAGCAGGCCGTCCACGGCGTCGCGGACGTCGTCGTCGACCGTGCCCACCTGCTCGGTCAGCCAGTCCCGCCACAGCCGGGACAGCGAGGTGCCGTTGACCCATCGGCCGTCGGCGAGCCGGACGGAGAGGATGTCGCCCGGGTCGCTGTCGACCACGTCGAGGCCGTAGACCCAGCGCCGGGTCGAGTTGCCGATGCCGTTGGCCGAGACGATCAGCACGGTACGTTGCCTGGGCGACCCCTTCGGGTCGTACCGCCAGAGGTCGCCCCGGATCACGCGGCCCGCCCTGCTCGCCCGCCCTCTTCCTGCTCCATGGCGACCAGCTCCGCCTCGTCGTACAGCGCTTCCTGCTCGCTGCCGCGCGGACGAGGGGGCGCGCCGAGCCGCAGGGCCTCGTTGCGGATCGCCCGTGACGCGAGCGCGGACAGCGAGATACCGCGCGCTTTAGCCACCCGTTCTGCCAGCTCAAGCGCGTCCGCATCGAGGGTCAGGGTCGTCCGCCTCGTCCGTCTGGGCATGCCCGGGAGCATACCTTCAGTATGCGCGGGCGGGGTTTTTCGTGGTCCCCTTACGACTCAATACGCGCCGACTCAGTACGCACCCTTGCGCCGCAGCACCGCGCCCAGCGTGCGCCAGAGGATGCTCAGGTCGAAGGCGAGCGACCAGTTGTCCACGTAGTACAGATCGAGCCGGACGGCGTCGTCCCACGACAGGTCCGAGCGGCCGGAGACCTGCCACAGCCCGGTGATGCCCGGCCGGACCAGCAGCCGCCGCCGGACGTCACCCAGGAAGTCGCCGTCGTCGGCCGGCAGCGGGCGCGGTCCGACGAGGGACATCTCACCGCGCAGTACGTTGATCAACTGAGGCAGCTCGTCGAGGGAACTGGCCCGCAGGAACCGGCCGACCGGGAAGACCCGCGGATCATTTCTGATCTTGAAAAGCAGCCCGTCGGCCTCGTTCTGGTCCTGCAGCGTCGCCAACCGCTCCTCGGCGTCCACGTACATGGTCCGGAACTTCCAGACCTTGAACGTCTTGCCCTCCCGGCCGACGCGGGCCTGTCGGAAGAACACCGGCCCGGGGTCGGAGATCCGGATCGCGACGGCGATCACCAGGAAGAGGGGGATCAGCAGCACCAGGCCCACCGCGGCGACGGCCCGGTCGATCAACGTCTTGATCAGCCACGCCGGACCGGACAGCGTCGGCTCCTCGACGTGCAGCAGCGGCAGGCCCTCGACCGGCCGGATGTGCACGCGGGGACCGGCGATGTCGGTCAACTGCGGCGCCACGACCAGGTCGACCCCGCTGCCCTCCAGCTGCCACGCCAGCCGGCGCAGCTCGCCGGGCTCCGTGCTGACCGAACCGCAGACCGCGATCGTGTCGGCCCCGACCTCCCGCACCACCGAGAGGACGTCGCGCCCCACGTACACGGGCAGCGGTGAGGCCTGCCGGCGCGGCGCGTACCCGTCGGTGAGGTGGATGGCGACCGGGACCAGACCGGCGGCCGGGTTGCGGCTGACCGCCGTGTGCACCTCCAGCGCTTCGTGCAGCGTCCCCATCAGCAGCATCCGGTGCCCGGCCCGCCCGCGCCGCCGCAGCAGGTGAAGCAACCGGCGCGCCGCCTGACGGCCGATGAGGATGTACGCCAGCGCGCCGAGCATGGCGGTCGCCGCCGCCATCCGCGACGGGTCCGCCTTGGTGCTGAACGCGGTGAACGAGACGATGGCGACCACGACCAGGGACGCCCGAAAGACCCGCTTGAACTCCTCCGTGCCGAGCCCGAGGTACCGGCGGTCGTATGCGCCGTTGCCCCACAGCACCAGCACCCACAGCAGCGGCAGGAGCAGGTACGCCACCGTGTAGAAGAGCGAGTACCCCTGCGTGTACACGTTGAAGCCGGCGATCGCCTGGGGGTACAGGGCGTTCGCCGTGTAGCTGGCGAGCGCGGCCGCGAGGAAGTCCACGACGACCAGGGCCGCGATGTACGGCCGGTGCCAGGTCGAGATGCGGCGGGCGCGGGTCCACGGTGAACGCAGGACGCCGTTGGTGACCGGGCGGATCTCCGGGCCGTCCGCGTACGGCACCGTCGCCCGCGAGGTCGGCTCGGTGGCAGGGGGCTGCAGGCTCGTCGTCACCTCAGGCGAGCCCTCCCGCCGAGCTCGTTGCCGGCGCGTCATACCTGGTCGTCCGCTGGACAGGGAACATCGTGGACTTCACCACCGCATCGACCATTGGCCAACCCCGGTGTCGCGCCGCTCGCCCCGTACAGTCTGCCATGGCCGTTCCGGTGGTTCGGGCGGCGTGAGCCGGACCGTCGACTGACGGTAGTGCCCAGCGGCGGTTCTGTCGAGATCTGTCCACTCATCGCACAAGCCGCGACAATCGTCGGTCGGCCAGCGGCTTGCCGCCGGTCTGACACCCCGGACAGTACTGGAGGCTGGAGTCCGCGAACGACACCTCGCGGATGGTGTCCCCGCACACCGGGCACGGCAGCCCGGTCCGGGCGTGCACCAGCAGGCCGGAGCGCTTCTCCGACTTGAGCGTGGCCGCGCGCTGGCCCACGGACCGGTCGACCGCGTCGCGCAGGATCCGCCGCGTCGCCTCGTGCAGCCGGGCCATCTGCTCGTCGCCGAGCCGGTCGCTGATCGCGAACGGCGACAGGCGCGCGGCGTGCAGGATCTCGTCGGAGTACGCGTTGCCGATGCCGGCGAGCACCGCCTGGTCGGTGAGCACCCCCTTGAGCTGCCCGCGCCGCGACCGGATCCGGGCCGCGAAGGTGTCCAGGTCGGCGTCGAGCGCGTCCGGACCCAGCTTCGCCACGCCCGGCACGGCCTTCGGGTCCGCCACCAGGTACACCGCGAGCCGCTTCTGGGTGCCCGCCTCGGTCAGGTCGAAGCCCGAGCCGTCGTCGAGCCGTACCCGAGCCGCGATCGGTCCCTTGCCGGGGCGCAGCGGCGCCGCGGACAGCGCCTCCCGGTAGTGCAGCCAGCCCGCCCGGGCCAGGTGCACGACCAGGTGCAGGTCACCGCCCAGCTCCACGTCGAGGAACTTGCCGTGCCGGCCCGCGCCGGTCACCGCCCGCCCCGCGACCGCGGAGACCGGCGGGTCGTACGTCTTCAGCGCGCTGATCGCGCCGATCTCCATACGCTCGACCGTCCGGCCGACCGCGCGCTCGCGCAGGTACGCGGCGAGCGCCTCCACCTCGGGCAGCTCCGGCATTCCTCTAGTCTCACCCCTGACCGGGCAAAACCGCGAGATCCGCGAGGAGCGTCACGGCGCGGAGAGGACGAGGAGCATCACGGCGCCGAGACGAGCAGGTCCGCAATCTCTTGAGTGTTTGTCGCGCTCGCGCCACTATGTCCGTACGGCGCGTCGAGGGATGGTGGGCGATGCAGGTACGCGACGCGATGACCAAGCCGATCCTCGTGGTCGGCCCCGAACACACCCTCCGCCAGGCGGCGGAGCTGATGGCGGCGCGCCGCGTCGGCTCGGCGATCGTCATCGACCCGGACGGCGTGGGGGTCGGCATCATGACCGAGCGTGACGTGCTCAACGCCCTCGCGCGGGGCCTGGATCCGGACACCGAGCGCGTCGCGGCCCACCTCACCGGCGACGTGGTGTACGCCGGACCCGACTGGACGCTCGAGGAGGCGGCGGCCGCCATGGTCCGCGGCGGCTTCCGCCATCTCGTCGTGCTCGACGACGGCGAGGTGCTCGGCGTGATCTCCGTACGGGACATCCTGCGGGCCTGGACGGCGAACCCTGCCGCGCGACCGGCCGGGGCGGCGACGACGACGGGCGCCGGGGTGAGCGCCTGACCCCTCTGGCCCGCGAGATCCGGCCAAACGGTTACGCTGGGCAACCGTGACCGGCGAGCAGTTGATCTCTTTTGCCAGGGGCGCGCCGTCGCTCGACATCATCGACATCGAAGGGCTCAAGGCCGCCGCGGCGCGCGCCTTCGACACCGACCCCGTCGGCGCGACGGCCTACGGCACGGCGTACGGCTATCAGCCACTGCGCGAATGGATCGCCACCAAGCACGGCGTGGACCCCGACCAGGTGCTGGTGACGAACGGCTCGCTGCAGGCCGACGCGTTCCTGTTCGGGCACCTCGTGGGGCCGGGCGACGACGTCGTGGTGGAGCGACCGACGTACGACCGCACACTGCTCAACCTGCGCAACGCCGGTGCGAAGGTGCACCAGGTGACGCTGCAGGCCGACGGGCTCGACACCGACGAGCTGCGCAAGCTGCTCGAATCCGGGGTGCGTCCGCGGCTCGCCCACGTGATCCCGAACTTCCAGAACCCCGCCGGGGTCACGCTCTCCCTGGACAAGCGCCGCGCCCTGCTCGACCTCGCCCGCGAGTACGGGTTCTGCGTCTTCGAGGACGACCCGTACGTCGACATCCGGTTCCGCGGCGAGCCGCTGCCCTCCCTGCTCGCGCTCGACGCCGGGGCCGGCAGCGTCGTGCACGCCTCGTCGTTCACCAAGACGGTGTGCCCGGGCCTGCGGGTCGGCTATCTGATCGGGCCGCGGGACCTCATCGCGGCGATCGCCAAGAAGGCCACCGACACGTACATCTCCGCGGGCATGGTCGCGCAGGCGATCGTGTACCAGTTCTGCGTATCGGGTGACATCGAGCGGTCCATCGCCACCGTGCGCGGCGCGCTCGCGGAACGGGCCCGGGTGCTCGCCGAGGAGCTGCGCGCCCGCATCCCGGGCGTGCGGTTCACCGAGCCCGACGGCGGCTACTTCCTGTGGGTCGAGCTGCCCGAGAACGTGGACGCGACCCAGGTGGCGGCACGGGCGCAGGAGCGCGGGGTGGCGGTGGTCAAGGGCAGCGACTTCGTGCTCGAGGGCGGTCGGCACGCGCTGCGGCTGGCGTACTCCGCCGTCGGCGTCGACCAGATCCGCGAAGGTGTGCGGCGGCTGGCCGAGGCAGTGGCCACTATCACAGCCTGATGTCGTCTATTTGACATTCGGCTCCGCTAGTGTCAGCGGGACACTACAGCGCGGCAGATTGCATCACAATGCTGCCGACGTACTCACTATGCGTCCCATAGTGAGTCCGCAAGCACTACCCCCCGCCCCCCAAATGGCGCCGGGTGGGCCGCTCGCCCCCCACCCCCCAATACGGCCGGTCCACCCGGCGCCAATGATCTCCAGCGATAGGGTCGGCACGGTGGCCACCCCAGGGGGCCGGACTGCGGGAGGAGGCGGGGCATGCCGAGGCGCCTGCGCGCGAAGGACCGGGGCACGGCGGCACGGGCGTGGACCGCGCCAGTGCGCGCGGTGCGACGCATCCGCAGCTCGAACCGGGCCACCCCCGACCATCCCGAGCGCTCCAGCGACACCAGCGCGATCGTCGACTGCGGCCTCTACATCGACGGTGTCCGGCAGGAGGGCGAGTGGGGGTACGCGGAGGCCCTGGCCGCGGCCCGTCGGCACCGTAACGCGTTCGTGTGGCTCGGCCTGCATGAGCCGACCGAACAGGACATGGCCGGCATCGCCGAGACCTACGGGCTGCACGAACTCGCGGTCGAGGACGCGATCCGCGCCGGCCAGCGGCCCAAGCTCGAGCAGTTCGGCGACGTGGCGTTCCTGGTGCTGCGCACCACCCGCTACATCTCGCACGGCGAGCTGACCGAGACCTCCGAGATCGTCGAGACCGGGCACGTGATGCTCTTCCTCGGGGAGCACTTCGTCATCACGGTCCGGCACGGCGAGGCGGCCGACCTTTCCCGGGTACGGGCGGATCTGGAGCGCAAGCGGGACCTGCTGCGGCACGGCCCGTGGGCGGTGGCGTACGCCGTCACCGACCTCGTGGTCGACCTGTACATCGACGTCGCTTTCGCGATCGAGCAGGACCTCGACGAGCTGGAGGAGAGCGTCTTCTCGCGGCCGGGCGCGCCGGAGCGGATCCAGAACATCTACCAGCTCAAACGCGAAGTGATCGAGTTCAAACGGGCGGTTGTTCCGCTGCACCGCCCGCTGATGGCGCTGGTCTCGGAGAAGTCCGCGGTGCCCGTGGAGATACGCCGCTACTTCGGCGACGTCCAGGACCACCTGACCCGTACCGTCGAGCAGGTCAGCTCGTTCGACGAGGTGCTCAACTCGATCCTGCAGGCGCGGCTCGCGCAGCTCACCGTGGACCAGAACAACGACCTGCGAAAGATCGCAGCCTGGGCCGCCATCGCCGCCGTGGAGACCTTCATCGCCGGCATCTACGGCATGAACTTCACGTTCATGCCGGAGACGGAGTGGCGGTACGGCTACCCGGTGGTGCTCGCGGTGATGCTCGTCTCGGCGTTCGCGCTGTACCGGTTCTTCCGCCGCTCCGGCTGGCTGTGACCGACCCGCACCGAATGGTCGCGGGAGGGTCAGTCGTCGCTGGCCTTGGGCCGGCTCGTCGGCTTGCGGGTGGCTGTGGCGCCCTGGCCGCTCGCCGTCGCCGCCGTCTCCCGGGCCGCGCCGGCCGTCGTGCCGGTCGTGTCGGTCGAGCCGGCGCCGGGAGCGCCCTCGGCCCGTGGCTTGACGAGGTCGTCGGTCACCGCCTGCGCGGCATCCACCCCGCTCGTCGCCGTCCCGCCCAGGGGCAGGCTCGTACCGGTCATCTCCACCGTGGAGGAGAGCCGGGCAGCCGTGCTCTCCGCGCCGCCATCCGCCCCGCTCGTGATCGTGCGGTGGAACATGTCGCTCGGTGGCTGCGCCGCGTCGAAGGGCTCATCCAGGTCGAACTCGCCCCACCGCTGCCTGCGACGGCGGACGACCACCGCCGCCGCGCCGGCGGCGGCGCCGAGCAGCACCAGCCCGAACAGCTTCGAGCCCGCGCGCGGTGACCGGGCCACCTGCTTGTCGCCCCGCTTGGTGACGCCGAGCTTGGCCTGCTGCTTACGGCCCTTTGATGACGCCTGGCGCGCGGTGCCCGCCCGCTGCCTGGCGGCGGCCGCGAACGGCGCGAAGGCGATCATTGCCGAGCCCACGCCCTGGTACGCGGCCCGGCGGAGACTCGACGGCCCGAGGTTGGCGCGCCGCACGGTCTCGCCGAGCCCGTCCGCGGCGTGCGCTGCCGCCTGCTTCAAGTGACCCACGCCCGCGCCGAACTCCTGCCGGATGAGTTGACGGCGCGTCGATGCGCGGCGCCGGGATCCGAACAGTCGAAACACGAACACCCGTCCCACCTCCCTGATTTGGTGCTTTCCTCCGATATCCTCCCCCTTCGAGACGGTGCGCACCACCGAAATGGCTACATGCGAGGATGGGCCTCGTGACCGATAAGATCTTCGCCACGCTGCATACGAACCGTGGCCCCATCCGTCTGGAACTGTTCCCCAACCACGCGCCGAAGACGGTGCGCAACTTCGTCGAGCTGGCCGAGGGCACCCGCGACTACATCGACCCCCGCACGCGCCAACCCGGCAGCGGCCCCTACTACGACGGCACGATCTTCCACCGCGTCATCCCGAACTTCATGATCCAGGGCGGCGACCCGACCGGCACCGGAAGGGGCGGCCCCGGCTACACCTTCGCCGACGAGTTCCACCCGGACCTGCAGTTCGACCGGCCGTACCTGCTCGCCATGGCCAACGCCGGGCCGCGTACCAACGGCTCCCAGTTCTTCATCACCGTGGCGCCGACGACCTGGCTGAACTTCAAGCACACGATCTTCGGTGCCGTGGCCGACGAGGCCTCGGCGAAGGTCGTGGAGTCGATCTCGCAGACCGAGACCGTGAACGACCGGCCGGTCAAGGACGTGGTCATCGAGCGCGTGGAGATCACGCGCGGCGAGTAGTCGCGGGAGTTACGTAGTCTTGCTGGCATGACTTCGCCGGCCCCGGTCACCCCGGTCTGCTACCGACACCCGTCGCGGGAGACGTACGTCCGCTGCGTGCGCTGTGACCGGCCGATCTGCCCCGACTGCATGCGCGAGGCGGCGGTCGGTCACCAGTGCCCGGAGTGCGTCGCCGAGGGCCGGCGCAGCATCCGCCCGGCCCGCACCGCGTTCGGTGGCACCCGGGCGGGAGTCCACGGGTACGTCACCAAGGGCCTCATCGCCCTCAACGTGCTCATGCTGCTCATCGGCGTGGCATCGGCGGGCGGCGGCGGACTGTTCGGCGGCGGCCTCGGCGGACTGTTCGGCTCATCCACCCCGCTCCACTACTGGGGCGGCATGATCGCCCTGCCTACGCTCTTCTCCGACGGTGAGGGCGGTATCGCCGGCGTGGCGGGCGGGGTTGCGATGGGCGAGTACCACCGGCTGCTCACCGCGATGTTCCTGCACGCGGGGCCGTTGCACCTGCTGATGAACATGTGGGCGCTGTGGGTGCTCGGCCGCAACCTGGAGGTCGTGCTGGGACCGGTGCGGTTCCTCGCCCTCTACCTGCTCTCCGGACTCGGCGGCAGCGTCGCGGTCTACTGGTTCAGCCACCCGCGCGCCCTCACGGTCGGGGCGTCCGGCGCGATCTTCGGTCTGTTCGCGGCGTTCTTCGTCGTGCTGCGCCGGCTCGGCCGGGACACCTCGGCGATCATCCCGGTCCTGGTGATCAACCTGGTCATCACGTTCAGTGTGCCGGCGATCTCCTGGCAGGGGCACATCGGCGGCATGATCTCCGGCGGGATCCTCGCCGCCGGGCTGGCGTACGCGCCCAGGCGCAACCGCACACCGGTCCAGGTGGCGGTGCTGGCGGTGTTCGCGCTGGCCCTGGTCGCGATGACGCTCGCCCGCACCGCCACGTTCACCGGCTGAGCCGGGCGCACGGACTGCGCGGGTGGCGCCGACTGCTCCACACTGGCCGGATGGCCCGTCCGGTACGCCGACCGCGCGCCCTCGAGTACCAGGTCTTCCGCGCCCGCGATGCGCTCGACGCCGGGCTGCTCACGCCCAATGAGCTGCGCGGGTCCGCCTGGCGCCGGGTGCTGCGCGGCGTCTACGCCGACTCGCGCCTGGAGTTCGACCACGAACTCAGGTGCCGCGCGGCAGCACTCATCTGCCCGCCGCAGGCCGCCATCGCCGGCCCGTCGGCGGCGCTGCTGCACGGCATCGACTTCGCCGCCACGCCCGAGGACGACGTGCACGTCCTGGTCCCACGGGCGGCCCGGTTCGGTCCGGTCCAAGGGCTGCGCGTGCACACCAGCGAGATCCCCGCGACCGACGTCGGAGTGCGCCAGCAGCTTCGGTGCACCGAGCCGCTGCGTACCGCGTGGGACGTCGCGGTCTGGCTGGACGTCGTACCGGCCGTGGTGATCCTGGACGGGCTGCTCGGCGCCGGCATGGTCAAGCCCGACGACCTGGCCGCCCTGCACGCGGCCCGGTCGCTGGCCGGGGCGCGGGGCGCCCGTACCGCGGGTCGGGCATTCGGCCTCGCCGATGGCCGCTCCGGGTCACCGCAGGAGTCCCGGCTGCGGGTACGGCTCGTGCTCGCCGGGCTGCCCCGGCCGATGTGTCAGTACGAGGTCGTCCTGGCGTCGGGCCTGGTGCTGCACCCGGATCTCGCATGGCCGGAGTACAAGGTCGCGGTGGAGTACGACGGCGGCTACCACGCCGAGCCTGATCGCCTGCACCTGGATCGCCGACGCCTCAACCAGTTCGTGACGGCGGGCTGGATCGTGCTGCACGTGACCTCCGTGCGAATGCGCAGCGACTTCGGAGGGATCGTCCGGGAGGTGCGGGCGGCGCTCGAGTCCCGCGGCGCCCGACTCCGGTAACCGCCACCCGCCCTCCGCTAGCCCCGCTAGGACCCGCCGGCTCTGATCCCTCGCCCAACCTCGACCAAGATGCAAGCAATGTCAGGGACATTGTTGTGATCATGGAGGGTCTTAGCGCCAATGTCCCGGACATTGTGTGGATCATGACGCACGATGCTGCGTGCGACGACCTACGACGCTGGCGCGGGCTCGGGTGGGCGGATCAACGATCGGGCGAGGGGTGGGCGGCCGCGAGGGCGCGGGCCACGTCCGCCGGCCGGGCGCCCAGGTCGTACGCGCTGAACAGGTAGAGCGTCTCGCCCACGTCGATCTCCAGGTACTCCGAGCGCACCCCGTAGCGGGAACGCGCGTCGACGCGTACCGCCTCGATCTGCGACCAGGGCAGCCGGAGACGGCGGGCGAGCGAGGTGACCACGGTGACCCCGTCGGGGTCGGCCGCCAGCCGGACCGGGGCGATCAGGTCGCGCAGGGCGAACAGCCCGACCCCGACGGCCGCGGCGCCCGCGACGAGCGCCCCCGGCCGGTCGTGACCGACGAGCGCGGAGTACGCCGCGACGAGCGCGAGCAGCACCGCACCGGCGACCTTCGCGGCGGTCACGCGGGCGGGCACACGCCAGCGCGCCGGGAGGTTCTCGGGATCCGGATCGGACGAGGAGCCGTGCTGCGGGCTGGGCGGCCGGATCCGCGGCGCCTCCCCGGAAGGCACACCCTTGCGTACCTGCACGTTGTCAGGATCGCGTAGCATCGGGTCACACGCCAAAGCTACCGAGGAGTAACAATGCGGGACGCGGTCATCGTCGGCGCCGTACGGACTCCGATCGGCAAGCGCAAGGGCGGCCTGGCCGCGGTCCACCCCGTCGACCTGTCCGCGCACGTGCTGCGGGCGCTCGCGCGGCGGACCGGCTTCGACCCGCAGAGCGTCGACGACGTGATGTGGGGCTGCGTCATGCAGGTCGGCGAGCAGTCGTGGAACATCGCCCGAGGGGCCGTCCTCGCCGCCGGTTGGCCGGAGACGGTCCCCGCGACGACCATCGACCGGCAGTGCGGGTCGAGCCAGCAGGCCGTGCACGCCGCCGCGGCGGCGGTGATCTCGGGACAGGCGGACCTGGTGGTCGCCGGCGGGGTCGAGTCGATGACCCGCGTACCCCTGAACTCCAACGTGAGCGAGGGCGTCGGGCTGCCGTTCGGCCCGGGGGTGCGGGAGCGGTACGCCGGGCAGGAGGGCTTCGCCGAGGACGCGGCCGTCCCGTTCAACCAGGGCGTGGGCGCCGAGATGATCGCGGCGCGCTGGGGCTTCAGCCGACGGGAGCTCGACGAGTACAGCCTCGCCAGTCACGAGAAGGCCGCCGCCGCCCAGGACAAGGGGTGGTTCGACGCCGAGATCGAACCCGTCGGCGACGTCACCCGCGACGAGGGCATCCGCCGGGACACCTCCCTGGAGCGGCTCGCGGAGCTGCCCACCCCGTTCCGCCCGGACGGCGTCGTCACCGCCGGTTCGTCCTCGCAGATTTCCGACGGAGCGGCGGCGCTGGCGATCAGCACCTCGGAGTGGGCCCGCGCGCACGGGCTCACCCCGATCGCCCGCGTACACAGCACCGCCGTCGCCGCCGACGACCCGGTGATCATGCTGACCGCGCCGATCCCGGCCACCGCCAAGGTGTTGCGGCGCGCCGGGCTCACCCTCGACGACATCGGGGTGTACGAGGTGAACGAGGCGTTCGCGCCGGTGCCGCTGGCGTGGCTGCGCGAGACGGGCGCGGACCCGACCCGGCTCAACCCGCGCGGCGGCGCGATCGCCCTCGGGCACCCGCTCGGCGCGTCCGGCGCGCGGATCATGGCCACGCTGCTGCAGCACATGCGCGACAACGGGATCCGCTACGGCCTGCAGACCATGTGCGAGGGCGGTGGCATGGCGAACGCGACCATCCTCGAACTCGTGGCCTGACCATCGGCGGCGGCCCGGCCCCGGCGGTGTTCCTGACCGTGCGCTTACCTGGCTCGAACATCGCTCGTTCATGATGGCGGGGTGAGCGAGCCGAGCGCGGGCGTCGCAGGGCCGGCCGGGAAAGGGCTGGTCCTCGTCGTCGAGGATGAGCGGCCCATCGCCGACCTGCTGCGCCTCTACCTGACCCGGGACGGGTTCGGCGTGCACGTCGAGTACGACGGCACGGCCGGCCTGGCCGCCGCCCGCCGGCTGCGCCCCGTGGCGTGCGTGCTCGACATCGCCCTGCCCGGACTGGACGGCACCGAGGTGTGCCGGCGGCTGCGCGAGGCGGGCGACTGGACCCCGGTGCTGTTCCTCACCGCGCGCGACGACGAGGTGGACCGGGTGGTCGGCCTGGAGCTCGGCGCGGACGACTACGTGACCAAGCCGTTCAGCCCGCGCGAGCTGGTGGCCCGGATCCGGGCGATCCTGCGCCGCACCGCCGGGCCGCCCGACGCGGCCGGACAGGTCGTCCGGGTCGGCCCGGTGACGCTCGACCCGATCCGCCGCACGGTCACCGTCGCCGACGCGCCGGTGCATCTGACCCAGACCGAGTTCGACCTGCTCGCGCACCTGATGCGCCGGCCCGGCCGGGTCTTCACCCGCGAAGAGCTGCTGGCGAGCGTCTGGGGGTACGCCGCGCACAGCGGCACCCGTACCGTCGACGTGCACGTGGCCCAGGTGCGGGCCAAGCTCGGCGACGCGGCCGGGATCGTGAGGACGGTGCGCGGTGTGGGCTACGCCGCCGGTGGCTAGCGGGACCGTGCCCGGCGGGACCCGCGCCGGCGCCAGGCCGCGCACGCTGACCGGCCGGGCGGTGCTCGTCACGTGCGCGGTGGCGGTCGTGTCGGTCCTGGTCACGGCGCTGGTCGCGGTCCCGCTCGCGCTGCGCGCCGGCGAGCGGGAGCAGATGCGGGCGCTCGGCGAGGAGGCCGACGTCGTCGCGGTCCTCATGCGACGCACCCTGCGCCCGGCGGCTGACCAGCGCCTCGCCTGGCAGCTGCGGCAGCAGGGCGTGGACCTGATCCTGATCCGGGACGGCCAGCCGGACCGCCCGGGGCTGCCGGCCCGGGTGATCGCCCCGGTCGCCGCCGGGGCGGACGTGCGCGGGGTGCGCATCCGCTACCAGGGCCGGGTGGCGCTCGCCGAAGGGCGGGCGCTCGGCGACGGGGACGGCGTGGTGCTCGTCGCGTCGCGTACCGGCGGGGTGGGCCGGCAGGTGTGGCAGCGGCTGTGGCTGGCGCTGCTCGCGGGGCTCGCCGCCGGCGCGACGGCCGGGGCGCTGCTCGCCAGGCGGCTGGCCCGCCCGATCCGCGACGCCGCCGTCGCCGCCGCCCGGTTGACCGCGGGCGACCGCGGGGTACGGCTGCCCGTCGAGCCGCCCGCCGAGGCGGCCGAGCTCGCCACCGCGATCAACGAACTCGCCAGCGCGCTGGCGACCAGCGAGGGCCGGCAGCGGGACTTCCTGCTGTCGGTGTCGCACGAGTTGCGTACGCCGCTCACGACGCTGCGCGGCTACGCCGAGGCGCTCGCGGACGGCGTGGTGGACGCGGAGGGCGCGCAGCGCGCGGGCCGGACAATGCTGGCCGAGGCGCAGCACCTGGACCGGCTCGTGTCGGACCTGCTCGCGCTCGCCCGCCTCGAGGCGGCCGACTTCCCGATCGCTCCGGTCGACGTGGACCTCACCCGGCTCGTGAGCGAGATCGCGGAAGCGTGGGGTGGCCGGTGCGCCGAGGCGGGCGCGGTGCTGCGCATCGAGGTGCCCGCGCACGGCGTCGTGGTGCACACCGACCCCGGCCGGATCCGTCAGGTCGTCGAGGGACTGCTGGAGAACGCGCTGCGCGTGGTGCCGGCGGGCGCCCCGATCGTGCTCGCGCTGCGCTCCGGCGCCGGCACCGCGACCGTGGAGGTCCGCGACGGCGGCCCGGGGCTGACCGACGAGGACCTGGCCGTGGCCTTCGAGCGCGGCGCGCTCTACCAGCGCTACAAGGGGGTACGCAAGGTCGGCAGCGGCCTGGGCCTGGCGCTCGCGGCCCGCCTGGTGCGCCGGCTGGGGGGCCGGATCGAGGCGGGGCACGCGCCCGAGGGCGGTGCCCGGTTCACGGTTTACCTGCCTCTTACCTCGACCTGACCGGATCCTCGCCGGCCTGCGCCATGCTCGTGCCCATGAGATCAGTCCCCATGAGATCTGTGTCCATGAGACAGGCGTACCGATGGCTGGTCGTCGCGGCGCTCGGCGTGGCGGCCGCGACCGGAACGGCGGCCTGTGGCCTGGCGACGGACCGCGCGGCCGACCAGGTCGCCGAGTCCAGTGTGGAGGTCGTCGAGACGCTCGGCGCGAAGGCCGGCGCGTTGGCGGCGATGGGCTTCGACCTCAGGGAGGTAGCGGCCCAGGAGCCGGGGTCACCGGCCGGCGGCTCCACCGCCAACGGGGCAGGGCCGGACGCCGGGGGCGGAGCCGGGGCCGACGAGGTGCGCCGGGGTGAGGCGTGGCGCAAGCGCCACGCGTACCGGGTGCTGCTGCGTAAGAACACGCTGCACGGCGAGGCCGTGGTGAAGACCCGGGACGGCACGCGGACCGTCGTGGTGCAGCGCGGGACGGTGACCGAGGTGACCGACACCTCCGTCACGGTGAAGTCCACCGACGGCTACACGCTCATCTGGACGTTCGGGGACCGCATGCACGTGATCGAGCACCGTACGACGATCAAGGCCAGCGAGATCACGGTTGGCACCGAGGTCGGGGTGGCCGGCACCAAGGACGGCGACACGGCGACCGCCCGGCTGATCGTGATTCCGCGCAGGTAGTCGCGGGAGTTGGGGGTGCCCCTCGCTTGCGCGAGGGGCACCCCCAACCGCACGATCACCAGCGGCGATCAGTAGACCCGGGAACCGATGAAGTCGTCGTGCCCGTAGCCCACCGGGTTGGCGAACGACCGCGACTCGAACACCCACTGCTGACGGCTGCTCGACCCGCACGACGCCAGGCGCAGCCGCGGCGTGCCGAGCAGCGGGTTGTCGAACGCCAGGCACAGGTGCTGCGCCGCCTCAGGCTTGATCTGGCTTCCCGAGAACACCCACTTCTGCGCGTTAGTGCCGTTGCAGTCGTAGATGTTCACCGTGGTGCCCACCGCGAAGTTGGCGCCGGACACGTCCAGGCAGCGGTCGTGGGACAGCTCCGAGTGCAGCGACCGGTGCGTCGGGTCGTACCAGAAGCCCTGGTTGCGCCCGCCGTGGCAGCGGTACGACTGCTGCACCGTGTTGTTGCGCGAGTTGTACCCCTTGCCGTCCACGCACGTGCCGGTGGCGACGTTGCGCAGCTGTTTGAACTCCAGCAGGCCGCCGTAGAACGCGGCGTGCCCGGTCGACGCCGGGTCGACACAGGTGCCGGTGGGCAGCCCGGAGGCGTAGAACGCCGTGATGCACTCGGCGAAAGCGCCGTGCCCGCGGTAGTTCGGGTGGAACGACTGCCGGGCGGCGTTCTCGTCCCAGATCCCGAGCTCTATGTACAGTCCGCGCACCATTGTGTTGTCCGTGCACGGCTCGTGGCCGTGGAACAGCCGGCTCGCGTCGAGGTAGCGCACGCCCTGGTTGAGCGCGGCCTGGCGCAGCGCCCGCTCGAACAGCGGCACCGCCTTGTTGCGGGCGAACGCCATGTCGTGCAGATAGAGCAGGCAGCCGCCGCCGTACCAGCCGGGGAAGTCCGGGTTGTCCTCGACATCGGGGCTGCCCGGGCTCGGGTACGACATGAAGACCAGCTCGTAGTCGCTGGCGAGGTACCCGGCGTCGGTCATCGTCTGCTTGATGCTCGCGAGCACCTGCTCGACCTGCTGCCGGCTACCGTCCACACGCACCGCCCACTCGTCGGTGTACGTCGGGTAGCAGGGCCCGAGGAAGAACACCCGGCGCAGCGCGCAGTCGGTGGCGACCGGTCCGAACTGGATGGTCCCTTCGCCGTTGGCGCCGACCACCACCCAGATCAGCTTGATCTTCGTGTTGCGGGCCTTGATGGCGAGGTAGTCGCCCTGGTTCAGCTCGTTCCACTGCTGCTTGCCCGAGCCGTAGATCAGGTGCGCCGGCTCCGCGCCGGAGCACGCGAGGTTGTACTGCACGTCCGAGGCGATGCCGGTCCGGAACACCGCCTGGTCGTACGAGCGGTCGCACCAGTTGCCGGGCTGGTGTGTGCCGGGCACGTAGTTGCCGACGCCCTCACCGGAGATCTCGCTGTCGCCCATGGTGATGAGCGAGGTCTTGCGCTGCTCCATCGGGCGGATGCCGGGGCTGCCGTACAGCGCGGTGGCCTCGCTCGCGCGAATGGCCTCCAGGTGGGCGGGCAGCGGCTGGATCGGGGGGCGGTCGGCGGCCCGGGCGGGCGCGCCGCCGTACGGGGCGAGGAGCGGGAGGACGAGTCCCGCGACGAGTGCCGTGGCGACGGCGAGGCCTCTTCGCATTGACGCACTCCTTTCCACCGGCCAGGGACCGGTCCGGTTACCGGAGAGTAAGCGCTAATGCCCATCGATGTGAAGCGTCATCGATGACATAGGCTGTGCGCCATGACTTGAGTCGGCGCCGCCTGGCGGATGTACGCGCTGCGCGCCTGCGACGAGGGCGTGCTGTTCTTCCCGGTCTACGCGCTGCTGTTCGCCGACGCCGGGTTGTCCGCCGCCCAGATCTCGTCGCTGTTCGTGCTCTGGTCGGTCGTGACCATGGCCCTCGAGGTGCCCTCCGGTGCCTGGGCCGACGTGTACTCCCGCCGCCGACTGCTGGCGCTGGCCGCGCTGCTGCGCGCGGTCGGCTTCGCCCTGTGGACGCTGTTCCCGTCGTACTGGGCGTTCGCCGCCGGCTTCGTTTTGTGGGGGGTGCGCAGCGCGCTCTCGTCCGGCACCCGGGACGCGCTGCTCTACGACGAACTCGCCGCCCTCGGCGCCACCGACCGCTACGCGGCGATCAGCGGCCGGGCGGCGACGGTGGCGACCGCGGCGAACCTGTGCGCCACGGCGCTCGCCGCGCCGGCCTTGGCGCTCGGCGGCTTCCCGCTGGTCGGCGCGGCGAGCGTCGCGGTGTGCCTGGGCTCCGCGGCGGTGGCGCTGTCCTTCCCGGCCCGGCCCCGGGGCACCCCGACGGACGGAAGTCTCACCGAGTACCTCGCCACGTTGCGCGCCGGCCTCGCCGAGGTCGGCCGGCACACCCGGGTACGCCACGCCGCCCTGATCGCCGCCGCCGTACCCGCGTTGACCGCGTTGGACGAGTACCTGCCGCTACTCGCCCGCACGATGGTGGACCGGGCTGAGCCCGTACCGCTGCTGGTGGCGCTGCAGGTCGTCGCGATGACGCTGGGTGCGCTCGCCGCGGCCCGGTGGTCGCGAATACCCGGCGTCCGGCTAGGCGGCCTGCTGGCGGCCGGTGCCGCGCTGCTCGCCGGTGGTTCGCTCGCCGGCACGCCGCTCGGGTTCGTAGGCGTCGCGGCGTGCTTCGGGGTGCTGCAGAAGGGGTCAGGGGGGTTAGGGGCGCAGTTCGGCGACGCAGCACTTGACGCTGCCGCCGCCCTTCTTGAGCTCCGACAGTTCCACGGGGACCGGGACGTATCCGGCCGCCTCGAGCTTCGCGGCCATGCCCGTCGCCTCGCCACTCAGCACCACGTGCCGGCCGTCGCTGACGAAGTTCAGCCCGAACGCGAGCGCGTCGTCGAGGTCCGCGATGACCGCGGACGGGAAGAGCCGAGACAGGATCCGCTGCGACGACTCGGAGAAGGCGCCCGGGTAGTAGGCGACGGTGGTGTCGTCGAGCACGGCGAGCGCGGTGTCCAGGTGGTAGAAGCGGGGATCGACCAGGCGCAGCGACACCACCGGCCGGCCCAGCGCCTCGGCGGCCTCGGCGTGCGCGGCCGGCTCGGTGCGGAACCCGTACCCGGCCAGCACCAGGCCGCCGAGAACCCCCGGCACGTACGCGAAGTCGCCCTCGCCCTCGTTGGTCTGGGTGGGTGCCACGAAGCGCCAGCCGGGCGTCGACTCGTACCAGGCGCGGTGCGCCTCCGCCTCGGCGGTGCGCTGCGGGTAGCGGAAGCGGGCGCCGTACACCACCCCGTCGACGGAGAACGCGCCGTTGGCGGCGTACACCATGTCGGGCAGCCCGGGTTCGGGCTCCAGCACGTGCACGGTGTGGCCGAGGTCGACGAGGGTCTCCCGCAGCCGCTGCCACTGCTTGGCCGCGAGTTCGGCGTCGACCGGCGCGGTCGTGTCCATCCACGGGTTGATGGCGTACTCCACCGCGAAGAAGTCGGGCGGACACATCAGGTATGTCCGGATTCGATCGCGACGTTCCACCTGATCCACGGTGACCAACAGTAGGTAGGCTGGATCACCGATGACAGGCGAAAACTTTGCGTGCCGGGAGCGATTCGTTGCAGATTGACGAGGTCGACAAACGGATCATTGCAGCGCTGGCCGAGGACGCCCGGGCCTCGTACGCCGAGATCGGCGCGGCCGTGGCGCTGTCCGCTCCCGCCGTGAAGCGGCGCATCGACCGGCTGCGCGCCGGCGGGGTCATCCAGGGCTACACCGTGGTGGTCGACCCGGCGGCGGTCGGCTGGACCACCGAGGCCTTCGTCGAGCTGTACTGCACCGGCCGCACCACGCCGGCCCAGATCGCGGCGGCCGCCCGCCGCCACCCGGAGGTGGTCGGCGCGTACACGGTCTCCGGCGAGGCCGACGCGATCGTGCACCTGCGCGCCGCCGACATCGCCCACCTCGAGCAGGCCCTCGAGCGGCTGCGCGCCGAACCGTTCGTCACCTCGACCCGCAGCATGATCGTGCTGTCCCGCCTGGTCGAACAGCCGGGAACGGTCCCGGTGGGCACCGCGTCCAAGGGGGCATGAGTGCCCCACGTACCCGGATCCCCGGCGGCATCGCGGCCCGCGCCGGCGCGGGCCTGACCGGCCTCGCGCTCGCCGCCGGTCTCACGCTCATCGCCGGCTGCACCTCGCGGCCATCGACGTCGACGTTCCGGGACTCGAGCGTCCCGGCCGGTTCACTGCGCCTCGTCGCGTTCGACTCGTGCGACGACGCCCTCGGCATGCTCAAGCAGGCGGCCAGCCAGTACGTGGGGCCCTGGGGCTTCGGCGGCGGGCCGGCCGTCACCTTCGCGCTGGAGGGCGGCGGTGTGGCGCGCGACGACCTCGGCGAAGCGCCGCGTGTGCCGCCCGCGGCGGCGGAGCGGGCACCGGCCGCCGGGAAGGCTGGCGCGCCGAGGCTGCCCGGCCAGGGACCGGAGTACTCCGGCACGAACACCCACGAGGCCGGCGTGGACGAGCCGGACCTCGTCAAGACCGACGGGCGGCGGATCCTCACGGTCAGCCAGGGCGTGCTGCGCGTCGTCGACGCCGCCGACCGCCGGATGACCGGCCAGCTCGACCTGTACGACGACTCCCGGGACGCCGTCCGGTGGGCCGATGTGGACATGCTGCTGAGCGGCGACCGGGCGCTGGTGCTCGTGCCGGGCGGCCACTACGCCGTACCGCTGCCGATGCCGGTGCCCGAGCGCGGCGGCGTCCTGCGGGATTCGGACGTGCCGATGCCCATGCCACAGTGGCCCACCGGGTCACGACTCCTGCTCGTCGACCTCGCCGGCGGCGTGCCCCGGCTGGCCGGCGAGTACACGATCGACGGTGAGCTGATCGACGCGCGGCAGGTCGGCGCGACCGTGCGGGTGGTGGTGCGCTCCGCGCCCCGGCTGGCCTTCCCGTACGACGATAAGAAGACGGACGCCGAGCGCATCGCGGCCAACCGGGCGGTCATCGACGCGGCGGGCCCGGACGACTGGCTGCCCCGGTACCAGGTCACGGCCGGCGGTACGACGACGAAGGGCCGGGTCGACTGCGGGGCCGTGTTCCGACCGGCCACGTACACCGGCGCCTCGATGCTGACCGTGCTCACCTTCGACCTGACCTCGCCGGCGCTCGGCACCGGAGATCCCGTCACCGTGGTGGCCGACGGGGACACCGTCTACAGCAACGGGTCGAGCCTGTACGTCGCTAACGACCAGCGGTGGCGTGCCGTGCCGCTGCGGGGTCGACCGGCGGTGGTGCCCGACCAGCGCACGGAGCTGTACAAGTTCGACATCTCCGGGACCGGCCGCCCGCGGTACGTGGCCGCCGGCTCCGTGCCGGGCTGGCTGATCAACCAGTACGCGATGTCCGAATGGGACGGTCACCTGCGGGTGGCCACCACGGTCGACCAACCGTCACGTGGCGAGCCGAGGTCCGAGTCGACCGTGTACGTGCTGCGCCAGCGGGGCGGGACGCTCGTCGAGACCGGTCGGGTAGGTGGTCTCGGCAAGGGCGAGCGGATCTACGCGGTCCGGTTCGTGGGGTCCGTCGGGTACGTGGTGACGTTCCGCCAGACCGACCCGCTGTACACCGTGGATCTCCGTGACCCGGCCGCGCCACGGGTGGTGGGCGAACTGAAGATCACCGGGTACTCGGCGTACCTGCACCCGGCCGGCGACGACCGCCTGATCGGCGTCGGCCAGGAGGCCACCGAGCAGGGACGGGTCCAGGGCACCCAGGTGTCGCTGTTCGACGTCGGCGACCTGGCCCACCCGAGCCGCCTCGCGCAGTACCACGTGCGGTACGGCCACTCCGAGGCGGAGTTTGATCCGCACGCGTTCCTGTACTGGCCGAGCACGGGACTGCTGGTCGTGCCGCTCGGCACGCGAGCCGGGCCCGGCAGCGAGGCCCTCGTGCTGCGCGTGACCGACCGCGAACTGGTCGAGGTCGGCACGGTGCGGCACCCGGAGGCCAGGGACGGCGGCATGCCCGGCCAGATCCGCCGCTCGCTCGTCATCGGCGACGTGCTCTGGACGGTCTCCGCCGCGGGGCTCAAGGCGAACGACGCGGTCACGCTGCGGACGCTGGCCTGGATCCCGTTCACCCGTTGACGGACGCGCCCGGTCCACCCTGGACCGACACCGAGTCACGCGCCGGCAACAACGCGTCAGAGGTACATGCCGGTGCGCTCGCCGTGGCGGGCGGCCGGCTTGTCGCCCTCGCCGAAGAACCGCTTGCCGCCGAACTCGCCGTGCAGCCGGTCGTCGAGTTCGTCGGCCAGGCCGATCATCACCTGGATGGCGAGCATCAGGTGAACTGGCTGGAAGTTTCGACCGAAGACCGGGATGGACGCCCAGACGGTGTCGTTGGTGCAGTACAGGCGGCCGATCGGCATCCGGTTCGTGAGCTCCGAGAGCCGGACGTACAGCCGCTCGCTCGGCTCGACCTCGGTGAGCACGGGAGAGAACACGTCGACCAGCGGCGGATTGTCCCGCACCCGGACAAAGACCATCGCCGAGCCGGCCCGGATGTTGATGTCCCCGTCCGAGTCCACCTGCAACTGGCCGGGTTCGGTGCGCAGCAGGCCGGCGACCAGTGACCTGACCCGCTCGGCGAGCGGCGGGAGGTTCTCCTCGTCGTCGTCGTCGACCCCGCGCAGGCCGCGGGAGAGGTCGTCCGCGGCCGGGCGTCCGGAGAGGGTTCCCGGTCGCGCGGTGCCCAGCGGCGGGGCCGGCAGGGCGGCCCCGGTGTCGTCGACGAGGGTGTAGACGAGGAAGGCGGGGTGCGGCGTGCCGTAGATGTCGCGCATGGTCCGGGTGAGCACGGTCGCCAGGCCGGGCGCGCCACCGGCGTCGGTGACCAGCCCGAAGCGGTCGCCGGATGCCGGCACCACCCCGGGCGGGGACCAGCCCAGCGCCACCAGCTCGGCCACCTGCGCGCGGTCCAACCGGTAGCCCGTCGGCAGCGAGGCGTTGCCCACCGCGTACGCCCGCAGGCCGCCGCCCGGGCCGGCGTCGACGGTGACCCCGTAGACGGCGTCGCCGGTACCCGAGGCGGTCGGGTCCAGGGTGAGGTCGAGCCGGCTGCCCTCCGGCAGCGCCTGCAGCGCGGCGGCGAGCGCGTGGGCGAACTCCCGCCACGCCTCGGTCACCTTCGCGCTCAGGTCCGCCGTGGTCGGCTCGTCCAGCAGCACCCGATCGGGCTGCACGCTCGCCTCGTCCATCCCGCACACCCTATCGGCCCACCCCCTCGTCGGCGCTAGTGGCGTTGCGCCGGGCAAACGCGTCGGCGGGCGGGAGCTGTCGCCACGTCGCACGCGCGTGGGACGGCAGCCGCCTCCGGGGACATCCACCTCGCGGACACCGACGCACCGGCCGGAGGTGCAGGCGGCGGTAGCGTTGCGAGCCATGGGTCACCGCCGGGCCGAGATCGCCCTCGCTTTCGCCGGATTCGTCGTCATCGGCCTCGGCGGCGGCGCGGGCGGCGTGCTGATCCCGGCGCAGATCGACGAGTACGACCTCGACAAGTCCGTCATCGGACTCCTGTTCTTCGCCTTCTCCGCGGGCTACGTGCTCGCCGGCGCCGCCAACGGCCCGCTGCTGCACCGCCTCGGCCTGCGGGGCGACCTGGTGGTCGGTGCCGGCGTCTTCACCGCCTCGACCCTGGGTGCGGGGCTGCGCCCGGCGTACTGGATCCTGCTCGGGCTGACCGTGCTGTTCGGTTTCGGCGCCGGGATCATCGACGCCAGCCTCAACGCCTTCCTCGCCGCCCTACCCAACCGCACGGCGCTGCTCAACCGGCTGCACGCGTTCTACGGCATCGGCGCGCTCGCCGGGCCCGTGCTGGCCAGCGCCATGCTCGACCGTGGCCTGTCCTGGGGCGCCGTCTACCTGGCGTTCGCCGCGGCCGGTGCGCCGCTGGCCGTCGCCTTCGCGCTCCGTTACCCGGCCCGGCTGCCGGCCGAACCCGCGCCGACCGCCCGCACCTCCTCGCTCGCGACCGCCGTGCGCCACCCGGCGGTGCTGCTGAGCGCCCTGTTCCTCACCGTCTACGTCGGCGTCGAGGGCAGTCTCGGCAACTGGGCGTTCAGCTTCCTCATCGAGGAGCGCGGCCAGGGCACGCTGCTGGCCGGGTGGATCGTCGCGGGGTTCTGGCTGGGCTTCACGCTCGGGCGGTTCGTGCTGAGCGCGCTCGCCGCGAGGTACGGCGTCAGCGACATCGCGCTGACCTTCGGGTGTCTCGCGGTCCTGGCCGGCGGCACGCTGCTGACCTGGCTCGTGCCGGGCGACGTGCCGTCCGCGATCGGCTTCGTGCTGCTCGGTGCAGCCCTCGGGCCGATCTTCCCGCTCACCATCGCCGTGCTCCCCCACCTCGCCCCGGCGTGGATCGTGCCCACCGCGATCGGCCTGCTCGTCGGCGTGAGCGTGGTCGGCGCCGCGTTCTTCCCGTGGCTGGCCGGCGCGATCGCCGAACGTGCCGGGCTCGGCTCGCTGCTGCCGTTCACGGCTCTGCTCACCGCCGTGCTGCTGGTCAACTGGTGGCACATCGCCCGCCGGATGCCGGCCGAGGCGGCCGGGTGAGCCGACTCTGGGATGCCGGGGTGGCGGACTGACGGGGCCCGCGGGGTCTGCCCGCGAGTTTCGGGATGCCGCTCAACTGCCAGCCCGCGGTGTTCGTCGAGAGCGAGCGCGCCCGGTACGCCATGGCGGTCGCCGCTGCGGACAACCGGATCTGTGACCTCTACCTGATCGCGAACCCCGACAAACTACACCTGCTCGGCGGCGTGGTGGCGCAGCGGCCGCCGGCGCCCACGCCGGTGTCCGGCTCAGTCGCGCGTGCCTAGGCCAGCTCGGGGAACCAGAGGGCGATCTCCCGCTTCGCGCTGTCCGCGGAGTCGGAGGCGTGCACCAGGTTCTCCCGGTTGGACAGGGAGAAATCACCGCGCACCGTGCCCGCGGCAGCCTTACGCCCGTCGGTAGCGCCGACCAGCGCGCGCACGACGTCCACGGCCTGGTCGCCGGAGAGCACCATCGCGACGAGCGGGCCCCCGGTCATGAACTCCTTCAGCGGCGGGTAGAACGGCTTGTCCACGTGCTCGGCGTAGTGCGCATCGGCGAGGTCCGGATCCATGGTGCGCAGGACCATCGCCTCGATGGTCAGGCCTTTGCGCTCGAACCTGCTCAGGATCTCGCCGACCAGCCCGCGGCGGACCGCGTCCGGCTTGATCAGTACGAGCGTACGCTCGCTCACGTATCGCCTCCCGAGATGCGGCAACAGCGGGCTCAGCCTACCCAACCTGGGCGGGCCTCCCGCGGCACATGGCGTACGTCCACACGATGGCCTTCGTGTCCGGATTGGGACGGCAGGGCAGGAACCGGAGATACGAACCGGAGCGACACCGCCGGTACGACACTTCCCAACCGCACCCAACCGGGTGACCATAAGTGGGCACCGCAACAGCCGCCTGTCGGGAGGGTCGCGCCGTGCCGAATGGCCGCCGGTGGAACATCTCGTACGCGCGCAGGTTCACGGCCGCCGGCCTCACCGCGGTCGGCGCCTTCGTGATCAGCGCTGGCGCGGGGGCGAGGAGCTGGCAGCTCGGCGCGTTCGGGGCGATCTTCGTGGTGCTGGCGATCGGCCTGATCGTGATCTCGGCGGTCGGCAACGGTGGCCGCTCGTACGTCCGGGGCACAGCGCACGTGCTCGACGCGACCGAGCCGCCCGCGAACGTGGCGATGGGCCGCTGCGAGATGCAGATCGTGGTGGAGGCCGAGGGGTTGGTGCCGGTGCGGGTGAAGATCACCGACGCCCGGGTGCCCGTCGCGAAGTGGCCCGACATCGGCGACACGCTGCCCGTACGGCTGCCCCTCGAGGATCCGCGCCAGGTGCGGATCCTCTGGGACGAGGTGCGCACCCACGGCGAGGAGGCCGCCGAGGATCAGCGGTTCCACGAGTACGTCCGGCGACTTGTCGACGCGGAGCTGGCCAGCGATCGCACCGAGGCCGACGAAGGCGACGAGGCGTACGCCGGCGGCGACGAGCGCGACGCCGCGGACCAGCACGGCCGGATCGAGCAGCCGACGGCACCGGGGCAGCCGGCGCCCGTAGCGGGGGCGAGCGACCCGGCGGGCGGCGAGCCGGCGGAGCGGGAGCCGGCGAGCCAGGTGCCAGCAGGGCAGGAGCCGCCGGCGCGCGAGGCAGGCCCTGTCCCACGACCACGCTCCCGGCCGAGCCCGCGGCCCCGGCCCAGCCCTCGCCCGCGCCGGCCGGCGGACGACGCGAGCACGGTGGCGGTCGCCGAGCCGCGCTCGCGCGTGCCCGAAGAGCGCGCGCCGACAGACGCCGAGACGGTGGGCTCGGAGACGGCGGACCGGACAACGGCGGCCGGTGGAGCGGGCGTGATCCACGGCGCGAGCGTCACCCTGATCGTGGCCGACCTCGCCCGCACGATCGAGTTCTACCGCGACAAGCTCGGCTTCCGGCTCCTCGACAGCGACGCGGACAGCGCGGTGCTGGCGTACGGGCAGACCCGTCTGGCGGTGCGATGCGTGCCGGACATGCCGCGGGTGGACCGGCGCCTGGTGCAGCTCAACCTCGAGGTGGACGATGTCGAGGCGGCCTACACCACGCTGCGCGCCAAGGGCGTGAGGTTCATCCACCCGCCACGGCCCGTGGTCAACGGCGAGCACATCCAGGTGTGGGCGGCGATGCTGCGCGACCCGGACTCGCACGGCATAGCGCTGATCAAGTGGCGCGAACTCTAGCCGCGGCTAGCCGAGCACACGGCGGCGTACGTAGAGCACGTAGGTCCAGACGAGCCCGAAGAGCACCCCGAGCGCGGCCAGCGACCAGTGCAGGACGCCGGCGGCGAGCAGGAGCGCCTGCAGCCCGGCGCCCGCCCACCAGGCCCAGCGGCGCCGCAGCAGCCCGGCGAGCACCACGGCGATCGCCGCGAGGACGAGGGCCGCGGCGATCGCCACACCGCGCAGGTCCCCGCCGATCGTGCGCAGGGGCAGCACCGCGAGCAGCAGCATGAGGGCCTCGGCGACGAGCGTGCCCGCACCCACCCCACGCACCGCCGCATGCGGGTTGCGCAGTCCCGATGGCTGGCTCATCGCTTCAGCAGCTTCCGCGCGTCGGCCACGGTGACGACCGAGCCCGTGACGAGAACTCCGACCCCGCTCAGCTCGCCCGCCAGGTCGGCCTCGGCGAGCAGCACGGCGGCCTCGATGGCGTCGGGCAGCTCCGGCTCGATGCGTACCCGCTCCGGGCCGAGCACCTCGGTTGCGACGGCGGCCAGCGCGTCGGCGGGCATAGCGCGCGGCGAGCTGTTGCGGGTGACCACCACCGCGTCGACGACTGGCTCCAACTGCTCGAGCATCGCCCGGGCGTCCTTGTCGGCGAGGACGGCGACGACCGCGACGAGGCGGCGGAACGTGAACTCGTCGCGCAGCGCGGCGGCGGTGGCGGCCATGCCGTGCGGGTTGTGCGCGGCGTCGAGCAGGACGGTCGGCGCGGTGCGTACCCGCTCCAGCCGCCCGGGGGACGTCACGCTCGCGAAGCCCTCGCGCACGACGTCCGCGTCGAGGCGACGGTCCCGGCCGGCGCCGAGGAACGCCTCCACCGCAGCGAGCGCCACCGCCGCGTTCTGCGCCTGGTGAGCGCCGTGCAGCGGCAGGAAGATCTCGTCGTACTCCCCGGAGAGGCCCTGCAGGGTGAGCACCTGCCCGCCCACCGCGAGGGTGCGGCGCAGCACGCCGAACTCGCTGCCCTCCCGGGCAATCGTCGCGCCGGTCTCCACGCACCGCTGCGCGATCGGCCGCACCGCCTCCTCGGGCTGGGCCGCGCAGATCACGGTGGCGCCGTCGTGGATGATCCCCGACTTGGCCGTGGCGATGTCGGCGATGTCGTCGCCCAGCCACTCAGTGTGGTCCACGCCGATCGGCGTCAGCACGCAGACTCCCGCGTGCAGGACGTTCGTCGCGTCCTCAGCGCCGCCCAGCCCAACCTCCACCACGGCCACGTCGACCGGCGCGTCGGCGAACGCCGCGAACGCCATCGCCGTGGTCATGTCGAAGTACGTCAGCGGTTCGGGGTGCCGCTCGTCGACGAGGCGCGCCAGCGGCTCCACCTCGTGGTACGTCGCCACGAAGCGCTCCTCGTCGACCGGCTCCCCGTTCAGGCTGATGCGCTCGCGTACGGTCTCGAGGTGCGGGCTCGTGTAGCGGCCGGTGTTCAGGCCGTGGGCCCGCAGCAGGCCGTCGATCATCCGGGCCGTCGACGTCTTGCCGTTCGTCCCGGTCAAGTGGATCGACGGGTACGCCAACTGCGGGCTGCCCAGCAGATCCAGCAGCTCGTGGATCTTGCTGAGGTCGAAGACCATCCGGGTGAAGCCGCGCGCGAGCAGCTCCGCGTCGATCTTCGCGAACTCGTCGCTCATACCGACGGCGTCGCTCATGCCGGCGGCAGGGCGGCCAGCGCCGAGTCGATCCGGGCGAGGTCGGCCTCGGCCGCGGCGAGCCGCTCACGGACCTTCGCCACCACCGCCTCGGGCGCCCGCTCGAGGAACGCCGGGTTGCGCAGCTTGGCCTGGCACTGCGCCGCCTCCTTCTCCGCGGCGGCGCGGTCCTTCTCGAGCCGGGCCCGCTCCGCGGCCACGTCGATCACACCGCGGGTGTCCAGCTCCACGATGACGCCGCCACCGACCGGCAGGGTCGCGGTGGCGGTGAAGCCGTCGTTGACCCGGTCGAGACGGGCCAGCGAGCGGATCAGCGGCTCGTGCGCGGCGAGGCCCGCGGCGGCGAGTCCGTCCAGGCGCGCCGCGACCCGCTGGCTCGGCTTGAGGCCCTGATCGGAGCGGAATCGCCGCACCTCCGTGACGACCCGCTGCAGCAGCGCGATCTCGGCCTCGGCCGCCTCGTCGACGTACGCCTTGTCCGGTGTTGGCCAGGACGCGACGACCACCGAGTCGGCCCCGGTCAGCGCGGTCCACAACTCGTCGGTGACGAACGGGATCACCGGGTGCAGCAGCCGCAGCAGCTGCTCGAGCACGTGCCCGAGGACTCGGCGGGTCCGGTCGGCGGCCGGCCCGCCCTCGGCGAAGACCGGCTTGGTCAGCTCCACGTACCAGTCGAACACGTCGTCCCACGCGAAGTGGTAGAGCGTGTCACAGACCTTGGCGAACTCGTACGCCTCGAACTCCTCGTCCACCTCGGTGATCACGTGCTGGAGTCGGGACAGGATCCAGCGGTCGACGGTGGACAGCTCGGCGGGGTCGGGCAGCTCGCCCTCGGTGGTCGCGCCGTTGAGCAGCGCGAACCGGGTCGCGTTCCAGAGCTTGTTGCAGAAGTTGCGCGAGCCCTGGCACCACTCCTCGCTGACCGGCACGTCCGTGCCGGGGTTGGCGCCGCGCGCGAGGGTGAACCGGGTCGCGTCCGCGCCGTACCGGTCGATCCAGTCCAGCGGGTCGACGACGTTGCCGAACGACTTCGACATCTTCTTGCCGTGCTGGTCGCGCACCATGCCGTGCAAGAAGACCACGTCGAACGGCTGCCGGCCATCCATGGCGTACAGGCCGAACATCATCATCCGGGCGACCCAGAAGAACAGGATGTCGTACCCGGTGACGAGGACGCTGGTCGGGTAGAACTTCGCCAGATCGTCGGTGCGGTCGGGCCACCCGAGCGTGGAGAACGGCCACAGCGCGGAGGAGAACCAGGTGTCCAGCACGTCCTCGTCCTGGCGCCAGCCCTCGCCGTCCGGTGGCTGCTCGTCCGGTCCGACGCAGACCACCTCGCCATTGGGGCCGTACCAGACCGGAATGCGGTGACCCCACCACAGCTGGCGGGAGATGCACCAGTCGTGCATGTTGTCGACCCAGCCGAAGTAGCGCTTGGCCATCTCCGCCGGGACGATGCGCACCCGGCCGTCGCGCACCGCGTCGCCGGCCGCCTTCGCCAGCGGGCCGGTCTTGACGAACCACTGCAGCGACAGGCGCGGCTCCACGGTCGTGTCACAGCGGGAGCAGTGCCCGACCGCGTGCACGTACGGCCGCTTCTCCGCCACGATTCGGCCCTGCTCACGCAGCGCGGCGACCACCGCGCGGCGGGCGTCGAACCGGTCCAGCCCTTCGAAGGGCCCGTGCGCGGTGACGATGCCGCGCTCGTCGAGGATGGTCAGGCTCGGCAGGTTGTGCCGCTGGCCGATCTCGAAGTCGTTCGGGTCATGCGCCGGGGTCACCTTGACCGCGCCGGTGCCGAACTCGGGGTCGACGTACTCGTCGGCGACGATCGGGATGCGCCGGTCGGTCAGTGGCAGCTCGACCTCGGTCCCGACGAGGTGCCGGTAGCGCTCGTCGTCCGGGTGCACCGCGACCGCGGTGTCGCCGAGCATCGTCTCCGCCCGGGTCGTCGCCACCACGATCGAGTTCGGGCCGTCCCCGTAGCGGATCGAGACCAGCTCACCCTCCTCGTCGGTGTGCTCGACCTCGATGTCCGACAGCGCGGTCAGGCAGCGCGGGCACCAGTTGATGATGCGCTCGGCCCGGTAGATCAGCCCGTCGTCGTACAGCCGCTTGAAGATCGTCTGCACCGCCCGGGACAGCCCGGGATCCATGGTGAAGCGCTCGCGATCCCAGTCCACCGAGTCGCCGAGCCGGCGCATCTGGCCGAGGATGGCGCCGCCCGACTCGGCCTTCCACCGCCAGACGCGCTCGACGAAGCGCTCGCGCCCCAGGTCGTGACGGGACAGCCCTTCGCCGGCGAGCTGGCGCTCGACGACGTTCTGCGTCGCGATCCCCGCGTGGTCCATGCCGGGCAGCCACAGTGTCTCGTACCCCTGCATCCGCCTGCGCCGGATGAGCACGTCCTGGATGGTGTGGTCCAGCGCGTGACCCATGTGCAGCGAACCGGTCACGTTGGGCGGGGGGATGACGATCGAGAACGGAGGCTTGTCGCTGTGCGCGTCGGCCCGGAAGTACCCGGCCGCTACCCAGCGCTCGTACCGCCGCTGCTCGACCTGGGCAGGCTGGTACTGAGCGGGCAGGCTCTCGGCCCCGCGGCTGGAGGGTGTCTGCGTCACGGTGCGAGTCTACGGCGCAGGCCGCGCAACCCGCGCCCTCACCGGCCGTCCGCGGACGGCGTGGTCAGGGCATCCCCGCTATGCTCGGGTGACGCGTCATGAGGAGACCGAATGTCCGGTATGCACCCTCCAACTGGTTACGGTGGCCGGCACGCGTACGGCGACGACGAACCCGCGTACGGCGACGGGCGCGGCTACGAGACGGGCGACCCGCGGGCGTGGCGCAGCGGCCGGTCGGAGTACGGCGAACCCGGCTACGGCAACTCCGAGTACGCCGCGTACCAGGGGTACGGGGCAACGCCGCGGGCCTCGGGCTATGAGGCCGGTCCCGGCCACCGGCCGATGGCCGGCCCCGAGCCGGCGCCGAGCTACGGCGGGCGGGAGGCCGACGAGTACCGGCCGGCCGCCGCCTACCCGCACCCGCCCGGGTACCCGCCCTCCGGAGGGTACGGTGACCACCCCGGTCACTGGGGCCGGGTCCCCGGCTACAGCGACGATCACGAGTATCGGAGCGGTCACGACCACCTGGGCGTTCACGATCAGGGTGCTGCACCGGGGTACGCGGGCGGCCACGGCTACGGCCAGGGTTATCCGGCGGGTGGGGCGACCTACCCCGGCTACCCGGGCGTGGCGGATCACGCCGAGCGACCCGCATACGCCGAGCGACCCGGCGACGCGGGCTATGGAGAGTCGGACCACCAGAACCGGCGCCACCGGGGACGGGCGACGGCCACGGTGCCGCCGCCGGACGCCCGCCGCCCGCCGGTGGAGTCCCCGGCGCGCCCCTCGGCACCCGTCAAGCGCCGCGGCCGCCAGGCGGCGGTCGGGGCCGGTGTCGCGGTCAGCGTGCTGGCGCTGTGCGTGCTCGTCGGGTGGCTGGTCGCCCGCCCGTACCTCGCGCAATGGCCGGCGACCCTGAGCAAGCCCGAGAAGGTGGGCGGGCTTGAGCTCAGCACCGAGCCCGCCCTGCAGCAGAAGGCCGACGAGATCGCCTCCGGACTGAGCGCGGACATCGAGGGGGACAACGCCCTCGTCGCCTTCTACCACGATCCCGCAGACGACAAGAAGCTCGTCGCGCTCATCGGTGGCACCGCCTTTCTGGCCAGCCCGAAGGCGCAGTTGGACGAGACGTTCCGCGGCGCGAACACCGCGGAGATGCCGATCGGCCAGGTGCACGACGTCGACGCCGGCCCGCTCGGCGGGGTGGCCCGCTGCGCGGATGCGCAGCTGCGGCGAAGCGCCGCGCAGGGCCAGGCGCCGGACAGCCAGGCGGGCGGTGAGCAGACTCCCGGCGGCCAGCCTGCGGACCAGGCGGGCGGACAGGCGGACGAGGACGCGATGCCGCTCAGCATCTGCGCCTGGGCGGACCACGGCAGCTGGGTGATCGGGTTGTTCTTCAACCGCCCGGTGAACGAGAGCGCCGATCTGCTGCGTGTGATCCGCAGCGAAATCCTCAAGCGCTGAACCGCGGCCCGGTCCGCTTGTTACGCTCCGCACGCGGCTGGCGGAGGGAGCCGATGATGGAGCCGAGCACGCCACGGGAGGACCCGCGGCACCCACCGGTCGCGCCGCCAGCCGAGGACGAGCAGGACGATCAGCAGGAGCAGAGGGCGCGGCGTCGCGGCCTGATGCTGGTGACGGCGGGGTTGACGCTGGCGGCGTTCGCCGCGCTGGCCGCGGTGTACGGGCCGACGCTGTGGCGCATCGTCCAGCAGCGCAATGCCACGCTCACCCTGCCGACGGAGGCGGCCGGGCTGCGGCTCGACGACAGCGACCAGGCCCGGAGCACCGCGGACTACCTGCGCACCACCCTCTCGGCGGGCCTGCCCCTGGACGGCACGGTCGCGGGCGTCTACTCCGACCCCACCGGCCCGGCCAGGTCGGTCATCCTCGTCGGCGGTACGGCGGCCGTGCGCGATCCCGAGCGCGAGCTGGAGCTCGCGTTCCGCCTGCTCACCGACGGTGGTGACCTCGACGGGCCGCACCCGGTGCCCGCCGGGGAACTCGGTGGGGTCATGAAGTGCGGCATGAGCCCGGACGCCGATGTGGCGATGGCGGTCTGCGGTTGGGCCGACCACGGGAGCGTGGTGATCGCGATGTTTCCCGGCCGGCCGGTCAACGAGTCCGCCGACCTGCTGCGGGGCCTACGCGCCGACATCCAGCAGCGGAACTGACCCGCGAGGCCCTCCGGAACGGCCTCACGCACAAGCGGAAACGGGCTCGCACGAGCCCATGGGCGCGGGATCACGAGCCGTCGACCCGGGAAAAACAATCGAGGCCGCCGAAAGGCGGCCTCGATTGTGAAGTTGTCCGGCGGCGTCCTACTCTCCCACACCGTTTCCAGTGCAGTACCATCGGCGCTGGAGGGCTTAGCTTCCGGGTTCGGAATGGGACCGGGCGTTTCCCCTCCGCTATGGCCGCCGTAACTCTATCCAACTGTTTTTCACCCAGCCCTGGTGTGTGTGGTGGGTTGGGTTTGTTGGCTGGGATGCGCATAGTGGACCGCGAGCAGGTGTGTGTGGGTGTGTGGTCAAGTCCTCGGCCTATTAGTACCAGTCCGCTCGGAACACATTGCTGTGCTTCCACGTCTGGCCTATCAACCCAGTGTTCTGCTGGGGGCCTTACCCCTCGTGGGGTGGGAGACCTCATCTTGAAGCGAGCTTCCCGCTTAGATGCTTTCAGCGGTTATCTCTTCCGAACGTGGCTAACCAGCGGTGCCCCTGGCGGGACAACTGGCATACCAGAGGTTCGTCCGTCCCGGTCCTCTCGTACTAGGGACAGCTCTTCTCAAGTCTCCTGCGCGCGCGGCGGATAGGGACCGAACTGTCTCACGACGTTCTAAACCCAGCTCGCGTACCGCTTTAATGGGCGAACAGCCCAACCCTTGGGACCTACTCCAGCCCCAGGATGCGACGAGCCGACATCGAGGTGCCAAACCTTCCCGTCGATATGGACTCTTGGGGAAGATCAGCCTGTTATCCCCGGGGTACCTTTTATCCGTTGAGCGACACCGCTTCCACATGCCAGTGCCGGATCACTAGTCCCGACTTTCGTCCCTGCTCGACCTGTCAGTCTCACAGTCAAGCTCCCTTGTGCACTTGCACTCGACACCTGATTGCCAACCAGGTTGAGGGAACCTTTGGGCGCCTCCGTTACCTTTTAGGAGGCAACCGCCCCAGTTAAACTACCCACCAGACACTGTCCCTGGACCCGATCAGGGCCCGAGGTTAGATGCCCAGACCAGCCAGAGTGGTATTTCAACGTTGACTCCACCCGCACTGGCGTGCGGGCTTCACAGTCTCCCACCTATCCTACACAAGCTGATCCGAGCACCAATGTCAAGCTGTAGTAAAGGTCCCGGGGTCTTTCCGTCCTGCCGCGCGTAACGAGCATCTTTACTCGTAGTGCAATTTCGCCGGGCCTGTGGTTGAGACAGCGGGGAAGTCGTTACGCCATTCGTGCAGGTCGGAACTTACCCGACAAGGAATTTCGCTACCTTAGGATGGTTATAGTTACCACCGCCGTTTACTGGCGCTTAAGTTCTCCGCTTCGCCCCTTGCGGGGCTAACGGGTCCCCTTAACGTTCCAGCACCGGGCAGGCGTCAGTCCGTATACATCGTCTTACGACTTCGCACGGACCTGTGTTTTTAGTAAACAGTCGCTTCCCCCTGGTCTCTGCGACCACCGGCAGCTTCGCACCGCTGGGGTGCTGACCGCCAGTGGCCCCCCTTCTCCCGAAGTTACGGGGGCAATTTGCCGAGTTCCTTAACCACAGTTCGCCCGATCGCCTCGGTATTCTCTACCTGACCACCTGTGTCGGTTTGGGGTACGGGCCGCTAGGAGCTCGCTAGAGGCTTTTCTCGGCAGCATAGGATCACTGACTTCGCCTGAATCGGCTCGGCGTCGCGTCTCACCCGTCACGCACCACGGATTTGCCTATGGTGCAGGCTACACGCTTACCCCGGCACAACCACCGGCCGGGATCAGCTACCTTCCTGCGTCACCCCATCGCTTGACTACTACCCGCCGAGGTCCCACCCTCCCCGCGGTCGGTCCGAAGACCGCCCACGGTTCGGTTGGTTAGTACGAACGGGCCTCGTCATGGGCGCTCCTTCGCGGGTACGGGAATATCAACCCGTTGTCCATCGACTACGCCTCTCGGCCTCGCCTTAGGTCCCGACTTACCCAGGGCGGATGAGCCTGGCCCTGGAACCCTTGGTCATCCGGCGGCAGGGTTTCTCACCCTGCTTTCGCTACTCATGCCTGCATTCTCACTCACGCCACCTCCACAGCTAGGTCACCCTGCTGCTTCCCCGGTGGCGTGACGCTCCCCTACCCACCCACACACCTGGATGAGGTCCACAAGGAACCCCACCGGGTTGACGTGTGGGTGCCACGGCTTCGGCGGTGTGCTTGAGCCCCGTTACATTGTCGGCGCGGGACCACTTGACCAGTGAGCTATTACGCACTCTTTCAAGGATGGCTGCTTCTAAGCCAACCTCCTGGTTGTCTGTGCGACCCCACATCCTTTCCCACTTAGCACACGCTTAGGGGCCTTAGCCGGTGATCTGGGCTGTTTCCCTCTCGACTACGAAGCTTATCCCCCGTAGTCTCACTGCCACGCTTCACTTACCGGCATTCGGAGTTTGGCTGACTTCGGTAAGCTTGTGGGCCCCCTAGGCCATCCAGTGCTCTACCTCCGGCAAGAAACACGTGACGCTGCACCTAAATGCATTTCGGGGAGAACCAGCTATCACGGAGTTTGATTGGCCTTTCACCCCTAGCCACAGGTCATCCCCCAACTTTTCAACGTTGGTGGGTTCGGCCCTCCACGCGGTCTTACCCGCGCTTCAGCCTGCCCATGGCTAGATCACCCCGCTTCGGGTCTAGGACACGCGACTCAGGCGCCCTGTTCGGACTCGCTTTCGCTACGGCTCCCCCACACGGGTTAACCTCGCCACGTGCCGCTAACTCGCAGGCTCATTCTTCAAAAGGCACGCCGTCACCCCCACACCCGAAAGCATGAAGGCTCCGACGGTTTGTAGGCGGATGGTTTCAGGTACTATTTCACTCCCCTCCCGGGGTACTTTTCACCTTTCCCTCACGGTACTCGTCCGCTATCGGTCACCAGGGAGTATTTAGGCTTACCAGGTGGTCCTGGCAGATTCACGGCAGATTTCAGGAGTCCGCCGCTACTCGGGACACCCACGGGAGACCAGCGGTTTTCGCCTACCGGACTATCACCGTCTACGGTCGGCCTTTCCAGACCGTTCGGCTAACCACTGGTTTGGTAACTCCCCCGCCGCATGTCAGTACGGCGTGTGGGCTCCCACGACCCCGGCCGTGCAACCCCTGACAGGTATCACGCACGACCGGTTTAGCCTCTTCCGCTTTCGCTCGCCACTACTCACGGAATCACTGTTGTTTTCTCTTCCTGCGGGTACTGAGATGTTTCACTTCCCCGCGTTCCCCCCTGCACCCTATGGATTCAGGTGCAGGTGACACCACATGACTGGTGCCGGGTTTCCCCATTCGGAGATCCTGGGATCAACGCTCGGTTGGCAGCTCCCCCAGGCCTATCGCGGCCTCCCACGTCCTTCATCGGCTCCTGGTGCCAAGGCATCCACCATCCGCCCTCGGCAACTTGACCACAACAAAACACACTCACCAACACACCCAGCCACAACGACCGGCGTGTCGGCAGATGCTCGCGTCCACTATGCACATCTCAACCAACAACCAACCCCACAACCACCACCCCGAAAAGGGGGTGGCAGACCCACAGTCGTGGGCTGGCCCAAGGGAAACACGGTTGTTCCCTCAGGACCCAACAGGGTGCTAACGCCGCCACCAGCCGCACCACCACGCCCCTCCACACCACCCCCACCCCACCAGGGCAGGAGCGGCAGTACTAGACGCGCGGCCGCTGCCAGCAACGACTCACCAGTGTCTCCGCCATCGAGCACCCTGCCACCACACCCGGGTGGCACGGGCTCCATACCGCCTTTCGACGGATGGTGCTCCCTAGAAAGGAGGTGATCCAGCCGCACCTTCCGGTACGGCTACCTTGTTACGACTTCGTCCCAATCGCCAGCCCCACCTTCGACCGCTCCCTCCCCGAAGGGTTGGGCCACGGGCTTCGGGTGTTGCCGACTTTCGTGACGTGACGGGCGGTGTGTACAAGGCCCGGGAACGTATTCACCGCAGCGTTGCTGATCTGCGATTACTAGCGACTCCGACTTCACGGGGTCGAGTTGCAGACCCCGATCCGAACTGAGACCGGCTTTTTGGGATTCGCTCCGCCTCACGGCATCGCAGCCCTTTGTACCGGCCATTGTAGCATGCGTGAAGCCCTGGGCATAAGGGGCATGATGACTTGACGTCATCCCCACCTTCCTCCGAGTTGACCCCGGCAGTCTCCGATGAGTCCCCGGCATTACCCGCTGGCAACATCGGACGGGGGTTGCGCTCGTTGCGGGACTTAACCCAACATCTCACGACACGAGCTGACGACAGCCATGCACCACCTGTGGACGGCCCCGAAGGACCCGACATCTCTGCCGGATTTCCGCCCATGTCAAACCCAGGTAAGGTTCTTCGCGTTGCATCGAATTAATCCGCATGCTCCGCCGCTTGTGCGGGCCCCCGTCAATTCCTTTGAGTTTTAGCCTTGCGGCCGTACTCCCCAGGCGGGGCGCTTAATGCGTTAGCTACGGCACAGAAGGCCGGAGAGGCCCCCCACACCTAGCGCCCAACGTTTACAGCGTGGACTACCAGGGTATCTAATCCTGTTCGCTCCCCACGCTTTCGCTCCTCAGCGTCAGTAGCGGCCCAGAGACCCGCCTTCGCCACCGGTGTTCCTCCTGATATCTGCGCATTTCACCGCTACACCAGGAATTCCAGTCTCCCCTACCGCACTCTAGCCTGCCCGTATCGACTGCAGGCCCACAGTTAAGCTGCGGGTTTTCACAGTCGACGCGACAAGCCGCCTACGAGCTCTTTACGCCCAATAAATCCGGACAACGCTCGCGCCCTACGTCTTACCGCGGCTGCTGGCACGTAGTTGGCCGGCGCTTCTTCTGCGGGTACCGTCACCTCACGGCTTCGTCCCCGCTGAAAGAGGTTTACAACCCGAAGGCCTTCATCCCTCACGCGGCGTCGCTGCATCAGGCTTGCGCCCATTGTGCAATATTCCCCACTGCTGCCTCCCGTAGGAGTCTGGGCCGTGTCTCAGTCCCAGTGTGGCCGGTCGCCCTCTCAGGCCGGCTACCCGTCGTCGCCTTGGTAGGCCGTTACCCCACCAACAAGCTGATAGGCCGCGAGCCCATCCCTGACCGCAAAAGCTTTCCACCCACCACCATGCGGCAGCAGGTCATATCCGGTATTAGCCCCGGTTTCCCGGGGTTATCCCAGAGTCAGGGGCAGGTTGCTCACGTGTTACTCACCCGTTCGCCGCTCGAGTACCCCCGAAGGGGCCTTTCCGCTCGACTTGCATGTGTTAAGCACGCCGCCAGCGTTCGTCCTGAGCCAGGATCAAACTCTCCACCAAAAAACAAGAGAAAACCCTGGCAAAACATTGCCAAAGGAACCCCAACCACCCCACAAAACCGCAGGGCAGCCACAGGGGCCAACAAACATGGCACTGGCTTACAAGCACCCTGTTGAGTTCTCAAAGAACAACCACACACCCCACAAACAGCACACAAGCCATTCGCGAGGGGC
>Ga0310840_100130_pt1 | contig 86125 bp, 78 predicted proteins | sample SM_ome_8_FD_201304 | JGI IMG/M metagenome (GOLD analysis project Ga0310840, IMG submission 201304) | Sorghum-adapted microbial communities enriched on stacked mutant (SM) sorghum from Joint BioEnergy Institute, Emeryville, California... ...
AAGCTCCGAAGTAAAGCAGGAAGCCGATGACGACGCCGATGATCGGCACGACTTCGACGATACCGACGCCGATGAACATCGTCGTCTGGAGCGTACCGCGCAGTTCCGGTTGACGCGAAATGCCTTCCACCGTCTTGCTGACGATCAGACCGTTACCGATGCCGGCGCCCAGCGCGCCCAAACCGATTGCAAGTGCAGCTGCCAGAAATTCCATTTGCCAAGTCCTCCTCAATAAATTGGGTTTGAATGTTGCGGCCTTCAGTGTTCTTCATGAACGGTGGCCTGGGAAATGTAAACCATCGTCAAGATGGTGAACAAGAATGCCTGGATGGCTCCGACGAAGATACTGAACCCCTGCCATACCGCCATGAGCGGCAGGCCGAACCACGTGATCATCAGGATCGTGGCGATCAGCACTTCGCCCGCGAAGATGTTGGCGAACAGACGAAGCGCCAGCGTCAGCGGCTTCGCAAGTTCCTTCAGGATGTTGAGCGGAAGGAAGAACCAGTACGGTTCGAAATAGTGTTTCAGGTAATGCTTCGTGTTCTGGGTCAGTCCGAGATAGTGGACCAGGATAAACACGATGATCGCAAGACCGGCGGTGACGGAGAGATCAGCCGTCGGCGATTTCCACCAGGCGATCGACAGATGCTCGTGGCTCGCGTGCGCCTCTTCGACCTCTTCGGCGCTGATCAGTTCGAAACCGAGAAACTTGACGGCGCCGTGATGATCCTCGTTCACTTCCGTCACGATACCGAACGGAAGGCCCAGCAAGTTGGACACGAAAATGAACATGATGAGCGTCATCCCGAGGGCGATGTACTTCTTCGCCTTGTGGAGCGGCATCGTGCTGGCAATCGTGTTGTGCACGAATTCGACGACCCATTCCATGAAGTTCTGCAGCTTGGAAGGGTTGTCCACCGACAGATTGCGAACGGCCGCGCGCGCGAGGGCAAACACGATGACGCAGGAGACGAGCAGCCCCACAATCGTCGACAGATCCAGATGGAAGCCTTGAACTTCGATTACCGGAAACTTGTGCACGCTGTATTTTCACCCCTTTCCGCCGGATCGTGTTTTATGCTGTGCAATGGCCGCGAAAAATATGGCAATCTGGACAAAGAAGCACCCCGCCAGCACCGCCGGCATCGCGAACCAGTCGGGAAACCGGTGCGCGATCAGCACGGCGAGCAGCACCGTCGCGAGCCGCGCCCCGAGACCGAGGCCGACCCGGCGCCCGCGTCCTTCCGCCGCCATCCGGCCGATCAGCTCGACGCGGCGGCGCAATAAAAACGCATTCACAATGCTTGCTGTCGTCCCCAGCAGAAGACCGGCCGCGACCGTCCGGCCTTCGGGCACAAACGCCCAGGCGGCAAGCAGCGCGGACATAAAAAAAAGGGCGGTTCGCAAGGCTCTGCCCAGCAGCTCAACCATCGCCATCACTCATTACGGCGCGCACCAGCATGACGCAGGTCAGAATGCCGGCCGCGAGTCCGGCGAGCACGCCGAACACGACCCAGCCCGGCGTGCCGCCGAGCTTGCTGCCGAGAACATATCCGAGCGTCATGCATACGGCCATGTCGACACCCATCGCGCCGACAAGCCCGGCTGCCCGCCACGGGTTGTCGCCCTTGCTCTTCTTGTCCATATGCTATACCCCTGCTAATCCTCATATATTTTATCCACGCGGCCGGAGCTTTGTCAATTCATAAATATTCTAACATTGTGTGAACGGAGGCCGGAGAAGCCTTGAAAAATCAAGGCTTTTCCGGATATCGAACACTCCAGTGCAACTGTATGCTGTAATGTCCCGGCGCCGAATCCGGGGTCAATCCGCCGATCCGGTTCCGGCCCGCTCCGCCGGCCGTTCGGGAACGAACGGCTCGGGGCGGCTGTCCCTCCGGCCGAAATGATGCAGGATCGCCTGCGCGATCCGCTCGGACGCGCGGCCGTCGCCGTACGGATTCACCGCGCCCGCCATCCGCTCGTACGCCGCCCTGTCGGTGAGCAGCTTGCGCGCGGCGGCGTACACCTGCTCCTCGTTCGTGCCGACGAGCTCAAGCACGCCCGCCTCGATGCCCTCCGGCCGCTCCGTCGTGTCGCGCAGGACCAGCACCGGCACGCCGAACGAGGGCGCTTCTTCCTGCAGCCCGCCGGAATCGGTCAGGATCATGTAGGCGTGCGGATAGAAGTTGTGGAACTCGAACACGTCGAGCGGGTCGATGAGCCGGATCCGCTCGTGGCCGCCGAGGATTTCGTTCGCGGGCTCGCGCACTGCCGGGTTCAGGTGCACCGCGTAGACGATCGCCACGTCGGGGAACTCGTCCGCGATCCGCTTCACCGCGCGGAAGATGTTCCGGTGCGGCTCGCCGAGCGCCTCGCGCCGGTGCGCCGTCATCAGGATCAGACGCCGGCCCTTCGCCCAGTCGAGCACCGGGTGGCTGAAGGACGGGTCGACCGTGTACCGGAACACGTCCGTCACCGTGTTGCCCGTTATGTAGATGGACGACTCCGGCTTGTTCTCCCGCCGGAGATTGCCGGCCGACCATTCCGTCGGGGCAAAGTGCAGGTCCGCGAGCACGCCGGCGAGCTGCCGGTTCATCTCTTCGGGGTACGGCGACATCTTGTTCCAGGTGCGCAAGCCCGCCTCGACGTGGCCGACCTGGATCTGATTCAGGAACGCCGCATAGCCGGCGAGGAACGTCGTCGACGTGTCGCCGTGCACGAGCACAAGATCGGGCCGCGCTTCCTTCAGCACCGGGTCGAGCCCGTTGATCACGTTCACCGCGATCTCGGCCAGCGACTGCCGGTCCTTCATCACATTCAGATCATAATCCGGCTTGATCTCGAAGAAGTCAAGCACCTGGTCGAGCATCTCGCGATGCTGCGCGGTGACGCAGACGATCGTCTCGATCTCATCTTCATGTTTCTGCAGTTCGAGCACGAGCGGCGCCATCTTCACGGCTTCCGGCCGCGTGCCGAACACCGTCATCACTTTCAGTCGTGCCAATCTGTCATTCACGCTCCCATCACTTCGTGCCGAACAGACGGTCGCCGGCGTCGCCGAGCCCCGGCACGATGTAACCGCGCTCATTGAGCCGCTCGTCGACGGCGGCGACGTACAGGTCAACATCCGGATGCGCCGCCTGAAGCGCCTCCACCCCTTCGGGCGCCGCGATCAGGCACATCAGCTTCAGATGCCGGCACCCCCGCGCCTTCAGCGCGGACAGCGCCGCGATCGCCGAACCGCCGGTGGCCAGCATCGGGTCGATGACGATGAGCAGCCGCTCCTGCGCGTCGGTCGGCAGGTTGAGATAGTATTCCACCGGTTGCAGCGTCTCCTCGTCCCGCTGCAGCCCGATATGGCCGACCTTCGCGGACGGGATCAGTTTCAGTATGCCGTCGACCATGCCGAGTCCGGCGCGCAAGATCGGCACGAGGCCGATCATCCGGCCGGACAGCACGCTGGATTCCATCTTCGCGACCGGCGTCTCGATCGTCGTCTTTGCCAGCGGCAAGTCGCGCGTAATTTCGTACGCCATCAGCGTCGCGACCTCGCCGACGAGATCGCGGAAATCTTTCGTAATGGTGTTTTTGTCCCGGATAATCGTAAGCTTGTGCTGGATCAAAGGATGATCGCACACGACTACCTTGCCCATTGGCTGCCTCCTCCCGGCGTCCCGGCGGCTCGCATGCTGGACCGTCCGGGTGCTGATCCCGTCCATTATATCATGTTCCCGGGCAAACAGCATCGTCTCCCTTCATGGAAACGGAGAGAAACGGGGAAGCTTTTGCGTTCGCCGCTGCCCGAACCCAAAAAATGGCCGGACAGGAATCGCTTCCTGACCGGCCGTTGCACTGCAACCCTTGCGGCAGCCCGGCGGATCAATACTCCAGATCCGGGTACAGCGGATATTGCGCCGTGAGTTCCTTGACGATGCCGCGCGCTTTGGCCAGCACCGCTTCGTCTTTCGGGTTCTTCAGCGTCATCGCGATGACGCTCGCGATCGTCTTCATCGCATCCTGTCCCATGCCGCGGGACGTGACGGCCGGCGTGCCGATCCGGATGCCGCTCGTGATGAACGGGCTCGTCGGATCGAACGGGATCGCGTTCTTGTTCACCGTGATTTTCACCGAATCGAGCACATGCTCCGCGTCTTTGCCGGTAATGTTCAAATTGCGCGTATCGACGAGCATCAGATGGTTGTCCGTGCCGCCGGACACGAGGTTCAGCCCTTCGGCCTGCAGCGCCTCCGCGAGCGTCTTCGCGTTCTTCACGACGTTCTCCGCGTACGTCTTGAACGACGGCTGCAGCGCTTCGCCGAGCGCGACCGCCTTCGCCGCGATGATGTGCATGAGCGGGCCGCCCTGGGTGCCGGGGAACACGGCCTTGTCGATCGCCTGCGCCCACGATTTGCGGCACAGGATCATGCCGCCGCGCGGACCGCGCAGCGTCTTGTGCGTCGTCGTCGTCACGAAATGCGCGTGCGGCACCGGGCTCGGATGCAGCCCCGCCGCGACGAGGCCGGCGATATGCGCCATGTCGACCATGAGCAGCGCGCCGACTTCGCGCGCGATTTCGCCGAGCTTCTCGAAATCGATGATGCGCGGATAGGCGCTGGCGCCCGCCACGATCAGCCGCGGGCGATGCTTGAACGCCGCCTTGCGCACTTCCTCATAGTCGATCGTGTGCGTGTCTTCGCTGACGCCATAAGCGACGAAGTTGTACAGCAGGCCGGACGCGTTGACCGGGCTGCCGTGCGTCAGATGGCCGCCGTGCGCCAGATTCATGCCGAGCACCGTGTCGCCCGGCTTGAGCACCGCCAGGTAGACGGCCATGTTCGCCTGCGCGCCGGAGTGCGGCTGCACGTTGGCGTGCTCCGCGCCGAACAGCTCCTTCGCGCGGTTGCGGGCAATCTCCTCCGCGATATCGACGTATTCGCAGCCGCCGTAATACCGTTTGCCCGGATAGCCTTCCGCGTATTTGTTCGTCAGCACCGTGCCCATCGCTTCGAGCACCGCCCGGCTGACGATGTTCTCCGAAGCGATCAGCTCAAGATTGTCCCGCTGCCGCTGCAGCTCCAGCCCGAGCGCCTTGACGAGCTCCGGGTCCTGCTTGCGCAAATATTCCATTCGTGTCCGCCTCCCGGCTATATTTTCAATAAAAAGACTTCCCCGATACGCTGCGTTCCCGCTTACCGTTCCGCCTGATCGTCCGGTTCGAGGACATAAACCGCCCGCGCGCCGCCGATCAGCTTCGGCCGCGTACAAGCCATCGTCACATGCGCCTCGCCGATCGTCCGCACGGACGGCCGGACCGGCACCGCCACCGGACGAAGATGCATCCCGATCAGCGTGTCGCCGATGTCGATGCCGGCGTGCGCCTGCACGGACTCGACCAGGCAGGCGTCCGGCAGGTTCCGGTAGGCGAAGGCCGCCATCGCTCCGCCCGCGCCCGGAATCGGCACGGCCGACACTTCCATGAGGCCGTACCGCTCCGCCGCTTCGCGGGTCGTCACCAGCGCCCGGTTCAAATGCTCGCAGCACTGGAACAGCGGATGGAACCCGATGTCGCGCCGCACCGCCTCGACGCCTGCGAATATCGCCCGCGCCGCTTCGCCCGAGCCGGCCGTCCCGATCCGGCGGCCGATCACTTCGCTCGTGCTCGCCCCGATGACGAGCAGCTGACCGGCTTTCAGCCCGCCGGCGGCCGCCAGCTCGCGAATGCAGCGCTCCGTGTCCTCCGCAATCGATTGAAGACGCGCTTCATCCATGGCGTACGGCCTCCCGCCTCACGCCTGCCGGCGCTCGATCGCCATCACTTTGTTCACGCGGTTCACGTGCCGCTCGCCCTGCGAGAACGGCGTCTCGAGCCAGACGCGCACGATCTCCTGCGCGAGACCGGGACCGATCACCCGCTCGCCCATCGCCAGCACATTCGAGTCGTTGTGCTCCCGCGTCGCCTTCGCCGAGAACAGATCGTGCACGAGCGCGCAGCGGATGCCGGGCACCTTGTTCGCGGCGATCGACATGCCGATGCCCGTCCCGCAGATCAGGATGCCGCGGTCGGCTTCGCCCTTCACGACCCGCTCGCAGACCGGGATCGCGTAGTCCGGATAGTCGACCGACTGGCTGCAGTCGCAGCCGAAATCTTCGACCTCGTGACCGAGCTCCTTGAGCAGCGGCACGATCTCGTCCTTCAGCCTGAAGCCCGCATGATCCGCGCCGATTGCAATCTTCATTGCAGTCCGCCTCCCCTAGCATGGATGAACTTATTATGCCTTCAGCTTCTGTGAAAAAGACAAAAAAGAGCATGACGCGCCATTCAGCGCGAATGCTCTTTGCCCAGGCGACCGGCCGATATCGTCCGATGCTCCACCGTGGTTCCCCACTTAACGTCGCCAGTCACATCGGACCCGTGATTTTGTCAAGTCCATCATAGCGGAAGTTTCGTGAAAAATCAATCGGCTTCCGCCAGCTTCTTGATCAGCTTGTCCAACGCGGCGTCCAGCTCATCCGCGACCTGGCGGTACAGTTCGATCGGCCCGCCGAACGGATCGGCGATATCGAAATCCGGAACCTTGCCTTCCAGCTCCAGCAGCCGCGCCCGTTCCTCGTCGCTCAGCTTCCCGCCGATGGCCTGACGGAGATGCCATTCCATGTACAGCCGCTCAAGCTCCTTGATCTCCGCCAGCACCTCCGGCCGGTCCTCCACATATTCCTTCAGCGTATGCGTCTTCTCGAGCGCCTCCGGGTACCGTTCCAGCAGCATCCGCTTGTGGCCGGTCGTCATCGTCAGGATGAGATCCGCCCATTCGACCGCCTCGGCCGAGACGGCGCACGATTTGCCTTCATGCGGCACCTGCCGCTCGCGAAGCACTTCCGATGCATGCGCGGACATCGGGATGCCGTCTGCAGCCGCCACGCCGGCCGAACGGACTTCGACCGGCACGCCGTGTTCCTTCGCCTTGGCCGCAAACAGCGCTTCGGCCATCGGGCTGCGGCACGTATTGCCGGTGCAGACGAACAAGACATGGACCACGCCGCATCCCTCCTTCATTGTGCGACAATCAGCCCCCGTTTTTTTATTATAGTAAAAACATGACCCCGAACGCGAACAAAATCGCCCCGCCGCACGTCTCGCCGTATTCGCCGAGCCCGATTCCGACCTTCCGTCCGAGAAGCAGCCCCGTGATCGACATCGCGCCGCCGAAAAAACCGAACAGCAGCACCGTCATGACGAGATCCGCCGCGAACATGCCGAGCGATACCCCGACCGAGAACGAATCGATGCTGACCCCGAGCGCGAGCAGCAGCATGCCGAACGCCGAACGGTGATCGAACTGCACCGCAGGCTCGCGGCGCAGCGAGCTGTACACCATGTGGCCGCCGAGCAAGAGAAGCAGCAGCCCGCCGGCCTTCGTCGCCACGCTGCCGAGCAGCCCGCTGACCGCCTGCCCCGCCGCCAGACCGAGGAGCGGCATCAGCATGTGGAACGCCGCCACGACGGCGCCCAGTTTCAGAATATCCAGCTTCCGGATGCCTTTGAGCCCGATGCCGATGCCAAGCGAGAAGGCATCCAGCCCGAGCGCGAACGCGATGGTCAGCAGCGTGAGCAGCTGACCGGTCTGCGCAGCGTCCACCGACATGAATCCGACTCCTTCCGCACAGGGTCTCTCCGTAATACCTATGCGGACAAGTCGGGATTCATGTCCGTCCGGCGTTACACCCGGACGATCCGCCCGCCGGCCGCTTTGGCGAGCCGGTTCATCAGCGCGAGCCCGATCCCTTCCGGCGGGCAGCCCTCGGCCCAGATCCGGCCGATGCCGCGCGCATCGAACTCGCGGAGCGCGGCATACAGGCGCTGCGCCGCCTGCTCGGGCCGCGCGAGGCTGCCGCAGACGACGACCGCGTCGGCGTCGTAGAAGCCGGCGTGCTCCTCGTACGTGAGCACGCCGGTGCGGCAGCCGGCCGCGCGGGCCGCGGCCGCTTCGCGGCCGATCCAGGCGCGCACCGCTTCGCCGTCGCCGATGACGAGCGTCATCTCGCCGCGGGGCGCGTAGTGCGCGTACTTCATGCCGGGCGAACGCGGCGCCGCATCCCGGTTGCTCTCTCCGCCGAGCTGATCGCCGCACTCTTCGCCTTCGCCGCTCGCAGCTCCCTCGGCGATCACTTCGCAGCCCGCCGCTTCCGCGAGCGCTTCGCGCGTCACGCCGCCCGGCCGCAGCACGCGGATGCGCTTGTCCTCGACCATGACGACTGTCGATTCCAGGCCGACCTCGGCCGGCCCTCCGTCGACAACCCCGTCGATCCGGCCGGCCAGATCTTCCATGACGTGCGCGGCCAGCGTCGGGCTTGGTCGCCCCGAACGGTTCGCGCTCGGCGCCGCGACCGGGCAGCCGGCGGCGGCGATCAGCCGGAGCGCGACCGGATGCGCCGGCATCCGCACCGCGACCGTATCGAGCCCGGCGGTCACCTGCGGCGCCGCCGCGCCCGGCCTGACCGGCAGCACGATGGTCAGCGGCCCCGGCCAGAACGCCTCCATCAGCCGGGCCGGAATCTCGCCGAAGGGCAGCACAAGCTCATCCAATTGCTTCCGGTCGGCAATGTGGACGATGAGCGGGTTGTCCGACGGACGCCCTTTCGCCTCGAACACTTGCCGCACCGCCTGCGGATTGCGCGCATCCGCGCCCAGACCGTACACCGTCTCCGTCGGAAACGCCACGATCCCGCCCTCGCGCAGCGTCCGTGCCGCTTCCGCGATCGCGGTCTCGTCAGCGGGCCATACCTTCGTCTCCTTGTTCACCTGTTGCTTCCTCTCTCTTGTCCGGCCCTCAAGCCCGGTTCGTCATTGCCCATCATTATACCACCAGACGCCCGAGGCTCGGCAACCGTTCAGCCGAACAGCCGCTTGAAGAAGTCTGCGATCCGCTGCAGCAGTTCCCATACGGCAAACTTCACTTCCACATTCTGCGAGGCCCCGGCCTTCACGCCGCCGTCTTGCGCATCCTGCGCCGCAAACGCCGATGCTTCCTTCGCCCCGCTTCCCGCCGCGTCTTTCGTGACGGCTTCGCCTTTGTCCGCCTTGCCGGCGCCCACCGCATCGGCAAAACAAAGCGGAGGGAACAGCACGCACCACCAGTTCTCGCCTTTTCCTTCCCCGAGGGTGATGAGCAGCGCTTCGTATTGCCCCGCGGGGTACACCCGGTTGCCGTAGATTTTGGCCGGGAACGGAACCAGCCCAAGCTTCACGGCGGCCGGATAGTCGAATCCCCGCATTTCCAGCTCCCGCTTCACCATCGTCTCCAGTTCGGGCAGGGCGCCGGCGATCGCCTCCCGCGCCTCGGCGATCGAATCCGCCCCGGCCGACAACTGCCTCAATTCATCCGCGATGGCATTTCGGACATGGCGCTTGACCGCCTGATCCGCGGCCGAATCCGAATTCGCCAGAATCCGGATCCGGATGGATTCCTCCGGAATGGCGCCTTCCACGATCGCAGCGTTGTTCTGCGCGTTCTCCCACGACATCGCCAGCAGCATCACCAGCAGCACGACATAACCGTAGACCGGACGATAAGAAAAAACGAACGGATAATGGCGGATGACCATGTTCACACAAGCTCCTCTGACGGCGCCCGTCGGCGCCCAAGCTTGCGTTCCGGAACGACTGTATCCCCCAGTATGCCCGCTCTATCATTCTTTCAAACCCGCGTACTGATAGATTTCCGCGGCGGGTATGTTTTTTCGGGCCCAAAATCGGGTATCCCTTTCGTTCAGGCTGAAGTTCGAAGCAACAGTGGCCGGGAGAAGCTTTCAAATCCGAGAAAAAAGCCGACGAAAATTGGATAATTATGCTTTTCTTGCTTGTATCACGAACATATGTTCTGTATAATGGGAATACATCCCTTCCTGGTTCCGGGTGATCGCCATGCATTTCCATGTCATGTTCGCTCCATCCTTCCTCCATTTGTCGGAAGCGCAATGCGCCGACATGCTGTTCCGCATTCGCTGGCCGGAAGGATACCGTTGTCCGCGCTGCCAATCAACCGCATACAGCGTCATCCGCACCCGCAGGCTGCCGCTCTACGAGTGCGCCGTCTGCCGCAAGCAATGTTCCGTCATTTCCGGCACGGTGATGGAGCGGAGCCGCACCCCGTTGTCCAAGTGGTTCACCGCCGCCTCCCTCATTGCGTACAACTGTGTCAGCGCTGTTTACCTGAGCCGGAGAATCGGCGTAACCTACAAGACAGCCTGGCTCATGCTGCACAAACTTCGCAACGCCATGGCCGGCGCTGTCGAAGGCGACCTGCTGACCGGCCTCGTCCGTCTGGATCTCGGCAAAGCCAACCGCCGCCTGATTCCGTCGCCGGACGGTCTGCATCCGACGGAGCACCCCTACATCATCGGCGCGTCCATGAACGGGGCTGGCGAACCGGAACGTGTCCGGATCGCGATCGACTGGGGCGGTGACACCTATCTAGGAAAAATCACTCCCGAAGGCGCGCTTCGCTTCATCGGACAACACGTCGACAAGTCCGCTTCGGTCGATCTGACCGTCGATGATTGGGGGCGGACGGGCGGGCTGGCCATCAAGAAAGTCGGATGGTCGATCGAGGACGATATTCGCATGTTCCACCACACGGTCGGCGCCAAGCATTTGCATTACTATTTGCAGGAAGGCGTCTACCGTTACAATACGGCTCGTTCCGGTACGAACGTGCTGACAGCTTTGATGCGGGTGACAGGCTCCGGCGGCGCTCCCGACCGGCGCGCCATCGTCGGGCGGCCCGTTCCGCCGCAGCCGGACTGGACTTCGTACCGCGATGTGCACAGGATGATCCGCAAAATGCGTGAGCTGGCAGCCGAACGGATGCCGGGCAAATCCAGCGCCTGATCCGCAGCCGCAATCCGCGGATGGTTCGTGGATGGTTCATGAATGGTTCATGGATGGTTCATGAATGATTCGCGCATGGTTGGCATATCGTTCGCGGGTGGCTGGCGGATAACGTCGTGACTCGGCTGGGTGTGCGCTTGCGCTTGAGCGTTTGTGCCAGGGTGGAGAGGTACTTTTGGGCCCGCTTTTTCGGTATCCCCTTCGCTCAGGTCAAAATAAAACGGCGCCGCCGGATTGGTGTCTGCCCATGCAGCATCAAATGCCGGCTCCGAACGGACAGCAGCGCCATCCAGGCGCGTCGTTCACGTTCACGCCTGGAGTACTCTCGTACAACGGCAAGTTGACGCGGACGCTGGTATCCTCTTGGCCCACTTTTTGTGTATCCCCTTCACTCAGGCAGAAAAAATATCCCATCCCCGGATGGGTCGTGCAGCCTCAATTCCCAGATCCGAATGGACGCTGGAACCTTCGTTCAACGGCGGACCGTCGCCCGGCTGCTGTTGATGGTTCCGGCCAAACGAAAATCCCCTCCTGAGCGAAGGGGATACCGCGCAAAGGGGGCAAAAGGATCGGTGTCCGATGTCATGTACATGTATCAGAAAAACGGCCCGCCTGAGCGAAGGGGATATCGCAAAAGCGGGCGGAACAGACATATGGCGGCCACAGGCAGGGAAAAGAGCTTATGGCGCCGAGGCGATGACGTGGCGCTCGATGCCCGCGTAGTCGCGGACGATGCGGATGTCGGGCCAGAGACCGGTTGCATCCAGCAGGCCGGCGACGTCGCGGGCCTGTCCGAGGCCGACTTCGAAGGCGACGATGCGCGGCGCGGACGGCAGCGTCCGCAGCTGGGCCGTCATGCGGCGGTACGGATCGAGCCCGTCGATGCCGCCGTCCAGGGCGAGATGCGGCTCGTAGTCGCGCACTTCGCGCTGCAGGCCGGGCAGGTCGGACGACGGGATATAGGGCGGATTGGACACCACGATATCGAGTGCGCGGTCGTCCCCGTCCCCGCCTTCCGCGGCGAACGGCTCGAGCAGGTCGCCGCGGATGAACGCGATGCGGTCCGACACGCCGTGCCGGTCCGCGTTCGCCTTCGCGACGGCGAGCGCGTCCGGCGACAGATCGGTCGCGCAGAGTCGCCAGTGCGGGCGCTGCACCGCCAGCGCGACGGCGATGGCGCCGCTGCCGGTGCCGATGTCGGCGGCGCGAAGACGCGCGCCGCCGCCGGCGTCCGGCCACAGCCGGTCGGCCGTCTCCAGCACGGCTTCGACGAGCAGCTCGGTCTCCGGCCGGGGAATCAATACGGCCGGAGACACGGCGAACGGCAAGCCGTAAAACCACTGCTCGCCGGTAATGTATTGCACCGGCTCGCCCGCGGCTTTGCGGCGCACCATCGCCGCCCACTCCGCCAGCCGGCCGGCCGGCATCGGCTCGCGCCAATCGCGCAGCAGCGCGGCGCGGTCAAGGCCGAGCGCGTGCATGAGCAGCCGCTCGGCGTTCTCGCGCGGCTCGGACACGCCGCACCCGGCCAAGAAAGAAGAAGCCTGCAGGCAGGCTTCTCCGATCGTGAGGCCCTCGGCCGGCTCGAAACGGGCGGCTTCCCTCCGTCTGTCCGCCATCCGGCAGCCTCCTTTCCGTTCGTTCCGTTCTTTTCGTCTTTGACGCCATGCCGCCTCAAGATCAGACGATCGCCGCGTTCTCCTGCTCGAGCAGCTCGGCCTGCTCGGCCAGCGTCAGCGCGTCGATGATCTCGTCGATCTCGCCGTTCATGACGGCGTCGAGCTTATGCAGCGTCAGCCCGATCCGGTGATCGGTGACGCGGCTCTGCGGGAAGTTGTAGGTCCGGATCCGCTCGCTCCGGTCGCCGGTGCCGACCTTGCTCCGCCGCTCGCCCGCAAGCTTCGCCTCTTCCTCCTGCCGCCGCATCTCGTAGATGCGCGCGCGCAGCACCTGCAAAGCCTTCTGTTTGTTGTCGTTCTGCGACTTGCCGTCCTGGCACGTCGCGACGATGCCGGTCGGGATGTGCGTCACGCGCACGGCCGATTTCGTCGTGTTGACGGACTGGCCGCCGGCGCCGCTGGAACAGAAGGTGTCGACGCGGATGTCTTTGTCCAGAATCTCGACTTCGACCTCTTCGACTTCCGGAAGCACCGCCACCGTCGACGTCGACGTATGGATGCGTCCGCCCGACTCGGTCACCGGAATGCGCTGCACGCGATGCGCGCCGCTCTCGTATTTCAGCTTGCTGTAAGCGCCTTTGCCGGAGATCATGAAGATGACTTCCTTGAAGCCGCCGAGATCGCTCACGTTCGCGTCAAGCAGTTCGACTCTCCATCCCTGGCTTTCGGCATAACGGGTGTACATCCGGTACAGGTCTGCCGCGAACAGCGCCGCTTCGTCGCCGCCGGCCGCGCCGCGGATCTCGACGATGACGTTCTTGTCGTCGTTCGGGTCTTTCGGCAGCAGCAGGACGCGGATGCGCTTCTCCAGCTCCTCCCGCCGCGCGGTCAGTTCCTCGATCTCTTGCTTGACCATGTCCCGCATTTCATCGTCCAGCTTCTCGCCGAGCATCGCCTTCGCGTCATCCAGCTGCGCGACGACTTTCTTGTATTCGATATAAGCCTGATAGGCTTCTTCCAGATCCGATTGTTCCTTCGAATATTCGCGCAGCCGCTTCGGATCGGCCGCGACCGCGGGATCGCACAGCAGCTCGCTCAGCTTCTCGTAGCGGTCCGCCAGCGCCTGCAAACGGTCCAGCAACATCGATGAACACCCCTGCTTCCAAGTTCCGTACTTTTCATTATACCACAAACGCGCCCCCTGCGTGCCGGCATCCCGCGCCGGAAAGCGGCGGCAGAATCAACCATCTTCCAACGAAAAAAGGGCGCAAGGCCCTTTCGCCGCATGAGCGGTTCGCGCGTCCCTAGACGTTGAAGCGGAAGTGCATGATGTCGCCGTCCTGCACGACGTAGTCCTTGCCTTCGAGGCGCAGCTGGCCGCGTTCGCGCACCGCGTTCATCGAGCCGGCCGCCACGAAGTCCTCGTACGAGACGACCTCGGCGCGGATGAAGCCGCGTTCGAAGTCGGAGTGGATGACGCCGGCCGCCTGCGGCGCCTTCGTGCCCTTGCGGATCGTCCAGGCGCGGACTTCCTGCTCACCGGCCGTAAAGTACGTCTGCAGGCCGAGCAGTTTGTAGGCCGCCTTGATCAGCCGGTCCAGGCCGGATTCCTTGATGCCGAGCTCCTCAAGGAACAGCGCCTTGTCTTCGCCGTCGAGCTCGGCGATCTCGGCCTCCACTTTCGCGCTGATCGGCACGACTTCGGCGCCTTCCGACTCGGCATAGGCCCGGACGGCCTGGACGAGCGGATTGCCGTCCGCGTTTGCCGCTTCGGACTCGCTGACGTTCGCCGCGTACAGCACCGGTTTGCTCGTGATCAGGTGCAGGTCGCGGACGAGCAGCTTTTCGTCGTCGTCCAGCTCCACGCTGCGCGCCGGCTGGTCATTGTAGAGCGCCTCGCGGATCCGCTCCAGCACCCGGACTTCCTGGATGTATTTTTTCTCCCCGCTCTTCGTGTTCTTCCGGGCGCGCTCGAGGCGCCGCTCCACCGTCTCGAGGTCGGCGAGAATCAGCTCCAGGTTGATCGTCGCAATGTCGCTCAGCGGATCGACCTTGCCGGAGACGTGGGTAATATTTTCATCCTGGAAGCAGCGGACGACGTGCACGATCGCATCCACTTCGCGGATGTGCGCCAGAAATTTGTTGCCGAGCCCTTCGCCCTTGCTCGCGCCGGCGACGAGGCCGGCGATGTCGACGAATTCGAAGGCGGTCGGCACTTTCCGCTGCGGTTTCACCAGCTCGGTCAGTTTGTCGAGCCGCTCGTCCGGCACTTCGACGACGCCGACGTTCGGGTCGATCGTGCAGAACGGATAGTTCGCGGACTCCGCGCCCGCTTGCGTAATGGCGTTGAACAGCGTCGATTTCCCGACGTTGGGAAGACCGACGATACCCGCTTTAAGCCCCATGCTCTTGCAACTCCTTGTCCCTGGCCGTTATCATCTCTCGCCATTATACATGAGGGCTTTAGGTATTTAAAGTCAGGTCATCTCTCACGTGCTATTTCAGTTCATCATCAAAACACCCCAACACTTCAGCAATAATAAAAACACGCTGGCGGTTCTGACCAGCGTTGAAAGTAATCTATGCATGGAAACTTCCTTCATACTTGCGCCAAAAAGCTTCCATCCTCCACAATGTCAACTTGCAATACATTCTGGTCGGACTGAAGCATGTAAAGTTTATCGTCCTCGATCGTCATTCCCACCAAATTGATCACCGGGGATACGTAAGTGACAGAACCATAGTCAGACAATAAACTAACTTGGTTCTTGTCCCTCACTCGCAGCAATACTCTTTTCATTTTCAAGTACCTCCATTAGCTTCTCAATACTAAATACTCCGAATCCCTGGTGATGTTCCGGTACACGCTCAATGCGTTCCGCACTAGTGTAAAGAAGCTGCTTGACTTTTGCAACAGACATTTGAGCCCCTGTCATTAGTGCCGCGGATACACCTGCTATTAAGGGTGCCGAGTACGATGTTCCCTCATCGTACTTCCCATCAAAGTATATAGATCCTGAAGTCAAAATATTCGGCTTGTTAAAGCCGGGTAGTCCCTTGCTGCTATAATCGGCAACCGCCAAAGACTGTTGTTTGATGGAACCAACCGTAATAACTTCAAACGAGCGTCCAGGACACCTTATGGAGCCTTCTTCTCCATCATTGCCACCGGCTGCTACAAAGAGTACCCCATTATGATGCGTATAGTAATTTACAACATCACATAAGGGGCATCCATGTCCCCTTCTGCAGTTCTCGATTTCAAACCCCAAAGACATGTTGACAACATGCACTTGCTGGCTTATTGCAAAGTCAATCGCCTTCAGAACATCCGTCAGTTTCAGATCATGATAATTTTGCCCAACTTTGCAGCTGATTAACCTGCTGCCTCTGGCAAACCGCTTAATTATATTAGCTACTTTATTCCCATGATCGATTACAGGCTGACTGCCGAATCCGGTAAAATCATGACGCTCTCTGACCCACTCTTCAGAGATTCCTGAATCTAATATGGCAACAACAACACCCCAACCGGTAAGTCCGGCTGATCGAAGCCTGGAGGCATCTACTTTTGGGACTATATTCAGCGGCGTATAATGCGAAGTCAAGGATCCGTGCTCAAGCAATGACCCATGGTCAGGTGCTTTAAATAAATAATCACATGCAACATGTTCCCGAATCCTTCTCACTGTTTGTTGGTCAGATTGAAATGCAATGATAGGCAGAACTGGAGATACGTATTCGATTTCTCCGCCAAAGAATTGTATACTTTTAATAATCGAATCGGTCGATTTTTGACGAAACTTTAGAATAAATGTTGCCATAAAGAGACGATCTCTCCGTCCAGATTATTGTGGAAGGAAACAATTCTATGGTTAGTATTATTTTTCCTCCATTATTAAAAAATTCTCATTCGAAAATCCAGATAAAAAAGCCCGCGCGAACCGTCATCCGCACTGGAGATGACGATGGCGCAGGCTTCGTGTTCGGCCGACGCGGGATCACACGTGCGCGAGGATCTTCGTCTTCAGCGCTTCCTTCGGCTGCAGGCCGACCATTTTGTCGACCGGCTGGCCGTCCTTGAACAGGATCAGCGTCGGGATGCTCATGACGCCGAATTGGGATGCGAGCTCCGGTTCGTTGTCGACGTTGATCTTGCCGATCTTCGCCTGGCCGCCGAGTTCCGCGGACAGCTCCTCCACGATCGGAAGCTGCATTTTGCAAGGGCCGCACCAGGGCGCCCAGAAATCAACCAGCGTCACGCCTTCGGCGATGCTCGCCTGGAAGTTGTCTTTCGTCAGTTCGATAGCCATCGTCTGATCTCCTTTCCTCGTCGGGATGTCGAAGCGCATGCTGCGCTCCGCGCTGTATGCGAGGGCTTGAGACAAGCCCGGCACACCTAGCAGGCGCGGATCTGACCGAGCACGGCCTGGATGGTGATGCTGTCGAAGTAATCCTCCAGCCGTTTCTCCGCCGTACAGAAAATGCCGTTCATGACCGTCCGCATGTTCGAGCCGACGATGCAGTCCATCTCCGGATCACCCGAGCACCAGCCCGGCATGAGCGACCCTTGCGCCATGGCGCGGTAGATGTCGCCGAGCGTCACCTCGCCGGGTTCGACCGCCAGCCGGTAGCCGCCGCGCACCCCTTCCCGCGTCTCGACGAAGCCGCTCTTCCTGAGCACGCTCATCACTTTGCGGATGCGCGCCGGGTTCGTCTGGACGTTCTCCGCGATCGTCTCGCTGGATGCCATCCGCTCGGGAAGGTACGCCAGCAGGACGAGACTGTGCACCGCTATGGTGAACTCGCTGTTCATGAGGGCACCTCGCTTCGTACTGTAATTATATTCGTTACAGTTCGAGGTTGTCAACGGGCGGCCGCTCATGTCCGCTCGTAGTGTTCACCGCCGGGCGGCCGGAGATGCATGGCGCGGCGGAACAGGCAGCGGTTCCCGCAGGGCGCCGGAGGCTCAGAAATTGACTCAGAAATTGAAATTGTCGGGGTCCGCGCCGAACCGGCTGTTCCGGTTCAGGCCGTCAATGCGGGCCATGTCTTCGGCAGACAGCTCGAAATCGAAAATGTTCGCGTTCTCGCGGATGCGCTCGGGGCGAACCGACTTCGGAATGGTCAGGATGTCGTTCTGGAGATCCCAGCGCAGCACGATCTGGGCCGGGGTCTTGCCATATTTCGCCGCCAGTTCCGTGAGCACCGGCAGATCGAGCTGGCCTTTCATGATCGGGCTCCACGCCTGGAAGGCGATGTGCTGCTCGCGGCAGTATTTGCGCAGCTCTTCCTGCGTGAGCAGCGGATGGCACTCGACCTGGTTCACGGCCGGCTTCACTTCGCACGAGGACAGCAGATCCTCCAGGTGATGGATATGGAAGTTGCTGACGCCGATCGCGCGCGCATACCCTTCCTTGTACAACCGCTCGAGGGCGCGCCAGGTGTCCTTGTATTTGCCTTTCACCGGCCAGTGGACGAGGTACAGGTCGACGTAGTCGAAGCCGAGTCTGCTCAGGCTCGCTTCGAACGAGCGCAGCGTCTCGTCGTAGCCCTGGTCGCTGTTCCATACTTTCGTCGTGACGAAAATGTCTTCCCGGCGGATGCCGCTGGTCCGGATCGCGTTGCCGACGCCCTTCTCGTTCCCGTACAGCGCGGCGGTGTCGATCAGCCGGTAGCCGGCCTCCAGGGCGGCGGCCACCGCCTGTTCCACTTCCGGTCCTTCCTGCGTCTTGTAGACGCCCAGCCCGAACCACGGCATCGCCACGCCGTTGTTCAGCGTCGTCGTTTCGGCCACATGCCGCACGTTGGCCATCGCCAGCCTCACTCCTTGTCTTGGAATTTAAAGTTCGAACAAGTCCATCTGCTCGGGCTCCTCGGGCCGGTCGAAGCTGCCGCGCGGCGGGCGCTGGCCGAGCAAGCGCATGAGCTGCAGCGCGTTGTCCGCGGCGTCGCCGCCGGAGTTGTTGTTGAAGATGACGCAGACCGTGCCGGACTGCGCCTCAAGCCGCTTCAACCGCTGCATCCATTCCTTGAGCTCCGCTTCGGCATAGCGGTACAGGTAGCGCACGTCGCGCCACCCCGGCCCGCCGGCGTTCCAGCCGGCCGCGTTGCGGCCGTGGAACCGGACGAGGGTCAGGCCGGGATCGGTTGCTTCTTCAACGATCGGGATCGAGCCTTCCCCGGCCTGCGGTTCGTCGCACACGCTGTGGATCCAGCCTTCCCGCTTCATGAACGCGAGCGTCTTATCCCGCATGCCGTCCTCGAACCAGGTGCGGTTGCGGAACTCGAGCGCGCACGGGATGCCGTCCATCAGCGCCCGGGTTTCGCGCAGCTTGTCCACATGCTCCCGCGTGCAGTCGAACCACGGCGGATACTGGAACAGGACGGCGAGCAGCTTGCCCGCTTCGCGCATCGGTTCGAGCGACGCGCGGAATGCGGCGAACATGGCCGCCTTATCCTGGTAGGGCACGCCGCCGCGGGCATGGCCGGTCATCCCCTGGTACGCCTTTACGATGAAGCCGAAGCCGTCCGGCGTCTCGGACGCCCACTTCGCCGTCACGTTCTCCGGCTGGATGGCGTAGAACGACGCATCGACTTCGACGATGTCGAACCAGCCGCTGTAGGTTTGGAGTTTCCCGCCCGCTTGCCGGGCATGCCGATAGAGCGACGGATGGTCGCCCCATCCCGCCAGCCCGATCCGTATCAACCGCGTCCGCCTCCCTTGAGCCCCGAGCCGCACCCGGACCTGGTCAGACGCGTCAGGCCCGGGAGTGTCTGTCCTGCACCCCCAGTATAGAATTGCCGGGGCGAATTGGCAATTGCGGCCGAACGCTTCCGGCGGATGTGCCGGACAGCGGCCGCAGCTCTTCCGCCAGCCGGATCATCTGCTCCCGCGTCAGGAAGCGGCTGCCGATTTCGATCAGCGTGCCCTGCTCGATCCACCGCAGGATGCCGCCGTGAAAGGCGCGGCCGGTTTCATCGCGGGCGCCGGGCGGCCAGGGCTCGAACCGCGCGGTCCGGCCGCGCAGCCGCACGGGCTCGCCGTGCTTGTCCGTGAGCTGCGCAAGGTACGCCTTCGTCTGGGCGATGCCGGCGATCCGGTCCCCGAGGATGCCGGCCGGCGGCAGCGCCGTCCAGGCCGCGCGGAATTGGATGCGCAGGCCGTACACACGCCGGCTGCCCGGCGGGTAGGCGCAGACCGCCGGGACCCAGCCTGCCGGCAGCGTGCGCGGCGCGAACACGGTGAACGGGACGCGCCGCTTCAGGTCCGCCGGCGAAGCGGGGGCGCACACATCCGGGCGGCTCGGGGTGTGCGCGGGAGCGGGCGGTGCCTCCGGCTCGGCCGGATGTGCGGGCGGCTTCAGGCCGGGCCCGGCCGCCTGGGCCGCAAGGTCCTCCGCCGGCGCGGGGACCGCCGGCAGGAGCAGTGCCGCCAGTATCGCCGCTGCGAGGAAAGAACGCCGCATGGTGGTTCAGCCTTTCCTTTTTTCCAAATAGTGTATCCGTGCGGCGGTGAATCATCCCCTGAAAAATGCTAAGCCCCTGGCTTTGCGGTGCCAGGGGTATGCAGGCCGGCGTGGACTTACGCGCCGAAGAACCGCAGTCCGACGACGCCGGCGATGATCATCGCGATGAACAGCAGTTTACGGATGTCCCGCGATTCCTTGAACAGCACCATGCCGAGCAGCACGCTTCCCGCCGCTCCGATGCCCGTCCAGATGCCGTATGCGGTGCCGATCGGAATTTCTCGCAGCGCGAGCGACAGGAAATAGAAGCTGACGAAGCTCGAAACAATCACGCCGACGGTCGGTTTCCACCGTTTGAAGCCGTCCGACAGCTTGATAAAGGTAACGCCTCCGATTTCGCCGAGTCCGGAGATCAGCAGCCAGATCCATGCCATTTCAGCCTGCCCCTCCTTCGTCCGTCTGCTTCTTGTTCTGCGGTTCTTCCGGGCTGATGACCTTCAAGCCGATGATACCGCCGATGAGCAGCGCCAGGAAGAGGAGCCGCATCGGGTCGGCCGACTCGCCCAGGAACATCATGCCGATGATGGCCGTCCCGGCCGTCCCGATGCCGGTATAGACGGCGTACGCCACGCCGGTCTCCAGCATCGTCATCGATTTCGCGAAGAAATAGAAGCTGACGATGAGCAGGATGATGGTCACCGCGCTTGGCAGCGGCCGCGTGAAGCCTTCCGACTCTTTCATGCCGTATGCCCAGCCGATCTCCAGCAGCCCGCCGATGAGTACATAAAACCATGCCATGATGCATCTGACCTTTCTGTGATTCGTTGGCGCGCATTCGTGAATCAGTATAGGCGGGTGCAGAGCAGGTTGCAAGCCGGGAAAGATACGGCCGGTTCCCGAAAAGGCTTCAACCCACGCTACTCCCCAAGCCGCTTCTCCGCTTCCATCAGTGCAATCAGCTTGAGCGCCTGCAATTCTTCCTCCGTGAATCGGCTCATGGCTTCTTCTTGAATCTTCTGCTTCTCCTCTGCCGTCAGGCCGTCACCAGCCATCGCCGCATAACGTCTTATCTCGCCGATCGAAAATTTCTCGAGCACCAGCGCCTCCGCTTCTTCGAGGCTGGTGATGACCAGACTTTCGCCGTCTGTCGCCGGACTTCCGGAACCGGACTTGCCGCCCGCGCCATCGCCCGTATCGCCAGCCGAGTTGCCCGAGCCGCTGTCAGAACCGCCGATTCCAAGCTTTGCCCCGATTTCGTTGCGCAGCCGCTCCAGATCTTCCGCAGACACGGCTTCGCGCAGCGCCTGGCGCACTTCCGGATCGTCCATCAGCCGGCGCACTTCCTCGTCTTGAAGCACCTGCTCGACCACTTCATTCATGACGCGTTCCGCGATGAACTTTTTACCGTATTGCACGCCCGCATAACCGCCGACCGCCAGCAGCACGATGACGACCAAAGCGGCGATCAGACCTTTCCGCATCCTCAACCCACCTCCGGTTGACAGACTATCCCTGCAGCGTCTCGCCGGCCGAACGGGTCTGGTAATACCGATCCCAAATGCCGCGGTGCATGCTGAACCTTCTGCAAAGTGCTCCAGGCAGCAGCCGGTGACGCTTGCCGAGCTGATAACCGATGAACTTCGCCGCCGATTCCATGAGCAGCCGCGGGATATACCGCATCTGCCGACTTCGGATCAGTTCGCGCGTGATGGCGAGCACCATCCCGCTCCCGGATTTGCCTACGCCCGAGTGGGCGTAAACCCAATCGTTGCCGCACATCGAGACGCCGTTGTCGAAATAGCGGCGAAACTGTTGACCGAGCGTATAATCGTGAGAGTGGACGACGCGCGCGTCGGCCGCATACGCCACCCCGTAGTCCGCCATAATGCTTCGCGCCGCGAAGAACAAATCTTCATTAAACAGCACCGGCGACGGAAAACGTCCCAGCTGCTCAAACACATCCCGCCGATACGCCGCACATACATTCGAACAGAAAAACGTTCGGATGCCGTGCCGCGGAAGATCCGATTTCCATTTCACGTCCGGCTGTTCCGGGTAAAGGTACGCGCGTGTCAGCCGCTCCAGCACGCCCGCATCGGGACGCGGCTCCTGCCGCGCATAGGTGCAAGCAATCCGCTCATCCTCAAGCGGCGCCACCAGCCGCTCCAGCATCTCCGGATGCGCCGGCACCGCATCCTGCGTCATAAAGACAAGAACTTCGCCGACGGCATATGACGCGGCCAGATTGCGCGTCCCGCCATGGTCGAAGTCCTTCCGATCGATCCCGATTACTCTAGCGCCGCAGCCCAACGCGATCTCAGGCGTACCGTCCGTCGAAGCCGAGTCGATGACGAGGATCTCGCGCGGCGCAAGCGTCTGGTTTTGCAGCTTTTCGATCAGCCTGCGCAGTTCTTCGCCGGCCTGCAGCGTCGGGATGATAACCGACACGTTCGGCCTGCTCCCCGTCAGACCCGTGGTGTCAATAGGCATTGCGGTTCACAAATCCCCTCAAGATCGTCAAGATGATAATCTTCAGATCAAACATGAACGACCAGTTCTCGAGATAATACAAATCGTGGTTGATCCGGTCTTGGATCGAGGTATCGCCGCGCAACCCGTTCGTCTGCGCCCAGCCGGTGATGCCCGGGCGGACGTGGTGCTTCACCATGTATTTCGGGATCTCGTCCTTGAACTGCTCCACGAAATACGGCCGCTCGGGACGCGGGCCGACAACGCTCATATCGCCCTTCAGCACATTGAAAAACTGCGGCAGTTCGTCGATGCTCGTCCGGCGCAGGAAGGCGCCGAACTTCGTGCGGCGGGGATCGTTCTCCACCGTCCATTGCGTATCCGCCGTCTTCTGATCCGACACATGCATGGTCCGGAACTTGTACATGACGAAGGTGCGCCGATCCAGCCCCATCCGCTCCTGCTTGAAGATGACGGGACCCGGCGACGTCAGCTTGATCCCGATGGCGGCAATCAGCATGATCGGCGACGTCACGATGATGGCCGCGATCGAGAACACAATATCGAAAACCCGCTTCAGCAGCCGGTTGCCGAGCTCGTCGAGCGGAATGTCGCGCACGTTGATGAGCGGGATGCCGGCGAAATTGTCGAAGTACGGCCGCGCCGGCAGCAGATCGAAATAGTCGGGGATAATCAGCGTCTTCGCGCCGGCGTTGTCGCAGGTCTCGATGATTTCCGCGTACTTCTCGTATGCCGCGAGCGGCAACGCAACGATGACTTCATCGATCAAGTGATTGCGAAGCACTTCATCAAGGCGATCCAGCCCGCCGAGAATCGGCGGCATCCGATGGCCGGTGGGAGGATGTTCCTTCAGGTTGTCGTCGAGAAAACCGAAGACCTCGTAGCCCAGCTCGGGATATTGCAGCAGACTCTTATAGAAATTGCGCCCGACCGATCCCGCGCCGAGAATGAGCAGATACTTCTTGTTGTAACCCAAGCGGCGCAACCGGAACAGCATCATCTTGACCGTGAACCGGTAGATCGACAGGAGCGCCAGGTTCAGCCCAAGGAAAATGCCGAGAAATTCCCGAGATACGTGAATCTGCTTGGCGAAGTAGAGCGCGCCTAACAGACCGATGAAGCTGAACAGGTGCACCTGCCCGAGCTTCCAGATATCCGTCGAGAGTCTCGTCCGCCGGCGGGGTTTGTAAAGTCCGCCGTAATAGCCGACGAGAACGGCAATGATGGCGTACATGAGTCCCCAGAACAGATAGGAACTGAAAGGCAACGCGGCATATCCCGGCAGCCAATCGCTGTAGAACTTGATCCAGTAGGCCAGGAGGAAAGCGGCAAGCATGCCGATTGCGTCACAGAGTACATAGAGTTGTGTCAAAAAACGCTGATTCTGCCTCAACACCGCACTCACCCACTGATGACCGGTTACGCAGCCATGTTCTTGTTCACTACAATTCTAGCAGAAAAAATGAATATCACCAACAATCTACCACTAGATTCCTCCGCGCTTCGACATCTTACGCCGGAAAAGTCTGCGCCGCTTGCCCAGCATCGCCGGCAACAGCTTCATTATGCGCGGCCAGCATGCAAGCAGCCCCGGCTCGAACAGGAGGATATACCCCAACTTGGCCGCCTCGATGACTGCAAGTCTCGGGAGAAGAAGGAAGAGATGCGGTCCTGAGGGTTCATTTTTGATCAGGGTCAAAAAGCGGTTCTGGTACGAATGGCGCCTTACGAACAGCGGCACCGACCGCCGTCCGCCCGGCTTCCAGCCTCTCCGATGCACGGCTCTGGCGGAAGGCACATAAACCGCTGTCCAGCCGAGATGGCACGCGCGCCAGGCGACGTCCACATCTTCTTTGTATGCAAAGAAGTCCTCGTCGAAGAACTGCCCTCCATCCGAGACATCCTCGATCATCGCCCGGCGATACATGGCCGCCGCGCCGGACACGCCGAAAATTTCGCGCGGGCTTGTCCAAGCAGCAACCGGCTCTCCGGCCGCCAGATCGGCCGCATTGCGATCCGGGCGCAACACCAGCCCGGCGCTGTCCATCGTCTCGGGGCTGTCGGCCCGGACAATCATGCCCGTCGCGCTGCCGATGCGCGGGTCCCGCTCCATGGCGGCGACGATCTCCGCGACGTAGTCCGGGTCGAGCGTCACGTCCGGATTCAGCACGAGCACGTAATCGGACGGCGCCGACGCGGCGATCGCCTGGTTCTGCCCGCCGGCAAAACCGTTGTTTCGCTCGTTCAGAATGATCCGGATCTCATCTCCGAAGCGTGCCAGCGCATCCCGGGTGCCGTCCGTCGAGGCGTTGTCGACGACGACAACAGACGCAAGCGGAAAGGACTGCCTTCGCACAGCCTGCAGGCAGTCCCCGATCTCCCGGACGCTGTTATATGTTACGATGCATACGCTGACCGTCGGCGCGCCATTCACGTGTGATTCCATCTCGCATCACTCTCACCGTTCTGCGGATTTGGCCCCCGGCACGGACTCAACAGTTCCGTAGCGCTCCACCAGTTCTTTCATGTAAGAGATCAGTTCATCCCGCAGATCCTCTCTTTGAATGGCAAAATCCAGCGTCGTCTTGATGAAGCCGAGCTTTTCGCCAACATCGTATCTCGTTCCCAAATATTCGTATGCGAAAACATTTTCGGTCTGCGTCAGTGTGCTGATCGCGTCCGTCAATTGAATCTCTCCGCCCGCTCCCGGCTCTTGATCGCCAAGGATATCGAAAATGGCGGGCGTCAATATGTACCGGCCCATGATCGCCATATCGGATGGCGCATGAGCAAGATCGGGTTTCTCAACCAACCGCCTGATCCGGTGCACCCGTTCGCCTTCCGGTATGCCGTCAACAATGCCGTAACGCGACACTTCTTGTCGGGGGACCCGCTCGACTCCGATGACGGAAGACTGCAGTTCATTGAACAGATCCATCATCTGCCGAAGGGCGGGCGCACCATCGGATTGGATGATGTCATCGCCAAGTAACACAGCGAAAGGTTCGTTTCCGATAAATTTTCGTGCGCACCATACCGCGTGCCCCAAACCGCGGGGTTCCTTCTGCCTGATGTAATGAATGTCCGCGATATTCGAGGGGTGTTGCACCTCTTCAAGCATCCGGAGCTTGCCTTTTTGCAGCAAGTTGTACTCTAGTTCAAAGCTGGAATCAAAGTGATCCTCAATTGCTCGCTTGCCTTTGCCCGTTACAATGATAATATCTTCGATTCCGGACTCTACCGCTTCTTCCACTATGTATTGGATGGTGGGCTTGTCCACAATCGGCAGCATTTCCTTCGGCATCGCCTTGGTCGCCGGAAGGAACCGGGTCCCTAGTCCGGCTGCGGGAATAATAGCTTTTCGAATTTTTTTCATAACGCACCTCCGGTTTAAAATTCATTATGTCGCAGAAAACTTCTCAACGCTGCCCGCCACGGACGGAGCGGCTTCAGCCCATGCGCCCGAATGGCGCCATGATCCAGCACCGAGTAAGCAGGGCGCGGCGCAGGACGCGGAAATTCGGCCGTCGTGCATGGCTCAACCTGTACGGTCATTCCCCGCTCCTCGAATATGGCCTTCGCGAACTCGTACCAGGAGCAGGCTCCGGTATTCGATGCATGGAAAATGCCGTGATGGTCTGTCTGCACCAACTCAAGCAGGAATTGCGCGAGGTCCAGCGTGTAAGTCGGCGAACCCACCTGGTCGCTCACGACCTTGAGCCTGTCACGCTCTTCCGCCAACCTGAGCATCGTCTTCACGAAATTGCTTCCGTACTTCCCATACACCCACGACGTGCGCACGATGAAATAGCGGCTGGACAGCGACTGAACCCACTGCTCCCCGGCCAGCTTCGACTTGCCGTACACCGACTGCGGATCCGTGCGGTCATTTTCGCGGTAAGGCGCATTGGCTTTTCCGTCGAAAACGTAATCTGTACTGATATAAACGAACTTGGCGCCGATTTGTTCCGCTGCAAGGGCGGCATTCCGAGTCCCGTCTGCGTTGACGCGATAAGCTTCGTCCGGCTCTGACTCGGCTTGGTCGACCTTCGTGTAAGCCGCGCAATGGATGACGACTTCCGGCTTGTATGAGCCGATCACATTCCGGCATTGTTCGGGATCCGTTACGTCCAGCTCCCCCCGGCCGAATCCGGCGATCTCGATATCCGGCCGCGCGGGGAGACGAACAAGCTCCTGCCCCAATTGGCCGTTCGCGCCGGTGACAAGAATTTTCATCGTGGTCTCCGCCATCATTATCCCTGCCGATCGCGGTACTGCTGTTCATAATATTGGAGGTACGCCCCGGATACCACCTGGTTCATCCAATCCTGATTCACGAGATACCAGCGGATCGTCTCCTGGATACCGGTCTCATAGGAATATTTCGGCTTCCACCCCAGTTCGCGGCGAATCTTTGTTGCGTCGATGCCGTAGCGACGGTCGTGTCCGGGACGGTCTTTCACAAACCGGATGAGCGATTCCGGCTTGCCGAGCTCCGCCAGGATGGTCTTTACTACCTCAATGTTCGTGCGCTCGTTGTTGCCGCCGATGTTGTACACTTCTCCGCTGACGCCCTTGTGCAGCACCAAATCCACCGCGCTGCAATGATCCTCGACATACAGCCAGTCGCGCACGTGCAACCCGTCACCATAGACCGGCAGCGGCTTGTCTTCGATCGCATTGCGAATCATGAGCGGGATCAACTTTTCGGGGAACTGGTAAGGTCCGTAGTTGTTGGAGCAGCGCGTAATGTTGACATTCAGGCCGTACGTCTCGTGATACGCCCGGACAAGCAGATCTGCTCCCGCCTTGCTCGCGGAGTACGGGCTGTTCGGCGCCAGCGGCGTCTCCTCGGTGAACAGCCCCGTGTCTCCCAGCGTACCATATACTTCGTCGGTCGAAATCTGCACGAACTTGCCGACCTTGTACTGCTTTGCCAGATCGAGCAGCGTCTGCGTACCGAGCACATTGGTGCGCACGAACAGATCCGGCTGCATGATGCTGCGGTCCACATGCGACTCCGCGGCGAAATTCAACACCGCATCGAGGCCCTCCCGGAAGAGCGGCTCCATGGCCGCGCGGTCGGCGATATCCGCCTTCACGAACCGGTAATTCGGATGCCCTTCGATGGTTCGCAGATTTTCCAGGTTGCCCGCGTAGGTCAACGCATCGACGTTGAGGATATGGTAATGCGGATATCGGCGCACTATATAATGAATGAAGTTGCTGCCGATGAACCCCGCTCCCCCAGTGACCAGCAGTTTCATGTCCCGGCTCACCCTTCGTAGACAAAATTGTTTTCGGCTTCCGCCAGCGTCGGGTGCTTCTTATCCTTATCTGAAAGTATCGGTTCAGTGGTCGGCCAGTCGATCCCCAGGGCCGGATCGTTCCAGGCGATGCCCCGGTCGTGCTCCGGCGAGTAGAACTCGTCGACCTTGTATTGCACTTCCGTATTCGGCTCCAGCGTGCAGAAACCGTGCGCGCATCCTTTCGGCACGAGCAGTTGCAGCTTGTTCTCCGCGCTCAGGATGAAGGCTTGCCATCTGCCGTAGGTTGGTGATCCCTTGCGGATATCGAGCACGACATCGTACACCGCTCCCGCCGTCACCCGCACCAGCTTCGTCTGCGCCTTGGGATTGAGTTGATAGTGGAGACCGCGCAGCACCCCTGCTTGGACGGACAGTGAGTGATTGTCCTGCACATAGACATGATGAAGGCCATGCTGGCGCATTTTATCCGCATTGTAACTCTCGAAAAAGAACCCCCGGGCATCGCCGTGCACAACCGGCTCGATCATGAGCAGCCCGGGGATTTGTGTATGCGTAATGTTCATATTCCACCTGCCCTGCCGCTTCAGCGGATCTTCCCGAAAGTTTCGTCCAACCGGATATTCCGGGCCAGTTCGTTCGCCCGGGCCAGCGACTTATGCGTGCCCGCATCCGTCCACCAGCCTTCCAGAATATCGTACGCCAGCTCCCCTGCTTCGATATAGGCGTTGTTGACATCCGAGATTTCCAACTCTCCGCGCGCGGAAGGTTTGAGCTTCCGGATGATATCGAAAACTTTACCGTCGTACATGTATATGCCGGTCACCGCGTAACGGCTCTTGGGCTGGCGCGGTTTTTCCTCGATCGAGATGATCTTTCCGTCCTTCAGTTCCGGCACACCGAAACGCTCCGGGTCCGGCACTTCCCGGATCAGGATCCGGGCGCCGCGTTCCTGGCGCTTGTAACGTTCGACGAACGGGACGATGCTGTCCGCAAAGACGTTGTCCCCCAGAATGACGACCATCCGGTCTCCGCCGACAAACTGTTCAGCCAGTCCCAGCGCCTGCGCAATGCCGCCCGCTTCATCCTGCACCTTGTACGTGAAGGAGACCCCGAATTCCCGTCCGCTGCCGAGCAGATTGACAACATCGCCCATATGCTCTCGACCTGTTACGACGAGAATTTCTGGAATTCCAGCCTCCTTCAATTTGGCGACAGCATGGTAGATCATCGGATATCCGCCGACCGGTAGTAGATGCTTGTTCGTCACTTTGGTCAGCGGAAACAGGCGGGACCCCGTGCCGCCGGCGAGGATGATGCCTTTCATGTACACCGCCCCTTATTTGCTATTACTTTATTGAAATTGTGGGGAAAATGTAGAACTCGTTTTCTCCTCCACCGATTGTTCTCAAGTAATACATGACATTATATTCACCGGGTTCCTTAAATTGATATTCTATGGCCCCCTGATTTCCTGTAAAAAACGACTCCTTGGCGCCACCGTCTTTATAAATCAACCATTGAATTCGTAAAACGCCAAAATAACTGTAGTGGACCCGGAATCTGTATTTATTCTCCCCAACACATTCAACCGTATGTCCTGTTATGGTCAAACCGTACTTACTTGGAGTTTGTACAAGATAACTATTGCTTTTTTTGTCATAAGTAAATGAGCCGACAATTTGGGTTTTTTTCTGATATTGGGAGTTTCGCATATATGCTCTTAACCAGTATACCGTCCCTTCTGAAGCCGACGGAACTTCGAGCACACAGTTGTTCTCAGACATGTATTTCGTTTTAACAACTGCATTGTTTGTCTTACCATCAATAACATACCAGGCATATTGGGTATTCTGGGGGCAAGGCGATTGATTCACCAACTGGAATTTACCGTCACCGAGAGATTCAATGTCAACTCTGGTGATATCGAATCTGGGACGCTCACGCAGTAGAATCTCACTGACAGAATCGTTGGCCGTAAACGTAAAAATTTTCGAATTCAAGTCAAAGTTCACATTGCTTATGCCATCAATGACTCCATTTGCATCTTCTATTGTAATCAATGTAACGAAGTCGCAGTTGCAGCCTCTTGACTCGAATAACAATGTTGTTGTGGAATCGATATGGTTAAATGCTCGGGAAATATACCCGTACTCACTCTGTTCAAAGTCACCCGACTGAATCATCAGTTCCGGGTTGCCCAGCAATTGCTTAATTCTTACAAAGTAACCGGTATCGGATACTTTGATCAAGACTTCGCCTTTGTTGATATCTGCTATGCTTACACTTTGCGAGAGGTGAAATAGTTGTCTATACGTATGTACAGAGTCAGATTTGATATTGTCATAGATGAGGAACATATTTTTCATTGAATAAAAGTGGCGATCGATGTAGACACCGTTATAAGCGTCGTTATATCCCAGCAAATAGTCATAATTTTCCCGTTGCTCAACCGAAAGCATGCCGACCTTGTAGCTGTTTTCCTCGGTAGTCGAATAGCCCTGACCATCTACGGCAATGGTATTGTGCGCATTTGCCGATACCAGGTATCTTCTGTATTTGTTTCCCCAGACATAGTTGTACCAGCCGCAATCGACAAACACATCATGTCCCTTGGTGTAGAGCATGAAAGAGAGATCATCATTGTGTTTGTGGGAACGCGAAGTATAGCCCGCTTTAAACATCAGCCACGTCGAGTCTTTGAATCCTTTTGCATTCCAATGCTCGCGATAAAAATACAACCCCGTTTTTTTGTAGACCCCTTTTCTGACGTTTGGTCTTTGCCCATGTTTCCCACCAGTGACTGCATAGTGCAAATGAGGGCTGCGGAACAAATATTCATCCGTACTGGTTTTCAGGTACTTTCCCAGCCCCCCATCAGTATCCCCTATTTCAGCAAGTTTACCGTTCGGTTTAACCATGAAGCACATGGCTTCCGCGGCACGTTCAATACCATCAGCCAATTGATAACCGAATTTTTCCCCAAAATCAATCAAAAAGTTTGCAATTTGCATGAACAGTTTCATAACAACTGCCTGGTACCCTGGCGAGTTCTCCACATGAATCATTTCATCATTGAACGCATACTCCTTTTGACCCCATAACCTTTTTTTGGCATGTTCAAACCAAGATCTCTCCTTCAAAAAAAACGACAGATAGATCAGTGCACGGTCTTGAAATATGCCGTGGTTGTGATTATAAAAATAAAGACTATCATCAATTAACTTTTCAGCATGTTCTCTTAAGACTCTTTCGATATTATCCTTAATATGCTCGTCAATCATGCCGGCAGCATCCATTGTCAATATAAAAAATATAATATTCTCCGCTCGCAATGCTGTGGCATGATCATTCCATACAAACGGGTTTCCATTCGATTTCAGCGGATTTCCACAATACTTAATCCAACTTTCAAGTATTTCCATCCCCCGGGTCAAATACGTTGATTTATCTCCATCTTCCTTCTGCAGATAAGCTGCGGATAATATCGCTAGCATGCTCAACGCATGCAAGTTCATTTGGAATGAATTCGGTGAAGGAGTGGCTTGAATATTCCAGTCAAAATTGTTAAGATCATACCTTATATCGGTATAAACAACGGTGTTTCCCAACATACTGTACGTCAGCAATTCATTTCTCGTGATCTTGTCTGCCGCTTCTATTATAGTTGAATCATTTAGCAGCAAAAGCTCTTTTCCAATATTGAATCGTTCCAATGTAAACCCGAAACCCATCCTACTCATCGGAATTCTCCTTCCATTTATTCCGAAGCTTCTTCAAGTGCATTGTTTTTTTCTCAACATCCGACACATGAGCCGGGTACCATTGGTTGAGAATTTCAATCCTAACATCATCATCCTTAATTTGATTCAGCATGGATTTTGTTGATCCATTTATCCGTCCAATAATCTCCAATGTCAATTCCAGCAGGTCATTTGAAGGAGTAGCGTGTTTAAGACAGAACTCATATATATAATTCACAATGATAGATCGGTCATGAAACACCTTTTTGTTGAATGTTTGTGTAATGGACAAGTTTGATGCATCGTTTCTCACGGTTCTGAAATGCACGATGTCGGGAATGGCAACAATTTTCTTGGAATGAAACCAAAGTTCCAGAGATGCTGGCATATCTTCAAAATATACTTTATCCTCAATAAATCTTATTGAGTTGTTTCTAAACAATGACATTTTGTATAAAATATTGGCGACATTTCCCGAATAAAAATATTTACTGTTGCAACTCCGAATATTGGTATAGGGCATCTGCAAAAAATGCCTTACCCTAGCCTCAATATAATCCACGGGTGTCAATACATCTTTGTCCCAATCATGTTGATACATTCTCCCGATAACCATATCTGCTTCAGATGATTCTGCACTGGCATATAAAGCTCGCAAAGCATCAAGAGAATATGCGTCATCGGAGTCCAGGAATGCAATGTACTTGCCTTTTGCCTGATCAATTCCTGTATTCCTTGCAGCTCCCAAGCCTTTATTATGTTCGTGATTAATAATTTTGAAGCGTGGATCTTCCGCTGCGACTTTTTCAGCTATTTGCATTGCATTGTCCGGAGTGCAATCATTTACAACTAACACCTCAAAATCACTGAAACTCTGATTCTTGATGGAGTTCAGGCACTTGAGCAAATAGTCTTCCGTCTTGTAAACTGGAACAACAACTGTAATCGTCGGTGAGTTCATTTAAGGTCATTTCCCCCATATCATGTGCTTACAGAACCCAGTATATCATCCAAAATCGAACTCTTCGTTGAAGGATTCAGGATAATCTCTTTGAATATCATTTTTGCCTTTCCTTCAAATCGAACAAAAAACTTGAAATACTTTGCTTCTTGCTTTATGGGGATCGTCGTACATCCTTTATTAAGTATCAGATAAGAGCCTAAATATTTGTCACGTTCATTATAATACGCACAATATACCCTGATTGAGCCTCGTATTACTGCACTGTAGTACACTGTCAAGTTATCAGCCGATTTCTTGTGTTCCGTTATGTCAAATTTACGATTCAAAAACACATCCTTGACTTCGTTTTCCAAGTTGAGCAATCCAACTCCATTATCGAGTTTAATCTTTATCAGATTGTCGTCCTTTATATCGATTCTGTCATAGAGCTCATCCGCTGCTACCATCGCCGGGATCTCGTAATATTGATCCCAATCCGGAATCGACTCACCGATATTGTTGATTTCATCAATCGATAACCCTTCATTTATTTGAATATCATCTACAAGTTGACAATTTTCATTTCCATAATTTTCGCAGAAATTGTATGGGTCAATAGACAAACAAGGTACCCCGGTTATGTAGCCTTCGCCTTCCTTGATGCCCGAAAATCCCACACTTTTTTTGTAATCAACAGACACAATTGCACGATCAGCTTTCAACGTGGTCGTCAAAGTGTACTTTTTCTCGTAATTAATCAATTGAAACCCATCTTCATCTGAAAACTTGTAGTAGCAACCTTTTCCAACCGCCACCGCTTTTTCATATTTCAACGAGAGCACGAGGTCCGCAAGATAATACTCTCCATAGTAATGGTTGGGATTGAAATAGGCGCAAAAATCAGCCTTATCCAAAAAAAACTCATTCATTTGGTCAATGGAGAGAATTTCGATGTCTTCATAATTTTGATAAGCTTGTATTTTTTGAACCGCAAAGATAAACAGTTTCTTATTTTGATGCTTTTGCTTCCGATATGACAACATAACCCGGTTTGCATCTGAATCACTATTGACAACCGAATAAACGACCACGTCAGGCAGACCGGACTTGGGTTTTCTCTTGTAAACCAATTCATACAAATATGCCATTCTTTCCTTGTAAGTATGTTCAGCAAGCACTTTTCTGAGCGCTTTGAGTTTTAGCTTTTCATAGAGTATTTCATTGGAAATTATCCGATCCAACGTAGCCTCACATTTTTCATGATCATCATAATATATGATCAAATCTCCAAACATATTTTCGAGGCCCTTGCAGGCGTTGCTAATGACCAATGTATTGCACGACATCAACTCAAATGCCCTTCTTGCCTGCATCGTCGACGAATGCTTGACAATATTAAGCGTTATCCCTAACTTATAGCTTTTGTATGCAATATCAATCTTGTTGGCAGGCAATGTTCCGACAATGAGAGGTTTATACTTATCCGGATACTCATAATCCGGATTGCCTGGGTACGGGTTCCGATCGTAGATTTCCACGTTACCCTTTTTCAGGAGCAAGTCCATAATACCTTCAAAATCTCTTTTTCTCTCTTCTCTCTTGTTGTAGTACGATCCGGCGAAGCACGCCCCATCTTTCCTTTGATATTTCTCCAGCGGTGAAAACATCTGGGCGCAAGTCGCAAACGGCAAGCAATACACTTGTTCATGCCCAAGCAATCTCTTGTATAGCGGAATGCAGTCCAAATCCGTTGTTAATACGATGTCGAAGTATGAAGCCACATGAAGAAATGTGCCGAAATGCACTGGATCTTCTTTATTCCAAAAAACAGTCGGGATTTTTCGTGCTTTGCACCATGCTACTAGTTCAACAAACTCTTCGCTCGGTAGAGGGGTCAATTTCCGTCTCCAGGTTTTGTTATAGCCGTTCCAGATCGATTCAACAAAAAGGATATCAGGTTCAAAATCAGCAATTTGCTCTTCCCAACAATTGAAGTCCAGGTTCAAAAACTTGCATTCATATGGAAAAAAATACTCGCTCAATTCATCCAATAAGCCGCATATTTTAAGCTGAGAAGGCTCTTCCCTCACCAATGGTTCCAAATTCAATTTGATTTCCTCCGCATATGTATTTTATGCTTGATTTGTGAAGCCACAATCATAAATGTATTTTTTACTCCCAGTAGCGCATAATAGTATGCGAGTTTCTTTGTGGGATATAATAATCGCGAGAAAATCTTTGCGTTTTCAGGGAGAACAACGGGAAAGACCAGCGCGTTAAGCCCGGCATGCCCAAAGGTGGACTTCACTGTATTCTTGTTATTCTTGCTCTTGTTACTAATTTGCTTGCTATTATCTTTACCATTATAAGCAGTTCTCAGTGCAAGAAGTTCTAGTGTTTGCTCGTCCAACATTTTCCTTAGTTGTCGGTTCTCTTCTTTGATTCGCATCATCTCCAGTCTTCGCCACTCATTAAGGTCAGACAAATTAAACTTTTTGTGGTTAATATCGCGGCTCATCATGACACCTCCTTGCCAGACAATATCAGTTCTATCTCCTTGTGAATGGTTTGGGTCGTTCCCCTATGTTTTCGGATGAGATCAGCAGCATTTCTGGATAGTGTGGTAAACAATCCCGGTTCGTAATAAAGCCTCTTGATCCCCTCGGCCAAGCCTTTAAAATCCTCTGGCTCCGCAAGAATACCGGATGATTGATCAACGAATTCAGGTATTGCTGCGACAGAATTTGTAACAGGAACCAGACCCGATGACATTGCTTCATCTCTCGATACGCCCTGTGTATCCATTCGTGACGGAACCAGGAACACCCCGTATTCCTTATGAAGAATGGCTATTTCTTCTTGTCTCACAAATCTGTTTTCAATTATGACATTCCTAAACTTTCGGATAGGTTTTACAGTAGAATTAAGCAATTTTCCTTGCCCAATAATCCTAAATTCCAACTCTTTGAAAAACTTCTCTTTGGAGAGTTCGAGTATGGCCTTTACTGTCAAGTCGTTTGCATATGTAGGACTTGCAAAGGGCCTGATGGATAGTATTTTTTTTCGCTGCTCAAGGGGCTTACTTTGATATGCAAACAGATCGGTGTTGATAAAATTATGGATCACGCTATATTTTTCCTGAGGTAATTCAATTTCCAGATCCTCAAAAACTGTTTCTGCTAAATAATTGGACACAAACACAAAGTGAAAGTGATAAGTATCCGAATTCATGGCTAACTGAAAGATCTCCTTCCAGAATGCCAATCTTCTGTCTGATAATTTTTTGGCGGTCTCCAATTCATCCTTGGTTTGATAATTAAATATCCTTCGCCACCAGGGTTGAATTTCCGCGCCATGAATCCATATGATTATGCGCTTACCCTCAACGCTGTTTTTTATGCCTTGCCACAGAGTTTCTGAAAAGAAATGAATCAAAATTGTATCATAATCTCCGTATGTCAATGCGGCAATGAGTTCTTTGTAATAGCCAGTCATGATATCCACACCGCAAAATTCATAAAAACCTTTCACAGCTTGTTCGTTACACACAAAAACATCAACCATTAAACCATTTATTCTATATTCTGCCACCCGATTGTGAACAAAAGGATACTGATAAAGGGCGTCGTATGTCGGATAGCGATCAGTGCATAGCAAAATATTTGATTTGTTGATAACACAAATGTTGTCCGCTACCGTCTTGAAATTTTCCAGTGCCTGTTCCAAATCCGTTGTACAGCCGGCATGTATTTGCTCAGCCTTCAAATATATTTGATTAATTGAAACACCAGTGTCAGTAATCTTTAAATCATCTACAGGTGGACACTCCCCGTCTGTAAAATTCATGCAGTAATTATACTCATCAATTGAAAAACAGACTGTCTCAAGAAACGCTTCATCCATTGACTGTATCCAGCTTAACAACAATTCATCGTAAATTGCATCGCATTTCATCACGGATCTTCTGATCTTTGCACCATCAACAAAGGTGTATACATTGTCCTCATTGCATTTTTTGATCTTCCCTTTGTCACTGATAAAAAATGCAGATTTGGTCAATACAGCAGCCTCTGCATATTCTCGGACGGTCATAAAATCATATATATAATTGGGACCATAGTAATCCTTGCAAGAAAAAAATGCAATGTAATCAAAGTCGCTTCTCAACTGATTGATCCATTCCCTGTCGAAATTATGAACTAGCTTCACGTCATCCGGCAGCTTATCCACGTTGATCGCGGAAACAATGAACAGCTTACGATTGATGTAATTCTGGCGATAAAACGAAGCTATAATTCTTTCCATCTCCTCCATCGAGCCGACTGTTGAGATAACCGCTACGCGCGCTTCGCAACTGTCGTATTTCTGGCCGTATATCTTGCTAACCAAATATCGAGCCCGCTGCGAGTAAGTGTGTTCCGTGAGCACTTTTCGTAGTCCCGCCAGACGCAACTTCCGGTAGTATTCTTCATCCTTCAACAGTTTTAAGTGAACTTCCAGTTGTTTTGAATCATCAGTGCAAATAATTAAGTCGCCGAATAAATTTCTGACAGCTCGTGAGTAATTACTGATTATGACCGTATTGGAAGCGAGTAGTTCAAAAATTCGGCGAGCACACATCGTCTGTGAATACTTGACTGTATTCAAGTTGATATTATAGCGATAGCCCTTATACGCCTTGGCAATTTCATCAGGCTTCAAATAACCAGCAATATATTTTTTGTACTTCCGGGGAAATCTATAGTTCGGGTCATGTTTATGGTAGTTTCGGTCGTAGATCACGACTTCGGATTCTTTGGTAACGGTGTTTATAATTGACTCCAAATCATTCCTGCGTTCAGAAAAACGCCTGTAATAAGCTCCTGCAAAGCAGAATTTATTCTCTCTTTCAAACATTTCTATTGGATTGTGAAGCTTGGTTTGAGCCGCAAAAGGGAGCAAATAAACGCGCTCATGTTTTAATACTGACATGTATTTACTCACACAATCGATGTCTGTTGTAAATACAATGTCGACCAATTTTGCAAGTGCAATGAACGTTTGATAATGGATGGGGTCTTCTTTGTTCCAAAATGCAACCGGAATGTTATTGAGCTTGCAATATCCAATAACTTCAATAATCTCTTCGCTCAGATTGGAAAGCTTAGTATTCCATGATCCACCTGCTCCAAGCCATGCGGATTCCAGAAAGAGAAAGTCTGGCTGGAAATTCCTCAACTCCTCCTCCCACTTTCCAGGTGTAAGCTGCAAAAGATTAAATTCCGGCTTGAAGGCTTGATATGTGAATTCATCCATAATCGCAGCAACTTTGTATTCTGAGACTTTCTTGAATTTACGGTCAGGACCGAAGGCTTTCAATTCTTGATCCGAATTGCTCTCATCTAATATACGATCGCGGATGCGACGAATCTCCTGCAGTTTGCGCCGGACATATTCAAGACTCATACCATATCAATCCTTGATGAATTACAGTTAAAAATCTTTGGGGATCCTCTTTCGCAGCTTCCAATAATAAAGCGTTAATCTTCCCAATTTTGATTTGCTCAGCAAATCGTACTTCTTGCACACATGGGCATACATGGCCTCCAACTGATTGTACTGATGGATTTTGATTTTCAATCTCTCCAAAATTTCCTCTTCGCTGCTTAATCGTTCCAATACTTCACGATTCTTTTGCTCAATAACTTCTTTATACTTTTGTATGGTCTTTGCACAATCATCGAAATCCTTTTTCAAACGCTCATATTCTATCACTAATTTTTTGAATTCATCTATCCCGTACATGCCCCATACAATCCCTCATCACTTCGTTGGCCCTGGTCCTCGTCAGTAAACCAACTCACTCAACAAATCAATATATTGGTTTACGTTTCCATAGTTGACCACTTTCATTATGGAGGTCTCTTGTTCATGCACAATGTTCTTGGCATCAAAAATCATCGGGCGCCGCATCAATGAGCTTAGTTTTTCGTGATCCAGGTTTCTGAATTCGTCATGGTCGGTCAACACGACAATCAGATCTGCGTTCAACACCGCTTCTTCCGGATCCATAATAATCCATTGAGCTTTGACGTGCGGATCATGGACAGCAATCTGATAGTTTTTCAGCCTCAAGTATTGGATCACATCCAATGCAGGCGATTCACGCATATCATCTACGTTTCCTTTATAGGTCACGCCATAAACCGCAATTTTGGGATGGGAAATCCCTTCCACAAGTTTGTCGACAATGCTCCCTACAAATTGCGGCATGCTGTTGTTCGTGTCCCGGGCCATCTTGATAATATTGGCCAGTTCGGGGGCTGTGGCGTAAATAAAATAAGGATCCACAGCCAGGCAGTGTCCTCCCACACCTGGACCGGGATTATGGATGTTAACCCGCGGGTGCTTATTCGCCAGTCGTATGACATCATAAACGTTGATGCCCAACTTGATACAAATCTTGGACAGTTCATTAGCCAAGGCAATGTTCACATCACGGTACGTGTTCTCCATGCACTTGGACATTTCAGCCGTCCTAGCTTCTGTTCGAATGATCTCGCCCTTGACAAACATCCCGTAAACATTGGCCGCTTCTTCCGCACACCGCTTTGTGATCCCGCCAACAATTCGATTGTTATAAACCATTTCGTGCAAAATATTTCCCGGCAGAACGCGTTCGGGACAATGCGCCAAGAAGATATTCTGCCCAGCAATTAAACCGTGTTTTTCAAAGAATGTTTTAATATGATCGTCCATTGAACGCGGAGCAATCGTAGATTCTACAATAATTACGGCCCCATCCTTAACATGTGGAACAATCGCTTGACACGCATTAAGTACATATGTCAAATCACAACTTAAATAGAAATCGTCCTGATTCGGAGTTGGAACCGCAATAATGAACACATCTGCATTCTCAACTGAAGTGCTAGCCCGAAACAAACCTTTATCCAGAGCTCTCCGCAGCACGTCTTGCAGTCCTGGTTCTTCAATGTGTATATTCCCACTATTTAACGTATCTACGATACTCTGTTTAATATCGACCCCGACTACTTCACATCCACAACTTGAAAACATGGCAGCAGTCGGAAGACCGATATATCCCAATCCAATTACGCATATCTTCATTGTCATCCCTCTTTTATTTCATTTTTTTGGTTTGCCAATCTAGTCATATACAACAAATATTCTTTAGCACGAACACCCCAATTGTGCTTGTTTAAGAAATTATAATTAACTTTGGAATGCTCGGCATTATTCTTATATAATGCATACCTTTGAAATTCATCATAGTTGCGGTAAAAGAGAACATGGTCACAAAAACGTTCTAGTTCAGGCCAATATGCACAAATTACCTGTTTACTCATGCCGATGTACTCGTACAGTTTTACCGGATCAACTGCTTCAGTTAATTCATTACGAATAAATGGCAGAAGCATCTTATCCCCGGAAGCGATATAGCTCGGAACTTGGTCATGTGATATGGCCCCGGTAAACACCACATTTGGGGGGGGTTTACATCGGTGCTCAATTGGACCAACCATGTATATAGTATATTCGGGATGATTAATTGCAAATTTTTTAAGAGTATCCCAGTCTATCCAGTTGCCGATAGTACCAATGTAAACCAAATTAGGCCGCTTTAATTTAACAGGCTGAGTATTTTGGATAAACGCAGCAAAATCCGCTGCATTGTATATCGTAAGAATTGGTTTTAATTGATCTCTTAACTGCCTGGCGATTTTTCTTTTCAGATAATCAGAACTGACAACTACTCCATCAACCAGACTAAGTAGTTTGTTTTCCTCATTTAATAGACGTTCTCTTAAAAGACCTGTATAAAAAAAAGGGATGTTGTCCATACACTCATAAATTAATGTGCATTTGGCGAGATGCTTTTCGGGAATGAAACGATATTGTAGTGGATTAGTGAGTACGACTACGTCATAATTGCCCCTGAATAATCGCCATTTCACATATAATTGATTAATTTTCTCTATTAATGAGCATTTCAACGAAAACGGAAGCACATACATATCATTGACTACCAAGCGGCCGATCTTTTGCTTGCTCAGTAGTGATTTGCCAAAAGGTGTAATGGATATAAACTCTACATTATGGCCCGCTTCTGCAAAATATTGAGCCATAAAATGCGGCCTCTGCTTTATCCATTTCCAATTAACTGTGGAGAAGTACAGGATGTTCAACATCTCTCGACTTTCGTGCTCCTACTATGAATTTTGGAACAATCTCTTTCGGAACCCCTATTTCTTTGATCTCTCCTCGCTCAAGCCACATTACCCGATCACAGATCTTTTGAATTTGATCAAGAGAATGTGATACATACACAACGGTTGTCCCCCCGCTCATCATCGCACGAATCTTCTTCTCGGATTTTTCTTTGAACCTTATATCCCCAACGGCTAGAATTTCGTCCACTATCAAAATATCAGGCTGGACAATTGTGGCGATTGAAAAACCAAGCCGCGCTTTCATCCCTGATGAATAATTCTTCAATGGGGCATCTATAAATCTTCCTAGTTCTGAAAAATCAATAATTTCGTCCATTTTTTCCTTTATAAATTTTTTGGGATACCCCATTAACAGACCGTTGAGATAAATATTTTCCCTTCCAGTAAGTTCCCCGTTAAACCCAGCTCCAAGCTCGATTAGCGGCGCGACCACTCCTTTTCTTTCCACAGAACCGGAAGTAGGTTTAAGTATCCCGGCGACAATCTTGAGCAAGGTGCTCTTTCCGGCACCATTCATTCCGATAATACCAAAGACTTCACCTTTTTTGACTTCGAAACTAACGTTGCGCAATGCATAAAAATGTTCATACTCCACTTCTCTTTTAAATTTCTTGATAAGAAAATGTTTTATTGAATCAATTTTCTCTTTACTTAATCTGTACCTCATGCTCAAATTTGAAGTTTTAATGGCTATTTCACTCATGTGGATACCCCTCAAATTACAAATGATATATAAATTTGTCTTGAGTCTTGTAAAAAACACACAGCCCTACGACAGGATATACAACCATATAAGCAATCAAAATCAAATGATCTGTCGCAGACGGCATAACTCCATACATCACAATATCTCTAAACATTTCAACTATTGTAAATAATGGATTCAAAATAAATAACGGCGCATACCGCTCAGGTATAATCGATGCCGGATAAAATATCGGCGTCATATACATAATGATCAGTAGCATAACCGAATACAGGTGCTTAAGATCCCTGAAGAAAACATTCAGCGCCGAAAGCAGCAAACCGATCCCCGCAGAAATAACCAACAAGTAAAATAAAGGAATTACAAACAGCAGATTGACCCAATGAAAAGTCATCCCTGTCATAGCCATCAGGATGACGAGAGGGATCAATCCCACCATTGTTGTAATAAACGATGAACAGACTCGGGAGAGCGGAAAAAAATATTTGGGCACATAAACTTTCTTAATCAATTGACCATTGGCATAAATAGAATCCATCGCAAAATTTGTAGCTTCTGAATAAAACTGATATATGATTCTTCCGATTAGGACGTACACCGGAAAGTTTGGCACTTGGCTTTTAAACAGAGCCATAAAGACAACACATAGGACTATCATCATAAGAACAGGGTTGAGCATGCTCCAAAACAACCCGAGCAATGAGTCTTTATACTTAATTTTAACATCTTTTTTAACCAATTCAACAAACAGATCCTTATACCTGTATAGATTTTGCAAATAAGTGGTCATGTCTTTTACTCCTTACACCCTTACACAGATCCTAGAGTTTAAAATATGATTTGTTGCCATTTTTCTGATATAATTCGAGGCATTGCAAATAGTCCATTTGAATTTTGCCGCTCGGGGTGATGATGTGGCAACGGTACAAGTGCTTCTGTCCACATATAATGGTGAAAAGTATGTTTCAGATCAAATTGACAGTATATTAAAGCAATCATATCACAATATTAAGCTGCTTGTAAGGGACGACGGTTCAACCGATAATACTGTGGAAATTTTACAATTCTATCGCGATCAGTATCCGCTTAATTTCCAGTACTATTCAGGAAAAAATATTGGTATTGTCAAAAGTTATTTGGAACTGCTAAACCGTGCTGATGGTACTTGTGAATATTTTTGTTTTTGTGATCAAGATGATATTTGGCTTCCAGATAAAGTGGCGCGTGCATTGGACATATTGCAACCCTGCCATACTATCCCGGCCATGGTATGCACATCGACACATGTTACTGATGAATCACTCCGACCGCTGAATATTTGGCCTAAGCCTCCTTCACGTGGTCCTTCCTTTTACAATGCAATGGTTCAAAATATTGCTGTAGGAGCAACGGTAACACTGAACCAATACGCATGGAGAATCATTTCCGGAAAGTCGGTTCGCCCAGAAAACATCCAAATGCATGACTGGTGGGCGTATCTTTGTGTCTCTGCTTTTGGAAAAGTATTCTTTGATTCCAAGCCATCAATATTGTATCGTCAGCACGGCAACAATTCAGTTGGTGGAGAAACAACGTTTCATAAAATGTTAAAGAGAAAATGGAACAGTTACAAACGTCATAAAGGCAAACGCCTTCTGCATAAGCAAGCTGAGGAGTTCTTCCGTACTTATGGAGAATTACTGGATGAGGATAAAAGAGAGCAATTACTACTTTTTCTTAAGGAAAGAGAAACATTCAAGAGCCGAATAGCGTATCTATTAAAGTGTAAGGCATATCGAAACTCTCCATTTGAACAGTTATTATTTAGACTATTGATTTTAATTGGGCATATATAATAATTGGTAATTTGAATATGTTTTTAAAGGAGCATCAAATGAAACAGAAACAATTTGATTTCTCCATCACCCAATGGGCTACCTTGTTTGGATTGGCGATCTTCTTCCTTTGCCTTCCTTATCAGCAGGCTCTGTTTAACAGCTTTACTTATAATTTTGAAGTTCCTATTTACGAAGCCATGCTTTTCATATTCGCCGTATTTCTTGTTGCTCTGGCTTATATGGCCCGATACTTGAAATACGACAGTCTTGAATTTGTATTCGGAATCGGCATGCTGCTGATACCGGTTATGTACTGGATTTCTTCCTTTCAGGCGGTCGCCTATCACAATGCCGTCCTGATGGTATTCATTTATGGGCTGTATGCTGTCTTCTTTCTGACGGCCCTATCGCTTGTCTCAACCAGGAACTCGAGCCTTGCGGCTGAAATGATCATGTTCCTGTCCGGCTATGCAATTGTCATTGTCGGACTGCTTGCGGCCACGGGACAAGTCTCCATCAAAGATTCGATTTGGCTGACAAGCGGTACCTACCGTCTCACTTCAGTTTTCCAATATTCGAACACGTACGCCGGGTTTCTTCTCGCCTTTTTCCTGTGTGCGGCCTTTGCCGTCGTCAATGCCAAACGGACGATCACGGCATGTCTGCATGCTATCATGCTCGTCCCGATCTGGGTCTCGTTCATGCTGACCTATTCGCGCGGCGCGCTTGTTTTGGTTCCGATTCTTGTCTTGGTTATTCTCGTCTTTCTGCGTTTGGACAAGCAAATTGCGTATATAGGCACGCTCATCGTTTCGGTTGCTGCTACATTTATCGTTCTGAACCCGTTTACGGAGAACTACATTGACATAGCCAAGCGTGTGACGCCCAAGTCGGACTATGAGAAACCATATATTCTGCCATTTCGGGATCCGGCAGTCTTAAAGGGTTGGCTGATCCTGCTTGCCGCATCCCTCGTCGTCACGTTGTGTGTGTGGGCCATTCGCAAGGCCCAGCCTTGGCTTGAGCGGCGTCTGGTAGAATGGGTGAAACGGAAGTATTCAGCACTCATTCTGCCCGCCGTCGGCGCTGTTTTGGGGCTCTTGGCAGCTTTTACGTTGTTCGGAACAGGAATCACGGGCAAAATATTGCCCCAAAGTATCGCGGACCGCATTGCGAATATCAATTTCCGCCAGCACAGCGTCCTCGAACGGATGACATTCTATCGGGATGCTTTGAAACTATCAGCCGATTATCCCCTGCTCGGTGCGGGCGGGGGAGGATGGAACGCGCTTTACGAACAATATCAGAACAACCCATATATCAGCAGACAGGCTCACAGCTACTTCTTTCAGACGCTTGTTGAAATCGGCTGGATCGGGCTGGGCCTGTTGATCGTTCTCATCGGTGGCGTATTTCTCTACTATCTGCGTCATTATTGGAGAGAAAGGACGGAGCAGCCGCGGCATTTCGTCTTTTTCATTCTGGCTTTCGCCATCCTGGCACACAGCCTGATCGACTTCGATATGAGCTTTGTGTATATCGGCGCTCTGGTATTTTTCGCCTTGGGTGTACTGGGAGCCGTCTATCGTGACAAGATCCTGGTACCCCGATTGTCTGTGTTGAACAAGCCGAGGTGGCGTTTCCTGTACCCTGCGTCTCTCGCAATATTATCCATTACCTTGTTTGTCCAGGTATTTCAGGAATATGCGGCCAGCGGTCTTTATCTGAAAGCCTTGAACATGGCCGTGAAAGAAAAGCGTCCGTTGGAAGAACTTCTCGTTCCATTGGATCAGGCGATTGCGAATTCGCCCGCCCATCCAACGTACGCGTATACGAAGATCGACTGGCTGAGCCAGGCTTTCCAACAGACGGCCGATCGTTCCATTGCCGAACAGGCGAAAACCCAGATCGATCGCATCATGGCATTCGAACCTTACGATCGGCAAATTATTTTGGCAAAATACCGCAACCATAAAGATTTACAAGAGTATAAAGAAGCGATAGCTGTGTTGGAAGAAGGAATCTCCAAATTTCAATGGGACATCAAGTTCTATGAAGCAGCGGTCATGGAATATGCCGTGAACGGTCGCAACGAATATCCCCGTAATCCCGCTTTGGCACAGGAATACTGGAACAGGGGTCTGGAAATCTACGGTGAAGTTCTGCGTCGGATGGATATGCTGAAAAATTTGCCTGAGGAACAACTCCAGGGACGAAGCTTCCAGGTGACGCCATTCTTGCGACAAGCTGTGGGCCAAATCTATTACGCCTTGCGGCAATATGATGAAGCGGTTGAAATTCTTGAACCTCTGAAAGACGGTGATTTCCATGATCCCTACATTCGACTGGGCGTTCGTTTTTACCTCGCTTCTTTGCATCAACTGGGGCAATCGGATGATGCGCTGATGGCGCGTCTGGTTGACGCTGATGCGAAGGAGAGGAAGGAACTGGAAGGGCTGCTGCGAATGTCATCATAAAACAGACCGGCCACAAGTATCTGTCATTTTTCTGCGAATTTTTGATTTTTCAATACTTCCATTCCGGTAAATCGTGTAATATAATATGGAATCTAGATGAGAGATTTGTCATGAAAGGAGGTGAAAACAGATAATGAAGAAACTTGCAATTCGCAAAACCGCCGGTCTCATGGCTCTGATCATGACGATCTCGCTGTTGATTCCGGTCATTGCTTACGCGGCTAGCGGCTTCTATAAAGTCGACTATGACTACACCAGCGGGACGATTACCGGTGAAGTCTATGTTGACGATGCCGTGTACGATGCCGTGTACAATGGCAACGGCAAGATCTGGATTAAGATTGGCAAGGTGGACCAGGTCGTATACGCTACCTACGTTAGAGCGGAGAATGGGCTCTATTATTATACGTTCACTGTATCCGGTGATACGTATAAGAATCTGAGCAACTTCAACTTGGATCTGTACTACAGCGGTTCCTCGACCGCTCTGGCAACGTACACGCTTGCTGGTGCACCGATCATCGTTCCTCCGATCTTCGGCGGCATTGGCGGTGGTGACACGAACCCGGCTGACGGTGTAGTGAAAGCCAATCCGGACGGCACGGTTGACGCCAACGCGCTGAAGAAGGCACTGGAGAGCGGTTCTGCGATTGTCGAGATCACTGGCGAAGTTGCGAAGCTTCCGGCTTCCGCTCTGACGGTAGGCGGTGTCGTAACGGTTGTTTCGCCGCTCGGTTCGTATGAACTGCCTCTGGACGAGCTCGACCTGGAAGCGCTGGCTGAAGAGCTGGGCGTTTCGATCGATGATCTCTGGATCGTCGTGACGATTGCCGAACTGGAAGGCGCAGCCAAGGCAGCAGCCGAAGCAGCCATCGAGTCGGCAGGCGGTGAGGCTGTATCCGCGATCGTCGATTTCAAGCTTGAAGCCGTGGCTGGCGACAAGTCGGTTGAGATCAACAAGTTCAGCAAGTTTGTGAAGCGTACCCTGAACCTGACGGGTGAAGGCGACAACCTCGTCGCTGTACGGATCAAGGGTAACTCGGTGAACCCGATCCCGACGAAGGTTGGCGAGGAGGATGCTGCATTCTTCAGCAACTCCAACTCGGTCTACGCCATCATCGATGTGGCTCCGAAGTCCTTCTCGGACCTGCGGAACCACTGGGGTGTCAAGGACATTCACACGCTGGCGAACAAGCTGATCGTCAACGGCACCGGCGCTGGCAAGTTCGAGCCGAAGCGTGATGTCACGCGTGCGGAATTCGCCGCGATGATCGTCCGCGCACTTGGACTCCAGGCTTCCGGCGAAGCTGGCTTCTCCGATGTCGCTTCGTCCACTTGGTATGCTGAAGCTGTAGCAGCTGCTGCAGAAGCAGGCATCGTCAAGGGCGACGGCACCGGCAAGTTCCGTCCGACGGACAAGATTACGCGCCAAGAGCTGGCTGCTATGGTCGTTCGCGCCCAAGAGCTGGCAGGCGTTGAAATCGATCTGTCGAACTCGGAAGTTGCAGCTGTGCTGGCTGGCTTCAAGGACGCAGGTCAGATCGGCAGCTGGGCAAGAGCGGAACTCGCGGCAGCAATCGAATCTGGTGTTGTAGCAGGCACGACCGCTAATACGGTTTCGCCGAACGCTACGGCTACCCGTGCAGAAGCTGCTGTGATGATCATCCGCCTGCTGAACAACGCTGACTTCATCTGATCGGATGATCGTCCAACAAAAAGGAGAGACCTTTCGGGTCTCTCTTTTTTTGATCCTAATATTTATTCCCCGCTGCCGTACCCGTTCGGATTCTGCCGCTGCCAGCGCCAGGCGTCGGCGCACATCTCGTCGATGCCCCTCACGGCGGCCCAGCCCAGACCTTCGCGTGCGGCGGACGGATCGGCGTAGCAGACCGCGACGTCGCCCGGCCGACGGCCCACGATGGTGTACGGGATCGGCCGGCCGCTGACCCGCTCGAACGCGGCCACCATTTCCAGCACGCTGTACCCCCGCCCCGTGCCGAGGTTGTAGACGTGGTATCCGGGATTGGTGAGAATTTTGTCCAGCGCCTTCAGATGGCCATCCGCCAGGTCGACGACGTGGATGTAATCCCGGACCCCCGTCCCGTCCGCCGTCGGGTAGTCACCCCCGAACACGTTCAGCCGTTCCCGCCGGCCGACGGCGACTTGGGAGATATAAGGCATCAGATTATTCGGAATGCCCTCCGGGTCCTCTCCGATCCGCCCGCTTGGATGCGCCCCGACCGGGTTGAAGTAGCGAAGCACCGCGATCCCCCACTCCGGATCGGCCGCATGCAGATCACGCAGAATGAGCTCGCCCATCCACTTCGTCCGGCCGTACGGATTGATCGGTCCGAGCGGCGAATCCTCGGTGAGCGCGCGCGGCGAGTCGGATGCGGCATAGACGGTTGCGGACGAGCTGTAGACGATCTTTTTCACCCCGAACTGCCGCATCGTCTGACAGAGCTGGATGGTGCCCGCGATATTATTCCAATAATACTCGAGCGGTTTCTCGACTGACTCGCCGACGGCCTTCAGCGCGGCGAAGTGAATGACCGCCTCGACCTCATGCTCGCGGAACACTTGCTCCAGCGCGGGCTTGTCCAGCAAATCAACCTGATAAAACGACACCTTCCGCCCCGTAATCTCCTCGACCCGTCGAACCGCTTCAACATGGCTGTTCGTCAGATTGTCCACCACCGCGACATCATACCCCGCGTTCAGCAGTTCGACGCACGTATGGCTGCCGATGTAGCCGGCGCCTCCTGTTACGACAATCGTCATGATCGCCATCCTTTTTTGTCAGGATTCTATGACCATTCATGTTTGTTTCTTCCAGTATATCATAGAGCAAGCAAAAAAGGACGCGCCTTTCCATGAGGGACGGCGCGTTCGTGAACCTTATAAATTCTTATCTTTTGCAAAAGCCCGGACCGCAAGCATCTGACAGCTTGCCAGGCCCGGGTCGTCAAACCCGTTATCTCACTTCATACGAACTCTTCAGCGACACGATGCGGTTGAACACCGGCTTGCCGGGCGCCGACAGCTTCGGGTCGACGTTGAAATACCCGTGCCGGAAGAATTGGAACTTCTGCTGCGGCTCGACGTCCTTCATGTTCGGCTCGACGAACCCGTGCAGCACCTGGAGCGAGTTCGGGTTGATCCGCGAGAGCAGCGAACGGTCTTCCGCCGGCGCGGCGTCCCCGTTCTCCTCGCCTGCTCCGGCCTCGGGCTCCTCGTCCACGGCGTTCTCATCCAGCAGCAGCGGCTCGAACAGCCGGAACTCGGCCGGCACCGCGTGCGACGCCTCGACCCAGTGGATCGTCCCCTTCACCTTCCGCCCCGTGAACCCGGAGCCGCTCTTCGTCTCCGGATCGTAAGTGCAGCGCAGCTCGATCACATGGCCATTCTCGTCCTTCACGACTTCCTCGCACTTGATGAAGTACGCGTGCTTCAGCCGCACTTCGTTCCCCGGATAGAGCCGGTGATACTTCGCGGGCGGATTTTCCATGAAGTCGTCCTGCTCGATGTAGATCTCCCGGGAAAACGGAATCTGCCGCTCGCCCATCTCCGGGTTCTCGGCGTTGTTCTCCGCGGGGAGCCATTCGATCTGACCTTCCGGGTAGTTCGTGATGACGACTTTGAGCGGCCGCATGACCGCCATCGTGCGCGGCGCCTTCAGCTTCAGATCTTCCCGGACAAAATGCTCCAGCATCCGCGGATCGACGACGCCGGCGCTCTTCGACACCCCGGTCTCACGGACGAACGCCCGGATCGCCTCCGGCGTATAGCCGCGCCGCCGGAGCCCGCTCAGCGTGTACACGCGCGGGTCGTCCCAGCCGTCCAGCACGCCGGCTTCCACAAGCTGCTTGATGTACCGCTTGCCGATGACCGCGCCCTGGATCTGCAGCTTCGCGAACTCGTACTGGCGCGGCTGCGATTCCATCTCGCACTCCCGGATGACCCAATCGTAGAAGGGCCGCTGATCTTCGAACTCGAGCGAGCAGAGCGAATGGGTAACCCCCTCGATCGCGTCCTCCAGCGGATGGGCGAACGTGTACATCGGATAAATGCACCACTTGTCCCCGGTGTTGTGGTGATGCGCATGCAGCACACGATAAATGACCGGGTCGCGCATGTTGATGTTCGGCGACTTCATGTCCACCTTGGCGCGCAGCACCCGCTCGCCGTCCTTGAACTCACCCCTCCGCATCCGCTCGAACAGGTCGAGGTTTTCCTCCACGCTGCGGTTCCGGTACGGGCTCTCGATGCCCGGCTCGGTCAGCGTCCCGCGCGTCGCCCGGATCTCTTCCTGCGTCTGGTCGTCGACATAGGCGAGCCCTTTCTTGATCAGGAGCACCGCACGGTTGTACATTTCCTCGAAATAGTCCGAAGCATAGCAGAGGGCGTCCCATTCAAACCCGAGCCACTCGATGTCCCGCTTGATCGCCTCGACGTATTCCACGTCTTCCTTCGTCGGGTTCGTGTCGTCGAAGCGCAGATGGGTGCGGCCACCGTAGGCGTCGGCGATGTCGAAGTTGATGATGATCGCCCGGGCGTGGCCGATGTGCAGATAGCCGTTCGGCTCGGGCGGGAAACGGGTGACGACGGTTTTGACCCTGCCCTCCTTCAAATCCCGTTCCACAATGGTGCGGATGAAATTCGAAGACGTCGTGTTTTCCACTCAGACCAACCTTTCCGGCGCAAATAAAACGGCTGGCGCCGCCGCTCGGGCAAGCGCACAAACTCTTATCTTACATATGATACACAATTCTCCGCGGAAAAATAAGGGGGTACGCGCTTCGGCTCACCAATCCCCGCCCTCGTGATGCTCAAAAAACACATTCCGTGCCAGGAACGCTTCCCGCTCCCGCACCGACTCCGGATCCCGCCCCGGGTACGTGCCGTAGGCGGCCATCAGCTTGACCAGGGCCGCCTCCGGCACGATGCGCGCGAGGCCCCGCACGCCCGCCTCGGCGATCTCGTGCGCCGAGCGGTAGCGCGCGCTGTCCGCCGCCTTGACCGGCGCGAGCCAGACGTCGATGCCGAGCGCGGCGCACCGCGCCGCGAACGCGGGCAGCGACGATTCGTACGCGCCGGCAGCCGCGCTGCACGCCGTCGCCGAATGGTACAGGCCGTGCAGCACCGCCGCGGGCCTGCGCGGCAGCCGTTCGAAGTCGTACAGGCCGTAGTCGAGGCCGGGATACGGACGGATATAGACGATATCCGTCGCGAAGCCGAGCCGCTCCGGCGGCAGGCCGGGCTCGCGCGCCGCGCGCAGCGCCGCCACGGGCGGGTTCACCGCATGCTCGTGCGGCACGAACCGGCCGTCCAGCATATGCCCGAGCGGCGCGCCGTACGGCGGCGCGAACTGGTCGTCGAACGGGCGGGCCTCCGCCATCCGCGTGCCGAGCATGACCGGCATCTCGCCCCGGTCGTTCTCGAAAACCGCATAGACGCCGGGCAGCGCCGCGTCCACGATGAAATCGACCGCTGCGGCGAAGTTCCGCAGCCCGTTGCTGCGCGGATCTTCGAGCGGACGGTTCGCCGCCGTCAGCACGACCGGCAGCCGGACGTCCGCGAGCGCATAGCCGAGCATCGCCGCCGTGTACGGCAGCGTGTCCGAGCCGTGCGTGACGATCGCGCCCGCGAAGCGCTCCGGCTCCGTTGCCAGCCGCTCGCGCAGGCAGCGGACAAGCGCCAGCCAATGCGCCGGCGTCATGTTCTCGCTGAGCAGCGTCATCGGCTGCGCCGTCTCGAAGCGGATCTCCTCCGCCAACGCCCCTGCCGACTCCCGGTAACGCTCAAGCAGCGCATAGCCCGTGCCGCTGTCGACGTCGACGATCGCGCCGGTCTGCCGGCTGCCGATCGTGCCGCCGGTGAAGACGACCAGAATCTCCGTCACTTTGCCACACCCCCGAACGAAAAACGCTACAGCAGCGCCTCGATGTCCCCGGCCAGCTGATCCGGCGTCACCTTCGGCTCGTACCGGCGCACCAGCCGCCCATCGCGGTCGACGAGAAACTTCGTGAAATTCCACGGAATCCGCTCATCGTCGCCGCCGGTCAGATGCTTGAACAGCGGATGCGCCCCTTCGCCGCGCACGTCCACCTTCGCGAACATCGGGAACGTCACGCCGTAATTCCGCGTGCAGAACGCGCGGATTTCCTCATGCGTGCCCGGCTCCTGCCCCCCGAACTGGTTGCAGGGAAAACCCAGCACTTCAAAGCCCCTGTCCCTGAACCGGTCGTACAGCTGCTGCAGCCCTTCATATTGCGGCGTCAATCCGCAGGCGCTGGCCGTATTCACGATGAGCAGCACCTTGCCCGCGTAATCGGAGAGTGAAACCTGCCTGCCGTCCAGCGTCTCCGCCTTGAATGCGTGCACCGTCATGCCGCGTCCCTCCTGCCTTTTTTACCCACGAGTCTACCATCCGCGGCGCACAGGGTCAAACGGGCTCGCACAAAAAAAATCCGCCTATTGTGAAATTTTTCACGTTATTTGTGATTTTTATCACATACTTTGCGTGCCATCCATATTACACTGAAGACGTAAAGAACAAGATCAATCATCCGCAGCCGAACCGGCGCGGCAAGCAAGGGAGAGGATCAGCGATGCAGCGGTCCCGGCCATCCACCGATCGGCAATGAACGAACATCCCGAACCGGCAAGTCGATTCCAATCGGCGTTTTGCTTCCGGATCAATCTTCATAAGGAGTGAACGGTCATGATGAAATTCTGGCGAGAAAATGTTTATGCAGCGGGCGCGCTCCTTCTGCTTCGGTTGTACATCGGCTGGATGTGGCTCGAGGCCGGCTGGCACAAAATGACCGGCGGGTTCGACGCCGCCGGCTTCCTGACCCGGGCGGTCGAAAACCCCGTCGCCGACAAGGCGACCGGCGCGGCGGTCTACCCGACGTACACGGCGTTCATTGAGCACTTCGCGCTGCCGAACGTCAAGCTGATCAACTTCCTGATCCCGGTGGGCGAGTTCCTGATCGGCCTCGGCCTCATCCTCGGCGCACTGACGACGGCGGCCGCCTTCTTCGGCCTGATGCTCAACTTCCTGTTCCTCTTCGCGGGAACCGTAAGCACGAACCCGTGGATGGTGCTGCTGGGCGCGTTGATCTTCATCGGCGGCGCCAACGCCGGAGCGTTCGGCCTCGACCGTTGGCTGATGCCGATCCTGCGGGCCGGCTGGAAGAAAATCTTCCGCCGCAAGGACACCCTCGGCGGCGGCACGACGGATGCGGCGCCCAAAGCCGTCTGACGTGCAAGCCACCCTTGGCATAATCCATCAACACACACACAAAGGAAGCGGTCCCCGTTCGGAGGACCGCTTCCTTCGTCACCGCCGATCCCCGGCAGCTCAATTGAAATGTTCCGGCCCAAGCGCCGCATTACAAACCGCCGGAATTGCTGTATAATGGGCGGCAAGGAGGGTGATAACCATGGCTTTCACACTGCAGATCGGCGAGCAGGCCCCCGATTTCCGCCTGCCCGCAACGGACGGCCGCACCTGGTCGCTGGATGACTTCAAGGACGCACGCGTGCTGGTCATCTTTTTCACATGCAACCATTGCCCGTATGTCATCGGCTCGGACGAAGTGACCCGCGCGACCGCGCTCAAGTATGAGCCGCACGGCGTCCGCTTCGTCGGCATCAACTCGAACAGCGAGAATACGAAGCCGGAAGACTCCTTCGAGAACATGGTCAAGCGCATGGAAGAACACCGTTTCCCCTGGGTTTACCTGCGCGACGAAACGCAGGAAGTCGCGAAAGCGTACGGCGCGCTCCGGACGCCGCATTTCTACGTCTTCGACGAGAACCGCAAGCTGGTCTACACGGGCCGCGGCGTGGACAATCCGCGCGACACGTCGCAGATGACCGTGAACGACCTCGACAACGCGCTCGCGGACGTCATCGCCGGCCGGCCGGTCGCCGTGCCGCTGACGAACCCGATCGGCTGCAACGTGAAGTGGGACGGCAAGGACCCGCACTGGATGCCGGTCGAAGCCTGCGACCTCGTCTGATCCGCGTGCATGGAGGGATAGCCGACCGATGCGCACGACCGTCGGGGACGTGGTCGCCTCGCTGACCGGGCCTGCCGGACAGCTCGGACAGACGGTGGATAAGCTGCTCTTCGGCGAGCCGGAGACGACCGTGACGGGCATCGTGACGGCGTTCATGCCGACGCAGCGGGTGCTGGAGGAAGCGCACGCGGCGGGCGCCAATCTCGTCATCGCCCACGAAGGCCCGTTCTACAGCCATCACGCCGGTTTTGCGAAGACCATCGAAGATGACCCCGTCTATCAGGCGAAAAAAAACTTCATCCTCGAAGCGGGGCTGGCGATTTATCGGCTCCACGACCACATCCACCGATACCGTCCGGATGGCATTGCCGAAGGCCTGATCGAAGCGCTGGATTGGGCGCGCTTCACGGTCCGGCATCTGCCGGAGGCGGCGATCATCGAACGGGAAGGGACGACCGTCCGGGCAGTCGCGGAGGAAGTGAAGCGGCGCCTCGGCCTGTCCGTCGTCCGTGTCTCGGGAGATCTTGACGCCCCCTGCCGGCGGATCGGCCTGCTCGTCGGCTACCGCGGCGGCGGTGCGAACGCCATTCCGCTGTTCGAACAGGAACGGCTCGATCTTGTCATTTGCGGCGAAGGCCCGGAATGGGAGACGCCGGAATACGTCCGGGACGCCGCGCGGCAAGGCCGGGCGCGGGCGCTCATCGTGCTCGGCCACGCCGAGAGCGAGGCGGCGGGCATGCGCCTGCTCGCGAGGCGGCTTGCGGCCGCGTTCCCGCACATCCCCGTCCGCTGCGCGGACGAGGAACCGGTGTTCACCTGGATATAGAAACCATTGAAGCCTGCCGGCTGTCCGGACATTGTCCGTCGCCGATGCAGGCTTCGTCCTTTTTTGTACTGTATGAAAACATCCCCCGCAGCGCACGATAACCTTGTTTGTTGTGCACCATACCGGTCGACCGGATGCGGCACATGCCCGACAAGACCCGGAAATGGAGGATCCGGTGTGAGCCGAACCAAACGAAGCGCGCTGCTCGCGCTCAGTTCCATCCCGCTCATCATGACGCTGGGCAACTCGATGCTCATTCCCGTGCTGCCGGCCATCCGGCGCAAGCTGGAGCTGACGCCGCTTCAGACCAGCCTGATCATCACCGTCTTCTCGGTGATGGCGATCCTCTTCATCCCGCCCGCGGGCTGGCTGTCGGACCGGATCGGCCGGAAGCGCGTCATCCTCCCGTGCCTCGCCCTGGCCGGCATCGGCGGCGCCGTCTGCACCGCCGCCGTCCTCTGGCTTGAGGCTCCGTACCCGTACCTGCTGGCCGGACGAATTCTGCAGGGCATCGGCGCCGCCGGAGCGGCGCCCATCGTCATGCCGCTCGTCGGCGACATGTTCAAGAGCAAGGAACAGGTGAGCGAAGGTCTCGGCCTGATCGAAACCTCGAATACCTTCGGCAAAGTGCTCAGCCCGATCATCGGCTCCGTCCTCGCGATGCTGGCCTGGTACGCACCGTTTGCGGCCATTCCGGTCTTCGCGGCGGTCGCGGTGCTGCTGGTGGCCCTGCTGGTCCGCGCACCCGCGAAGAAGGACGAGCCGCAGCCGCTGCCGGCGTTTCTGCGCACGCTGCGGCGCATCTTCCGGCAGAAAGGGCGGTGGCTCTTCGCCGTCTTCGCCCTTGGCGGGCTCGGCATGTTCATCCTGTTCGCCAGCCTCGTCCACCTGTCGGATGCCCTCGAGGACCGGCTCGGACTGGACGGCGTGTGGAAAGGCGCCTTGCTCGCCCTCCCGCTCGCCGTGCTCTGCACGGCCTCCTACGTCACGGGCAAGCTGATCGGCGAGCGGAAACGCCGCATGAAGGTGATCGCCACGGCCGGCTTTGCGCTGTCGGCCTGCGCGACGGGCGCCTGCGCCGCCGCGGACGGCATCTGGCTGCAGCTTGCCCTGTTCAGCGCCGCCGGCCTCGGCATCGGCGCCGCCCTGCCCTGCCTCGACGCTTTCATCACCGAAGGGATCGATGAGGCGCATCGCGGCACCGTCGGCTCGTTCTACAGCAGCATGCGCTTTGCGGGCGTCGCCCTCGGTCCGCCGGCCGCCTCGCTGCTCGGCCGGCCGAACGCCGATCCGCTGTTCTGGTGCCTGGCGGGAGCCGGAGCCGTCTCGGCGCTCGTGGCGTGGCTCGCCATCCGCCCGGGCGAGCCGAATCCCCGCGTGTACACGGGGCCGCGGCTCGTCGGCCGGCCTTCGCCCAGCCGCTGAACCGGCAGCCATCCGGCTTGAAAAAAGTTTCAAATTGTCATGAGCTTCTAAGTATGTTATGTTATTGGAAGGTCAATGATAAAAGAAGGCCCGGGCGAAAGCCCAGGCCTTTTTCCCGGCGGACGCCGGCATACAACCTCATCCTGGACGGGAGTCAACGCTTCCCCCGGATGGAAATCGGAAGAAAGTGACCGTCAACCTTGGCAGGGGACCGGTTACTTTCTTTTTTTGTCATGGTGGTCGAAAATGAACCTCAGCAGCGTCAACAGGAACGTGCCGAAGGCCATCATCGCCATGACAAATTGGAAAAGTGTCCATAGCATCACCTCCTCGGCGCCGGACAGACGCCTTGGGTGCCGGTCGCCGCCGGACCGGAGGAAGATGCAACTCCCAACCAAGGCCACCTCCCTTCACGGTCAAAGAAGGGAAATGTCAGGTTGTACTATTATTAATATGCATTATTTCCTGTTATTAGTCTAGCTCTTCAAAAATAACCGAACGTATATTCTTCCTTTTATTTCCTGATCGACCCGGACAGCAGCCGCTCCACCTCGTCCCTGGACGGAATCGAAGCCTGCGCGCCATGCCGGGTAACGGCCAACGCCGAAGCGGCCGCCGCAAACCTGAGCGCTTCCATCACCGGCTTCCCTTCGCTTGACGCCGCCGCCATGGCGCCGATGAACGTGTCGCCCGCCGCCGTCGTGTCCACCGCCCGGACCTTGAAGGCCGGCACATGGACGGATTCGCCGTCCCGGCCGGCCCGGACGCAGCCTTTGTCGCCGAGGGTGACGACCACCTGCGTCACGCCGGCCTCAAGCAGCCGCCCGGCCGCCCGCTCCGCATCCTCCGCGCCGGACACTTTCGCGCCCGTGATCACCTCGATCTCCGTCTCGTTCAGGATGCACGTATGGATCAATGGCAGCAGCGACGGCTCCGGTTTCACGGCCGGCGCGGGATTGAACCAGACGGGAATGCCCCTCCGCTTCGCCTCCCGCATGACCGCCGCGGTGGTCTCCCAGTCGATTTCATTTTGCAGCAGGACGGCATGGGCTTCGTCCCAGGCGATCCGCCCCTCAATCTCGCCGAACGCGAACGCTTTGTTGCTCCCGCCGGCCAGCACGATATGGTTCTCGCCCGACCGGTCCACCGTGATGACCGCCAGGCCCGAATGGCCTTCCTTGCGCAGGATGCCCGCGGTGTCCACGCCGCTGCCCGCCAGATTGTCGATCAGCGTCTGCGCGAAGCTGTCCGTGCCGACCGCACCGACCATCTGCACGCTGGCGCCGCTGCGGGCGGCCGCCACAGCCTGATTGGCCCCCTTGCCGCCCGGCTGGTAGCCGACGCCCAGACTGTGGATCGTTTCCCCGGGCCGCGGGAAAGCCTCGACATTCGTCACCAGATCCATATTGATGCTGCCGACGACGACGATCTTCTTCATCGTTCCATCCCGTCCTGTACGGTAAATGATATGACGCGGAATTCGCCGACGCTGCCCGCGGCGTCCCGCAGCGAGGCAACGCCGTACATGCCGTGCGCGTATTGCGCGTCCTCCGCCTCCACCACCAGCTTATCATCCACGTACAATTTCAGGGAAGCGCCCCGGACGATCATTTTCAAGGCATAGGTCCGGCCGTGCTCCCAGGGGAATTCGGCTGACGCCAGCTCCGTCCAGCCGAAATCGTTCTTCCGGATCGACACGGTGCCCTCCTCCGCCATGCCCAGCCAGTAGCCGCGCTCGATGCCGAGCGCTCGGGCGACGAACCCGTGGGACTCGCCGGACAGCGGCGTAAATTCGGCTTCGGCCTCCACGTCCCGCGCGTAATCATTTCCCGTGAACGCGGCGGCGTTCCCCTCGACGGCATAGTGCAGCGCGCCGTCCTTCAGGCTCCACTCCCCGCGATGCTGGGCCATCGGCGTCACCGAGGTGAATTCGACCGCCTGCTTGCGCCAGTCGATCGCGTACCCGCCGCCGCCGTACACGCGCATCCGTCCGATATACAGCGCGCCGAACGCGCGGGATGCGGCCGTCGACGTCGGCGAGTCGATCATGAAGCCGACTTCGTCCGCGAAGCTTCCCGCAAGCGGCGGAACCACGAAGCTCAGCGTGTTCCACTCGCCACGGACCAGCTCCACGGCCTCGAGCAACACATCCTCCTTCGTATACGTGTCGCGGACATACGGCGTGATCCGCAGCGGCGCGCCCTCCCACTGGTCCAGCCAGAGCTTGAACTCCACCGTCTGGCCGCTGTACACTTGCGGCGCGAACGTCGGCTTGTATTTCTCATCGTTGAAGTCCTCGCGCCGGTAATAAGGCTTGTAGTAGATCTTGCTGCTTTCGACATTGGTGATGCGGTCGAACACGATTTCCAGCGACCCGCCGCTCTCCCCGTACCGGACGCGCCGCGAATGGCGGATGACCGGCGTCTTGAACGGATTGCTCGTGCGGATGCCGTGCGTCGAGCCCGGCAGATCGAAATCGAAGTACAGCTCGCCGAACCGGACGCCGTTCGCCAGCTTCCGCGGCGGTTCCAGGCCGTGCAGCCGGCAAGACAGCAGCGCCAGCTCCTTGCAGAACGTCGGCAGATCGACGATGTTCAGATAGCCCGACACGCTGCTTGCGACGATGCAGTCGTTGATCGGCTTCCGGTAATGCCCGGGAATGCCCGCAAGACCGCACAGCACGCCCGCGATCGTGCCGACGTTGCCCGCATTGCAGTCGGTGTCCCAGCCGCACATCGTCGCGATCTCCACCGTCCGGGCAAAATCGCCCCCGCCGTACAGCAAGGCCAGCACGCACACCCCCGCGTTCGGGATGATGTGGCAGACGCCGCCGTATTTGTCGTAGCCCCATTCCGCCTCCAGGAACCGGCGGCACGCCCGCCAATCGTGCGGATGCCGGTCGTGGAAGTCCATCACCGCGCGCACCACCTGCGCGTACAGCGAATCCGCGGGAATCATGCCCAGGGCCGCCTCCACCACCTCATCGACGCTGTCCGCTTCGAACGCCTTCGCGATGCAGGCCGCAATGAAGCGCGCCCCGTACAGGCCGTTGCGGTCGTGCGACACGCTGGCCGCCCGCTCCGCGTAAAGCGCCGCCTTCTCCATGTTCCCCGGCCACAGCAGCCCCCACACGTCGACGAAAATCTGCCCGCCGATCTGCTCCGCCAATATCTCCCCGTTCACGGCGATCGAACCCGATGCCGGCGCTTCGATGCCCTTGCGAAGGTTCACGTAGGCCGTATGCTCGGTGCTGACGCCCACGCCGCCCCACCAGAACATGCCGACGCCTTCCCGCGCGTAATTCAGCCACGCCCGCGCCACATCCTGCGCGGTCAGCTCGCGGTCCACGGCATCGTCATACAGCGCCCGCATAAAAAAAATGGGGCCGTTCGCGTCATCATCGGCGGAAAAGGTGCGATACGGCTTCACATAATCCCGAATGTCCCCGTAGACCCGCTCGATGCGCTCGAAGGTCCACACCTCCGGCTCGACGGGCGCGCCAAGGCGGATGCCGATATTCATGCCGAGAAATCCCGCGTACACCCGCTCCAGATAATTCGCTGGCAACATCATTCCACTCCCCCGGACGATCATCGTATATTCAGTCGAGCACGGCCTCCCGCCGCTTCAGCTTGTCCAGATCCCGCCGGATGATCTCGCGGGCGGCACCGGCGAAGGCGTCGCTCGCGGCCATCAGGTCGAGGCGGTTCACGCGGTCGAGCTGCTCCAGATCCTCGCGCCGGATTGCGCCGACACCATGCATGGCCCCGAGAATCGCGCCGATCATGACGCCGATCGAGTCGGTATCCCGGCCCGAACTGACGCCGTCGCTCATCGCCGGATAGAGCTCGCCGTCATGCAGATGAATGAAGGCGAGCGCCACCGGCAGCTCTTCGATGCTGCCCAGCCGGCTCGGCGCGTAGTGGTTGCTCGGCTTCCCGACCTTGTCGATATGGCGGTGCACGTCGTCCCCCATGGGGGAGTAAGGCAGCAGCGCTTCATGCAACCGCCCCACCGCCTCCTCGTAAGACCAGGAACCTTGCTTCTTCAGGCTGTCCGCGCCGTGCAGACAAGCCTCGATCGCGAGCCGGGTGCCGTCCTTCGCGAAGCCAAGCGCCGTGTCCAGAATATCCCGGACCGTGCAGCCCGGCTCCATCGCCCTCGCGACGCAGGCCGCCATGACGCCGGCAGCCTCCAGCCCGTAGCTCGACTGATGCCCCATCGCGAACAGGATCGCTTCGTCATAGGCAGCCTTCGGATCGCCCGCGTTGACGACGCCCACGGGGGCGATATACATCGCCGCCCCGCAGTTCACCATATTGCCGATGCCGCCTTCGCGCGGCTCGCAGTTCGCGAGCACATGACGGATGAAAATATACTTCTCCGGATAGAACAGCCGCTCCAGGATGGTCGTCTCCCGGCCCAGCTCCGGCACATAGACCTTGCGGAACGCGATTTCCTTGACGAATTCATTCCCCATGTCGTAGGCGTCCAGATGCCGGCGCTCGGTCTCGTACACCCGCATCAGCGCGAGCGTCATCAGCGTGTCGTCGGTGACAATGCCATCGCCGCGCATCCGCCCGAGACGGGCCTCTTCGTCGTAATCCGCCTTGTACCACCGCGTCATGATCGACTCGACTTTCCCGTATTGCTGCTGAATCTGGGCGAAAGTCAGCTTCTCGACCGGCGCGCCCATCGCGTCTCCCAACGCGACGCCGGCCGCGACCCCTCTGACCCGGTCCTGAAAAGTTGTCATCCGTCACAGGCTCTCTCTCGAAGATCATGCTTTTATTTTAACAGATCGTTCGCGTACTCCGTGATTTCCTTGCCGCCGTTGGCATACCAGGCGTCGACGAACTTCTATTGGATCGCTGGGTGATCCAATTTTGGCAAAAAAAGAAAAATTCATCAAGCGAGCTGCCTCACCAGAATGTTCTCTTTGACCTTGCCCAGGTGGTACAGCAGCGCGGCCTTCGCCTGCTCGGCATCCCTCCGCTTGATCGCTTCGACGATCTGCAGGTGCTCCTTGTACACCTCTTCGCGGCGGCCGGCATTCTGCAGCGTCTTGCTCAAGGTCCGGCGGAGCAGATCCATATGGAGCTCCATCATGTTGACGAGCACGACGTTGTGCGACGCCTTCGCAATCGACAGATGGAACGCCTGGTCCGGACGCGTATGGTCTTCCTCGTCCGCGTCGCCCCAGCGCTCGAACGCCGCGACGATATCCGCGATATCCTCGTCCGTCGCCCGCTGGCAGGCCAGCTCGACGATGCCCGTCTCGAAAATTTCGCGCGCTTCGAGCAGCTCGATGATCGTCGCGCGTTCGATATTGTCCAGAATCCGGTTCTGATCATCGACGGACTCGATCGAACGGGACAGGTACCTGCCCCCGCCGGGCTTCGCTTCGATCAGGTTCTCCCGCTCCAGGATGCGGAACGCTTCGCGAAGGGTGCCCCGGCTGATGCCGAACGCCTGCGCCAGCTCCCGCTCGGTCGGCAAGAGGTCCCCCGGCTTCAGATTGCCTTCGATGATCATCTCTTTGATCTGTTCGATCACGTTTTCATAGACTCTTTGATATTTGACTTTCTTGATCGCCATAAGCGGTTTCTTTCCAGCCCTTCCCCGAAAATTGGTCGATTGGGTGGTCCAATTTTTATCTAGAGGATAACCCGAAACGGGAAAGGTGTCAATGGGTGCGTTTTCATCCGTTCTTTCTATTTGACGACATGCCAAAAAGCCCCGGCCCTTCGGCCGAGGCTCCTTTCACGGCGGTCGGCTTGCCCCGCCTTCTATTCAAGATCCCCGCGGCGCCAGCGGCAGCGGCTCGCGCAGCGTCAAGCTCTTGTGCATCCAGATGGCCGCCTGGAGTCCGTCCCCCATCGCGATCGCGGTCTGCTCCGAGTGCACCGTCACGTCGCCGGCCGCCCACACATGGGGGACGCTCGTCAGCTTCGTGCGCGGATCGACCTCGATATGGCGGCTCGAGGCCAGCCGCGCGCCGAGCATGGCCGCGAGCGACGAGCGGACCTCGTTCCCGCCGAACCCGAGGAACGCGCGCTCCGCCTGCAGCTCCGTGCCGTCCGCCAGCCGGACGCCGCGCAGACGGCCCTCGTCCGCCAGCAGCTTCGCAACCGGCGTCTCGATCATCGGGATGCCGGCTTCCCGCAGCCGGACGGCCGCGGCCGGGTCGAGGGCCTTAAGCTCATGGTTCACGTAGACGATGTCGCGCGTCCACGGCGTCAGCTCAAGCGCCAATTCGGCGCCCGCGTCGCCGGCGCCGAGCACGAGCGTGCGGCGGCCGATCGTCTCCCAGCCGTCGCAATCCGGGCAGATGAAGACGGTGATGCCGAGACATTCCTTCAGTTCCGGCCAGTCCGGAATCCGGTCCTTCACGCCGGTCGCGATCAGCAGCCGGAGCGCGCGCACCTCCGCGCCGCCCTCCAGCGAGACGACGAACAGGCCGTCCCCATCCGGACGCCCGCCCGTTCCGCCGCCGGCCGGCTCGCGCCGCACCGCCGTCGCGACGCCGCCGATGAACGTTACACCGTACCGGCTCGCCTGCTCCCTCCCCGCGCGGCGCAGCGTCTCCCCGCTCACGCCTTCGGGAAACCCGAGCAGATTGTGATAGCCCCGGCACAGCGAAGACCGGCCGTCTCCCGCATCCACGACCACGACCGTATGCCGGTACCGGCCGAGCTGGATCGCCGCCTGCAGGCCCGCAATCCCGCCGCCGATAATGGCGCATTCGTACACGCGCACGGCAGAAGCCCCCTTTTTGCCTCATTATGCCGCACGCGCGCCGGATTTACTCAGCCGCCTTCCGGCTCCACAGCCCTTCCTCATCCTTGAAGTTCCGCGCGATATAGAGCACCGGCGTCCCGGCTCCCGAGACGACGAACTTGATGAGGTACGTCGTGACGAGAATGTCGATCCAGACCGCCGTCTCGAAAACGCCCGCGAACGCGACCGTGCAGAACACCAGCGTGTCGACGAACTGGCTGACCAGCGTGCTGCCGAGGATCCGGATCCAGAACTGTCCGCGCGCCGCGAACCGCCGTTTCAGCCGGCTGAACAACTGCACGTCGAGCACCTGGCTGACGAGATAGGCGCACAGGCTGCCGGCCGCCACCCGGGGCGCCAGCCCGAACACCATCTCCATCGCCGCCTGCATGTCCAGGCCGGACGCATCCGGCTTGAACACGAGCGCAAGCTGCATGACCAAGGTGGAGGCGAACAAGAAGAAAAAGCCGAACCAGACCGCGCGCCTCGCTTCTTCCCTGCCATGCCGCTCGTTCAGCAGGTCGGTCGCCATATAGATGGACGCGTATGTAATATTGCCCAGCGTCATGACAAGCCCGAGCATTTCGATCGTCTTGACGACCTGCAGATTGGCGAGCACCGTCGCGACGCCGATCCAGGCGAACAGGCCGATGCGGCCGAACAGCCGGTAACACAGAAGGAACAACGAAAACTGGACGATTCCGAACAGAACGCCCCACCCCAGGTTGAACCCATCCACTTCCCACCACTCCCTGGCTTGTTTTTGCGAAAATGAAAGAAAAACCCTTCCTTTTCTGTGTAAATTTTAATCGTAAAAGCGCGTTCTGCACGCCAACCGCCTTTGACACCGGTTTGCGGCCGTAGCATAATAAGATGAGCCAACCCTGATACGATCGCAAACGTCTATATCAAATAGAGAGATAACAATGGCAAGCCGGCCGCATTCGTAACCGGCTTGTTGTCTTGCCGAGGGGGAGTGTCCGCATGAGACCGGCTCTGCTAAACCGGGTATATCGCATTATCGGTTCGCGGCCGTTTATCTTTTTCTCCGTCATCATGCTGTTCAAGAGCTACCTGGCATGGCTTGTCATCTTCGAGGACATGCCGTTCTGGGCGCCGCTCATCTCTGAAATTCCGTTTATCTGGGCCATATTCTGCCTGATTGAATGGTTTTCGTCAAAACGCAAATTGACCGCCTACCTGATCGTCAACCTGGCGCTCACCGGAATCTTCTTCTCGGTCATCATGTACTACAAGTACTACGGCGTCATCGTCACCTGGCGTGCGCTGGAGCAGGTCAATCAGGTGACGGCGGTGAAGAACAGCGTCTTTTCGCTGATCGATCCGTACTTCCTGTTCATCTTCAGCGACATCGTCGTGTTCATCTATCTGCTGATCAACGGCCGGCGGAAGCACGGGGCCGGGTACCGGCTGCTGCGCATCTGCAACCGGCCGAATGAACGGCGCGGCGTCATGACGCTCATCTTCGCGCTTTCGGTCGTCATCTGCGTCATGAATATTTTGCCGCATACGGCGAGCATGAACGAACGCGTGCAAGCCTCGGAGATGGGCATTCTCAACTATGAAGCCTACTCGCTGATCGCGGACGAAGAGTACGAGCTGATCGAGAAGTCGGAGATCTCCCAGGACGCGATCGACGAGCTGAAAGGCGTCCATCGCCCCGTCCGCGCGCCTTACCAGGGATGGGCCAAAGGCAAGAACCTCATCGTCATCCAGATGGAGTCGCTGCAAAACTTCCTGATCGGCCTTGAAGTCGAAGGCCAGGAAGTGACGCCGAACCTGAACGCGCTCGTGCGGCAAGGGTTCTACTTCCCGGACTTCTACCATATGGTCGGCCAGGGCAACACGTCGGACGCGGAGTACGTCGTCAACACGTCGTTCTACATCCCGCCGCAGGGAGCGGCCACGATGCGCTATGTGGACCGCCGCCTGCCGAGCCTGCCCCGGCTGCTCAAGGTGCGCGGCTACGAGACCATGACGTTCCATACGAATACCGTGGAATTCTGGAACCGCACCGAACTGTACGCCGCGCTCGGCTGGGACCGCTATTACGACGACCGCTTCTTCGGCAAGGAGGATGCGGTGTTCTTCGGCGCGTCCGATGACGTGCTCTACCGGAAGACCGCCGAGGAACTGGAGCGCGCGCACCGGGAGGGCAAGCCGTTCTACGCGCAGGTCGTCTCGATGACGGCGCACCATCCGTTCACCTTGCCGAAGGACAAGATCAGCCTCGACCTGTCGGACAAATACAGCGGCACGTTCGTCGGCGACTATCTGCAGGCGCAGCACTACGCGGACGAAGCGCTCGGCCGCTTCATCGCCGACCTGAAGGCGCGCGGCGTCTGGCAGGACAGCCTGATCGTCCTCTACGGCGACCATGTCGGCCTGCCGGTCTACTCGCTGAACAACCGCGAGCAGGAATTGCTTGCCGAACTGATCGGTCATGAATACGGCTACGCCGACATGATCAACGTGCCGCTCATCATGCTGTCGGACGGAGCGCTCTATCCGAAACGGTTCGAAGGCCGCCTCGGCGGTCAGGTCGACATTCTGCCGACGATTGCGGGCTTGATGGACATCCCGCTGATCGGGTACATCCACTTCGGGCAAAATCTGCTTGTCGAGCAGGACAACCTGCTCCCGCAGCGGTACTATCTGCCCTCCGGCACGCTGATTACCGGCAAGTCGCTCTTCATCCCGGGCGAAGGCTACGCGGACGGCACGCTCTATCCCCTCTCCGGGGAGCCAGGCGACGAGAGCGTCGTCACCGAAGACGCGTTCGAGCGGGCGCTCCGCCTGCTCCAGCTGTCCCACAGCTACGTCCGTCAGCTGCCGGAGCGGTCGCCGGATGAGGCGCCGCAAGCGATGCTGCCTGAGCCGGATGACGAAGCGGAGGCGGAGAAAACGGCAAAGACCGAACCAGACGACGCGCCGCCGGTTGAGGACGCGGATGATGCGGCGGAACACGAGACGGAGGGTGAAGAGGCGGAATCGTAACCGGGCACGCGTCTCCGGTCCGCAACGCCGATTCCGCTGTGCCGGCAGACTGCATGCACAGGATTGCTGCATGCGGTCTGCCGGTTCTTTCTTGCCTCGCTGCACAGCATGAAGGAGCACCCCTGTCCGACAAGCGTGCTCCTTCGTCCAACCCCTATTCCGCCCACGGAACCTCAATAAGGCCCGCGGATATGCTCCCGCACCTGAAGTTCATAGAACTCGCGCAGCCGCGCCTGCTCCGCTTCCGTGAACGGCGGCACGTCCGCGGCCGCCAGGTTCGCTTCGACCTGGGACACCGTCTTGAAGCCGGGGATGACGCAGCTGATGTGCGGATTGTCGAGAATCCACCGGATGGCGGCGGCCGCCATGCTGCCGCGGCCCTCGCCGATCCAGGCCAGCTCCCGGCTCAGCCGGACGCCCGTCTCGAACGGCAGCCCGGCGAACGTCTCGCCGACGTTGAACGCCTCGCCGTTCCGGTTGAAACGGCGATGATCATCCGGCTCGAACGTCGTCTGCTCGGTGAATTTGCCGGTGAGCAGCCCGCTCGCCAGCGGCACCCGGGCGAGAATGCCGACGCCTTGCGCGTGAGCTTTCGGGAACAGCTCCTCCGCCGGCTTCTGCCGGAACACGTTGAAAATCACCTGCAGCGCCTTCACGTTCGGATACTGCAGGGCGATCAGTCCTTCTTCCACCGATTCGACGCTGACGCCGTATTCGCGGATCAGACCTTCCTCACGCAGACGACCGAGCACGCCGAACACTTCGCCGCGGCGGATGATGTCCGTCGGCGGACAGTGGACCTGGTACAGGTCGATCCGGTCGCGGCCCAGCCGCTTCAGGCTCGCTTCGCAGAACTTGCGCACCGATTCGTACGTGTAGACCGCGGGATCATGAATATCTGCAGCCCGGCAGAACTTGGTGGCGATGTAGATGTCGTCCCGGCCTTTCACCGCTTTGCCGAGCAGTTCCTCGGCGTGACCGTCGCCGTAGACATCCGCCGTATCGAAGAAATTGACGCCCGCGTCGATCGCCCTCGCCAGCGCGTTCAACGATTCGGCATCGTCCGTCCTTCCCCATGAGCCGCCGATCGCCCACGTCCCGAAGCTGATCTCGCTGACGTTCATGCCCGTGTTGCCGAGCGGTCTGTATTTCATTTCGCATCCCGTCCTCATCCCATGGATTCGCTTTCCTCCCCATTATGCTTCGGGGTGGACATCCATGCAAGAGGCGGGATCAGAACGGCAGGTCCGGCACCGGCGACAACAGATGATCCAGGCTGCGGAAGGTGTACCCCTGTCTGCGCGCTTCGTCGATGATCGCGGCCAGCGCCTCGGCGTTGTCCTTCGACACGCTGTGCAGCAGGATGATGGCGCCCGGATGAAGCTGCGCGACGACGCTGTCATACGCATGGCGGGCGCCGCGCTGCGCCGAGGTGTCCCAGTCTTTGTAGGCGATCGACCAGAACACGTTGGTGTACCCGAGCGATTGGCTTACGCGGAGTGATCGTTCACTGAAGATGCCCCGCGGCGGACGCAGATAGCGCATCTCCTTCTGGCCGGTCACGCTTGCGACCTCGCGCGCCACCCGATCCAGTTCTTCCCGGATCTTCGCATCCGGCAATGTCGAGAAATCCGGATGCGACCACGAATGGTTGCCGATGATGTGTCCTTCCCGGACCATGCGCCGCAGCAGATCCGGCTGATCTTTCACATAATGGCCCGTCACGAAGAAGCAGGCCGGCACCTTTTTCGCCTTCAGCACGTCGAGGATTTTTTCCGTGTACCCGTTCTCATAGCCGTTGTCGAAGGTCAGATACAGATTTTTGCCCTCCGGGCTGCCCCGAAATACCGCGCCGTATCGCTCGAGCAGCGGTGCGAACCCTTCCTGGTCGATCGATGCGGGCTGCCCGTTCCGGCTCTTCTTGAAACCGAAATGGTACGCGCGGTCGCCGGACGAAACCGCGGAAGCGGAAGCCGGAGAATCCGCCAGCACCGCCACCGCAGCCGACGGGTTCCCCGCCGGACCGGACAGGGACAGGCCCGTCCACACGCCGAGCAGCACGGCCGCAGCCGACCAGACCAGCACGGCCGGCTTGACTCGTCTGAACATGTTGCCACCCCCTGAACGAAACTGCCAATCAGGCTTAAGATGTCCGCCGGAAGGATGTTTTATGTTGCCGGTTCTGCGGGAGGGACAAGCCCTTTTGAATGCGGATACATTTTGTTTGTGGTATGATAGGGGTAGACCCCCGAGGCGGGGTCTGTTTTCACATCAACGGAGGAGATGATTGCCCATGAGCAAGCGGTACGCCATCCTGGTGAACATTCCGATCGGAAAGGCAGGCGTTATCTTCCATGAACCATAGAATGATGAAGCCGGGCAGCGCACTGGAAGCCGAATTGCGCCGCCAGCTTGCCTGCCTGGGCGACAACCGCATGCTATGGTTCAGCCAGCCGCCGTCGGCAGCCCGCCCGGAACAACGGGAATTGATGGAGACGCTGCAAAGGTACGAGAAACAGCTCGAAGACATTCTGGCCGGCATCGTCCGGGATCTGGAGGACTTGCCGGTGCTCATCGGCTCCGAGGTGACGCTTCGGTACGAGGACGGCGGGCCGGATGAGACGTACCGGATCGTGCTGCCGGAGGAAGCCGATGTCGACCGGAGCCGGATTTCCTGCCTGTCGCCGATGGGCAGCAGTCTGCTCCTGGCCCGGGTCGGAGACACGGTGGAGATCCGTACGCCGCAAGGCGGATACCGCGCCCGGATCGTAAGGAGCGTCTGCACGTTCGCCGCCGATGCAGACGACCGTTGAACCGTCGCTTGCCGGCAGGCGCCATATTTCAAGTCAGGGGTGAATGGCCATGATTCAAGTGAAAGAGTTTCTTGACACCGAATCATCGCACGCCGTGAAGAAAGTGAACGATTTTCTCGCCACCCTGCGCGAAGACCAGGTCATCAACGTCTGCTACGGTTCCTACACGAAGACCGGCGCCCATGGCGCGCAGCATCAGCGGACCGCCATTCTGGTCGTCTATCGGACGGACGGCTGAGCCGGGCGGCGGGATGCCGCGGGGAATCCCGTGTCCTGCACCTTGATCTGGGCGAATGCATATCTTGACAGCAAATAACTGCTGTTGGGAGGCATTCGGACCACATGGAGAAGCAACCGAAGGTCATTTACCGCGCGGATTCGACCGCCGCCGAGTCCTTGCGGTCGATGAAGAAGCGGCTGTGCGAGATTTGCGACATGTACGCCGGCCGCATGGTTCGGGTGCAGACGATGGACGGCGGCGTCTATGACGGCATCATCCGCCATCACGAAGGCTGCATCCTGTACCTGGAGTTGGACGCACCGGGATACCGCGCGTTCTGGAATCCGTTCGTGCCGTTCAATCCGTATTACAACACGATTCTGCCGCTCGTCCTGTATGAGCTGCTGGTCATCTCGCTGCTCTCGTAAAGAGAAAAGCCGTCCCATCCGCTTGTTGCAAAGCGGGAGGGACGGCGATTTTTTTGAGGTTCGGCCGATTCACGCCCCCAGGCCGGCGTCCGCATCGTTGCGGGCGCGCCGCCCCATGAACGGCCACCAGTTGAACGATCCGAACAGCCGCACCATGACCGGTATGAACAGCGGCAGCATGATGAGCGCATAGAGGAACAACCCGGCCAGTACGATAGTCGCGATGTGCAGCAGCGACATGACGCCCGACGGCAGCATCGCCGCGAACGTGCCGCCGAGAATGATCGCCGCCGACACGATGACGGAGCCCATGTTCTTCATCGCGTTCAGAATCGCTTCGCCGGCCGGCAGATCCCGGTATTCGCGGAACCGGTCCATCAGGAAGATGCTGTAGTCGGTGCCGAGCGCCAGCAACATGACGAAGGCGAAGAACGGCACCGCCCAGCCGAGGCCCGTCATGTCGAGCATCCGCACGAACAGCACTTCCGCCGCCGCCACCGACATGTAGTAGGTCAGGATGAGCGACAGCACGAGGTAAATCGGCATGACCAGCGAGCGGAACAGGACGACGAGGATGAGCACCAGGCCGATCAGCATCAGCGTGACCGTGCGCGAATAGTCGTCCGCGGTCACATGCCGCAGGTCATTGTTCACGCTCGAGATGCCGCCGACCGCGACATCGGCGCCTTCCAGCGGCGTGCCTTCCGCCATGCCCGGCGCGGCGGCCGACAGCCGGTCGACCGTATCCATCGCCTCGACGGAGTACGGGTGGTGTTCCAGCACGACCTCGAACTTCACCGTCCGCCGGTCGCTGCTCATATAGATGTCGAGCGCCTGCCGGAACTCTTCCGAAGCGATCGCTTCCTCCGGCAGATACCAGCCCGCCAGCTGCGGGTCGGGCGACGAGGACAGACCGGTCAAATATTCCCGCGCCGACTCCAGGCCGGCCGTCACCTGCTTGATGCCGTCCGCCGATTGCCCGAGGCCGTCGGTCAGCTCGCCGAGCTGATCGATCAGCCCGGCCAGGCCGTCCGCCAGCTCGGCCTGGCCGTCCGCGAGCTGCGCCGCGCCGCCCTTCATCTCGGGGAGGCGCTCCAGGATGGCGCCCTGGCCGGCGGCGGCCTGCGCGATGCCCGACTGCAGTTCCTTCAGTCCCGCGGCAATCTGCTTGAGCCCGCCGGCCAGTTCCCGCTGGCCCGCGGCCGCCTGGCGCAGCCCCTCGTTCGCCTGCCCAAGGCCGGCGCCCAGCCCGCCGAGCTGCTCATTCAGCTGCGCCAGCGACGCGCCGAGCCGGGCCGCGCCTTCGTGCAGCTGCTTCGCCGTGCCTTGCAGGCGCAGGAAATCTTCGTCCGCCGCCAGTTCGGGATACTTCTGCGGCAGTCCGTCAAGTCCGGCCGACAGCCCGGCCAGCCCCTGGGCCAGTTCATCGTGCTTGCTTGCGATCTCGTCATAGCCGGCCTTCAGTTGATCCAGACCGCCGGCCATTTCCTCGTATCCGGCGAGCAATTCTTCCGCCGCGGCGGCCAATTGTTCGGCGGCCGCCTGCGCTTCCGCGGCGCCGGATGCCAGCTCGCCCGCGCCGGCTTCGCCGCTGCGCAGCCCCTGTTCGAGCTGGCGCAGCCCGCCCTCGAGCTGCTCGAGTCCCGCCTTCAGCTCGCTCGTGCCCTGCGCCAGCCGTTCGGCGCCGCCTACCGCTTCCTCAAGCTGCGGCGCGTTCGCGGCCAGCTCTTCGCTCGCTTCCTCCAGCCCGGCGCCGATCTGGCTCAGCCCGTCTCCGCCCTGCTCGAGACCGCTGTCCAGCTCCGACACCTGGCTTACCACCTGCAATTGCTCAAGCGGCTCGCCGGTCGGCCGGGTGGCGCTGCGCACCGACGCCACGCCTTCGGTCTCCAGCAGCCGACGCGACACCTGTTCGATCGCGGCCAGCCCTTCCGGCGTGTCGAGCGGCGTCTCGCTGCGCCAGACGACCGTCGTGGGCAGCGTCTCCCCGGGACCGAAGCTGTCCGAAATGATGTTGAACCCGCGCACCGAACCGTAACGGTCGCCGATTTCGTCGAGCTGGTTGAACGTGACGGCGTTCTTGTAGCCGACGAGCAGCGGCACGGCCAGCACGGCGATGATCGCCAGCGCGCCGAGCGGCCGCCGGAGGGCGAACGAACCGACGGTGCCCCACAGCCGGCTCTCCTTATGCTCCAGCGAACCCCGCAGCGGCCAGAACAGCGCCTTGCCCAGCACCGCCATGAAGAACGGAACGATCGTGACGAGCGCGATCAGCATGACCGCGACGCCGACCGCGACCGCGACGGCGGAACGGTACAGCGAGAACGTCGACAACCCGATCGACGTGAAGCCGACGAGCACCGCCAGCCCCGCGAACAGCACCGTCTTTCCGGCGGTCCGATAAGTGCGGAGAATGGCGTCGACCTTGCCGCCGCCTTGCGCCAGCTCCTCCTTGAACCGGCTGATCAGCAGAATGCAGTAGTCCGTCCCGATGCCGAACATGACCGCGACCATGAAGATCTGCGTGAAGTTGGAGAGCGGGAAGTCCGCGTACTCCGCCAGGTAGGCCACGACCGACTGGGACACCAGATAGCTGAGCCCGACGGTGAGCAGCGGAATGAGCGGCGCGACGACCGACCGGAAGACCACGATCAGAATGACAAGGATGAAGACGATTGTAATGAGCTCGGTCTTCTTCACGCCTTCCTCGGAGCTCTGGATGACATCTTCCGCAATGACCCAGCCGCCGGTGATATAGTGGTCGACGTCGATGTCCGACAGCGCGCCGTACAGCACATCCTGCTGTTCCTCCGCCGTCCGGTCGCCGAACTCGACATTCAGCAAGGCGAGCACGGTCGTCCCGTCTTCGGATATCATCTTCGCCGCCAGTTCTTCGCTGTCGAACGGCGACGTCACCGACACGACGCCATACGTGCCGCCGTCGTGCTGAAGCTTCTCGATCCCGGCTTTCACCGCCTCAAGATCGTCGTCGGACAAGCCTGACTCGCGGTGGAAAACGAGAACCGTCGAATTCCCGCTTTCCCCCAAATCGTCAAGCATCTCGTCGGCGATGACGGACGGATAGCCGTCCGGCACCGAAATCTGCCCGTGCTCCCGCACCAGTTCGGCCAGATTCGGCGACGTCATAAGCAGGCCCGCCGCCGCGGCAAGCCAAAGCGCCAGCACCAGCCAGCGCCATCTTACGATTTGTCTCATATGGTTGCTCTGCCCCTTCCTTCCATATCCGCCAACACTTCCGCCACCTTCTCGTAGGTGCCGACAAATTGCAGCGCTTCTTCCCGGCTGATTTGGTTCATGACCGTCGACAGCCGCTCCCTTATCCGGTCATCGATCATCTCGGCCAGCTTCCGGCCCGCCTCGGTCAGCGACAGATAGATGACCCGCCGATCCTTCACGTCCGGAATCCGCTCGATCAACCGCTTGTCGGACAGCCGCGTCATGATCGCCGTAATCGAGCTTTTGCCGACGCCGAACACGTCGGCCAGCTCCGATGAGATCGACCGGCCTTTCATGCGAAGATAGCGGATGACCAAATATTGATCCAGCGTGATGTCTTCATCGCCGATGCATCTGCGCAACAGGGCGTTCACACGCCGATGCATGCGGTACGTCGCTTCTTCATATCTCTTGATAATGGAGGCCAGCAGATCCTGATCCATCTGCCCGTCTCCTGCCTCGCGCTTCACCGCTCGTCCCTCCCCTCCTGCCGTCCGAAGATAGTTCGACGGTCGAACAATTTTACAGTAAAACTTTATCACATCCCCTCTGGCCCCGTCAAACGCGATTCCCGGCGCCCGCAAAGAATAAAAGCCGCGCTCCGCGGGAGTCTGCCACTCTCGCGGCGGGCGGCTTCTACTGTTCCGCACAAGACTGCGGCAGCCGGATTGACACGGTCGTTCCTTCACCGCTCCGGCTGACATAACGGATATTCCCATCGTGTTCCTCGATGATTTTGTGGCTGATCATGAGTCCGAGACCCGTACCCTTCTCCTTCGTCGTGAAGAACGGCTCCCCGAGCCGTCGCAGCTGGTCTTCCGGAATGCCGCTTCCCTGATCGATGACGTGCACGAGCACGTCCGTTTCATCCCGCTCGATCGAGATGATCAGCAGGCCGCCGGACGGCATCGCCTCGATCGCGTTTTTCACGACGTTCATGAACACCTGCTTCAGCTGATTTTTGTCGCAGCGGACAATGCACGCTTCCGGAGTCGCCTGCTCCTGGATGATCACGTTGTTCAGAATGGCCTGGCTGCTGAGCAGATCGGCGACCTCGTGCACGATCAGCCGGATGTCCCAATCCTGGTAGACGGAGGCCTGCGGCTTGGCCAGCACGAGCAGCTCGCCGAGGATCATCTCGATCCGGACAAATTCCTGGTCCATGATCTCGTAATACCGGTCGGCCTGCTCGCCGGTCGCCTTGCGGAGCAGCTTGGAGAAACCTTTCAGCGATGTCAGCGGGTTGCGAATCTCATGGGCGATGCCCGCGGCAAGCTGTCCGGCCATCTTCAGCTTCTCCGACGTGCGCAGCAGCTCCTCGGTCCGGCTCTCGATCGTAATGTCCCGCACGATGCCGACCAGCAGCGGGGCTTGGCGGTACTCGTCCCTCATCCATTTGCCGATCGTCTGAATGGTCCGGACGCTCCCGTCCGGCATGAAGATGCGATATTCGCACTTCAGTTCTTGGTCCGTTTCGCGGAGCCGCTCGACAAAATATTCCCGCAGAACGGGTCTGTCCTCGGGATGCACAATCTTCTCGTACGCTTCCCAATCGCTGGCGAAATCGGTCCGGCTGAAGCCGAAGACGGCGTACATTTCGTCGGACCAGTACAATTCATTCGTCTCGGGATACCATTCGAAATGGCCGAGACCCGCAATGCGATGCGCAAGCTGCAGACTTGCCCTGCTTCGCCGCAGTTCCTCTTCCGACCGTTTCTTGTCCGTAATATCGCGGCCGATGGCGACGATCCGCTCGACCGCTCCCAGCTCATCCCGCACGATGCTGAACGTCGCCCTGCACCAGATGTAACGGCCGTCCCGATGGCGCACGCGGATATCCCGGACGCCGAAGTTCGCCTGATAATCCTCCGTCACTTCGGCGACATGCGGCACAATTGACGCTGCTTCTTCCGTTCCGTCGTCATGGTCGGCGGGCAGGAGATGAATCCCGATCCGCGACAGGTCTTCGGGCAGAATGTACAGCACGCCCGACTTGCCCGTCACTTCTTCCGGACGGTATCCCAACACGCGTTCGACCGACGGCGATACGTATTCGATAGTCATGTCCGAATTCAAGCTGACGTAGATGTCATCCGATTGCCGGATGAGCGGGGCGAACAGGTCACCCGTCATGCGGCAGCCGTGTTCCCGTTCCTTCCGATTCCGCATCGCTGCACGCTCCCGTATCGAATCGAATGGCCTGGTTGATTGATGCTGCTTATACGCTGTTCGCGGGATCCGCGTACACCACTGCTTATTCCGAGCCTGCGAATGCCGCCTGCTGCCCGCTGCGCACGAGGCTGCTGTAGAAACCGGAAAGCGCCATCAATTCCTCGTGGCTCCCCTGCTCGATGATGCGGCCTCTGTCCAGCACCAGAATGCGGTCAGCACGCCGGATCGTGTTCAGCCTGTGCGCGATGACGATGCTCGTGCGCCCGGCCATCAGCCGGTACAGCGCCTCCTGGATATGTAATTCCGTAATCGTGTCGATGCTGCTCGTCGCCTCGTCGAGCACGAGGATGGCCGGATCGGCAAGGATCATGCGCGCGATGGCCAGCAGTTGACGCTGTCCCTGGCTGATGCCGCTGCCGTCCTGCCGCAGCATCGTATCGTATCCGTGCGGCAATTTCATGATGAACCGGTGCGCGTTCGCTTCCCGGGCCGCCTGTTCGACTTCCTCATCCGTCGCGTCGAGCCGGCCGTAACGGATGTTCTCCCGGATCGTCCCCTCGAAGAGGAAGACGTCCTGGGGCACGAATCCCATCGCTTTCCGGAGCGACTTGCGCGTAATGCCGCGAATGTCCCGGCCGTCAATCAGAATCCGCCCGCTGTCCGGCTCGTAGAATCGGGCAAGCAGCTGCACGATCGTCGTCTTGCCCGCGCCGGTCGGTCCGACCAGGGCGATCATTTCACCCGCTGCGGCGCGGAACGATGCGCCTTCGATCGTCGGCACGCCCGGCTCGTAGGAGAACGAGACGTTGTCGAAGACGATCTCGCCCTTCACCTGTCCGATCGGCACCGCACCCCGTTCGTCCACCGTCTCCTCCTGTTCGTCGATCACCTCGAATACCCGTTCCGCGCCGGCGACGGCCGACAGGAACGTGTTGAACTGGTTCGCCAGATCGTTCAGCGGCCGGGTGAACTGCCGCGCGTACTCGGCGAACGTCACGATGATCCCGACCGAGACGATCCCCTTCAGCGTGAGCAGGCCTCCGGCCCCGGCGACAATGGCGAAGCTCATGTTGTTCAGCATGTTCATCAGCTTCGGTATGAAACCGGAATAGACTTGCGCCCGATAGGCGGACTCGCGCAGCCTGGCGTTCTTCGCCATGAACGCGTCGATGACGGCATGCTCGCGCGAGAAGCTTTTCACAATGCGCTGCCCGGAAAGCGTTTCCTCAACGAAACCGTTGAGCGCTCCCGTATTGCGCTGCGTCTCCTTGAAATAACGGCCGGTCCGGTTCGTAATCCAGCGCATGCCGGCGAACATGACCGGCACGATCGTCAGCGTGATCAGCGTCATGATCGGGCTGAGCCAGATCATGAGCCCGAGCATCCCCGCGAATGTGAGCAGGCTGGAGATCAGCTGGATGAAGGAGCTGTTCAGCGTCTGGCTCACGTTCTCGATGTCGCTCGTCATGCGGCTCATCAGTTCGCCATGCTGCCGCTTCGTGAAGTACGCGATCGGCAGCCGGTGGAGCGCGTCGAACAGATCGGCCCGCAGCTTCGCGACGGTGCGCTGCGCGACGCCGATCATCCAGAAGTTCTGCAGCCAGCCGGCCGCGCCCTGCGCGATGTAGGATGCGCCGAGCACGAGGATCAGCAGCACAAGCCCCTTGTAATCGCCGGGCACGAAAAAATCGTCGATCGCCCGGCCCAGCAGATACGGGCCGAGCAGCCCGAGGGTCGAGCTGACGGCCGTCATGACGAAGATGGCCGTGAGCAGCCGTTTGTGAACGGCCAGATACGACCAGATGCGGAGCAGGGTCGGAACCCATTGTTTCGGCCGCTGTCCGCGCTTGCCGCCGCGGTCAGCCATGGTGCGCCGCCTCCTCTCCGTACTGCGACCGGATGATGCGCGCATACAGCGGCGACGTCCGGAGCAGCTCTTCGTGCGTCCCCATCGCGTGAAGCCGGCCATCCTCAAGGATAAGGATAACATCCGCCTGCATGGCCGCCGATATCTTCTGTGTGACGAGCAGAATCGTGCAGCGGTACGCTTTCAGCGCGGCCAGCAGCGCCGCCTCCGTCTTCGCGTCGAGGGCGCTCGTGCTGTCGTCGAGCAGCAGCACCCGCGGCTTGCGAAGGAGCGCCCGCGCCACCGAGAGCCGCTGCTTCTGGCCGCCGGACAGATTGACGCCCTTCTGCCCGAGCATTGTCTCGTATTGGTCCGGCAGCCGCATGATCGTCTCATGGATCTGCGCGGCGCGCGCCGCTTCCACGATTTCCTCCCGGGTGGCGTCATCCTTGCCCCAGAGCAGGTTGTCGCGCACCGTTCCCGAGAACAGCACCACTTCCTGCGGCGCATAGCCGATCTGCGCCCGCAGCCATTCCGGATCGCAGGTTCTGACATCCCGTCCGTCGATGCGCACGGCGCCTTCGTCGGGATCGAACAGCCGCGGGATGAGCTGGATGAGCGATGATTTGCCGGAGCCGGTCGCGCCGAGAATGGCCGCCGTCTGGCCCGGCCGAACGGTAAACGAGATCCGGTCCAGCGCAGGGTCGGCCATGCCCGGATAGCGGAACGTGACACGCTCGAACGCGATCTCCGCGCCTTCGTCCGGGGCGAAAGGCGGCGAAGCCGCTTGCTCCTGCCTCCCGTCTTCGGCGGAGCCTTCCGTGCGAATCGTCGTCTCCTTCTCTTCCGTCTTCAGCACTTCCGTGATCCGCCCGGCCGACGCCCTCGCCCGGGCCAGACTCGTCACGATCCAGGACAGCATCGAAAATGCGGCCATGATGCGCATCGCGTAGTTGACGACAGCGACGATCTCGCCCACTTCCGCGCGGCCCGCCTGCACTTCCGCGCTGCCGAACCAGAGCAGCAGCAGAATGCCGACATTCATGACCATGAGCAGGGCCGGCACCGTCAGTTCGACGACCCGGATGGCGGAGATCGTGCGCGTCATCAGATCTTCATTCGCCTGCATGAACCGCTCCCGCTCGCGGGCGTAGCGCACCATCGCCTTGATGAGCCGCATGCCGAGCAGGTTTTCCCTCAGCAGCCCGTTCGTCCGGTCCAGCCGGGCCTGCACCGCCTGGAACAGCTTGAATCCGCGGTTCATCATCCAGACGAGAACCGTAAACAGCACCGGCGAGATCAAGAGCAGGATCAGTCCGAGCCGGACGCTCAAGGCCAACGCCATGAACAGCCCCCCGGCCATGATCAGCGGCGCCCGCATCATGACGCGCAGGCTCATGAACACCGCGTTCTGCACCTGGGTGACATCGCTCGTCATCCGGGTCATGAGCGTTGCGGCGGAGAAGCGGCTGAATACGGCGTAAGGAAAAGTCTGCACGCGTTCGTACATCCCGGCCCGGACGTCAAAGGCGAAGCCCTGGCTCACATGCGCGGCGAAATAGCTGTTCACGATGCCCGAAGCGAAACCGAGCAGCGCAAGCAGCGTCATCCAGGCGCCGATCCTGAGCACCGCGCCCGTATCCCGGGGCAGGATGCCTTCATCGATGATGCGGGCCATCAGAACCGGATGCCACAGCTCGACGACGAGTTCCACCAGCATCAGGATGAGGGCAATGCCCGCGGCCAGACGATACGGTTTCAAATATTTCAGCAAGTATCGCAATCTCGCTCACCCCTTATGCGTGGTTGGAATCGTTTGCAGCCGGACGTCGGGATGAGGCGGCTTCATCCTGGGCCGCCGACGCGCCGCGCATGCGGCTTGCAAAGCGGCAAGCCGCTTACAGTTCGATCGATTCGCCGGGCGCCAGCGGAATCCCTTCGATGCCGGCGGCTTTCAGCCGGCCGGCGAATGCCTGCCCGTCCTGCTCAATGAGCGGGAACGTATTGTAATGGACGGGAACGACCCGGGCCGCCCGCAGCCATTCCGCGGCCGTCAGCGCATCGTCGGGCCCCATCGTGTAATTGTCGCCGATCGGCAGGAACGCAAGGTCGATCGAGTTGCGCTCTCCGATAAGCCGCATGTCGCCGAACAGCGCCGTATCGCCCGCGTGATAGACCGTTCGGCCTTCGCTCGTCAGCAGCAGGCCCGCCGGCATGCCCATATAGATGAGGCGTTGCTCTCCCGGCACTTCATAGCCGGAGCCGTGCAGCGCAGGCGTCAGTTTCACCGTGCCGAAATCGAACGCATGCCCGCCCCCGATATGCATCGGATGCGTCTTGCAGCCTTGCCACCCGGCATAGGTCGCCAGTTCGAACGGCGCGATGACGACCGCATCGCAGCGTTTCGCAATTTCAAAGGCGTCGCCGACATGGTCGTTATGCCCGTGCGTGAGCAGCACATAGTCCGCCCGGACTTCGGAGGCGGCAACCGGCGCCGTCGGATTGCCGGTCAGGAACGGATCGATAATGAGTCTCCGGCCGGATGTTTCGACCAGAACACAACTGTGGCCATAATAGGTCAGCTTCAACTTTCCCCACCTCGGCATTACATTGTGTTAACACTTATATTTCCATTATCCTTTCCATTATCCGAAAATCCCGCGCGAATGTCTATGCTTGTTAAGCAAGTTGACACGGCCCCCGGCTGCCATTACGATGGGGGAAAAACAAGGCGCTGCCGGGAGACGTTCCCGCCCGGAGACCGCGCAGACCATGAGAGGAGGAAGTTCTTGATGACCAGGCCTTTGGACCTGATCGCGGCCATGCCGAAGATCGATCTCCATCTCCATCTGGACGGCTGCGTCCGGCCGGAGACGCTGATCCGCCTGGCCCGCGAGCGGAAGCGCCCGCTTCCGGAGACGGAGCCGGAGCGGCTGCTGCCGTACATGCAGGCGGCGCCCGACAACGCGAACCTGACCGAGTACCTGACCAAATTTGATTTCGTGCTTCCCCATCTGCAGGATGCGGAAGCGCTCGAGCTCGCCGCCTTCGAATGCGTGCGGCAGACGGCGGAGAGCGGCGGCCTGTACGTTGAAGTCCGCTTCGCCCCGATGCTGCATACCCGGGAATCCTTGAGCGCGGACGACGCCATCCGCAGCGTCATCGACGGCCTCAGGCGCGGCGAAGCCGAATGCGGCATCCCGGCGCGCGCCATCGTCATCTGCATGCGCCATCACGACGAGGCGCTGAACATCGCCGCCGTCGAGGCGGCCGCGCGTTTCGCCGGGTACGGCGTGGGCGCCGTCGACCTTGCCGGGGACGAGTCGCGCTTCCCGACATCCGCCTTCCGACGGGTGTTCGAAGCGGCCGCCGCGCTCGGCCTGCCGGTCACGATTCACGCCGGCGAAGCGGCCGGACCCGAGAGCATCCGCGAAGCCGTCGAACGGCTCGGTGCCGTTCGGATCGGCCACGGCGTCCGCGCCCAGGAGGACCCGGAGATACTCGCAATGCTCAGAGAACGCCGGATTCCGCTCGAGATGTGTCCCACGAGCAACATCCAGACGCGGGCGGTTCCCGGGTGGGACGCGTACCCGCTCCGCCGCTACGCGGCCGAAGGGCTCGTCGTCACGGCGAACACGGACAATCCGACGGTATCGGGCACGACGATCGCGGACGAGTACCGGCTGCTGCATGAGCGGCTGGACATGGCGCCGCGGGAGATCGCGGCGCTCGTCCTGAACGCGGCGGATGCGGCCTTCCTCGAGCCGGAGGCAAAGCAGGCACTGAAAGCGCGGGTGCTGTCCGCGCTCGCCTCCCTCGGCCTTGCCCCGGACCATAAGGGCGTATGATAACGAGAAGACCGCCCGGTAACCGGCGGTCTTGGGTCACACAAGACAGAAAGAGGCCCGACGCGGCCATTCGCATCGGGCACGACTATGGGAGATGAATCCGGATGCCCCTGAAACCCCAGCTTGTCCTTGATGCCGGCGGCGTGCTGCTGACCAACCTGGATTCGTTCTGGAAGACGCTGGCCAAGCTGGCCGGCGCGCCCTTCGATGAACTCCGCGCCCGCTACCGCCGGGAGATGCGCGGCCTGCTCTGGTCCGGCGGCATATCGGAGCCGGACTTCTGGTCCTGGCTGTCCGCCGCCTGGCCCGGCCTGGATATTGCATCGGCCCGTCAGGCGCTTCTGGACAGCATGAAGCCGCTCCCGGCGCTGAATCACCTTCAGGCATGGAGCAGCCTCGCCGATCTGCATATTCTGAGCAACCACCGCGCGGAATGGCTCCTGCCGCAGCTGGATCACCGCATCCGGCTTTTCTCCGGCATTACGATTTCAAGCGAGGCCGGCTGCTTCAAGCCGGACCCGAGAATCTACGAGACGGCAGCTGCGAAGATACCGCCCGGCGCGCCGGTCCTGTTCGTCGATGACCACCCGGGCAACCTGCGCGCGGCGGAAACCTTCGGCTGGCATACGCTGCTTGCCGACGAGGCCGACAGCGGCTGGACGGAACAGGTCGAGCCGCTGCTGCGCAGGCTCGGTTGACCTTACTCCTTCACGCTGCCCAGCGCCACGCCTTCGATGATGTACCGGGACAGCAGGAAGTAGATAATAAACAGCGGGATTGCCGTCAGCGACAGTCCGAGATAGATGGAACCGTACTCCGTCCGGTAAATGTCGCCTCTCAGCAGGTTGACCATGATCGGCAGCGTATATTTCTCCTTCTGCGTCAGCAGAATGAGCGGCATGAACAGGTTGTTCCAGTTGGCCACGAAGACGAAGATCGCCTGCGTCGCCACCGCCGGCATCATGATCGGCAGAATAATGCGGTTGAATGTGCCGAATTCGCTCGATCCGTCCACCCGCGCCGACTCCACGATTTCGAATGACAGCGCGCCGAGCAGATATTGGCGCATGAAGAACACGATGGCCGGCGACGCGATCGCGGGCAGAATGAGCGGCAGATGGTTGTTCGTCCATCCGAGCTGGTACATGAACTGATAGAACCCGACGGCGCTGGCCTGCGCCGGAATCAGCATGACGAGAATGATGAACGTGAAGAACGGCTGCCGGAGTTTCCAGTTGTACGCCACAAGCCCGTACGCGGTCAAGGACGAGAAATAGACCGCGCACAGCGTCGCGCCCGCCGAGATGATGAACGAGTTCACGAATCCCGTAATCGGGTCGAAACTTTTGTCGAGCAGCACTTCCAGATTCCGCATGAGATGGCTCGACGGCAGCAGAGAAATTCCGCTCTGGATTTCCGGCGTGGAACGCGTGGCGTTCACGAACATGATCCAGAACGGCATGATGCTGAGCAACGCCAGGAAGACGCAGACGATATACACGATCGTCCGGTTCACATTCAGGGCAAGGTTGCCGTTTCGCTTCTGCACATTATCCATGGGTTACGCCCCCTTGCACCGCCGCGCCCCTTGCTTTCCGAATCCGGCGCTCCTGCCGCTTGACGCGCGCCGCGTCACGATCGCGCATCAGATAGAACAGAATCGCCGACAATACGGCCGCGATCACGAACAGGATCATGCTGGCTGCGGCTGCACGGTTGTACAGGTATTGGCCTTTGAACGCCTGCGAATAGATGAACATCGACGCGGTATAGGTGGAGTTGTCCGGTTCGCCCATCAGGAACAGCTGGGGAATATCGAACATTTGCAGACCGCCGATCATCGACGTGATCAGCGTGAACAGCATGATCGTCCGCAGGCTCGGCAGCGTGATGCGGAAGAACGTCTGGAATCCGTTCGCGCCGTCAATGGCCGCCGCCTCATAGATCGCCGGGTTGATCCCCAGCACGCCCGCAATCAGGATCAGCATCGTATGGCCGTACCACATCCAGAACTGGATGAACGCCACGATGCCCCGCGCCGTCGTTTTGTCCTGGAGAAAATTGATCGCTTCATTCGACCATCCGAGCATTTGGTACAGACTGTTGACGGGACCGATCGGATAGGCGAAGAGCGAGCTGAACAATACGGCGATCGTGCCGGCCGTAATAATGTTCGGCATGTAGAACAGGATCTTGAACGCGCCTTGTCCCCGCACATTGAGCCGTTTGTTGGTGAACCAGGCCGTGAGCAGGAGCGCGAGGCCCAGCTGGGGAATGAAGTTGACGATCCAGATGAGCGCGGTGTTTTTGAGCGACTTGATGAACAATGCGTTGTCGAACAGCAGGTTTTTGAAATTTGCCAGCGGATCGTCCAGAATCTGCGGCTGTTTCGGGATAACGCCTTTCAGATCGGTGAAACCGATGAATGCCGTGTACAGAATCGGGTACAGCGAAAAAACCAGAAACGCCAAGACGAACGGGAGGCAGAAAAGGTAGCCGTACCTGGAATAGTTGAGTGTTTTGCGCCGGCGCAAGTCCATTCACCTCCGATGATGAAAACGATGCAACGGGGCGGGGGTTGCCCACCCGCCCCGTCAAGGGCCGAAAATCACTCAGGATCGATGCCGAGTTCGTCTCTGACCCGATTCTTGAAGTCCTGAAGCGCCTGCTCGCGGCTCTTGTTGCCTGCAGCGTATTCGCGGACTTGATCGCGCCAGATCAGGTTGATCGACTCGTCATATTGCGTCAGGTTTTTGCCCGTCGCGTTGGCGTTGGCCGGAACGAAGACTTCGAACATGTTCTGACCGCCGAGCAGATCGAGCTCGCCATTCGATTTCTCCATGACGACGGAGGATGCAACGGCGTCTTTCGTGCCCTGCTCGCCTTCCTTCATCGTACCGTTCGCCCAGAAGTATTGCAGACCCGTCTCGGACGTATCCAGCGTTACCCACTTGATGAAGTCGGCGACCGCTTGCTTCTTCGCTTCGTCCTTGAGCACTTCCTTGTTGGCCAGCAGCCAGGTGCCGCCCCAGAAGAAGCCGGTCGTCGGTTCGGTAACGGCCCAGTCGCCGAACGTGTCTTTGCCGTGGTCGCCGATGACGTAGTTGATCAGCCATGCCGGACCGAAGAACCCGAACACCGGCTTGGGACCCGTGCCGTTCATGTCGGCATACCAGGCTTCGGACCAGTCTTTCGTATCGTTATGATAGCCGTTGTCTTTCAGCTTTTTCGACAGATCCAGGAATTCTTCGCGCTTCGGATCGATATGCAGTTTGCCGTCCACGATCCAGCCTTGGTCGGAGCTGTTCTCGATCGGGTGCCAGATGTCGCCGTCGCCGGAGACGATGGCATAGCCTTTCGCTTTCAGCTTCTCGGCCGCTTCGAAGAATTTGTCCCAGCCGGGGCCGATTTCGTTCTTGATGACTTCCGGATCGTCCGTGCCGAATACATCCTTCGCGATCGAGCGGCGGTAGATGAACGCGCCGCCGGTTGCCTGATAACCGAGGCCCTTCAGCACGCCGTCCTTGGAGCCGATGTCGACCGTGTACTCGGCGATGCCGGCTTCCTTCACCATGTCGTCGGTAAGACCCAGATCGGCATAAGCAGCCGCGAAGTCGGACATGTCGCCCTGCGTGTACTTCAGGACGAACGCCGCTTCTGCCGCGTAGATGTCCGGAGCGTCTTTACCGCCGGCCACCAGCGCTTGATCGAGCGCCGGTTGATACGCGCCGTCCGTGGTGGCGATGATGGTCGGGTTGAATTCGACGTTCGCGTCCGGGAACAGTTCGAGGTACTTTTCCGTCATGCCCGGAATTTCATCCGTGAACGACCAGAGGTTGATCTTGATCTTCTCGCCCGAACCGCCGGAACCGTCCGAACCGTTCGAGCCGCTGTCGGCGTTGCTCGGCGTGTTGGAGCCGCCGTTCGAGCCGCCCGAATTGTCGTTTTTGCCTCCGCCGCAAGCGGCGAGCAGCGATGCGAGCATGATGATTGCCGTAAGCAGTGCCAGCGTCCGTTTCATTTTCTCTTTCCTTCCTCCCTTTTCAATGCACATCCGTCTTGCCATGCACATGTATTGTAAACGCCATCAGTATTATAGAGCCGATGTTGTAAGCGGATAAGGATACGGCCGTTGGATATCCTCCATCTTTTTTTGTGTATGAGTTTCCGAGTTTCAGAAACAGAAAACCCCGGTCCCGCTTCATGCGGTCCCGGGGTTCCCCGTCCTCTTCACTTTGCCGGTCCGGCGCCTGCCGCGGCGCCCGCGGCGGAAGCCTCTCCCTGCTGCAGCTGATACATTTGATAATACTTGCCGCGCCGCTCCATCAGCGACTCGTGATTTCCCCGCTCCACGATGACGCCGCGGTCGAGCACGAGAATCAGATCGGCGTTCTTGATCGTCGACAAACGGTGCGCGACGATGAACGTCGTCCGCCCCTGCTTGACGACCTCGAGCGCTTCCTGGATGATCGCTTCCGTCTCCGTATCGATGTTGCTTGTCGCCTCGTCCAGGATGAGGATCGCCGGGTCGAACGCGAGCGCGCGGGCGAACGAGATCAGCTGCCGCTGTCCGGCCGACAGCGTGCTGCCCTTCTCCAGCACCGGCTCGTCGATGCCGCGCGGCAGAGCTTTCAGCACCCGGTCGCCGCCGACTTCGGCCAGCGCCTTCGCGGCCTTCTCGCGCGTGATCCGGGAATCGCCCATCGTAATGTTCGATTCGACCGTGCCGGTGAACAGGAACGGATCCTGCAGCACGATGCCCATATGCGCCCGGAGCGCCTGCCGCGGGATATCCCGCACGTCGACGCCGTCGATGGTGACGCTGCCGCTGTCCGGATCGTAGAAGCGGAAGAGCAGGTTGATGATCGAGCTTTTGCCCGAACCGGTATGGCCGACGAGCGCGACCGTCTGCCCCTGCTTCGCCTCGAACGAGATGCCTTTCAGCACCGGTTCGCCTTCCTTGTACGAGAACCAGACGTCGCGGAACGCGACATCGCCCTTATAGCGGGGAATCCGTTCATCCGACACGTCTTCGCCCGGTTCGTCGAGCAGGACGAACACCCGCTCGGCCGAGACAAGCGCCGTCTCGAGATTCGGCAGCTGGTTGACGATGTTCACGATCGGGTCGAACAGCCGGTTCAGATAGTCGACGAACGCGTACAGCACGCCGAGCGACACGATCGCCTCCGGACCGGTCAGCCGCTCCGCGCCGAAATACCAGATGACCGCCACATAGGCGAAGTTCCGGATGACGCCGACCAGGTTGTAGCCGGTCAGCGAGTTCAGACTGAGCAGCTTGTTCTTGTAGACGAAGCTCCGGTGGTTGTACGCCTCGAACTCTTCCTCCACCTTCTTCTCGCGCCGGAACGCCCGGATGACGGCCATCCCCTGGATCGATTCGTTGATCCGGCCGTTGATCTCGCTCAGCGTCGCGCGGATCACGCGGTTGTACCGCCGGGCGAACCGGCCGTAGACCCAGATCCATACCGCCAGGATCGGGATGATGATCAGGCAGATCGCCGCCAGCCGCACATCCAGCAGGAACATCGCGCCGAGAATGCCGACCATGTTGACGCCGCCGGTGAAAAAGTTCGCCAGCACCGTCACGTACAGCTCGCGGATCGCCTCCGTATCGTTCGTGATGCGGGAGACGACTTTGCCGGCCGGCAGATTGTCGAAGAAGCGGACCGCCAGCCGGTTCACTTGGGCGAACACGTCGCTGCGCATTTTCAGGATGATCCGGTTCGCCGCCGCCTGCAGATAGTAGCGCTGGCCGTAAGCGAAGAACGCCGACAGCACCGTCAGCCCGAAATAGAACAGGCA
>Ga0310840_100133_pt1 | contig 84889 bp, 70 predicted proteins | sample SM_ome_8_FD_201304 | JGI IMG/M metagenome (GOLD analysis project Ga0310840, IMG submission 201304) | Sorghum-adapted microbial communities enriched on stacked mutant (SM) sorghum from Joint BioEnergy Institute, Emeryville, California... ...
CCGCCAAGGCTACGGCTACCGGTCAGCCAACGCGCTCATCGCCATGACCATGCTCAAACGCGGAGGATTATGCCCACCCCTCCCCAGACGAACATGAAATCCGACCCACGAGAACGGCAGTAGATCCGCATTTCGCTAGGCAGCCGGGCTGGTGTGCCGTGGGTTCCCCGCACCGGCGTCGATTCCCCGCACCGGCGTCAACCGCAGGCGGCACCGCTCGCACCAGTCCTCCAAGATGGACTGACGTGTGGAGTGCCACGACGGTGAGGCGGCGGACGGTCTGCTACAGCACCTGGGACAGGAACCGCTGGAGCCGCTGGCTGCGCGGCGACTCGAAGATCTGATCCGGAGGGCCGGCCTCGACGATGCGCCCGCGATCCATGAAGGACACCGTGTCGGCCACGTGACGAGCGAACCCCATCTCGTGGGTGACGACCACCATCGTCATCCCCTGCGCGGCGAGGTCCGCCATGAGCGACAGCACGCCCTTGACGAGCTCGGGGTCGAGCGCGGACGTCGCCTCGTCGAAGAGCATCACCTGCGGCGACATGGCTAGGGCACGGGCGATGGCGACGCGTTGCTGCTGGCCGCCGGAGAGCCGCGACGGCCGCACCTCGGCCTTGTGCCGCAGCCCGACCATCTCGAGTTGGCGCAGCGCGATCTCCCGGGCCTCCTCCGCCGGCAGCTTCTTGACCTTGCGCAGCGCGAACGTCACGTTCCCCAGCACGGTCATGTGCGGGAACAGGTTGAACTGCTGGAACACCATGCCGACCTGCTGGCGCAGCAGATCCGGATCGCGGTCGAGCACGCTCACGCCGTCGAGCAGGATGTCGCCGTGGTCCGGCTCGAGCAGCCGGTTGATGGTGCGCAGCAGGGTGGACTTCCCAGACCCGGACGGCCCGATGACGCAGGCGGTCCGGCCCCGTTCGACGTCGAGGTCCACGCCGCGCAGCACCCGGTGGGCGCCGAAGGACAGGTGGACGTCGCGCGTGGCGACGCTCACCGGCTCGAACGCCGTTGCGCCGGGCCGTTCACTTGCCCTCGGCGCTGCCTGCGTGCTCATGCTCTGCTCCTTCCGCCCGTTCCCGCCAGCGCCGGCCGCGCCGCCGCCACCGGATCACCTGGCCGGTCCGGTTCGTACGCGTCGTCCTCGTCCGGCGCGGCGGGCGTGCGCCCCTCGCGCAGCCGCCGGTCGATGTGGTTGACCAGGTGCGTCAGCGGCACGGTGATGGCCAGGTAGAACAGACCGGCGAGCACCAGTGCGGACTGGTTGCCGGTGTTCGCCGCGTAGTCCTGCCCGATCCGGAACAGCTCCCGCTGACTGGCGAGCAGGCCGAGGAAGTAGACGAGGCTGGACTCCTTGATCAGCGCGATCAGCTGGTTGACCCAGGCCGGCAGCACCCGGCGCACCCCCTGCGGGATGATCACCAGCCGCATGGCTGAGCGGTAGGAGAGCCCCAGGGCGCGCGCCGCCTCGAGCTGCCCGCTCTCGACGCTCTGGATGCCCGAGCGGAAGATCTCGCCCATGTACGCCGCGGCGATCAGCGAGAGCGCGAGGATGCCCAGCGGATACGGGTTGGGGCCCCACAGCGCGAGCCCGATCGGGGCCAGCCCGACGCCGATCAGCAGGATCGTGACGGCGACGGGCAGGCCCCGGAACACGTCGGTATAGACGCGCGCCGGCCAACGCAGCCACCGGGACCGGGAGATGCCGGCGGCGGCCAGGAGCATGCCGAGGACGGTGCCGAGCACGGCCGAGGCGCTCGCCAGCAGGAGCGTGTTGCCCAGCCCGATCGTGAGCATCTCCGGCAGCGCCTCGGCCATCGACTCGAGGTCGAAGAACGTCTCCAGCAGCGTCTCGAGGATCTCCATGGCCTCACCTCTCTCGGATCCGGTGGCCGGTGCGGGGCGCGGGTCACGCGGTTACGAACCCGTCGTCGCGGTCGGGCTCGCCTTGACCGGTGGGTACGTCACGTTGCCGCTGCCTGGCTTGAACTCCGCCGGGATCGGCCGGCCCGGGTAGTACTGCTCCTGCAGCCGGCTCCACGTGCCGTCCGCGATCACCTCGTCCAGCGCCCGGTTCAGCGCCTCGCGCAGCGCGTCGTTGCCCTTCGCCACCGCGTACGCGGTCGGGGCCGGGCTGAGCTGCTTCTCCACGAACAGGATCTTGCCGCCGCTCTCCTGCGCGAACTTCTCGCCGATCTCCGCCGGCGCTATCCACGCGTCGGCGCTCTTGGTCTTGAGCAGGTTCGCCGCGCTGTTGTAGTCCGGCACCCGCACAGGGTCGAGGCCTTCCTTGGTGGCGTAGTCGTCCTGCACGGTGCCCTGGACCACCACGACCCGCTTGCCCTTCAGCTCGTCGAAGCTGGTGATGGACGAACCCTCGGGCACGTCCAGGCCGAAGTAGCCGAAGTCGTAGCCGTTAGTGAAGTCGACGGTCTTCTTGCGCGCCTCGGTGATGGTGATCGACGAACTGCCCACATCGAACTTGCGGGTGCTCACCTGGGAGAGCAGCGCGGAGAAGTCGGTGCCGACGAACTCGACCTTCAGGCCGAGCTTGCCGGCCATCGCGACCAGCAGGTCGTTGTCGAACCCGGTGAACTTGCCGTCCTTGAGGTACACGTTCGGCGGCGCGTCGGTCAGCGTGCCTGCCCGCAGGATGCCCGGCTGCAGGAGGCCGTACGGGTTGTCGGCGGCGTCGCCGCCGGATGACGAGCCGCAGGCGGCGACGGCGCCCAGCAGCGCTGCGGACACGGCGACGGCAAGCCCACGGACAACGGATCTGTCAAGACGCATGGTGGAAAACTCCAGTTCGGTGACGATGGCCGGCGCGGATCACGGCGCCGCGATCCGCGCCGCAGAGCGGTTCTGGGCGTGGCGAAGGGGCCCGCCGGGCCCGTTGCCCGGGCAGACGTTCAGCGGGCGGACGCCCAGCGGGCAGATGGTCGGCGGGTCAGGCGAGGCCGCGACAGAGCATCGCGCTGGTGCGACACAGGTCGATGTGCCACCGCCGCCAGGACGACACGGCGCGCAGCGCGCGACGCATTCGCTTCATCCGCGGCACCCGCACGATCAACCTCCATCGATCCTGGCGTTAGCACCCGCACCCGGTGACCCGGGGGGTTGCTGCGACGTCGTAGAGCCAGGTCTCTCGGTCGCTCTCGATGTTGGCGCCAGCTTACGCAACGCCCATCTCACGCAGGCAAGGCGGCGGCCGCGGATGTGGCGCAGCACACGGATCGGCCGGGCCTCCCGGGTCGTGCCGGCTACGTGGTCGCGCCGACCCCGTCGGCCGGGGAGGTGCGCTCCCGGCCGGGTCTGTCGGAGTCCGCCGGCGCGGTGTCGGCGGCGTCGGCGGCGGCCTGGTTGCGGGCGGCGGCCGCCGCGATCGCGTCGGTGAACTGTTGCGCGGTGGGCCAGCCGATGATGGCGAGCAGCACGAGCCCAACCCCGGCCAGACTCCACAGGCCGACCACCGTCGGCAAGTCGTACCGGTTGGCGAGCAGTCCGGTGCCGAGCACCGCGACGCCCTGCATGATCTGCACGCCGGCCTGCATCACTCCGAACGCCCGGGCGCGGTAGCCGTTGGGTAGCGCCTGGACGAAGAGCGCGTTCATCGCGGGCATCATGCCGGCGACGGCAAACCCGCAGACGGTGGCCATCACGACGATGCCGACGATGCCCGGCGCGAACAGGGAGGGCACCAGGGACAGCGGCGCGAGGACCGCGAACGGCCTGATCATGGCGCGCCGGACCTCGGGGCGGACCAGACGGGCGACGATGAGGCCGCCCAGGATGTAGCCGACCGGGTTGGCCGCCATGATCATGCCCTGCGTGATGCCCTGCTCGGACTTGTCGGAGACCAGCGTCGCCGCCCAGCCGGCCGCGAGCCCTTCCGGCACGATCGCGAAGAGCATCGACGTGAACACGAGGATCGCGATGGCGCGCAGGACTGGCGTGGTGAAGACCATCCGGAAGCCTTCGGCCGTCTCCCGGAGCAGGTGGCTGCGGTGCGCGGCGGTCATCGCCGTCGGCCGGTCCCGCAGGCCGAACCGGATCAGCAGCGCGGAAGCGGCGAACGCGGCCGCGTTGATCACGAGGGCGACCCTCGGGTTGATCGCCGAAAGCGCTCCGCCGGCGAGGTAGCCGAGCACCTGAGCGGCCTGGCCCGTGGTGAGGTTCAGCGAGAGCCCCACGACGAGCCGGTCCCCGGGCAGCACCAGCGGCAGCAGGGCCGATCTCGCCGCCTGGGTGGGCGGAGCGGCCAGCGAGGCGAGGAAGAGCAGCACCATGATCAGCTCGACCGGCATGGCGACCAACGCCACCGTGGCGATCAACGCCATCTGCACGAGGTCGCAGATGACCATGACCTCCCGGTACCGGTGCCGCTCGGCGAGCGCGGCGAGGAACGGTCCGCCGACGAGCCACGGCAGGTAGCTGAGGGCGAAGGTCGCCGCGGACCACGCGACCGACTGCGTCTGATGGAAGACCAACGCCGTGACGGCGACCTTGGCCAGGTAGTTGCCGATCCAGGCCAGGACGTTGGCGGTGTACAGCGCCCGGTACTCGACGCTGGCGAAGACCTCACGGAAGGTGGCACGGCGTTCCGTCTCGCGTGTCTCGTCGGACACGTTTGCCCCTCCATCGTTTCGACAGCGCCTGCCGACGAACGTCGTCAGAACGTCGTGCCTACATCGGGTCGCAGATCCCCACCGCGGTGGAACATGCCTGATTCTGCCCGATCGTCTGACCCCGCGCTAGGGCGAACGGGCAGTCTGACCGTTTCGACCAGCTGATACCTGCTATTCACGTATGCGCATGTCTCTGCTCACACCACCCTAGGGTACGCACGGGCGCCAACGAGAGGCGCCGAGACCCTCGGGTGAGCGGGGACGGCGGTGGTGCTGCTAGCAACCATCGCGGGGAAGAGGGCGCGATGGAGCACGTACTCGCATCGAGCTGGGTACCAGCGGTCCGAAGGTGGCGCTCGTCGCGGCCAACGGCGCGATCACCGATCGCGAGACGGGCGCACCACAGCGCTAAGGATCCGACCGCCCACATCCACTGGATCCGCAACGAGCGCCCCGAGGTGTACCGGGCGGCTCAGCCTGCGGTATAGCGCGTTCGTGCCCGTTGTCGGACAGCGGTTGATCAGCGACGCGGTCGACAGGGTCCCCGAGCCGATGCTTCGGCTCATTCCCGTGGCCTCGTAGGCCACCCCCGCCGTAGTGCCGCCTCTATCCGCAGAAGAAGACCCCCAAAGATCAGCAGCGCGGCTGTGAAGTATTCGTCCTCATCCCCGTAATTGAGCAGGACAATGATGACGCCGGCAAGCACGGCGGTTGTGCCGACAACACTCAACACTCGACGGCACGCGGAATCCACAACTACCTCTTCCTGTGCACTCCTTGCTCGTGCCGCTGCGCAGGGAGGGCCACCGCCTGCCCGGTAGCGGGGGTGGTGGCCACCTGCCCAGCCGCCCACGAACCGAAATCGGCCGCGTCCTCCACACTGGACATCGTCGGAGACGATCTCAACTGTGGTAGGACTAGTGGTGCCGGCTCACCTCGCCGCCGGGCATCGTCACCCGCCAGCCGGAGATGTCCACCTCGGCCGAGACCGTGTAGGTGCCGGCCGGAAGCCCCTTCACGGTCGCCTTGTACTTCGTGTCCAGCCAGGACATCGCCTCGCGGTGGGCCACCGCGCCCGAGGCGTCGCGGATCACCAGCGTCACGGCGTCCGCCCGCACCGGCCGGCCGCCCTGGTCCTCGATGGCGAGGAAGACGTTGAGCGCATTGCCCTGGCCGGCGAACGTCCACTCCGCCGAGTACGGGAACAGCCGCACGGTGCGCACCTCGACGCGCTTGTTGCCGAGCGCGTCCGTGGCCACCACCGTGACCGTGTTCTCCCCCTCGACGAGCTCGAGCACGGTGGCGAAGGCCCCGCCCGGGCCGACCGGCACGGCGGTACCGTTGACCTCCAGCGTGGCCACGCCGGCGAACTCGTCGGCCACGGTCCCCGAGACGGTGACGGTCGGGTCGAAGGACCCGGTCCGGTCGGCGGGCGTCCAGTCCAGGACGGGACCGGTCGTGTCGCGCACGACGGTCACCTCGACCGACGGCGCCGAGGTGCCGGCGTGGTTGGCCGCCCGCGCGGTGAGCACGTTCACGCCCTCGACCAGCGGCACCTCGACGGCGTACCGGCCGTCCCGGCCCGGTTCAGCGGTCGCGACGACCGCGCCGGACCGCATGACCGTCACGGTGCTGCGAAACTCCGCCGAGCCGGTCACCGTCACCGTCGGCGTGGCCACCGCCGCGGGCGCGATCAGCGTCGGTGCGGCCGGTGGCAGTTGCTCGGCGGTACGCGCCCAGGCCACGGCGTTGAGCATCAGCCGCTCGGTGCCGGCCGTCCAGCCGTACCCCGGCCCGATCAGGCCGCTCACCCCGCCGACGCTGAACAGCAGGTGCACGCTGCGCGCCGTGCGGAAGTCGTAGGCCACCGCGACGCCGGCGTCGGCCCGGCCCTGCACGCTCAGGTTCGCCAGGTACGGCCCGACGTAGTGGGACAGTCCGCTCCAGTAGGCGTCGGGGGCGAGAATCGCCTCCGGCTCCGGCACGTCGGCGAAGAGCGGATGGGTCGGGTCGAAGTCGACCAGACCGACCGCGCCGTCCCGGTACCCCTGGCCGCCCACGGTGACGACCCCGCCGCCGTAGCGCTCCAGCAGCCGGATCCCGCCGTTGTCCACGCCCCACGTGCCGGTGAAGATCAGGCTGACCTCGGCGGCGTCGGCCGCGGCCACCAGCGCCTCGAACTCGGCCTGCGACGGTGACCCGCCGTTGACCACCACGACCTCGTACCGGTCGACCGGCGCGCCCCAGCCGATCTCCTCGGCGGCCACACCCGCGCCGGCCAGGAACGCGGTCAGCACCCCGTCCACGTCGCCGAGCACCGCGACGTCGTTGGGGGTCAGCGACACCGGCACGGATGCCGTCTGGCCGGCCACGACCGTCGCGCTCGCGGTCGCGGGCACGAAGTGGTCGGCGCGGAGCGTCACCGTATACTCGCCGGGCACCAGCCCGTTCACAGTGAACGACCCGTCCGCCGCCGTGGTGGTCTGGACCTGCTGCGGTCCGGTGGCGGTCACCTGCGCGCCGGCGACCGGCGCGCCGGACCGGTCGCGCACCGTGCCCGCGATGCCGCCGCGCGGCACCGGCACCAGGTCCACGGACACCTCGACGGTCTCCTGGCGCCCCACGGTCACCGTGGTCTCGAACGGCTCGAACCCGAACGCGGTCACCCGGAGCGTGTGGGTGCCCTCGGGGACGCCGAGGCGGAACCGGCCGTCGGGGCCGGTGGTGGTGCGCTCGTCGGCATCCACCGCGTGCACCTCGGCGCCGGCCACCGGCGCGCCGCCGCTGGCGACCCGCCCGGTGATCTGCGCCTGGGTGGCGTCGAGCGCCCACTGCACCGCGTTGAGGTAGATCCGCTTGGCCTGCTCGGTCCACCGCTCCGACGGCCGGCCGTACACGCCGGCCTGCAGCCCTTCCAGCAGCACCTCGACGCTGGCCGGTGAGGTGAACCGGTAGCCGACGCCGCCGCCCAGGTCCCCGGTGGTCTCGTCGCCGATCGCGGCGATCGTGTCGCCGGAGTACCCGGCGAACCACTGCCGCTGCTGCGACGAGCCGGTCGGGTGGCGCATGAGCAGGATCGGCTGCCCGACCTCGAAGCCCGCGAAGATCGGGTGTGCGACGGTGGGGCGGTAGGTGATGCCCACCCCGTTCGCGGTGAACCCGTTGGTGACGATCGGGGGGTCGCCGCGTGCGGTGCGCGCCGCCGTGATCGCGCCGGTGCCGTACTGCCCGGCCAGGATCACCGAGACCTGCGCCTGGGCCGCGGCGTCGAGGAACGAGGTGAGTTCCGCCGCGGTCGGCGAGGAGCCGAAGCCGTTGAGGACGACCAGCCCGACCTCGTCCAGTTCGCCGATGTGGTTCTGCGGGTCGGACCAGCTCCACTGCCGCACCTCGTACCCGTTGGCGGCCAGCAGCGCGCCGATTTCGCCGGACGAGTCGCCGGCGACCGCGACGACCTGCGAGGCCGCCAGCCGCACGTCGACCGTGGCGCTCTGTCCGGACTGGACGGTCACCGGGATGCGCTGGACGCCGTACCCGGGGGCCTGCACGCGCAGCACGTACCCGCCGACCGGCACGGCGGCCAGGGTGTAGCGGCCGTCCGGCCCCGTGGCGGCCTGCAGCGGGGTGTCCTCCAGGGTGACGCTCGCGCCCCCTACGGGTGAGCCGTCCGGGTCGGTGACCGTGCCGGTGACCGCGCCGAGCGGGTGGGCGACGAGGGTCACGTCGAGCGTGGGCGCCTCACCCGCGGCGACGGTCACCGTCCGCGTGGCGTCGGCGTGCCCGAACGCGCTGAACCGCAGCGTCCAGGTGCCCGGCTGCAGCGGCACGAGGTAGCTGCCGTCGCCGGCCCGCGCCGTGACCGTGTCGCCGGTCTCCACCACGGTGACCGTACCGGTGATCGGCGCGCCGCCCGCGCTCGTGCGCAGCGTGCCGGCGGCCTCGGCGGCGAGCGGTGGGGCGTCCAGCGCCCAGGCCAGCGCGTTGTGGAACAGGGTCTCGGCCTGCGGCGTCCAGTACCGCCCGGGCTGCCCGCCGACCGGCGGGTAGCCGTAGGTGCTGATAGACAGCGTGGACAGCAGCACGTCCACGCTGCCGGCGGTGCGGCCCCGGTAGCCGATGGTGCCGCCGCGCTCGCCCAGGGTGCCGGTGACCAGGTTCGCCACCGTGACCCCCGAGTACCCGGTGAAGAACCCGTACTCGCGGCCGGGTTCGGTGAGCGGCACCCGCTCGTCCACCTCGAAGCCGGCCACCAGCGGGTGGTCGACGAGCACGCGGGCCTCGACCGTGCCGTCCGAGCGGTCCTCGCCGCGCACCCGCGGGTCGCCCTCGTACTCGGTCAGCCACCGGATCGCGCCGCGGCCGAACTGGTCCAGCCACACCACCGGGACGTCGGCGCGGTTCACCGCGTCCATGAAGGACTCCCAGCCCTCGCGGCCGGGGTCGCGGTTCGGGTAGCTGGCCAGGTTGGCGAGGATGAGGTCGAGGCCGTCCACCCGGGCCACGTCGGTCCAGTCCAGGTCCTCGGTCTGGTAGCCCCACTCGGCGAGGTACGCCTTGGCCCGGCCCTCGTAGTCGTCGATGACCCCGACCGTCGGCGACGGCCGCAGCGCCACGTTCAGCGTGGTGTCCGCACCGGCGGTGACGACGACGTCCCGCACGACCTGGCGGACGTGGCCGGGCGCCTGCGCGACCACGGTGTAGCTGCCGGCCTTCACGTTGGACAGCGTGAACCGCCCGTCCGCGCCGGTGACCGCGGTCCGCGGCGAACCGTCGAGCCGCACGGTCGCGTCGGCCAGCGGCGCACCGGTCTCCCGGTCGGTCACCACCCCGCGGATGTCGCCGACCTGGGCCGGCGTCAGCTCGATGATCGCGTCCTCGACCCGGTCGCTGGTGAACGTGACCTGGCGGGTGTCGGTGCGGTAGCCGAAGGCGCGCACCTCGAGGGTGTAGGTGCCGGCCGGGTGAGCGAGGCGCAGGTTCCCCGCGTCGTCGGCCGCCACGCCCACCCCGGTCTCCACGACCGTCACGGTGACCGCCGGCACCGGCTGGCCCGTGGCATCGACGACCCGGGCCTGCAGGCCACCCATGCCCGGGGAGGCCGCCCACTGCACGGCGTTGAGGAACACCCGCTTGCCGTCCTCGGTCCAGCCGTCGGACGGGCTGGCCAGGAAGCTCGCGGCCAGGCCGGAGAGCAGCAGCCGGACGCTGGTGGGGGTACGCGGCTCGTACCCGGCGCCGATCCCGACGATCTCCGTCTCGCTGAAGCCGATGTCGGCGAGCACGAAGCCGGTGTAGCCGGTGACGTAGCCGGCCCAGCGGTCGGCGACGAGGATCTGCGTCGGCTGGGGCACGCCCGCGAACAGCGGGTGGTCGGGGTCGGTGGCGTGCAGCAGCGGGTCGCCGGCGCTGCTCTTGGAGTCCCGGCCGGTGGGGTTGCCCAGGTGCCGGCGCAGCAGCAGCACCCCGCCGTCGCTGCTGAACGCTCCCTCGACGAAGATCGCCGACTTGCCGGCGGCGTCGAGCTTGTCCAGCGCGGCGAGGAACGCCTCCCGGCCCGGGTCGTCCGGGTCGTGGAACACCACCAGGTCGTAGGAGTCCAGCTGGTCCAGCGCCTCCCAGCCGGTGGCGGTGGCGAGCACGTCGCGGCTGGTGAGGAACTCCGTGATCTCGTTGTCCACGACGTCGGCGGTGTCCCCGACGACGGCCACCCGCAGGGCACGCCGCAGCACGACGTCGACGCTGTTCACGTCGCCCTCGACCACCGTGACGGGCACCGTGGCGGTGACGTACCCGGGCGCGGTCACCCGCAGCTCGTAGTCCCCGCCGGGCACGTTGTTGACGGTGTACGACCCGTCCGGGCCGGTCACGGCGGACAGGCCGGTGCCGACCGTGACCGTCGCCCCGGCGACCGGGGCTCCGTCGCTGGTGACGGTGCCGGCGAGGGCACCGAGCCCGGAGGCGACCAGCGCCACGTCGACGGTGACCGTGCCGTGGTCGGTGACCGTCACCGGGACCTCCTGGGTCACGTAGTTGGCCCGCTCGACGCGCAGGGTGTAGGACCCGGCGGGCAGCAGCAGGGTGTACCGCCCGTCCGCGTCGGCGGTGGTCCGCTCGCCGGTCGCGGCGACCGTGACGGTCGCCGCGACCGGCGCGCCCGTGGTCTGGTCGGTCACCGTGCCGGTCACCGTCCCGAAGCTCGCCTGAAGCGCGTACGCCACGGCGTTGGTGAAGATCTGGTGGGCGGCCGGCTGCCAGCCGTTTCCGGGCCCGGTCCACGGGCTCACGCCGTGCGCGGCGAGCAGCACGTGCACGCTGTCCTGGGTGCGCGGCCGGTAGCCGATCGCCGACCCGGTCACCTGGCGGTGCCCGACGTACAGGTCGGCCACGCTGCGTCCGGAGTAGTCGGCGAACCACGCGTACTCCCGGCCGGCGGCAAGCAGCGGGACCCGCGCGCCGGGCGTCAGTCCGGCGGTGAGCGGGTGCCCGGCGCGGGCGATGACGCTGACCTCGCCCTCGTTGTAGCCGCTGCCGGTGCGCGCCGGATCCCCCGTGTAGCGGGACAGGTGCAGCAGCGAGCCGTAGCTGATCCCCCAGGTGTCCAGGAAGATGATGCTGGTCCCGGCCGCGTCGGCGTTGGCGAGCAGCCGGCCGAAGACCTCGGCGCCCGGGTCGTCGTTCGCGCCGTTGGCGACGATGAGCTCGTAGTCGCCCGGCCGGTCCGCGATAGCCGCGATCGTCGTGGACTCCACCCGGTACCCGGCCGCAATGAGCAGCCGGGTCAGCGCGTCCTGGTAGTCACCGGTGACCGCGATCTGGTACCGCTCGAGCGCCACGTCGTGGCGCCGCGACTCGCCCGCCACGATCGTGACCTGCGCGCTCGTCGGCGCGTACCCGTCCCGGGTGACGGTCAGCGGATAGGTCCCCTCCGCGACCTCGTCGAACGCGTACCGCCCGTCGGCCCCGGTGACGGCCACGGGCAGCGGCGTGCCGCCGAGCGCGACCTTCGCGCCGGCGAGCGGATTGCCCGCGGCGTCGGTGACCACGCCGGACAACGCCCCGGCGCCGCTCGCGGTCAGCGTGGCGTCGAGCGTGGTGGTGCGGCCGGACTTGAAGGTGACCTCGCGGGTCTGGAGGCGCATGCCGTAGCTGGTGATCTCCACCTGGTAGGTGCCCGCGCGGTGGGACAGCGTGTAGCCGCCGGTGGCCGGGTCGGTGGTCACCGCGACCCCGGTGGCCGGAACGCGCACGGTCGCGGCGAGCGGGGCCCCGTCGGTGTCCCGCACCACCCCGGTCAGCGTCCCCGGCGCCTCGAACATGGTCAGCTGCCCGTTAACCGCGGCGATCACCAGCTTGCCGTCGGCGTACGCCGGGGCGGAGGTGATGTTGTCGGCGAGCCCGACCTGCCAGCGCACCTCGCCGGTGTACGCATCCAGCGCCCAGGCCCGGTGGTCGCGCTGCGACCCGCCGATCACCACGCCGTCCGCCGCGAGCTGGGCGTTGCTGACCGCCGCCCCGGCCGGGCTCACCCAGCGGCGCTCGCCGGTGGCCCGGTCGTACGCCGCGACCCAGCCGTGGCCGTGTGAGCCGGCGATCACGAGGTCGCCGTGGACCACCGGCGCGCTGCCGCTGGCGTCGCCGTGCCCGCTGGCCTCCCACCGCACCGCCCCGGTCTCAGCGTCGACGGCGAGGACGGCGCCGACACCGGTATCGAAGTCGTTCGTGCCGACGTAGACGGTGCCGTCGGCGTACGTGGGAGTCGCGGCGAAGGAGTCCCGCTCTCGGGTCAGCGACCACTTCTCCGCGCCGGTCTCGGCGTCCAGGGCGACGAGCCGGCGGGCGTCGTAGCTGCCGGCGAAGACCGTGCCGGCGGCGACCGCCGGCCCGAAGAAGATCTGCGGGCCGATGAAGGTGCGCCAGCGCAGGGCGCCGGTCGCCGCGTCGAGCGCATAGACCCAGCCGCCGTCGCCCTCGCCCCAGCCGGTGCCGAAGTAGACGGTCCCGGCCACCACCGTCGGGCTCGCGTACGTCAGCCGGTCCCCGGTCGGATATGTCCACAGTGGCTGCCCGGTCGCGGCGTCGAGGGCGTAGAACGTGCCGTCGTCGCCGCCGCCGAAGAACACCCGTCCGTCCGCGACGGCCGGCGTGGTGCGGAAGTTCGTGCCGGCGTTGAACGTCCACACGGTGGTGCCGTTGTCGGCGTCCACCGCGTGCAACCGGCCGTTGTCGGTGGCGAGGTAGATCCGACCGTCGGCGATCACCGGTGAGCTGAACAGCACCCGCCCGGGGAGCCGGACCTGCCAGACCTGCGTCAACGCCTCGGGAGCGAGCGGCTCGGCGGAGCGGCCGGTGCGCCGGGCGTTGTTCTGGAACTCCCGCCACTGCGGCGCGGTCTCGCCGCCCAGCGGCTCCAGTCCGATGTCGACGGTTTCGTCGCCGTCGACGGTCAGCGACCGGACGGCCCGCCGGTAGCCGGTGGACTCGGCGCTGATCTCGTACGTGCCCGCCGGGATGTCGAGGGAGAATCGGCCGTCCACGTCGGTGTAGACCGGCGCGAGGGGGGTGGCGGCGACCCGCACGACAGCGTCGGCGAGCGGGCCGCCGCCACCGCTCACGGTGCCGGTCACCGTGTGGACCGGTGCCGGGTCGAGGGTGACGTCGAGGGTGTGCTGCCCGTCAACGGCGACGGTCACCGTCTCGGTGCGCGGCACGTGACCGTAGGCGCTGATCCGCACCGGCCAGGTGCCGGCCCGCAGGCGCAGCTCGTAGAAGCCGGTGGCCGGGTCGCTGCGGGTGTGCACGGCGAGGTCGGGAACCTCGACGGTGGCCGCGACCGGCCCGTCCGCGCCGCGTACCGTCCCGCTGACCGTGCCGCTGAAGCGGGCCGCGGTGACCGCGGCGTACGCGTCGACGATGCCGGCACCGTACTCGTTGTTCGGGACGGCGCCCATATGCTGCTCGACCCGCGCGGTCGAGGTCAGCAGCTCGCGGATGGCGTCGACGGACAGGTCCGGCCGGGCCTCGAGCAGCAGCGCGATCACGCCGGTGACGTGCGGCGTGGCCATGCTGGTGCCGCTGATGGTGTGGTACCCGTCGGGGTCGAGCGCGCGTGGCCAGGTCGAGTAGATGTCCTGCCCGGGCGCGCTCACCTGCGGCTTGATGTGCTCGACACCGTCCCAGGTCGCCGGGCCGCGGCTGCTGAACAGCGCCACCGCGTCGTCGATGTCCGTGGCGCCCACGGCGAACGACTGCGGGAAGCTGGCCGGCGAGCCGACCGTGCCCAGGCCCGGCCCGGCGTTGCCGGCGGCGAAGTTGGGGAAGATGCCGGCCGCGACCCAGGCGTTGACGTCCTCCCAGAACTCGGTGCTGTAGGTCGCGTCCGAGCCCCAGGAGTTGTTCACCACGTCCGGGGCCTTCGCCGGGTCGCCGCCAGGCGCGAGCATCCACTGGAAGCCGGCGTGGATGATGCTCGCCGAGGTGGTGCCCGAGTCCCGGAAGATCTTGGCGGCGATCCACTCGGCGTCCGGGGCGACCCCGGTGACCTCGCCGGGCGGTCCGCCCACGATGGTGCCGGCGACGTGTGTGCCGTGCCCGTGGCCGTCGCCGGGCGTCGGGTAGTTCTCCCCGGTGGCCGCGAACCAGCTGTGCGCGTGGTCGCCGTCCCGCCCCCGGTACCGGCCGGCGAGCGCCGGATGCCCGCCGTCGACGCCGCCGTCCATGATGCCGACGACGACGCCCTTGCCGGTGAAGCCGTACCGCCCCCACACATCGGTGGCCTTGACCCGCTCCACGCCCCACGTGGGCAGCCGCGGCTGGCCGGCCGGCGCCTCGGGGAGGCGGATCTCCGCGTCGAGCGTGACGCTGGCGACATCCGGGTGCGCCGCCAGCCGGTCCACGGCGGCGGCCGGCACGCTCGCCGAGAAGCCGTTGAAGATCCAGTACGGCGTGATGTCGGTGGCCCCTACCTCGCCGAGCAGCGTCCGCACGCCGCCCTGGGTACGGTCCGCGGTGGCGCGCAGCGCGTCGACGACGGTCCGGCCGCGGACGGCCTTCCCTTGGCCGCCGGCGGCGGCGGCCGCGTGGCGGGCCTGCGCGGCCACGCTCGCGGGATCCACCTGCTCGCGCAGCCGGATGATGACCGGCACGCGCCCACCCTTGCGTGCGGCCGCGGTCACCTCGGGCGCGACCCGTGGCCGGTTCGGCCGCTCCCCGACGAGGGCGGCGGCCGGGCCGGTGCGGGTGCCGATCGCGGCCTGCGCCGGCCGCGCCCCGGGCGCGCCGTCGCGCACCGAGTACTCGTCGGCGGTCGCGGGCCGGGCGGGTGGAGCGGCCGCCGCGGGTGGGGCGGCCAGCAGCGGCACGCCGAGCGCACCGGCGAGCGTGCCAAGAAGGAGAACCCGGACGCTGGTACGCAGGGACACATCGGCCTCCGTCGACGGCGGGTGAGCCTGGCGTGCCCTAAATATGATCGAATTCGTTAACCGTGTCTATACCCGGCCCGCGATGCCGGCCCTGGGCTCACCCGTTCTCGAGCGCCCGGACGGCGTCCTCAGACACCTCCAGCACCACCGAGTGGTAGCTCTCGATTAGGGAGAGGACGGCGTCGCGAGGGCCCTGCCGCCACTCGTCGCTGCCGTAGAACGCCTCCTCCTGCTCGCGGTGCGCCTGAAGCGACGGGAAGGCGCGGATCAGGTATGCCTCCTCGTGCCCGTCCTCGGCGAACAGCGACGCTCCACAGCGCACCACCCGGATACCGAACTTCTCCAGCAGCGGCAGGCTCTCCTCGCGCATGAGGCGGACGAACTCCTCGGTGGTGCCGGGCTTGAGCCGGTAGGTGCGAATCTCGAGGATCACGGTGACTCCTCACGGGAGGTGACTGGGTCGGGTGTGTCGTCCATCTTGGCCCATGTGCCGCGGTGCGGAGGGACGGGCCCTCCAGGAAACCCGCCGTCCGGTGAGCCTGGACCGTCCGGTTGACCGGGTTCGCGTACAGTACGGCGGTCGTAGGCTCTGCTCGCGGGGGCCGCGTGACGCGGCACCGAGGGAGGACAGCGGCCGTGCCAGTCGACGACCGGGTCACGCAGGCGAGCGCGTACCTGCGCATGCTCCTGCTGCGGCCGGGCGATTACCGCGCCACGTGGCAGCGGCGGACGACCCGGCCCGCGCACGGGACCATCGACTGCGCAGCCGTCGCGCGCGTCCTGGCCGCACCGGACGTCGACGCCGTCGACACCGCCGTCGACCCGGACCTGCTGAGCACGGTGCGGGGCGCGCTGGACGGCACCAGCCTGTGCCCGCAGACGCTGGAACGGTTCGTCGACGCGTTCTCGCTGCGCCCCCGGGAGGCGCAGCGCCTGTCGCGACTGCTGCAGGGCACCGAGTCGGTACGGGTCCTCGCCGGCGGCGCCACTGCGCCGCCGGATCTGCGCCGGCCCGGCGGACCGCCCGGCCACGAGACGCTGTCCCTGCACGAACTGCACATCCTCGGGCCCGACGGGTGGCCCGCCGAGCACCAGACCATCCAGGTGATTCGGTCCACTGTTGACGGTCTGCGGTCGCTGCCGTACCGGTTCGACACCGACGAACTGGTCGTCGAGGTCGTCCGGGGCGGTTCGATCGGGCGGCACGTGTACCCGGTCCGCGACGGCGTGTGGGCGGTCGACATCGTGCTCGACGAGCCGCTCGCGCGGGGCGAGACCGTCCTGCTGCAGTACCGCACCACGTTCTTCTACAAGTCCGCGCCGCCGCCGGAGTTCCGCCGTGCGGTCCTAGGCGCGACCAGAGACCTGACGATGTGGCTCACGTTCCACCGCGACCGGCTGCCGCGGCGGGTGTGGCAGGCGCGCTGGGACGGTGTGGACCACGCCCGGATCGTCGAGCGGGAGCCGGTGGAGCTGGACGACGAGCTGTCGGTGCACTGCCGCTTCGGCGCGGTCAAGCGCGCCGTCGTCGGCTTCTCCTGGGAGTGGGACTGACCGCCCCGGGGACTGACCGCCCCGGGGACTGACCGCCCCGGCGGACTGGTCGTCCCGGGGGACTAGCCGTCCCGGGAACCAGCCTTTCCGGGCCGGGCGGTCCCCGGCCTACTGGCCCACGCGGCCGTCGATCCGCTCCCGAATGAGATCCGCGTGGCCGTTGTGCCGCGCGTACTCCTCGATCATGTGGATCATCACCTCACCGAGCGGGACCGGAGGGCGACGCGGATCGCCCGTGCCGCCCAGGATGTCCAGGTCCGCCGGGTCGGAGACGAACCGCTCGGCGAAAGCGACCTCCGCACGCCAGGTGGCCCACGCGTCCGCGACCATCGCGAAATCCGCGGTCGCCTCGTCGAACGCGCGGTCCGCGGACCCGTAGTGGGGCGTCACGTCCTCGCCGGCCATCACCCGGCGGAACCAGTACTGCTCCACCTCGGCCAGATGCCGCACCAGGCCCAGCAGTGACAGGTTGGACGGCGGCACCGAGCGGCGCGCCATGGCCTCGGCGTCCAGGCCCGCGCACTTCATTTCCAGCGTCAACCGCCGGTCGCGCAGGTAGCGGACCAGGGTCTCCCGCTCCCCCGAGTACGGCCCCCCGGCTTCCCGGGGATCCTCCTCGGGGCTGACCCACATGTCCCACCAGCCGAATCTCCTGCTAGGCAGCGTCGCCTCATCGCCAGCCGGGTGGCCGGTCATGTCCGTCATAGATCGAGGCTCCTTGGTACGTCCTAGCGAAGCAACCGGATATTCGACCGCAGGCGGGAGCGATCGGCCGGTCCGTCACCCGATCCAGAGCCTGATCGCGATTTTCTGCATGCCGCGGCATCCCTTGAGCGGACCGCTCCGCGATTCTCTGCAACTCGCGCTGTCCCGGGATCGTGATCGACTCGACTTCCCGGCAACCGGTTGAAGCCGCGGGCCCGGTTACCGCGACTTCACGGAAGTGGTGCCGCGCCGATGCCTCGACACCGCGACATCCTGCATCTGGAGCCCCGCCAACCCCGCGACTTCCTGCATCTCGCGCCGGTCATCCACAGCGACGACGGGCCTCGAGGGGCGGCGTGGCCATGAAACGCGACGCAGTCACAAAAGTGGTGGGGATCCGCACAAAAGGGGTGGGGATCCGGTCAGCCCTCGGCCCGGTCGACCCCGGCCCGGTGCTCACCGGCTGGCTGCTCGCCGGTCCGCGGCTCGGTCGGGTCCTCGCCGCGGTCCAGCGCGTCCCACAGCTCTGTGGTTGTGGCCGCGCGGGAGGTGGCCGGTGCGCGACCCGCCCGCTCGTACCGCGTACCCATGGCGGGCCAGCGGTGGCCGCGCACGACGGCGCCGGCGGCCGCCGCGGTGACCGCCACGCCGCCGCCGAGACACAGCCCCGGCCAGACGGCGGTGACGTCGGCGGCCAGGCCCAGGCCGCCACCTGCGACGATGCCGAGCCCGGCCGCGAGCAGCAGGACGCCGACCGCCGTACGCCCCGCCCGGCGGGTCGCGGGCAGTGCGCCGGCGCCCGCGAGTGCGACCACCGCGAGCGCCGGCAGCCACGGCATCAGCCCGGCACCGGTCTGCGCCGTGCGCAGCGGCGGCAGCGGTGCCGGCCGGGGGGTCACCTCGACCGCCCAGGCCCGGGTCGCGGCGAACAGCGCGAGACCGGCGCCGGCCAGACAGCCGAGCACGACGAGGGTGAACTCGCGGCGCGGGCTCATCGCGCCGGCCTCAGGGTCTCCGCGGCGCCGATCGCCGCGAGCACGGCGGCCGCCTTGTTGCGGGTCTCCTGCTCCTCGGTCTGCGGGTCCGAGTCGGCCACGATCCCCGCGCCGGCACCCACGTACGCGACGCCGTCGCGGACCAGCGCGGTGCGGATCGCGATGGCCATGTCCAGGTCGCCCCCGAAACCGAAGTACCCGACCGTGCCGCCGTACAGGCCACGCCGGGTCGGCTCCAGCTCCTCGATGATCTCCATCGCGCGCACCTTGGGCGCGCCGGAGAGCGTGCCGGCCGGGAAGGTGGCGGCGAGCGCGTCGAGCGCCGTGCGCCCCTCGGCGAGCTCCCCGACCACGGTCGAGACGATGTGCATGACGTGGCTGTACCGTTCGATGTCCATGAACTGCGGGACGTCCACGGTGCCGGGTCGACACACCCGGCCCAGGTCGTTGCGGCCCAGGTCCACCAGCATCACGTGCTCGGCGCGCTCCTTCGGGTCGGCGAGCAGCTCCGCGGCGAGCCGGGCGTCCTCCTCGGGCGTGGCACCCCGCGGGCGGGTGCCGGCGATCGGGTGCAGCAGCGCCCTGCGGCCGGTCACCTTCAGGTGCGCTTCCGGGGAGGAGCCCACGATGTCGAACCCGTCGAAGCGCAGCAGGTACATGTACGGGCTGGGGTTGGTGGTGCGCAGCACGCGGTAGATGTCGAGCGGCTCGGCGGAGGTAGCCCGCTCGAACCGCTGCGCGACGACGATCTGGAAGCACTCGCCGGCGCGGATGGCCTCCTTCGCCGCCTCGACGGCCTTGGGGTACTCCCCCGCGGGGGTGCGGCTGCACCCGGTCGCCGGAGCCGCCGCTATGTCGACTGTGGACACCATGGGCGGGTTGGGCCGGGACAGGGCCGTGGTCATCGCGTCGAGCCGGCCGACGGCCTGGTGGTACGCGGCCGTGGCCTGCCGCTCGTCGGCCCTCTCGGGCAGGATCGCGTTGGCGACCAGCACGGCCTCTCCGGTGTAGTGGTCGAGCACCACGAGATCGGTGGCGAGCATCAGGCCGAGGTCCGGGAAGTCGAGGTCGTCGCTGGCCAGCGTCGGCAGGCGTTCGAAGTGGCGCACCAGGTCGTAGGAGAGGAAGCCGACCAGCCCGCCGGTGAGCGGAGGCCCGTCGCCGTCCGGCCCGAGCGTCGGCGGGCCGGCGAGCGCCGCGACGGTGGCGCGCAGGACCTCGATCGGGTCGCCCTCGGTGGGCACGTTCTCCGGCGGCTGGCCGAGCCACCGCGCCGTCCCCTTCGCCCCGATCAAGGTGGCGAGGCTGCGCACGCCCACGAAGGAGTAGCGGGACCAGGCCGGCCCCGCGGCGCCCGCGCCCTGCTCGGCCGACTCGAGGAGGAACGTTCCCGGGCCGCCGGCCAGCTTGCGGTAGACCCCGACCGGCGTCTCGCCGTCGGCGAGCAGCCTGCGGCTCACCGGCACCACCCGGTACCGGCGGGCGTACTCCCGGAAGGTCGCCTCGTCGGGGTGCACGGCTCCGGTCGTCACGGCGTACCCCCGAGCGGCAGCGGGCGGTGGAAACAGCTCTGCTCGCCGGTGTGGCAGGCCGGGCCGACCTGGTCGACGTCGATCAGCAGCGCGTCGCCGTCGCAGTCGAGCCGGACCGCCTTGACGTACTGGTGATGCCCGGACGTCTCACCCTTGACCCAGTACTCCTGGCGGCTGCGCGACCAGTACGTGGCCCGGCCCGTCTCCAGCGTCCGGCGAAGCGCCTCCTCGTCCATCCAGGCGAGCATGAGCACCTCGCCCGAGTCGTACTGACGGACGATGGCCGGGAGCAGCGGACGGTTGTCGGCACCGGCGGCGGCCCTGGGGGCGAGCCGCGCAGCGACGGCAGGGTCGAGACCTGGGGCGGGGTTCTGAGTGGGCACCCGTCGATTCTCCCCCACCCCTGACGGTGCGGCGGGCCCGCCCGGGCCGGGCGGGCCCGCCGCCCGGGCGTGCCCGTTCGGAGGGCTGTGTGGCTTGATTCCGGTCGCTATGTTGTGTGCTGCGTCCCCACCTGTCTGGATCGGCGCTCACTTCTCTTCCGGGTCGACTGGCGCGCCTGCGGCCGATCTCGCTCTGCCGCCCGGCGCCGGTGTCGGGCGCGGCGTACGCCGCGGGCGGAGGCGGCGGTGGGCGCCGTGGAACCGGTAGGGCCGCACCGGGCACCGGCGGACCCGCCGGGCCGTCCCACGGACGGAAGGGAGCAGCCCATGCAACCGATCAACACCGAGCAACCACCGGATCGGCCCGAGGCGGCAGGGGACGGGATCACCCTTCCGACGCCTCGGCCCGCCGCCATCCTCAACGAGCCGACGGCGGAGGTCCCCATCATCACGCCGCACGCCGCCGCGCCATCGGCCGAGGCGACCGCCGATGCGCCCACCGCCCCCATCCCGGTCGAGGCGCCGGCTGGCGACCCGGCGCCCACCGCCGAGGCGACCGAGACTGTTGAGGCGGCTGAGAGCGCTGAAGCCACGGTCGAGACCGCGCACGCCGCCGAGGCAGCCGAGGCGAACAGCGACGGCGAGGGCGCCGCCGAAGCACAGGTGTCCATCGAAGCGGCCGAGACGGCTGGCGAGGGCGAATCCGCGCCCGAGGCGCAGACCCACCCGAACGCGGACGCGGACGCGGCCCCGGCCGCGCCCGTGGAGCAGGCCGGGGCAGAGCCCGAGGCCCAGTCGGACGCGCTCGCCGAGACACCGGCCGAGGTGGCGACCCCGGAGGTTGTCGGGGGCGCCGAGGCGGCAGCGACCGAAGAACCGGGTGGAACGGCCCCGGAACCCGACGCCGAGGCCGCCCTTGGGACCGATCCTCAGGCGGCCACGCCGGCCGCGGGCGCCGAGACCGAGGTGGCGGCCCACGCCGACCCCAACCCGGAGGCTGGCGCCGAGGTCGCGGCGGACGTGCCGGAGGCGCGCGCCGATGTCGGGACGGACACCGAGAGCGACGAGGCGACCGAGGAGGCGGCGGCCGACGAGGTGGCCCTGGGTGACGCGGAGGCCCCAACGGCCGAGCAGCCCGAGGCCGAGGGTGCGGACGCACGGAACACCGAGGAGCCCTCGGCCGAGCCCGTGTCCGAGGAGCCGGCAGCGGAGGAGAGTTCCGAGGTGGACGCCGCCGCCGGCGAACCGGCGGCGGAGGAGACGACCGCCGACCAGGTGGCCGAGGCGGAGCAGGCCGTTGAGCAGCCGGCTGCGGAGGAGGCCGCCGACGAGTCGGCCGCCCCTGAGGCGGAGCCGACACAGGCCGCCGCCGGGGAGCCGGCCGAGGTGCTGGCACTGACCGCGGATGAGCCGGTGACGACGGGCGCCGCCGCGGAGGCCGAGGCCATTGAGGAGGCAGCGCCCGAGGCGGAGCCCTCGGCCGCGGAGGAGACGACCATCGGCGATCAGGGCGACGCCGAGCCGCAGCCGGCGGCCGAGGCCGGGCCGGAGACCGAGGCTGCGGCACAGGAGCCGGCGGTCGACGCTGAGCCGGAGCCCGCGGACACCGAGCCGACCCCGTCGGACGCGGCCGCGGTGGTCGCCGAGGCTGAGGCGGCGACGCTGAACGCCAGTGCGGCCGTGGCGGAGGCGGAGAGCGCCGTCGAGGACGTCATCGAGAGCGCCGGTGCGGCGGCGGAGAGCCCCGTGGCCGCGGCGGAGAGCCCTGTGGCCGAGGCGGAGAGCCCCGTGGCCGAGACGGCGAGCCCGGGGGAGGCCGGTCTCGCCAAGGCCGTGGCGCTGCTGCGCCCCGGGGACGTGGCGGAGACCCCGATCGCCATCTGGACCCCCGAGGCCATCGAGCAGATGCGGGCCGAGTGGCGCGCGGTACAGGAACTGTTCATCGACGAGCCGGAGACCGCGGTCGCCAAGGCCCACGAGCTGGTCTCCAAGGCGGTGCACAGGCTGGCGGACTCGCTGCTCGCGGTGGCGGACCTGGACCTGGGCACCCGGTCCGAGCGACCGGACACCGAGGAACTGCGCGTGGCGATGCGCCGGTACCGCGACTTCCTCGAGCGGGTGCTCGCGCTGTAACCCCTGCTCCCGTCCCCCGCCGCACGGCGCGTCCGTCGGGGGCCTTCGTTCGGGATCGAGGGGAGTCAGGGCGGTCATGGCCGCCCTAACTCCCCTCGATCTTTTTCTTCACGGAGAGCGGGTCGGGTTCGCCGCGGAGGCAAGGGCGGTCACCTCCTTGCGCACGCCACGGAAACTCATCTAGCGTTGAGTTTCAACGCTAGATGAGTTCAGAGGAGCCGCCATGGAGACCGCGATCGAGGTCCGGGACCTCGTCGTTCACCGCGGCAAGGCCGAGGTCCTGCACGGCCTCACCTGCCGGGTTCCGCGGGGCTGCGTGATGGGGCTGCTCGGCCCCAGCGGCAGCGGCAAGACGACCCTGATGCGGGCCGTCGTCGGCGTGCAGATCATCACGTCCGGCACGGTCACCGTGCTCGGCGAACCGGCCGGCTCGCCCACGCTACGCCGACGGGTCGGGTACCAGGCCCAGACGCCGAGCGTGTACCCGGACCTGACCGTACGGGAGAACGTCCGCTACTTCGCCTCGCTGTACGGCCTCGGCGCCCAAGCGGCCGATGCGGCGATCGCCGACGTAGGGCTTCGCGACGCGGCGAGCCAGTTGGTCAGCACGCTCTCCGGCGGCCAACTCAGCCGGGCCTCGCTCGCCTGCGCGCTGGTCGCCCGGCCGGAGGTGCTCGTCCTCGACGAGCCGACCGTCGGGCAGGATCCGGTGCTGCGCGAGGAGCTGTGGCAACGGTTCCGCGACCTGGCCGCGAACGGCACCACCCTGCTCATCTCCAGCCACGTGATGGACGAGGCGGACCGCTGCGACCGTCTCCTGCTCATCCGCGACGGCCGGATCATCGCCGACGACACGCCCGCGGGCGTCAAGGCCGCGGGCGGTACCACCGACCTCGACCAGGCGTTCCTCACCCTGATCCGCACCCACGAGATGGCGGCCACGGAAGGCAGGACGGCATGAGGATCCTCGTGAGCACCACCGGGCGCATCCTGCGTCAGCTGCACCACGACCGGCGTACCGTCGCCCTGCTGGTCGTCGTGCCCATCCTGCTGCTGACCCTGCTCTACTACATGTTCGACGACAAGGCCCTGCCGCCGGGCCTGCCGTCGCCGTTCGACCGGATCGGGCTGATCATGCTCGGGGTGTTCCCGTTCGTGATCATGTTCCTGATCACGAGCATCGCCATGCTGCGCGAACGCACCACCGGCACGCTGGAGCGCCTGCTCACCACCCCGCTGCGCAAGACCGACCTGCTGTTCGGCTACGGCATCGCGTTCGGCCTGGCCGCCGCCGTCCAGGCCACCGTGGCGGCCGGCGCGGCGTACTGGCTGTTCGACCTCGACACCGCCGGCCACACCGGCCTGGTGATCCTCATCGCGATCGCCAACGCGGTGCTCGGCGTCGCGCTCGGCCTGTTCTGCAGCGCGTTCGCGCGTACCGAGTTCCAGGCCGTCCAGTTCATGCCGGTCGTGGTGCTGCCGCAGGCGCTGCTGTGCGGGCTGTTCGTGCCGCGCGACCAGATGGCCGGATGGCTCGAGGCGATCAGTAACGTGATGCCCATGTCGTACGCGGTCGAGGCGCTGCAGGAGGTCGGCGCGCACGCCGAGCCGACGGGCACGCTGTGGCGCGACCTCGGCATCGTGGTCGGCTGCGTGATCGTGGCGCTCGTGGCGGCGGCCGCGACGCTGCGGCGGAGGTCCGGATAGCGTGACGGACCGCCGGACCGGGCGGCGCCGCGGCAAACCGGACACCCGTGCCGCGATCCTCACGGCGGCCCGCGAACTGTTCGCCGAACGGGGCTACGACGCCGCCTCCATCCGCGCCATCGCGGCCCGCGCCGACGTCGACGCCGCCCTGGTCCACCACTACTTCGGCACCAAGGAGCAGCTGTTCCTGACCGCCATCCAGGTGCCGGTCAACCCCGCCGAGCTGCTCCCCGACGTCCTCGCCGGCAGCCGCGAGGGGATCGGGGAGCGGCTCGTGCGCACGTTCCTGCGGGTCTGGGACTCCCCGGTGGGCGCCTCGGCCGTGGCTCTGCTGCGCTCGGCGATGAGCAACGACTGGACGCTACGGCTGCTGCGCGAGTTCCTCACCACCCAGGTCCTGCGGCGGGTGCTCGCCGCGGTCCCGCTCGACCCGGCCGAGGCGCCGTACCGCGCGAGCCTGGTCGCCTCGCAGATCGCCGGGCTCGCTATGACCCGCTACGTGGTGCGGCTGGAGCCCTTGGCCAGCGCACCGGCCGACTGGGTGGTCGCCGCGATCGCGCCGACCGTACAGCGCTACATCTCCGGCGAGCTTCCCCGGCCCGGACCCGACCGGTCCGACGCGGAATAGGTACGCGGCGAGCGGGGACTACCTACCCGGAGGCTGCGACATGAAGACCACCCGCCGCCGGGTCCGGCTGTCCCGGGCGCTGGGCATTCCGCTGACACCGAAGTCGGTGCGGTACTACGAGCGCCGCCCGTACCCACCGGGGGTGCACGGCCGCAGACGGCGAAAGCGCTCGGACTACCAGGTGCGGCTGCTGGAGAAGCAGCGCCTGCGCTACCAGTACGACGTCAGCGAGACCCAGATGCGCCGGGCGTTCACCGAGGCGGCCCGGCGCCCGGGCAAGACCGGCGAGAACCTGATCAGCCTGCTCGAGCGCCGCCTCGACGCGCTCGTGCACCGGGCCGGCTTCGCGCGCACCATCTACCAGGCCCGCCAGCTCGTCAGCCACGGCCACATCACCGTCGACGGGGCCAAGGTCGACGTGCCGTCGTACCGGGTGCGGCCGGGCCAGGTGATCGGCGTGCGCGAGCGCAGCCGCGAGCTCCCGCCGTTCCTGGCCGCCGCGAGCGGGGCGCACGCCGAGGGCCCGACCCCGCCGTACCTGGAGGTGAACCTGCCCGAGCTGCGCGCCAAGCTGCTGCGCGAACCGGCCCGCGAGGAGGTGCCGGTCCGCTGCCAGGAGCAGCTGGTGGTGGAGTTCTACTCCCGGTGACGCCGGCCCCGGCGACCGCGGACGGCGGTCAGGAGGCGCGGGTCTGCTCCAGCCAGGAGGCGTAGAGCCGGGCGTACACCGACGATTCCTGGCGCACCAGGTCGTCGTGGTGTCCCCGTTGGACGATGCGGCCCGCGTCGAAGACCAGCACCTCGTCGGCGCTCTGCGCGGTGGAGAGCCGGTGCGCGATCGCCACGGTCGTCCGCCCGCGCGTGACCGCGTCCAGCGCGCGCTGCAGCCGGACCTCGGTGGCCGGGTCGACGGCGCTGGTCGCCTCGTCGAGCACGAGCAGATCCGGGTCGGCCACGTACGCCCGGGCGAGCGCGACGAGCTGCCGCTCGCCCACGCTCAGCGCCTCGCCGCGCTCCCCGACCGGCGTGTCCAACCCGGCCGGCAGGGCCTCGACCCACTCGGTGAGCCCCAGTTCGGCGAGCGCGCGCGCCAGCTCCTCGTCGGTCGAGGACGGCCGACCGAAGCGGATGTTCTCCGCCACCGTCGCGTCGAACAGGAACCCGTCCTGCGGCACCATGACCACCCGGCGGCGCAGCGAGGCGAACCGGACCCGGTCCAGCGGCACGCCGGAGAGCAGGATGCGCCCCTGGGTCGGGTCCATCAGCCGGGTGAGCAGCTTCGCGAAGGTGGTCTTGCCGCTGCCGGTCTCCCCCACCACCGCGACCCGCGTCTTCGCCGGGATCTCGACATCCACATCGGACAGCACCGTCGGTCCGCCCGGGTAGTTGAACGCCACCCCGACGAACCGCACGTCCAACGGCCCCGGCGGCAGGTCCAACCCGCGCTCCCCGGGGTCCGCCACGTCCGGCGCGGTGTCGAGCACGTCGAGCACCCGCCGCCAGCCGGCGATGGCGTTCTGCCCCTCGTTGAGCACCTCGGTCGCGATCTGCACGGGCTGCACGAACAGCGCGACCAGGAACAGGAAGGCGACCAGCTCGCCGAGTTCCAGGCCGCCGCCCACCCCGAGCAGCACGCCGACGACCACCACGGCCGCGGTCGCCAGGCCGGTGGCGATCTCCCCTGAGGAGAAGCTGATCACGCTGGTCCGCAGCGCCCGGAACTGCGCCACCCGGTGCGCGTCGATCGCCTCGTCCAGCCGCGCCCCGGTGCGTCGCGCCACCCCGTACGCGCGGATCACCGTGGCCCCGACGACGCTCTCGCCGACCGCGGCGAGCATCGCGGCCACCCGCTGCCGCACGATCCCGTACGCCCTGGCCAGCCGCCGTTGGAAGAACCGGATGACCACCACCAGCGGCGCCAGCGCAGCGTAGACCACGAGCGTGAGCTGCCACGAGTAGACCGCCATCACGATGGTGGTGACGACGATCTGCCCGATGGAGATCAGCAGAATCACGCCGCCCCACTGGATGAACTGCGTGATCTGGTCTACGTCGGAGGTCACCCGCGACACCAGCGAGCCGCGCCGCTCGGACTGCTGGTGCAGCATCGACAGGTCGTGGACGTGCCGGAACGTGCGGGTGCGCACGTTGGCCAGCGCGGTCTCGCTGACCGTGAACAGGCGGCGCATCATCAGGTACCCGCACACCGTGGTCACGGTGAGCACGGCCAGCGTCGCCGCGACCACCGTCGCGATCAGCCCGACGTCCGGTCCGCCGGGCACGGCCAGGCCGTGGTCGATGCCCTGCTGGATCGCGACGGGTACGGCGACCCGCCCGGCCATCGAGATCAGCGCGAGGCCCAGCGTGCCGGCGAGCCCGGTGCGCAGCTCCGGCGAGAGCGCCAGACCGCGGCGCAGCGTGCGCCACGTGGACTCGCCCGCCGCGGGTTCCCGCCCGGTCACAGAGCCATTCGGTTCGCGAGTGCGGGGCTCGCTCCGCTCGCTCCTCCCGCTCACGAAACCACCTCGTCGTACTCCCGCTCCCGCTCCGCCTCGGCCCGCTCGTAGGCGGTGACCAGGTCCGCGTAGCCCGGCACGGTGGCGAGCAGGTGTTCGTGCGTGCCCCGGGCCACGACCCGACCGTGCTCGAGGTAGACCACCTCGTCGGCGAGCGCGATCGTGGCCCGCCGGTACGCCACCACCAGGATCGACGTGTCCTGGCTGCGCAGGGCGGCGAGGATTGCCGCCTCCACCCGCGGGTCCACGGCGCTCGTCGCGTCGTCGAGGATCAGCAGCCGGGGCCGGCCGGCGAGCGCCCGCGCCAGGGTGAGCCGCTGGCGCTGCCCGCCGGACAGCGACGTGCCACGCTCCCCCACCGCCGTGTCCAGCGCCTCCGGCAGCCGGGACACGAAACCGTCCGCCTGGGCCAGCCGAAGCGCCCGCCAGACCTCCTCGTCGTCGATGCCCGGCCGGTCCAGCGACACGTTGCCGCGGACCGTGTCGTCGAACACGAACGGCACCTGCGGCACCAGCGCCACGGTCGCGGCCAGCGCCTGCGGATCGAGGTCGCGCACGTCCACGCCGTCGAGGCTGACACGGCCGCCGGTGGGGTCGACCAGGCGGGCGGCGAGCGACGCGATCGTGGACTTGCCCGACCCGGTCGGTCCGACGAGCGCCACGGTACGGCCGGCGGGCACCTCGAACGTCACGTCCTGCAGCACCGGCTCACCCGGCTGGCCCTCGGCGGTGTCGTAGGCGAAGTCCACGGCCTCGAGCCGCAGCGTGGCCGGGCCGACGCCGTCGGGCACCCGCGTCCCGTACGGCATCTCCCCGGTGGCGGTCAGCACGTGACGCACCCGCTCCCACCCGGCGACGCTGCGGGGCAGTTCGGCGAGCACCCACCCGATGGCACGCACCGGGAAGGCCAGCACAGTGAACAGGAACGCGACCGCGACGACCTCGCCGATGTCCACGGCCCCGGCCCGCAGCCGGAGCGCGCCGACCACGAGCACCGCGAGCGTGCCCAGGCTCGGCAGGGCCTCCAGCAGCGGGTCGAACAGGCCGCGGACCCGGCCTACCCGCACCAGCGCGTCGCGCAGCTCGAACGCCCGGGCCGAGAACCGCTCGGTCTCCGCGGCCTCCCGCCCCATCGTCTTGACCACCAGGGCGCCGTCGAAGCTCTCGTGGGCGATCGCGCTCACCTCGGCGCGCAACTGCTGGGCGCGCGCCTGCCGCGGAGCCATGACCCGGGAGTAGACGACGTTGAGACCGAACAGCGCCGGGAACAGGGCGCACCCCACCAGGGCGAGCACCCAGTCCACGACGAACAACGACGCGACCGCCGCCACGAGCATCACCAGCGTGCCGACCGCGAACGGCAGCGGCGCGATCGGGAAGAACATCGCCTCGACGTCGGAGTTCGCGTTGGACAGCAGCGTGCCGGTGGCGTGCCGCTGGTGCCAGGCGACGGGCAGCTCCAGGTAGCGGCGGGTCACCTTGCGCCGGTAGGCGGCCTGCAGCCGGAACTGCATGGCGCCGGCGCCGAGTCGCCGGGCGAAGATCGCGGCGACCTTGCCGAAGCTGACCGCGAGGATCGCGGCGGCGCCCAGCGCCAGCGCGGCGGGCGCCACGGCCCGGCGCTCGAACGCGGGAAGCACCACCCGGTCGGTCACCTCGCCGACCACGAACGCCGTGGAGATCGTGAACAGGCCGAAGAAGGTGCTGCCGACGACACCGACGGTGAAGACCCCGGGCTCTTCGCGGATCGCCCGGCCGAGCACGCGCAGCCCTTTGCCGAGAACCCCCGGCTCGGACACCCCCACCTCCAGACTCACCCGCCGCGCGGCGTACCCCTCTGTCACCGGCGGCGGTCCTTACAGTCTCACCCACGGGTCCGACAGTTCCGCGACCGGTTTTCCGCGACGTGGGTCACACCGGCGTAGGATCGGTACCCGTGCCCCAGCCATCCGTGGCCCGCGCCGAGCGGCACGCGCTCGCCGACCTCATGGCGCGCCTCGGCCCTGACGCGCCGACTCTGTGCGCCGGGTGGACCACCCGCGACCTGGCCGCCCACGTGGTCCTGCGCGACCGCCGGCCGGACGCCGCGCCGGGCATCCTGGTGCGCCCACTCGCGCCGTACACCGAGCGGGTGCAACGCGGGCTGGCCGCTCAACCGTACCCGCGGCTCGTCGAGATGGTGCGCCATCCCCCGTGGTGGAGCTGGAGCACACTGCCGATGCTCGACGCGGCGGTGAACGTGGCCGAGTTCTTCATCCATCACGAGGACGTGCGCCGCGCCCAGCCGCAGTGGCAGCCGCGCGAGCTGTCGATGGACGCCGAGCAGGCGCTGTGGGGGCCGGCGCGGATGATGGGCAGGCTCTACCTACGCCGCTTCCCGGCGCTCGTCCACCTGCACGCTCCCGGGTACGGCGAGGTGACCGCGGGGTCGCCGGCCGGTCGGGAGGCGGACGCGCCCCGGATCCGGGTGTCCGGCCCGCCCGGCGAGCTGCTCCTCTTCTGCTCCGGACGGCAGCGCGCTGCGCGTGTGGAGGTGACCGGCCCGCCGGCGAACGTCGAGGCGCTGCGCACCGCCCGCCTGGGCGTCTGACGGCGGCCGACCGACGTTACGACGGCTCCCCGACGCTGGTGCTCGCGTCGCCGCCCGTGTCTGTCGCGGTGATACCGGCCCGGGCATCCGGCCCGTACTTCGCCGCGGCCGCGTTCGCCGTCGGGCACTCGCCGTCGGCACGGCCGCAGGCGACCAGGTCGCAGAGCCGGCAGATCCACGCCCCGCCGTCCTTGGCGCGCACGATGCTGGCCATGAGGCGCCCCATGAGCGCGTGCAGCGCGTCGCGCTCGTCGGGCGTCAGATCGTCCAGCGCGTCGCCGAGCACGGCGGCGCGCGCGGCCGATACCCGCTCGGCGGCCTGTCGACCCGCACTGGTGAGGGTGATCGACCGTGACCGCCCGTCCGGACCCGGCCCGCGGGTGACCAGCCCCGCGTGGACGAGCCGATCGACGAGCCGTACCGCCCCCGAGTGCGTCAGGCCGAGCACCCTGCGCAGCTGGTCGAGCGTCGGCCGGTCGAGGAAGTGGTGCATCGCGGACAACGCCGCCGCCGCCGAGACCGACTGTCCGGCGGCCGCCGCGATCGCGGCGGAGGTCCGGTCCGTGACGGCCAGGGCCAGTGCACCGAGGAGGTTGGCCACCCGGTCTGCGGCGGTCACGTGACGTCGTACGTCAGGGTGAGGGGCATGAACGGGTAGTCGGCGTGGGTCGACACGCTCTCGGCGGTGCCGGTGATGCCGGCCAGTTCGTCAGTGCCGGAGGCCGGCACGACGACGAACTCACCGCGGGCCGTCGTCCCGTCGTACGTTCCGTGACCCTGCAGCACCAGGCTGCCGGACCGCCCGTGGAGCCTGCCCGTCAGGTGCATGAGCGCCACGTAGCTGCTCGTGCCGTCCGCCCGGTAGTACAGCAGCATCTCGGATACGCCGGACAGCTCGTCGCCCGGATCGCCGAGCGTGATGTCGGCCCGGGTGAACTTCCGGCCGTCGTCGAACTCCCGGTAGGGGTTCTCCTCCCACGATGTGATCTTCAGCTTCGTGGTCAACGCCTGGGTCATGGTCTCAATATATGTGTGACTCAGTCATATGTCTCGCCTTCGGCCGGCAATTCCTCTGTCTGACTGCGCGCCTCGCGCGAGGGCACTGGTCAGGGTGGGCGACACGAGTGGTCGTTCGGCCTCGACCAGGCAGCCCGGCGTGCCGCGGCTTCGCCTACTCGCGTCCGCTCGACAGTCGGCTGCGTCGGGCCAGCGAGTCCAGCACCACCGCGCCCACGAGCACGGCGGCGGTGATCATGTACCGCACCGACGTGTCGAGGCTGAGCAGCAGCATGCCGGAGGTGATCGAACCCAGGACCATGGCGCCGAGCAGCGCCGAGTAGGTGCTGCCCCGGCCGCCGAAAAGGCTGGTCCCACCGATCACCGCCGCGGCGATCGCGAGCAGCAGCGTGTCGCTGCCGCCGCTGCTCTGCCCCACCGAGTACAAGCGCGAGGCGGCGAGGATGCCGCCGACCGCGGCGAGCGTCGAGGCGAGCGCGAACACCGAGATCCGGATCGCGTTCACCGGGATGCCCGCCCGGCGCGCCGCCTCGATGTTGCCGCCGAGCGCGAAGATGCTGCGCCCGAACCGGGTGCGCCGCAGCACCAGGTCGAACCCCACCACCAGGCCGACGAGAATGACCAACGCGATGGGCACGCCCGCGTACGCGTTGAGGATGGCCACCGCGCCGAACACCACGACCGCGAGCGCGACGGTTCGGGCGAGCAGGCCGGCGACGGGCCTCGCCGGGAGCTGGACCCGGACCCGGCGACGACGCTCGAGCAGCCCGCTGGCGAGGTAGAGCAGCACGGCCACAGCGGCCAGCAGCCAGCCCACCGGGCGGGTCAGGTTGGTGTGGGCGATCTTGCCGATGAAGCCGTTGTACGGGAAGTTGATGGTGCCCTGCGGGCCGAGCAGCCACAGTTGCAGGCCCTGCCAGCCCATCAAGCCGCCGAGGGTGACCACAAAGGACGGCACGCCGATCCAGGCGAGGATGGTCCCGTGCAGCGTGCCGATCGCCGCGGCCAGGGCGAGCGCGCAGAGGATCCCGGCCCAGTCCGGCAGCCCGTGGCGGACGGTGACGACGGCGAGGAGCGCACCGGCGACCCCCGAGACCGAGCCGGCGGACAGGTCGATCTCACCGAGCAGCAGCACGAGCACGATGCCGACCGCGATCGCGCCGACGGAGACCATCTGCAGGGTCAGGAAGTACAGGTTCTGCGCGGTGAGGAAGTTGCTGTTCAGCGACTGGAAGACGGCCGCGATGACGATCAGGCCGAGGATCACCGGCAGCTGCCCGAGTTCGCCCGAACGCAGGCGCCGCTGGAGGGCCTCGACCACCGCCCGGGGCGAGTACGCCGCCTCGGCTGCGCCGCCGGCCGGCACCGCCGGGGCAACGGAGTTGCTCTTGGTGGTCGTACTCATTCCTGGACCTCCGCACGCACCGTACCGCCTGTGGCCTCGCCGGAGGGCGAGCCGTTCCCGGACGCCCGGGCACCCTTCGTGGAACCCCTCGTGGCCGTGGAACCCGCCTTGGCCCGCCGCGCCACCGCGTTGTCCGAGGCGCCGGTGATCGCCTGGACGATCTGCTCCTGGGTCGCCGTGGCCATGTCGAACTCCCCGGCGTTGCGGCCGAGCCGCAGCACGACGACCCGGTCGGCGACCGCCTTGACGTCGGCGAGGTTGTGGCTGATCAGGATCACGCCGAGACCGCGGTCACGCAGGCGTTCGATCAGGTCGAGCACCTGTGCGGTCTGCGCGACCCCGAGCGCCGCCGTCGGCTCGTCGAGCAGCACGACCTTCGGCTCGCCGAGCAGCGAGCGGGCGATCGCGACGGACTGGCGCTGTCCGCCGGACAGCGCCGCGACCGGCACCCGCACGTTCGGGATTTTGACGTCTAGAGTGGACAGCAGCTCGCGGGCCCGCCGCTCCATCGTGATCTCGTCGAGGACGCCGAAGCGGGCCACCTCGTGCCCGAGGAACAGGTTGCCCACCACGTCGATGTTGTCCGCGAGCGCCAGGTCCTGGTACACCGTCGCGATGCCGAGCGCGGTGGCGTCGTGCGGCTTGGTGATCGTGACCGGACGCCCCTCCCAGAGGATCGTGCCGCTGTCCGCCGGGTGCACGCCGGCGATCACCTTGATCATCGTCGACTTGCCCGCGCCGTTGTCTCCGACGAGGGCCACCACCTCGCCCGCGTACACGTCGAGCGCGGCGTCGGTGAGCGCCTGTACGGCCCCGAACCGCTTGGAGATGCCGAAGAGCGACAGGAGGGGTTCGCGTGCCACGTCGTTGCCTTTCGTCGCTGTGCTGCAGCCACCGGCCGTGCCTGCCGGACCCGGCCGCGTGACCGCGGGCTGCGCTGCGCCCACGGGCGGCCGTGTGCCGGCGCCCGGCGAGCCGGGCGCCGGCACAAGACCGGTCAGGAGGTGATCCCCAGGTCCGCGCACGCCTTCGCGTACTCGGCCGTGCAGATCTGGTCGACCGTGTAGAAGCCGTCCTTGATCACTGTGTCCTTGACGTTCTCCTTGGTGACCGCGACCGGCTCCAGGAGCACCGAGACGACGTCCTTGGTGCCGTTGTTCTTGGTCACCGTCGGACGACCCGAGTAGGGCTTGCCGGTCGCCGCGGCGATGGCCATCTCCGCCGCGATCTCGGCCTCCGGCTTGATCGCCTTGTAGACCGTCATGCCCTGCTCGCCGGAGATGATCCGCTGAATCGCGGCGAGCTCGGCGTCCTGGCCGGTGGTGAAGGGGATGGTGGTGAAGCCCGCGCCCTTCATCGCCGCGATCGCGCCGCCGGCGGTGCCGTCGTTGGCGGCGTACACGCCGATGATGTTGTCCTTACCGACCGCGGTGATCGCCTGCTCCATCTCCTGCTGCGCCTTGTCCGGAGACCAGTCCGGGGTGTCGTACTCCCTGCCGATGTTCACCTTGCCGTCGAGCACGGAGTGGGCGCCGGCCTTGAAGTCGGCGGCGTTGGGGTCGGTCGGCGATCCGTGGATCATGACGATCTGGCCCCGCTTGGGGTCGCCGCCCTTGCTGAGCGCGTCGAGCAGCGCCTGCCCCTGAACCTCGCCGACCTTGCGGTTGTCGAAGGAGACGTAGTAGTCGACCGGGCCGGCGGCGAGGCGGTCGTACGCCACCACCGGGATGTTCCTGCCCTTGGCGGCGTTGACGATGCCCTCGGCCGCCGCCGCGTTCACCGCGTCCAGGATGAGCACCTTGACGCCCTGGGTGAACATCGCCTCGGCCTGCGACTGTTGCTTGGCCTCATCCTGGTCGGCGTTCTGGTACAGCACCTCGCACTTCGGGCACAGCTCCTTGAGCTTCGCCTCGATGAGTGGCCGGTCGAACGTCTCGTACCGTGTGGTCTTCGACTCGGGGAGCAACAAGCCGATCTTGAAGCCCTCCTCGACGCTGACGCCGCCGCCGTTGGTGCCGGTGCTCTGGCTCTCGCTTGCGCAGCCGCTGGCGACGGCGAACAGCAGGGCGGCGCTCCCAACCGCCACCAGTCCCCGTCGCATGGTGATCCGCATCCTGCTCCTCCTGGTTACCGTGCGGCGCGTGCCGCATCACGGATCCGATGTGCCGCAGTAGTTGGTCCTGGCGTTCGCCGGGTGGAGCCGGCCCGGAAAGTCAACTCTGCCGCGAGGCTTGTCGTCAAGGTGTGAACACAAGGCAAGCAAATTCACCGCTTGTCATTCGACTCTCGAAGCTAATGCGGTGCTCACGGCGCGTTGTCGCAGATCAGCAGGGGTATGGCACCCGGTCGGCAGGCACGGCGGACGGCCAGCGGTCCACGGCAGCCGCCGGCGGTACCGGTTAACAATTGCGTAACGTAACGCTTCAGTGACCCAATCTGGGCACTCTACGCGGTCTTTCCACTACGGTCAGTACTCTTCTGCCGGATGAGCGCGCGGCCGGCGGCACGGGCGAGCGTGCGCTCGACGTGCGCGACCGCCCCCAGCGCCGTGGCCCTCTGCCCCAGCTGTGCGGTCACCACCTCGACCATGCCCACCGCGCTCGGCAGCGCCTGCCGGGCCAGCGCCTCGCGCATCGGGTCGAGCAGCAGATCGCCCGCGGCCGACAGCTCGCCACCCACGATCACGTACCGCGGGTTGAGCACGTTGCACAGCATCGCCGCCGCCGCCCCGACGACCCGGCCGGCGTCGGCGATGACCCGCCGGCACCCCAGGTCGCCCTCGAGCGCGGCGCCCACCAGGGCGGCCACCGACGCGGCCGCGTCGGCGCGGCCGGAGTGCTGCAGGAGGTCCAGCAGGTACGGGCCGCCGACCAGCGTCTCCAGGCAGCCACGGTTGCCGCAACGGCAGATCCGCCCCTGCTCGTCGACGGTGATGTGCCCGATCTCCCCGGCGAAGCCGGCCGCGCCGCGGTAGATCTCGCCGCCGAGCACGAGCGCGGCGCCCACGCCGGTCGACAGCTTCAGGTAGACGAAGTCGGACACGTCCTTGCCCGCACCCCACACCAGTTCGCCGAGCGCCGCGGTGTTCGCGTCGTTGTCGACGTGAACCGCCATGCCCAACCGCTCGGCCAGGTCGGACCCGACCCGCACCTCCTGCCAGGCCGGCAGCAGGGCCGGGGAGGCGACCCGGCCGGCCGAGTCGACCGGGCCGGGCACACCCACGCCCACGCCCAGCACGGCCTCGCGGTCCACGCGCGCCTGGCGCATCAGCGTGCTCACCAGCCACTCGGTACGGCGCAGGGCGCGGTCCGCCGAGGCCGCCGCGTCGTACGGGATGCTCTCCTCGGCGAGCACCTCGTGGTCGTGGTTGCACAGCACGGCGCGCAGCCCGGTGGCGCCGATCTCCACCCCGATGACGAGCCCGGTCGGCCGGGCGAGCGCGACGCGCTGGGCGCGCCGGCCGCCGCTGGAGGTCGGGGTGACCGTCAGCGTGCCGGTGGAGCGCAGCTCCCGCACGATGTTGGAGACCGTGGCGGCGGACAGGCCGGTCGTGCGCGCGATCTCCGCCTGGGTCATGGCACCGGCGGAACGCAGCGCCCGAATCACCCGGCCCTGGTTCGCCTCGCGCAGCGCGCTGAGCGAACCAGGGGTGTCCACCGTCATATGCGTCTCCTCCGAGCCACCGCGGGACGAAGTGTACAAGCTCTGAACACAGATCCCGGTAGGACAGCGGGAGAGCGTCACCGCGCCAGGGGTGAGGTATCGGGTCCGCGACGGATCCCGCCCACCGCGTGTGGGGCGGGCGGCACCGGACGGAGTGTCGGGACCCACCCGCGGGCGACCCGGACTAGCCGCACGCGGCGGGACGCAATACTCTTCGGTAACACTACTGACACGTGACCGCCGTCACGGCCCCCCGGAGGCGACGCGCCATGGCTCTCGAAGTCCCATACAAGTCCATTCCGGACATGTTCCTCAAGCGGGTCGCGGACAGTCCCGACCGCGACGCGTTCGGCTACCCGGTGCCGGACGGTTCGGGTGGCGAGACGGTCAAGTGGCTCACCTGGGCGCAGGTCGCCGAGCGGGCCAAGGCCATCGGCGCGGGGCTGCGCGCCCTCGGCGTCGGCGCCGAGGACCGGGTGGCGATCGCTGCGAACACGCGCATCGAGTGGGTGCTCGCCGACCTCGGCATCATGTGCGCCGGGGCGGCGACCACGACCGTCTACCCGACCACCGAGCCGGCCGACGCCTGCTTCATCGTCGGCGACTCCGGGTCCAAGGTGGTCATCGCCGAGAATCCCGACCAGGCCGCCAAGCTCGACGGCAAGGCGCTGCCCGACGTGACCCGGGTGGTGCTCATCGACGGCGCCGCGAGCGGTGACGCGAGCATCCCGCAGATGACGCTCGCAGACCTGGAGAAGCTCGGGGCCGAGAGGCTCGCCGAACAGCCCGACCTGATCTCCACGATCGTCGAGCGGATCCAGCCGGATCACCTGGCCACCCTCATCTACACCTCGGGGACCACGGGGCGGCCCAAGGGCGTGGAGCTGCTGCACGCCGGCTGGTGCTGGGAGGGTGTGGCCCAAGCCGAACTCGGCCTGCTGCGGCCCGACGACCTCCAGTACCTGTGGCTGCCGCTGTCCCACTCGTTCGGCAAGACGCTGCTCTGCGGGATCATCCACGTCGGTCTGCCCACGTACGTGGACGGCCGGGTGGACAAGCTGGTGGACAACCTCGCCAAGATCCGCCCGACGCTGATGTGCGCGGCGCCGCGGGTGTTCGAGAAGGTGTACAACCGCGCGGTCACCGGCCAGCACGGGCTGAAGGCGAAGATCTTCGCGTGGGCGGTGCGGGTCGGCAAGGAGAAGGTCGCCCTGGAGCAGGCGGGGCGCCCGGTGCCGGCGTCGCTGCAGCGCAAGTACAACCTCGCCACCAAGCTGGTCTTCTCCAAGCTCCAGGCGCGCCTCGGCGGACGGATCCGGGTGCTCGTCTCCGGCGCGGCACCGCTGTCCAGGGACATCGCGGAGTTCTTCGCGGCCGCCGGGCTGCCGATCATGGAGGGCTACGGCCTGACCGAGACGAGCGCGGGCAACTTCGTCAACCGGCCCGAGCACTTGAAGATCGGCACGGTCGGCCAGGCCCTCGGTGACCTGGAGTGCCGCATCGCCGACGACGGGGAGATCCTGCTGCGTGGCGTCCCGGTCATGCGCGGCTACCACAACCTGCCGGAGGAGACCGCCGCGGCGTTCACCGAGGACGGCTTTTTCCGCACCGGAGACATCGGCGAGCTCGACGACGAGGGCTTCCTGCGCATCACCGACCGCAAGAAGGACCTGGTCAAGACCTCCGGCGGGAAGTACGTCGCCCCGAGCCACATCGAGGGCATGTTCAAGGCGATCTGCCCGTACACCTCCCAGGCGGTGGTCATCGGCCAGGCCCGCAACTACTGCACCATGCTGGTCACCCTCGACCCGGACGCCATCGCAGCGTGGGCGCAGGGCGGGCCGCTCGCCGGCAAGTCGTACTCCGAGCTCGTGCGCTCGCCGGAGGTCGAGGCGATGATCGCGGGGTACGTGGAGCAGCTGAACCAGAGGCTCAACCGCTGGGAGACGATCAAGAAGTTCACGATCCTGCCGCGCGACCTGACCATCGAGGACGGCGAGATCACCCCGTCCATGAAGATCAAGCGCCGCGCCGTGGAGGCGAACTTCGCCGCCGAGATCGAGAAGATGTACGAGGGGACGGTCGCCACCCTCTAGCTCTCCCCTCGCACCTCTTCCTCGTACCGACAGGGGAAATGCCGCCTAGTGGATCTCCACGGCGGCATTTTCCGTGAAGACGCAGTGCCGGCAGTGTGCGGCGGGTCACGCGATGAGCGTGGAGTCCGCCCACGAGGGGCGGTGTGCGCGGTCGAGGTCGTAGCGTGCGGCCGCGATCCGGTGCACGGCCTCGACGAGGTCCGCGGCGGGCAGGGTGAACGGCAGGCGCAGGAAGCGCTCCAGCGTGCCGTCGACGCCGAACCGCGGGCCGGGCGCGAGGCGCACACCCCAGTCGGCCACCGCCCGGGCGAGCGCGCTGGACACCGGCCCGTCCAGCTCCACCCACAGACTCGCCCCGCCGCTGGGCAGGACGAAACGCCACTGCGGCAACTCGGCGCGCAGCGCGGCAGCGAGCGCGTCGCGGCGGGCGGCGAGTTCCGCGCGGCGCGACGGCACGATCTCGTCGGCCCGCCGCAGCAGCGCCACGGCGATGAGCTGCTCCAGCACCGGGCTCGCCATGTCCACCCCGACACGGATCGCGGCCAGCCGCTGCACGACCGGCGCCGGGGCACGGATCCAGCCGATGCGCAATCCACCCCAGTACGGCTTGCTCATCCCACCGATCGACAGCACCCTGGCGCGCCGGTCGAAGGCGGCCACCGGCGGCGGCATCGCGGCGGCGACCTCGGGCCCGAGCGGGAGGTCCACGAAGGACTCGTCGACCACGAGATCGGTGCCGGTCGAGTGCGCCGCGGCGGTGAGCGCGGCGCGCAGCGGCGCGGGCATGAGGTGCCCGGTGGGGTTCTGGAACTCCGGCACCAGGTACGCCACCCTGGGCTTGGCCGCGCGCAGCGTGGCGAGCAGCAGCTCCTCGTCCCAGCCGGTTTCGACCAGCCCGTAGGTGACGATGCGGGCCCGGCGCGCCGACAGCCCGGCCAGCGCGTTCGGATAGGTCGGCGACTCGACCAGCACGGTCTGCCCGGGGACGACGAGCAGGCGCAGCACGAGGTCGAGCGCGTGCTGCACCCCGTTGGTCACCAGGATCTGGTCGGGACTGGTGGGCAGGCCGCGCCGGGCGTACGTGTCCGCGACCGCCTCGCGCAGCTCGGGGATGCCGGCCGGGTAGTAGCCCGCGCTGGCCAGGTAGCGGTGCAGGTCCTCGGTGGCGGCGCGCACGGCGTCGACGAGCTGCGGCGGCGCGGCCAGCACCGCGTTGCCGAGGTCGATCACGTCCCGGTCCTCCGCCGGGGCCCACAGACCCGAGGTGTCCACCCGATGCCCGCGCGGCACCGTGGCCCAGCTACCCGCGCCCCGTCGGCTGGTCAGGTGCCCGGATTCGCGCAGGTCGCGGTAGGCCGCCGAGACCGTGGTGCGACTGATCTTCAGCACCTCGGCCAGCTCCCGCTCGGCGGGCATCCGCACCCCGAGCGGGAGTCGGCCGTCGGCGAGCACCCCGCGGATCGCGTCGGCGAGTGCGAGGTAGTCCGGGCGGCGCCGCCGGCCAGGCAGGCCGTGCCAGTGGCCGAGCAGGCGGGCCAGCTGCGCTCCCCGCAACACGCCCGTCACAGCCGCCACCTCCAGATTGGCTCTTGAACCCGCACAGATTGGCCTTGAGAGTGGCATGCGTGGCGAAAACTGGCAACACCTTCACGATGCCAATACGCGAGCGATTCGGCCGGCGCTTCGGCCAACTCCAGCTCGGGCTCGTCGCGTACGGCCTGAGCCTGGCCCTGATGATCGAGTCCGGTCTCGGACTGGATCCGTGGGACGTCTTCCACCAGGGACTCGCGCTGCGCACCGGCCTGTCGATGGGCACGATCGTCATCGTCGTCGGCGTGCTCGTGCTGCTGCTGTGGATCCCGCTGCGCCAGGTCCCCGGGATCGGCACGGTGAGCAACGCCCTCGTCGTCGGGCTCGCGGTGGACGCGGGCCTGTTGGTGCTGCCCACCCCCGAGCCGCTGCTCGCGCGGATCGCCTTCATGCTCGCCGGCGTGCTCGGCAACGGGGTGGCGACCGGCATGTACATCGGCGCCCGCCTCGGGCCCGGACCGCGTGACGGGCTGATGACCGGGTACGTGGCCCGCTCGGGCCGCTCGATCCGCCTCGTGCGCACGGTCATCGAGGTGACCGTGCTCGCCGTCGGGTTCCTGCTCGGCGGCACGGTCGGCGTCGGCACCCTCCTCTACGCGCTCGCCATCGGCCCGCTCGCGCACGTGTTCATCCCGCTGTTCACGGTGCACGCCCGCCCGGCCACCGCGGCAGGGGCGCCGACAGGTTCCCCCTGACCGCGCGGCCCGATCGGCCGCCGGACAGCGCGGGCGGCCGGCGCTAGACGAGACCGTCGCGGACCGCGCGCAGCGCCGCCTGGGTGCGGTCCTGCACCCCGAGCTTCGCCAGGATCGCGCTGACGTGCGTCTTCACCGTCTTCTCGGCGAGCCCCAGCGCCCGCGCGATCTCCCGGTTGGACCGGCCCTTGCCCACCTCGGCCAGCACCTGGCGCTCCCGTGGCGTGAGCCGGGACAGGTCAACGGCCGCGTCGCCGGCGGCGAGCAGCCTGGCCACCTCGGGGTGCAGCAAACTGTGTCCATGGTGGACAGACCGGATCGCGGCGGCGAGCGCCTGCGGATCGATGTCCTTGTAGACGCAGCCGGCGGCGCCGGCACGAACGGCCGGCAGCACCGCGGCCGGCTCAATGAAGCTCGTCACCACGAGCACCCGGGCGGGATTGCCCAGCTCGCGCAGCGTCCGCAGCGCGTCGACCCCGTCCCCGTCGGGCATCTTGAGGTCGAGCAGGATCACGTCCGGCCGTAGCTGCTCGGCGAGGGCCACCGCCTGCCGGCCGTCCGCCGCCTCCCCGACCACCACCACGTCGTCCTGCACGTCGAGGAACGAGCGCAGGCCCTCCCGGACGACCCGGTGGTCGTCGACGATCAGCACCCGGATGCGCTCAGCCAACCGGCACCTCCAGCCGTACCGTCGTGCCCCGACCCGGCCGCGACGCGACCGCCAGCCGTCCCCCGGCAGCCCGTGCCCTCTCGCGCATCGAGGCCAGGCCCAGCGACGCCACGTCCGCCGGGTCGAACCCCTTCCCGTCGTCGCGGACCTCCAGGGTCAGCGCGCCGCCGTCGGCGGCCAGGGAGATCTCGACAATACGGGGCTGCGCGTGGCGCAGCGCGTTGTGCAGCGCCTCCTGCGCCACCCGGTACACGGCCTCCTCCCGTGCGGCGGACAGCCGCGGCACGCTCTGCCCGACGAACGCCACCCGTGCCTCGTGCACCCGGTTCAGCAGCTCCGCGTGCTTACGCAGCGCGGTGTCGAGGCCGTCGCCGGCGAGCTCGGGCGGGCGCAGCCCGACGACGATGGCGCGCAGCTCGTCGGCGGCCTCGGCGGCCAGCGCACGCACCGCCGCCAGCCGCTCCACGGCCCGTTCGAGCTGGGGCCCGGCCGACCCGTCCGGCGGCAGGGCGCGCTCGACGAGCGTGGCGGCGGCCTCGGCGGTCAGCCGGAGGCTGAACAGCTTCTGCGCCACCGCGTCGTGCAGCTCCTGTGCGATCCGGTTGCGCTCCTCGACGATGGACAGCTCCCGGCTGCGCTCGTAGAGCCGGGCGTTGACCAGCGCGATGGCGGCGTGCGCGGCGAGGATGCGCAGCAGGTCCTCGTCGTCGGCGGTGAAGCCGCCGTCCGCCTCCTTGTTCGCCAGGTACAGCGCCCCGAGGATCCGGTCGCCGTGGACGATCGGCATGCCGAGGAAGTCGCGCAGGTCCGGATGGTGGCGTGGCCACCAACCGAACCGCGGGTGCGCCCGGATGTCCGCCACCCGCACCGGAGTGGGGTCGCTCAACAGGAGCGCGAGCATGCCGTGCTGGCGGGGCAGCGGCCCGATCCTGCGCCACTGCTCGTCGCTGACCCCGTCCACATGCCCGCGTCTGAAGACGGCATCCGCTTGACCAACGACACCGGACTGGGCCGGCTGCCGTCACGCGAGTTCGACCTCGGGACTCGTGACCCGGCAGCGCATCGCGACGCAGGCGGGTCGCGGACTCGGTGGTCCCTCCCGCGGCTACGCGTCCAGCGGTCGGTAGTTGACTCCGAGCGCGTCGAGCCGGCGCAGGTGGGTCGCCAGCCGCGCCCGGAACTCGGCGTAGTCGCCGGAGCCCGACCAGGCGACCTCGGCGAGGGCCGCCAGCCGCGGGAACGCCCGCCACTCGACCATGTCGGTCGTGGGCAGGTACTCGCTCCACAACTGCCCCTGGGTGCCGAGCACGTCGCCCGGGTCGTACCCATAGACGGTCTCCAGCGGCAGCACCCCGGCGATGGCGAGCGGCTCGTCCGGGGCGTCGCTCTCCGCCCAGTCGAAGTACGTGTGGGTGAACGGCGCGGCGATCACCGGCAGGCCGGCCCGGAGGGCCGCCTCGACCCGGTCCACGCCGCGCCACGCGACGATCGTGGTGTCCGCCGGCGGGGCGTACTCGAGGATCTCGTCCCAGGCGGCCATCCGCCGCCCGTGCCTGGCCAGGTGGGCCGAGAGCTGCCGCATCCACCAGCCGAGCAGTTCATCCACTGTAGACAGGCCCTCGCTGGCCATCCGCGCCTTGGCCCCAGGGCTCGCCGCCCACTCGTCCGGCGGCACCTCGTCCCCGCCGACATGCACGTACTCGAACGGGAACACGTCGACGAGCTCGTCGAGCACGTCGCGCATGAAGTCCACCGTGGCGTCCTCCACATTGAGCACGTGCGTGGAGATCCCCCAGGAGGTGCGTACCTCCAGCCGCCGCGCCGGGTCGTTGCCGAGGTGCGGGTACGCGGCGATCGCCGCCTGGGTGTGCCCCGGCATGTCGACCTCGGGCATGATCCGCACCCCGCGCCGGGCCGCGTACGCGACGAGGTCGCGCAGCTCGGCCTGGGTGTAGAACCCGCCGTGGGGCACACCGTCGAGACGCTGCTCACGCGCGTGCCCGGCGGTGGACTCCCGGCGGAACCCACCGACCTCGGTCAGCAGCGGGTACTTGCGGACCTCGAACCGCCAGCCCTGGTCGTCGGTGAGGTGCAGGTGCAGCGTGTTCAGCTTGTGCAGGGCCAGCAGGTCGACGTAGCGGTACAGGAACGGCAGCGGGTGGCACCAGCGGGCCACGTCGAGCAGCGAGCCACGCCAGGCGTACCGGGGCACGTCGCGGATCTCGACGGCCGGCACCACCGGCTCGCCCTCGACGGGCAGCAGCTGCCGCAGCGTCTGCACCGCCCAGCGCAGGCCGTTCTCGGTGAGCGCCAGCACCTCGACGCCGTCCGCGGTGACCCGCAGCCGGTAGCCCTCGGGACCGAGCGCCGCCTCGTCCACCAGCCGCATCGTGATCCCCCCGGCCGCGCCACCCGGCGGGAGCGGCCGGCCCAGCACCTCACGGGCGAGGTCCGCGACGGCCTCGGGCGCGGAGAGGGTGGTCTCGTCGGTGAACCGGAACTCACCCGAAAGCGGGGTCAGCGTGGTGGGGCGAGGCACGATCATGCCGACAAATAAAGCATGCGCCCCGCCCGACCCGCGACCCCCGTCCCAGCGCGCGGAACAACGCGACCATTGGGTATGAGTGCCCGAATCACGCACGGGACCGGACCAACTGGATGGACTAAGTTTAGTCTGGTCTGATAGCCTCGTACCGTGGTCGTCACCGTCAACATCCATGAGGCGAAGACCCACCTGTCGCGGCTGGTGGAGCGCGCCGCGCAGGGAGAGCACATCGTGATCTCCAAGGCCGGCAGGCCGGTCGCCGACCTCGTGCCGCACCGGGCCGTGCCGGTGACCTTCGGGGGTCTCAAGGGCGAGATCGCCTACGACGACGCCGACTTCGAGCGCGTTGACCCGGACATCCAGCGCATGTTCTACGGCGACGATGCTGCTTCTTGACACCCAGGCGGTGCTGTGGCTGCTCGATGACAGTCCCCGACTGGGGCCGGTCGCCCGGCAGACCATCATGTCGTCGTCCCGGGTGCACGTCTCGGCCGCCACCGTGTGGGAACTGACCATCAAGTCCATGCTCGGCAAGCTGACCGTCCCGGCGGAGCTGTCCCGCCGCCTCACCGAACAGGGCCTGCTCCTGCTCAGCGTCACCGCCGAGCACGCCGAGGGCGTCCGGGCGTTTCCCGAACTGGCGCGGCACGACCCGTTCGACCGGCTGCTGGTGTCGCAGGCCAGTCAGGCCGGTCTCCAACTCCTGACGGCCGACCGGGCGCTGCTCGGTCTCGGCCGCCCGTTCATCGTCGACGCGATGAAGTGACCGCTGGTCGTCAGCGCACGGGGTACCCGGCGGCCCGGATGGCCTGCTTGACGTCGGAGATCGCGATCTCGCCGAAGTGGAAGACGCTCGCCGCGAGCACGGCGTCCGCGCCCGCCGCCACCGCCTGCGGGAAGTGCGCCACGGCTCCGGCGCCTCCGCTGGCGATCACCGGCGTGTCCACGACCGCCCGCACCGCCCGGATCAGCTCCAGGTCGAAGCCGTCCTTGGTGCCGTCGTGGTCCATCGAGTTGAGCAGGATCTCCCCCGCGCCGAGTTCCACGGCGCGCCGCGCCCACTCCACCGCGTCGAGGCCGGTACCCCTCCGGCCACCGTGGGTGGTCACCTCGAAGCCGCTGGGCGTGCCCGGCGCGCGTCGGGCGTCCACCGACAGCGTGAGCACCTGCCGGCCGAACCGTACGGCGATCTCCTCGATCAGCTCCGGCCGCTCGATCGCCGCGGTGTTGACGCCGACCTTGTCCGCCCCGGCCCGCAGCAGGGTGTCCACATCGGCCACACTGCGCACCCCACCGCCGACGGTGAGCGGGATGAACACCGACTCGGCGGTACGGCGCACCACCTCCAGCATGGTCGCCCGGCCCTGCGCCGAGGCGGTAACGTCCAGAAAGACCAGTTCGTCGGCGCCGGCCGCGTCGTAGGCGGCGGCGAGTTCGACCGGATCGCCCGCGTCACGCAGGTCCGCGAACCGCACGCCCTTGACCACCCGGCCGTCGTCCACGTCCAGGCACGGGATCACCCGCACCGCCACGGTCGTCGCGCCGCCGGGTGCCGGTGCGTCCGGGCCGCCCGTCACGACAGCACCGCCAGCGCCTCGGGCACCGTGAACGCCCCCGCGTACAGTGCCTTGCCCACGATGACGCCCTCCACGCCGTCGGCCTCCAGCGCCCGCAGGGCCCGCAGGTCGTCCAACGTGGACACCCCGCCGCTGGCGATGACCGGTCGGTCGGTGCGGGCGCACACGTCGCGCAGCAGGTCCAGGTTCGGGCCGGTGAGCGTCCCGTCCCGGTTGACGTCGGTCACCACGTACCGCGCGCACCCGGCGCGCTCCAGGCGCTCCAGCACCTCGTACAGGTCACCGCCGTCCCGGGTCCAGCCCCGCGCCGCGAGGGTACGCCCGCGCACGTCGAGCCCGACCGCGATCCGCTCACCGTGCTCGCCGATCACCCGGTCACACCACTCGGGGTTCTCCAGTGCCGCCGTGCCCAGGTTGACCCGAGCCGCGCCGGTCGCCAGCGCCGCGCGCAGCGACTCGTCGTCACGGATCCCGCCGGACAGCTCCACGGCCACGTCGAGGCGCTTGACCACGTCGGCGAGCAGCTCGGCGTTGGAGCCGCGGCCGAACGCGGCGTCCAGGTCGACCAGGTGGATCCAGGTCGCGCCGTCGCGCTGCCAGGCCAGCGCCGCCTCGAGCGGGTCGCCGTACACGGTCTCGCTGCCGGCCTCGCCGCGCACCAGCCGCACGGCCTGGCCGCCGGCCACGTCGACGGCCGGGAGCAGGGTCACAGCCACGGGTCAGTCCTCCCACTCACAGTCGGGCCACGCATCCCACTCACAGTCGGGCCACCCAGTTGCGCAGCAGCGCCGCGCCGGCGTCCCCGGACTTCTCCGGGTGGAACTGGGTGGCGCAGATCGGGCCGCGCTCCACCGCGGCGAGGAAGGGCACGCCGTGCGTCGCGGTCGCCACGACCAGCTCCGGGTCGCCGGCCGGCGGGGGTGGCGCGGCGTACGAGTGCACGAAGTAGAACCGGGTGCCGGGGGCCAGGCCGGCGAACAGCCGCGCGTGCGCCGGCCAGTCCACGGTGTTCCAGCCCATGTGCGGCAGGACCGGCGCGTCCAGGCGCACCACCCCGCCCGGCAGCAGGCCCAGACCCTTCGTGACCACCCCGTGCTCGTCGCCGTACTCGAACAGGACCTGCATGCCCACGCAGATGCCGAGCACCGGGCGGCCGGCGGCCACCCGCTCGGCGATCACCGGCCCGGCGTCGAGCGCCTCGATCCCGGCCATGCACGCGGCGAATGCGCCCACCCCTGGCACCACGAGGCCGTCGGCGGCGGCGGCCTGGGTCAGGTCAGAGCTGACCGTCACGTCCGCTCCGGCCCGCGCGAGCGCCCGCTCGGCCGAGCGCAGGTTGCCCGAGCCGTAGTCGAGGACGACGACCCGCGGCATCAGTCGCCCCCCGGGCCGAGCCACAGGAGCCCGCCGGCGAGGGCGAGCACGGCGAGCAGGCCGGTGAGCACCACGGCGAACCGGCCGGCCCCCTGCCGGTACAGGGACACCGCGCCGCCGGTGAGCACGCCGGCCAGTGCGAACAGCGCCACCGGAAGGATGACTCTCATAGGACACCCTTCGTGCTCGGTACGCCGACCGCCCGCGGGTCCACCGCGACCGCGTCGCGCAGGGCCCGGGCGACGGCCTTGAACTGCGCCTCCACCACGTGGTGGGCGTCCGGCTGGGCGCCGGGACGGCCGGCGCGCAGCACGGTCACGTGCAGGGTGATCCGGGCGGCGTGCCCGAACGACTCCCACACGTGGCGGGTCAGGCTCGTCGCGTACATTGGCCCGATGAACGGCGCGAGGTTCGCCGGCTCCTCGTGCACCACGTACGGCCGCCCGGACAGGTCCACCGCCGCCTGCACGAGCACCTCGTCGAGGGGGATGACGGCGTGGCCGTACCGGCGGATGCCCGCCTTGTCGCCGAGCGCCACGGCGAGCGCGCCGCCCAGCGCGAGCGCGGTGTCCTCGACCGTGTGGTGCGCGTCGACCTCCAGGTCGCCGCTGGTGCGCACGGTCAGGTCCATGCCGCCGTGCCGGGCGATCTGGCCGAGCATGTGGTCGTAGAACCCGATGCCGGTGCGCACGTCGGCCCGGCCCGACCCGTCCAGGTCGAGCTCGACGAGGACCTTGGTCTCGCCGGTCTCCCGTTCGATCCGGGCGGTGCGACCCATGGTCACTCTCCTTCCACGGCGGCAGGGGCGCCGGTCGGCACGGCGAGGACGTCGGCCAGGGCGGCGAGGAACGCGTCGGTCTCGGCCGGGGTGCCGGCGGTGACGCGCAGCCAGCCGGGCAGCCCGACGTCGCGCACCAGCACCCCGTGGTCGAGCAGTGCCCGCCACACCGCCTTCTGGTCCGCGAACACTCCGAAGAGGACGAAGTTGGCGTCGCTGGGCGCCACCCGCAGGCCCATCCCCCGCAGCGTCGCCACGATCCGGTCACGCTGCTCCTTGACCGCCGCCACGGTGGCCAGCAGCGCCCGGGCGTGGGCGAGCGCCGCGCGGGCCGCGGCCTGGGTGAGCGTCGACAGGTGGTACGGCAGCCGCACGCGCTGCACGGCCTGCACCACCGCCGGGTGCGCGGCGAGGTACCCGACCCGCGCGCCGGCGAACGCGAACGCCTTGCTCATCGTACGGGTCACCACCAGCCGGGGATGATCGGGCAGCAGGGTCAGGGCGCTTCGCGTGCCGGGGCGGGCGAACTCGGCGTACGCCTCGTCGACCACCACCATGCCGGGCGCGGCGGCCAGCACCGCGGCGAGCACCTCCGGCGGCAGGGCCGTGCCCGTCGGGTTGTTCGGCGAGCACAGGAACACCACGTCCGGGCGCACCCGGGCGACCTGCTCGGCGGCGTCGGCCGGATCCAGGTCGAAGTCGTCGCCGCGGCGGGCCGGCACCCAGGCCGCCCCGGTGGCGGCGGCGAGCAGCGGGTGCATCGAGTAGCCCGGCGTGAAGCCCAGCACCGTGCGGCCCGGCCCGGCGAACGCCTGCAGCAGCTGCTGCTGGATCTCGTTGGAGCCGTTGGCGGCCCACACGTGCGCGGCGGTGAGCGGGGCGGCGAGCCCGCCGGTCGCGGTCTCGTTCAGGTACGCCGCGAGGTCCTCGCGCAGCGCCACCGCGTCCCGGTCCGGGTAGCGGTTGAGGTCACGCAGCGTCACCGATAGCGCCTTCTCCACCGCCGCGACCACCTCGTCGGGCAGCGGGTAGGAGTTCTCGTTCGTGTTCAGGCGCACCGGCACCTCGAGCTGCGGCGCGCCGTACGGGGTCATGCCGCGCAGCTCATCGCGCAGCGGCAGGTCCTCGGGCTCGGTGAGCCAGCGCGGTCCGCTCACGGCTCGAACCTCACCGCGACGGCCTGGCCGTGCGCCGGCAGGTCCTCGGCCTCCGCGAGCGTGCGCACGTGGCCGGCGACGCCGCGCAGCGCCGCCGCGTCGTAGTCGACCACCTGCACGGCGCGCAGGAACGTGCGCACCGACAGCCCCGAGGAGTGCCGGGCGCACCCGCCGGTGGGCAGCACGTGGTTGGAGCCGGCGCAGTAGTCGCCGAGCGACACCGGCGAGTAGGGGCCCACGAAGATGGCGCCCGCGTTGCGGACCCGCATCGCCAGGTCGCGGGCGTCCGCGGTCTGGATCTCCAGGTGCTCGGCGGCGTACGCGTCAACCACCGCGAGCCCGGCGGCGAGGTCGTCGACGATGACCGCGCCGGACTGCGCGCCGGTGAGCGCCTGCGTGATCCGCTCGGCGTGCTTGGCGGCCGGCACCTGTCGGCGCAGCTCGGCGTCGACCGCGTCGACCAGCGCCTCCGACGGGGTCACCAGCACGCTGGCCGCGAGCGGGTCGTGCTCGGCCTGGCTGATCAGGTCCGCGGCGACGTGCCGCGGGTCGGCGGTGTCGTCGGCGAGGATGGCTATCTCCGTCGGCCCGGCCTCGGCGTCGATGCCCACCACGCCGCGCAGCAGCCGCTTGGCCGCGGTGACCCAGATGTTGCCCGGACCGGTGACCATGTCGACAGGCGGGCAGGCGTCCGCCTCGTCGGCGCCCGTGCTGCCGTAGGCGAACATCGCGACCGCCTGCGCGCCGCCGACCGCGTACACCTCGTCCACCCCGAGCAGCGCGCAGGTGGCCAGCACCCGCGCGTCCGGCAGGCCGGTCTCCGGCTGCGGCGGGCTGGTCACCGCGAGCGAGCCGACGCCGGCGAGCTGGGCCGGCACGACGTTCATCACCACGGTCGAGGGATACACCGCCAGCCCGCCCGGCACGTACAGCCCGACCCGGCCGACCGGCACCCACCGGTGGGTCACCGTGCCGCCGGGCACCACCTCGGTGGTGGCCTCGACCGGTCGCTGGTCGGCGTGCACCCGGCGGACCCGGGCGATGGTCTCGCGCAGCGCGTCGCGTACCGCGGGGTCGAGCGCCCTCTCGGCGGCGGCGAGCGCCTCGGCGGGCACCCGCAGGCGCTCCAGCCGCACCCCGTCGAAGCGTTCGGTGGCGGCCCGGATCGCCGCGAACCCGTGCGCGCGGACGTCCTCGACCAGCGGGCGGACCCGCTCGATGGCCGCCGACACGTCCAGTTGCGCGCGGGGCAGCAGCCGACGGGGGTCGACGCCCCTCCCCCGCAGGTCGATCCTGGTCAGCACCCTGCAAGTCTAGGCTGGCACCGGTCGCCGCCGGCCCCGCGCGTCCACGGGTTGGGAGCCGGAGCACCGTACCGGATACGCTCGCCAGATGGGCCGCCCGCTCCCTCTGTTCCCCCTGGGCACGGTCTTGTTCCCCGGGCTCGTCCTGCCGCTGCACATCTTCGAGCCCCGATACCGCACCCTGGTCCGCGACCTGATGGCGCTGCCCGCCGACCGTCCGCGGGAGTTCGGCGTGGTGGCCATCCAGCGCGGCTGGGAGGTGGCGGAGGCGGGCCTGACCGCGGGCGGGGCGCCGTCGGCGCAGGAGACGGCGGTGGCGCGTCCGGGTGGGCCCGGCGGGCCGCGTGCGGCGTTGACCCTGCACGAGCTCGGCTGCGCGGCGCAGCTACGGCAGGTGACCGAGCGCCCGGACGGGCGGTTCGACATCGTCGCGGTCGGCCGGACACGGTTCCGGATCACGCGGGTGGCCCCGACCGACACGCCGTACCTGGTCGGCGACGTCGAAGACGTTCCGGAGTCGGTGGGCGACGGCGAGGTCGCCGAGGCGCTGGCGCCGCGGGTGCTCGCCGCTTTCCGTCGCTACCTGCGGCTCATCCAGGCCGACCCCGACCGGATCGCCGAGCAGCTGCCCGAGGACCCGACGGTCCTGTCCTACCTGGTGGCGGCGGCCGCGAACCTCAGCGTCGACGACCGGCAACACCTGCTCGCCCAGCCGGACACTGCGTCGCGGCTGCGCGCCGAGCTGACGCTGCTCAATCGGGAGGAGATGCTCCTTGGCCGGGTGCGGGCGGTCCCGGCCACGCTCAGCGATCTGACGGTGCCGACGAGCCCGAACTGAGCCCTGGCCACGCCTCGCCCGGGTGCATGTCCGCCGGGTGCGCCCCGGGCGTTTCGCGGCCGGGGCGCAGCGACGGGTGTCGGGACCAGCTCGCCAGCAGGGTGTACGTCACCGCCGCCGCGAGCCCGGCGACCAGCGGCACCCCGAAGGGCAGGGGCAGGTCGTCGACCGACAGGCGCGGCGGGTGGCTCAGCCGGGCGCCCGTGGGCGCCGCGGCGAGCGCCTGCCGATAGTCGTCCAGCCCGATGCGCTGGCCGAGCCAGGCCGCGAGCATCCCGGCGCCGACGGCACCGACCGTCAGCGCCACCAGCGCCACCGGCCCGCGCGCCCGCCTGGCGAACCGCCACGCCCCGGCCGCGGCCACCACCCCGAACACCGCCCCGAGCACCGCGAACCAGCCGTCACCGGCGACGAACTGCTCCGGCTCGGGCTGGGTGGGCACCACGTTCGGACCGATCTCGGGCAGCAGGTCGACCCCGTCGACCTTGACCAACGGAATGTCCGGCGCCACGAGCGCCCAGATCAGGGCGTACGGCAGGCCGAGCGCGGCGGTGCCGAGCGCGACCGCGGCGGCGGTCGCCGCCGTCCGGCCAACCGAACGGCGCTGGGGACCGGCCGGGTCGGCGGGCCCCAGCCCGTCGTCCTGGGGTGCGGTGGTCATCCCGACATCCTGTCACGGCCCGCCCGTCGTCCGGCCGGCGTCGGGGCTACTCCACGGCGGCGGCGCCGAGCAGCGCCTTGAGGTCGGCCATCAGCGCCGTGGTCGGCGCCACCCGCAGCCCGCCCAGCCGCAGCAGCGTCGTCTTCGTGCCGTTGACCAGCTTGAGGTGCACCTCGGCCGGGCCCGGGTGGCTCACCAGAACCTCCCGCAGCCGCTCCACGAGCGGCGGCGTGCACCGCGACGGCGGCAGCGCGAGCACCACCGGCTTCGGCTCGTCGCGGGCGGACAGGTCCGGGATGGACAGGTCCATCGCCATGAGCCGGGGCGCCTCGTCGCGGCGGTCGACCCGGCCGCGCACCACCACGATCGCGTCCTCGGCCACGTACTGCCCCACCAGCTCGTAGGTGTTCGGGAAGAACAGCACCTCCACCGATCCGGCGAGGTCCTCCAGGGTGGCCGACGCCCACGCGCGGCCCTGTTTGGTGATGCGCCGCTGCACCCCGGACAGGATGCCGGCAAGCGTGACGACCTGTCCGTCGGCGATCGGCGCGGTGCCGTCCTCGCCGGACAGGGCGGAGATCGGCATGTCCGCGGCGGCGGAGAGGATGTGCTCCACCCCGAGCAGCGGGTGGTCGGAGACGTAGAGCCCGAGCATCTCGCGCTCGAAGGCAAGCAGGTCTGACTTGTCCCACTCCTCGGTCGGGATCGGCGGCGCGACCGCCAGCCCGGCGCTCGAACTGGCGGCGGTGGGCATCGACCCGAACAGGTCGTACTGCCCGTGGGCCTCGTTGCGCTTCTGCTCCAGGTACGCGTCGATCGCCTCGGCGTGCACGGCGAGCAGCCCGCGGCGCGAGTGGCCGAGCGAGTCGAAGGCGCCGGCCTTGATCAGCGACTCGATGGTCTTCTTGTTCAACACCACCGCGTCGACCTTGCGCAGGAAGTCGTAGAAGTCCGTGTACGGCCCCTGCTCCCGGCGGCACCGCATGATCGACTCGACGACGTTGGCGCCCACATTGCGCACCGCGGCGAGCCCGAAGCGGATGTCGTCGCCGACCGCGGCGAACCGGGCGTTGGAGGCGTTCACGTCGGGCGGCAGGACCTTGATGCCCATCCGCCGGCACTCGGCCAGGTAGACCGCGGACTTCTCCTTGTCGTCGCCCACCGAGGTGAGCAGCGCCGCCATGTACTCCGCCGGATAGTTGGCCTTCAGGTACGCGGTCCAGTAGGAGACCAGGCCGTACCCGGCGGTGTGCGCCTTGTTGAACGCGTAGTCGGAGAACGGGACGAGGATGTCCCACAGCGTCCTGATGGCGTCGTCGGAGTAGCCGTTGGCGCGCATGCCGTCGCGGAACGGCACGTACTCCTTGTCGAGGATCTCCTTCTTCTTCTTGCCCATCGCGCGGCGCAGCAGGTCGGCCTTGCCGAGCGAGTACCCGGCGAGCTTCTGCGCGATGGCCATGACCTGTTCCTGGTAGACGATCAGGCCGTAGGTGTCGTCGAGGATGTCGGCGAGCGGTTCGGCGAGCTCGGGGTGGATCGGCACGACCGGTTTGCGGCCGTTCTTGCGGTCGGCGTACTCGTTGTGGGCGTTCGCGCCCATCGGGCCGGGGCGGTAGAGGGCCAGGACCGCGGAGATGTCCTCGAAGTTGTCCGGCGCCATCGAGCGCAGCAGCGCGCGCATCGGGCCGCCGTCGAGCTGGAAGACGCCGAGCGTGTCGCCGCGGGACAGCAGCTCGTAGGTCGGCTTGTCGTCCAGCGGCAGCTCCTCGAGCACCAGGTCGACGCCCCGGTTGGTGCGGATGGACTCCAGGCAGTCGTCGAGCACGGTCAGGTTGCGCAGGCCCAGGAAGTCCATCTTGAGCAGGCCGATGGACTCGCAGGCACCCATGTCCCACTGGGTGATGATCGCGCCGTCCTGCTCCCGCTTCTGGATCGGCAGCACGTCGAGGAGCGGCTCGCGGGACAGGATGACGCCCGCCGCGTGCACGCCCCACTGGCGCTTGAGCCCCTCCAGGCCCTTGGCCGTGTCGACCACCTTGCGCACGTCGGGGTCGGACTCGTACAGCTGACGGAACTCGACGGCCTCGGGGTAGCGCGGGTGGCTCGGGTCGAAGATGCCGTCCAGCGGGATGTCCTTGCCCATCACCGCGGGCGGCATCGCCTTGGTGATCTTGTCGCCGACGGCGAAGGGGTAGCCGAGGACGCGGGCGGCGTCCTTTATCGCGGCCTTCGCCTTGATCGTGCCGTACGTGATGATCTGGGCGACCCGCTCCTCGCCGTACTTCTCGGTGGCGTAGCGGATCATGTCGCCGCGCCGGCGCTCGTCGAAGTCCAGGTCGATGTCGGGCATCGACACCCGCTCGGGGTTGAGGAACCGCTCGAAGATGAGCCCGTGCGCCAGCGGGTCGAGCTCGGTGATCCGCAGCGCGTACGCAATGATCGACCCGGCCGCCGAGCCGCGGCCCGGCCCCACCCGGATGCCCTCGCGCCGCGCGTACTCGCACAGGTCGGCCACGACGAGGAAGTACCCCGGGTAGCCCATCTGGCAGATCACGTCGAGCTCGTACTCGGCCTGCCGGCGGTGGGTCTCGGGCACGCCGTCCGGGAACCGCCGCTCCAGGCCCCGCATGACCTCCTTGCGCAGCCAGGACTCCTCGGTCTCACCGTCGGGCACCGGGAACTGCGGCATCAGGTTGCGCCGGGCGAAGACGCTGGCGTAGTCGCCGATCCGCTCGGCGATCGCGAGGGTGTTGTCGCAGGCGTCCGGCACCTGCGCGTCCCACAGCGCCCGCATCTCCTCCGGCGACTTGAGGTAGAAGTCCCGGCCGTCGAGCTTGAACCGCTTCGGATCGGCCAGCGTCGAGCCCGACTGCACGCACAGCAGCACCTCGTGCGCGTCGGCGTCGTCGGCGAACGTGTAGTGCAGGTCGTTGGTGGCCACCGGCGGCAGGCCCAGCCGCTTGCCCAGCCGCAGCAGGTCGTCGCGGACCCGGCGCTCGATGTCCAGGCCGTGGTCCATCAGCTCGAGATAGAAGTTGCCCGGGCCGAAGATGTCACGGAACTCACCCGCCGCCTCGCACGCCCGCTCGAAGTCGCCGATGCGCAGCCAGGTCTGGATCTCCCCGGACGGGCAGCCGGTCGTGGCGATCAGGCCCTTGCCGTAGCGGTGCAGAAGCTCCCGGTCGGCCCGCGGCTTGTAGAAGTAACCCTCCAAACTGGACAGCGAGGCGAGCCGGAACAGGTTGTGCAGGCCGTCGGCGTCGGCCGCCAGCATCGTCATGTGGGTGTACGCGCCGCCGCCGGAGACGTCGTTCTCGCCGCCTTCGGCCCAGCGCACCCGGGTGCGGTCGAACCGACTCGTCCCCGGCGTGATGTACGCCTCCATGCCGATGATCGGCTTGATCCCGGCAGCGGTCGCCTGCTTGTAGAAGTCGTAGGCCCCGAACAGGTTGCCGTGGTCGGTCATCGCCAGTGCGGGCATGCCCAGCCGGGCGGTCTCGGCGAACAGGTCCGGCAGCCGAGCAGCGCCGTCGAGCATCGAGTACTCGGTGTGTACGTGAAGATGTACAAACGAGTCGCCCACGGCATCAGACCCTATCCCGACGATCGGACAGCGGCGCGGGCGCCGGGCCGGCGGTTTCGCGTGATGCGAACCGCTCAGCCGAGGAACGGCTCCATGATCACCGCGGCGGCGCGCAGCCAGGCGTGTCGGGTCGCCGGCGACAGCTGGGTGTAGTCGATCGCCGACCCGCTCTCCAGCGCCGGGTCGTACGGCACCACGACCACCGCCCGGGTGCGGCGGCCGAAGTATTCGGTGAGCTCGTCGAGCAGCGGCGAGCGGTTCGGCGTCGGGCAGGACAGCAGGGTCACCGCGTTGGCGACCAGCTCCTCCATGCCCATCTCCACCAGCAGGTCGAGCATCCAGTCGGCGGTGAAGGCCGCGTCCTCGCGCGGCACCGTGGTGACCACCAACTGGTCGGCCGCCTGCACGACCGTGCGCCAGTTCGCGCTCTCGACGTTGTTGCCGGTGTCGACACAGATGACGTCGTGGGTGCGGCGCAGCACGTCCAGCACCCGCCGCACGACGTGCTGGTCCAGCCGCTGGGCGAAACGCGGGTTCTCCTCGCCGGCGAGCACATCGTAGGACCCGTCCGAGGCGTGCCGCAGGTAGTCGTCGAGCCGCTGGCGCAGCTCCAGGCCGCTGGCGGCCTCGACCTCGAGCAGGTCGGCGACCAGGTGGCGGATGGTGCGGGCGTGCCGGGCGCTGCCGGCGCGCAGACCCAGCGTGCCGCGCAACTCGTTGTCGTCCCAGGCGAGCACGCCGCGGCCGCGCACGCTGCCGATGGTGGCCGCGGCCAGGACCGTGGCGGTGGTCTTGTGCACGCCGCCCTTGGGGTTGGCGAAGGCCAGCACCCGGGGCATCCGCAGCTCGCGGCGCAGCAGTTCGACGAGTTGATCGTGCCCGCTGGGCGGCCGGGCCGGACGCCACTCGATGGTGCCCGGATAGCCGGCCGGGGCGTAACCGGCCGCCCGGTCGCCGGCGAAGCCCACCCGCGGCGCGGGCACCCTGCCGGCCGACGGCAGCGGCCGAGCCGGCCGCGCGGGCTCGTCCGGCGGCACGGGCTGGGTGGGGGGCGGCGCGTGCAGGTACTGCCGGCTCCGTTCGCCGAGCAGCGTCCGGTCGAGGAGGGAACGCAGGCGCGAACCGGATCCGGGCGCCTCCCTCCAGCCAGCGTCGCTGCCCTCCACGATCGCCTCCCCGCGCTGCCGCTTGCCACGGGCTACCCGCTCACACCCTATGTGGGCGACGCCCTGGGACCCAACCGGCCAAGCGACCGAGTACCGGACTCGACCGCTCGATCCCCCGGGTCGCGCCTCGGCCACCCGGTCACCCGGCCGGTCCGCTCGTCTCCGAGGTCACGCCGCCTCGCGCAGGATCGCCAGGGCGTGGGCCAGGTCTTCCGGGTAGTCGCTGACGAAGCGGACCTCCTCGCCCGTCGCCGGATGGGCGAAGGCCAGTTCCCGGGCGTGCAGCCACTGCCGGGTCAGGCCGAGCCGGGCCGCCAGGGTGGGGTCGGCGCCGTACGTGAGGTCACCCACACAGGGGTGGCGCAGGGCTGAGAAGTGTACCCGGATCTGGTGCGTCCGCCCGGTCTCCAGCCGCACGTCGACGAGGCTCGCGGCGGGGAACGCCTCGAGGGTGTCGTAGTGCGTCACGCTCGGCTTACCCCCGGACACGACCGCCCACTTGTAGTCGTGCGTCGGGTGCCGGTCGATCGGCGCGTCGATCGTGCCGCGCAGCGGGTCCAGGTGCCCCTGCACCACCGCGTGGTAGCGCTTGTCCACCTCGCGGGCCTTGAACGCGCGCTTGAGCGCGCTGTACGCCCGCTCGCTCTTCGCCACCACCATCAGCCCGCTCGTCCCGACGTCGAGGCGGTGCACGACGCCCTGCCGCTCGGCGGCCCCGCTCGTGGCGATGGTGTGCCCCATCGCCGCCAGCCCTCCGACCACCGTCGGCCCGGTCCAGCCGGGGCTGGGGTGCGCGGCCACGCCGATGGGCTTGTCCACGACCACGATGTCGGCGTCGCTGTAGACCACCCGCAGCCCTTCGACCGGCTGTGGCTCTACAGTAGACGGAGCTGGCGGCTCCGGCAGGGTCACCTCAAGCCACGCACCGGCCCTGACCTTGTCCGACTTCGCCCGCGGCACGCCGTCGAGCAGAGCCCCGCCCTTGTCCACCACGCCCGCCGCGGCCGTTCGGGACAGCCCGAACAGCCGGGAGATCGCCTGGTCGAGCCGCATCCCGTCGAGCCCGTCGGGCACCGGCAACGACCGCCGCTGCGCCCCGGTCACGGCTCCGGACCACCCCTGGCCTTTTCGTCGTGCGGGGTGCGCAGCCGGGTGCCGTCGCGGTGCCGCCCGGTGAGCTCCAGCAGGATCGCCAGCGTCACACCGCACACCAGCGAGGAGTCCGCGACGTTGAAGACCGGGAACACCCGTCCGTGCGCGTCGAAGACGCTGATGAAGTCGACCACGTGCCCGAGGAACGGGCCCGGATCGCGCAGCAGCCGGTCCACGAGGTTGCCGAGCGCGCCGCCGAGCACGAGCCCGAGGGCGACCGCCCACGGCAGCGAGCGCAGTCGGCGCGCCATCCACAGGATCCACCCGACGACCACGAACGTGACCAACGGGAAGACGAAGGTGTAGTCCCGACCGATGCTGAACGCCGCCCCGCTGTTGCGGGTCAGCACCAGGTACACGGCGCCGCCCAGCAGGCGGACCGGGTCGCGGTCGGCCAGGTGCACGACGGCGAGGTGCTTGGTGACCTGGTCGAGCACCAGGGCGACCAGGCCCATGCCGACGAGCACCCCCACGGCACGCCGGGTGTACGGGCGCTGCTGCGGCATCTCGGGTGCCGCGGCCCGGTCGGCGTCGGCGGTGGACTGGCCGGAGGATCCGGCCACCTCGGGTGGGACGTTCAGCGTCGCTCCTCCAGTTGCTTGCACGACACGCACAGCGTCGCAGACGGGAAGGCCGCCAGCCGCTCCACGGGTATCGCCTTGCCGCACCGCTCACACCAGCCGTAGCGGCCGTCGTCGAGCCGCTCGAGCGCGCGCTCCACCTGTGTGATGCGCTCCAGGATGCCGTTGGCCAGCGAGATCTCCTGCTCGCGCTCGAACGTCTTGGTCCCGGTGTCCGCCTGGTCGTCGCCGGCCGAGTCGATGAACCGGTCCCGCTGGAGTTCGGCGATCTCGATGATCGTCTGTTCGTACTCCGCGCGCAACTCGTCGCGGCGCGCGGACAGGGCCTCCCGGATCGCCTCGGCCTCCGCCGCGGACCGCCCCGGCCTCGCCGCCGCCGAGCCCTCGGCGACCGGCGCGGCGTCGACGGGTGGAGCCGTCGTCCTGCGGGTCGCGCTCGCCGCGGCCCGCGTCGCGCCCGCCTCCTCGGCGGCCTTCTTCCCGCCCGCCTTCTTCGCGGTGGCCCTGGTGGCGGTCACCTTCGTCCCCGTCACCGTCGTGGTGGCCACCTTTGTGGCCGCCTTCGGTCCGGTGTCCTTCTTCGCGGTGGCCTTGCGCGTGGCCGACTTGGTGGCCTTCGCTGCGGTGGTCTTCGTCACGGCCGTGCCCTTCGCCCCCGTCCGGCTCTTCGTCTCTCCGGCGGCCTTCGAAGCCGCGGCCGTCACGTCGCCGGAGGGCGTAGTCGCGGCCGAGGTGGCGGCCGCCGGCCTCTTGCTTCGCGTCGTCCTCGCTGATGTCCGCGTCTTCTCGGCGGCCTCAGCAGCGACGTCGGCGCCACCCCTCGCCGACGTCCGCGTAGTGCTCTTTGCGTCCTTAGTTGCGCTAGCCGCGGCGGTGACCTCCGGTGCGGCCTTCCGCGTGACCCTGGTCCGCTCGGCCATGGGCTCCCCCAAATGCAAAACGGCGCACGGCGGGCGCCGCGCACTCCAGTGGCTCGCAAGAATACGGAACGTAGGCACGTCCGACAAACATGCCACACCCAGATACCCGAAATGGGGCATTAGCTCACGCGAGCGAGCGAACTATTCCGCCCGTTCCCGCCCGTCCTCGGCGAACCAGCGCGCCAGGCGCCCGCGCCGGCTGACCGCCCGCAGGCGGCGCTCCGTTGCGTCCCGCACGGGTGCGGTCGCCACGATGAGCAGGCTGTCGCCGACGCGCAGGCGGGTGTCGCGGGTGGGCACGAAACCCACGCCACCCCGGACCACGAGGGTGACGACAGCGCCCACGGGTAGGCGTAGCTCGTCGATGTGCACTCCGGACAGCCGCGACCCGTCCGGGATCTCGAGCTGCAGGAGGTGGGCGTTCATACGCTCGAGCGGCGCGGTCTCGACGTTCAGCTCGGTGGCCTCGGCCGGGGCGGTGACCCGCAGCAGACGGGCCGCCAGGCCGAGGGTGCCGGTCTGCACCAGCGTGAAGACGATGACGAGGACGAAGACGGTGTCGAACAGCGCCTCGGCGTCGGCGCGTTCGGGCAGCAGCGACAGCGGCACGGTAGCGAGCACGATCGGCACCGCTCCGCGCAGCCCCGCCCACGACAGGAACGCCTGCTCCCGCCAACCGACCCGGAACCAGACGGCGCTGGCCAGGACCGACAGCGGACGCGCCAGCAGGACCAGGATGAGGCCGACGACCAGCGCGGGCAGCACCGCCCCGGACAGCCGGCCGGGCGAGGCGAGAAGCCCGAGCAGCACGAACAACCCGATCTGCGCCAACCAGGCCAGGCCGTCGGCGAAGCCGAGGATCGCCTGGCGGTGCGGCAAGCGGGCGTTGCCGAGGATCACCCCGGCCACGTACACGGCGAGGAAGCCTGAGGCGTGCAGCACCGCCCCCGAGGTGTACGCCACGGCCGTGAGCGCGATCGCGGTGATCGGATAGAGCCCCGCCGCCGGCAGCGCGATGCGCCGCAGCACCCACGCGCCGAGCGCGCCGACGACGGAGCCGATCACGGCGCCCGCGGCGAGTTCGTAGACGACCAGCAGCGCCTCCTGCCACCACGGCCGGCTGCCGAACTCCCCGGTGGACAACAGCACGACGAGCAGGACCGCCGGGGCGTCGTTCATGCCCGACTCGGCCTCAAGCGCCGAGGCGATGCGGGGGCGCAGGCGCAGGCGCCGCAGTGTGGAGAAGACCGCGGCGGCGTCGGTCGACGAGAGCACGGCGCCGATCAGGAATGCGAGCTGCCAGTCGATGCCCAACAGGATGTGCGCCAGGACCCCGACGACGGCGACGCTGACCAGCACTCCGACGGTGGCGAGCATGGCGGCGAGCCCGAGCACCGGGCGCAGCGTCGACCAGCGTTCGGTGAGGCCACCCTCTGCGATGATCACGACAAGCGCGAGGAAGCCGAGGGTACGGGTCAGCTCGGCGTTTTCGAACTCGATGCCGATGCCCGCCTCGCCGAGGACGACGCCCAGGGCGAGGTAGACCAGCAGGCTCGGTACACCCAGCCGGGTCGACAGCCGCACCGCCCCGACCGCGACGAGGAGCACCGCCGCGGCGACCAGCAGCGCCACCTCCAGGTGCCGGGTCACGCCGCCCTCCGACTCGCGCGTGCGGCCTCGCCGCTCACCGACGCGGGGCGCCGTCGCGCAGCGCGCGCACGCGGTCGTCGAGGTCCGCCGGCGGGTCCTCCACGGCGAACAGCTTGTCGCGGCTCGTCGCCCCGCTGCGCAACCGCACCGCCGCGGCACGCAGGCCCAGCGCCGAGGCGAGGGCCCGCCGGGCGGCCTCGGTGGCGCGCCCGTCCACGGCGGGTGCGTTCACCGCGACGACCAACGCGGCTCCCTGCGGCCCGTCGTAGCGACCGCCGACCGAGGTCCGCGCCGACCCAGGCTTCACCCGCACGGCGATCGTCGCCGACGCTGCGGCACGGTCATCTCGCACTCCCTAATCTGACCACGCCGCCCGCGCCCGGTGACGGTGAGGGGTGGATCCGGGGATCAGCCCCGGGTCGCCCTGGCGAGCAGCGCGCTGACCGGCGCGCAGCGCCCGCACGGGGTGAACCCCAGCTCCACGGCCTCGCTGACCGGCAGCGGCTCGCTCGGCCGGCCGCGCAGGTGGTCGCAGTCGGCGAGGTGGTAGCGGGGCCTTTCGTCGACCACCAGCACCTCCTCCGACAGCCGCGCCACCCGCGCGGCGTCCGCTGGGGAGACGTCCTGCGGCGGGGGTTCGTCGGGCGGGTCCTCGTCCTCCTCGTCCGGGTCCGGCTGCCCGACCGGCGCGCCGGCCTGGGCCGCGCCCGTGGGCGCGCCGGCCTGGGCCGGGATCTCCGGTGCAGTGGCGGCCGGCGTCATCGCCTGTGCGGTGGGGCCCACGGGCCGCCCGCTCACCGGGTCGCCATGGTCGTCACGCTCGGCGTCGTCGCGTTCGAGGTCGTCGCGCTCGGTGTCGTCCGCCTCGGCGCGGACCCCACCGCCGAGGCCGTCAGGCTCGGCGAGCGACCGGTCGCCGGCATCCTCGGGCTCACCACCGAACCCGTCGTCGAGTTCGTCGGGTTCGTCCAGCCCGTCACCGGCGATCTTCCGCGCACCGACGACAAGCGTGATCGCGGCGAGCAGGCTCGCCGCGATCGAACCGATGAGTGAGGCGTTGTCGCCGCGCGCCAGCCCGATACCCAGCAGCACGACCGCCACGAGGATGAGCAATAGGCTTGCGGCTATCACGGCTCACCCCCCTGCCGGCAGGGATCGCGCCGGCTCCCGGCGTCCCTGTGCGCGCGCTGGGCCCTACGCGCTGGCGTCCACCGCTTGTCGACCTACACGTCAGCGGCCGCTGCCGTCGATGCCGGATCGCCCGCCCCCGTACGATCCGGCCAGCCCGGCCGCGGCCAGCCCGCCGGACCCCCCGGACCGGCTGCTGCCTTCCGTGCGGCTCATCTCCGCCTCGAGGCTCTGGCTGCGGCCCTCGAGGTCGCGCAGCTGGCTCTCCAGGTAGGCCTTGAGCCGGGTACGGTACTCGCGCTCGAACTGCTTGAGCGTCTCGATGTGCTGCTGCAGGGCCGTGCGCTTGGCGTCCAGGCCGCTGATCGCCTCCTGGTGGCGCTGGCGGGCGTCCCGCTCGAGCGCCTCGGCCTTGGCCCGGGCCTCGCGGGTGACCTCCTCGGCCTTCGCGCGGGCCTCGGAGAGCAGCTTGTCGGCCTCCCGGCGGGCGTCGTTGACGTGGTCGTCGGCCGTGCGCTGGGCCATCATCAGCACGCGCAGCGCCTGCTGCTCACCGTCCCCGCTCACCCCGCCCTGGGCGCGCAGCTGCTCCAGCTCGGCCTGCATGGCACGAGCGGCCTGCTCCGCGGCGGCCTTGTCCCGCTGGAGGCGATCGAGCTGCGCCTTCAGCTCGGCGTTCTCGGCGGCGAGGCGTGGATCGGCACCGGCGCCGGGTTGCATCCGGCCACCACCGCGCTCCAGCTGCGCCCGCAGCTCGTTGTTCTCCTCAATCAGCCGGGCGAGTTCTCGCTCGACCTCGTCGAGGAAAGCGTCAACTTCCTCCTCGTCGTACCCCCGCTTGCCGATCGGGGGCTTCTTGAAGGCGACGTTGTGAACGTCGGCCGGGGTCAGCGGCATCGAAACTCCTCGGGTCAGTTGCGGCCGCGACGACCACTGAACGCCCGGCTCACGCCGGACGGATCAGTGGCTCCACCACGATTCTCATCAGCAGGATCAGGATAACCACCAGCACAAGTGAGGCCAGGTCGATGCTCACCGTACCAACTCGCAACGGTGGAATCACTCGCCTCAACGCCTTGAGGGGGGGATCGGTGACGGTCCACACCACCTCAAGTGCCGCCGCGGCTCCCCGGCCGGGGTGCCAACGGCGCCCGTACTGGAGGACGGCGCTCATCACAAACCTGGCAAAAAGGGTTACCAGGAACAGGTAGAGCACCAGATGCACGACTTGCAGCACGTTCGACAACACGCCGGCGGTCCCTAGCTCTGGTTGAAGAAACCGCCCTCAGCGATCCTGGCCTTGTCCGCCTCGGTGACCTGGACGTTGGCCGGCGAGAGCAGAAACACCCGGTTGGTCACCCGCTCGAAGTTACCACGCAGCCCGAACACCAGCCCGGCGGCGAAGTCCACCAGACGCTTGGCGTCGGCCTCGTCCATCTCGGTGAGGTTCATGATGACCGGGACGCCCTCGCGGAAGTGCTCGCCGATCGTGCGCGCCTCGTTGTACGTGGTGGGGTGCAGCGTGGTGATCTGGTACCGCGGCTCCTCCTCGTCGCCCGCGCGCTCCCGCGTCGACGGCTGCGGCGCCAGCGCCAGGTTGTCGCGCGTGGAGAACCCGCCCGACGTACCGGTGGCACGCGTGATGGACCGGACGCTGCCCCGTTCGGTGCGCCCCGACTCCCGCTCGGCCAACCGGTCGCTGAAGCGGTCCGCGACGCCACGGGCCCGCGGCAGCGTCGGCACGTCGTCGATCTCCTCGTCGTCGGGGTAGTCGTCGACCCGGCTCCGGTACGTGTCGCGGTACCGGTCGTCGTACCCGCGGTCGTCATCGTCCTCGATGAGCCCGAGCCAGACCCCCGCCTTGCGCAGTGCACCCACGCCGGCCTCCTCTCAGTCGGCGGACACGTGCGCGGCGACGCTACGCCAGCCGATCCGCTCGCTGCGCTCGCTCACCCACGCCCCTCCTGCTCCGCCGGGCGGCACCCCCCGTACCGCCGGTCACCCGCCCGGCGCTGCGCGTCGTCGGCGTTCGCGGGCGCCGGCACGGGCGCACGCGACCGGGGCGGGTCGTTGTCCGCAAACAACACCGATGTAAGTTTGTGGCTCGTCGTCAGGTTACCGGACAGGTGGCCGGTTTCCGAGGAGCGCGCTGCCGATCCGTACGTGTGTCGCGCCGTGGGCGACCGCGGCCTCCAGGTCCCCGCTCATGCCGGCCGACAGCGCGGTCGCCTCGGGGTGCGCGGCCCGGATCTCGGCCGCGGCGTCGGCGAGCAGGGCGAAGGCGCGCTCGGGTGCCCAGTCCAGCGGCGCGACCGCCATCAGCCCGGCCAGCCGCAGCGCGGGTTGCGCCGCCACCGCATCAGCCAGGGCGCCCAGCTCTTCGCGCCGCGCGCCGCCCCGGCTCGGATCCCCGTCCAGGCTGAGCTGCAGGAGGACCTCCACGGGTGCCCGTCGGTGACCCGCGTCGAGCGCGGCGTCGCTCGCCCTCGCCAGCGCGTCGACCAGCGGCAGGCGGTCGACGGAGTGCACCGCGTACGCGTACCGCGCCACCGACCGGCACTTGTTGCGCTGCAACTGCCCGACGAAGTGCCAGCGGACGTCCACGCCGGACGCGGCCACCGCCGCGGCCTTCGGCGCCGCCTCCTGGTCGCGGTTCTCGCCGATGTCGCGTACCCCGAGCTCGGCCAGGCGCAGCACGTCGTCCGCGGGGTACGTCTTGGTGACGGCGACCAGGGTGACCTCGGCGGGGTCGCGCCCGACGGCGCGGCAGGCGTCCGCGATGCGGGCGCGGACGCGCGCCAGGCGCGCCGCGAGCTCGGCGCGGCGTTCGTCGGGTCCGGTCACGAGCCGTTCTTGAGGAAGTCGGGCACGTCCACGTCGTCGAAGAGCACCCGCCGGGGCGCCGGGGTGGGCGGCTTGGGTGCCGGCGGCGGATCGGCGGGCTGCGCGGCCTTGCGCGGCGGGTCGGTCGGCTTGTAGGCGGGGGTTCCGCCGTCGAACCCGGCCGCGATCACCGTCACGCGCACCTCGTCGCCGAGGGCGTCGTCGATGACCGCACCGAAGATGATGTTGGCGTCGGGGTGCGCCGCGTCGGTGACCAACTGGGCGGCGTCGTTGATCTCGAAGAGCCCGAGGTCGGAGCCGCCGGCGATGGACAGCAGCACGCCCCGCGCGCCGTCCATGCTCTGCTCGAGCAGCGGGCTGGAGATGGCCCGCTCGGCCGCCTCGACCGCGCGGTTGTCGCCGCGCGCGCTCCCGATGCCCATCAGGGCGCTGCCGGCGCCGCTCATCACGCTCTTCACGTCGGCGAAGTCCAGGTTGATCAGACCGGGCGTGGTGATGAGGTCCGTGATGCCCTGCACGCCGGAGAGCAGCACCTGGTCGGCCTGCCGGAAGGCGTCCATCATGCTGATGCTGCGGTCGCCGAGCGCGAGCAGCCGGTCGTTGGGGATCACGATGAGCGTGTCGCACTGCTGGCGCAGCTCCTCGATGCCCGCCTCGGCCTGCACCTGCCGCCGCTTGCCCTCGAAGGAGAACGGGCGGGTCACCACGCCGATGGTCAGCGCGCCGAGCTTGCGCGCGATCTGGGCGACGACGGGCGCGCCGCCGGTGCCGGTGCCGCCGCCCTCGCCGCAGGTCACGAAGACCATGTCGGCGCCCTTGAGGACCTCCTCGATCTCGTCGCGGTGGTCCTCGGCGGCGCTCCGCCCGACCTCCGGGTTCGCCCCGGCGCCCAGCCCGCGGGTCAGCTCGCGGCCGACGTCGAGCTTGACGTCGGCGTCGCTCATCAGCAGGGCCTGGGCGTCGGTGTTGATGGCGATGAACTCCACGCCCTTGAGGCCAACCTCGATCATCCGGTTGACGGCGTTCACGCCACCGCCACCGATCCCGACGACCTTGATGACCGCCAGGTAGTTGTGTGGAGGTGTCATCGGTCTGCCTTCCCTTCGAGGTCGTCCCCCATGCGTGGCTCGGTCCGCCCGTCCTCGGCCGCGTCGCCTCCTGACCGGAAGGGTCGAAACCCTCACCCTTTACTAGAGGCTTACAGTTATGTCAACTTGCTGCCACAGTGCGAAGGTAGGCGCACGCCGGAGCGGAACCAAGGACCGCGACGGCGTGTCGCGCCCGGGAGTGCCCCGCGCCACGCCCGACGCGTCGATTGTCCACAGTAGATAATCATCGCACGGTGACGACGTCGGGGGCGCTCACGTCGATCTCGCGGCCCGGCTGACCGAGCAGCGCCGTGGCGACCTTCGCCTTGGTCGGGCTGTCGGCCGCGTCACCCCAGACGATCACCCGTTCGTCCGCGAGCCGCAGGCGGATGCGCGCCGGCGCCTCGGCGACCACCTCGACGAGCAGCTCGCGCAGCTCGGGGGTGAGCGCGGCGAGCACCTGCAGCGCGGAGCGCGTGGTCGGATCCCCCCGGTCAGGGCGGTCCACAGTGAGCAGCGGCAGCCCGTCGGGCCGGGCCGCGACGGTGTGGAACACCACGCCCGAACCGTCGATGAGCCCGTACGCCCCGTCCCGCGCCAGCACGGCGACCGGGGTGCGCTCGACCACCGAGATCCGTAGGGTGTCGGGCCACTGCCGGACCACCGTCGCCGCCGCGACCGGCGGCAGCGCGGCGACACGTTCACGGACGGCGTCGAGGTCGACCCGGGCCAGCGGGGTGTCGGGCACCACGGCCGCGGCCTCGCGCACCCGCTCGGGCGACAGGACCGCGACACCCTCGACGCGCACGTGCCGCACCCCGAGCACGGACGTGCCGTACACCAGCCACGACACCAGGCCCGCGACGAGCAGTACGCCGGCCGTGGCCGCCCACGGCGCCGCCGCCCGCAGGCGGCGGCGCCGTGCCCGCTGGTTGAACCGGCGCACCGAGGCCGGCACCGCGTCGCGTCGGGCGCGCACCAGGCGCCACCGCCGGGCCGGCCGCCCGGTCACCGGACTCACCGCGCGCCGGCTGCGGCCCGCTGGGCCAGCGCGGCGAGCAGCTCGTCGCCCATCAGGGAGATCGGCGGGGCGCCCATCGTGACGACGACGTCGCCGGCCGACGCGCGCGCCACCACCTCCCCGGGTACGTCCTCCCAGGACGGGACGAACACCTTGCGGTCCGCCGGCAGGTCGATCGCGGCGGTCAGCGCCGCGCCGCCCTCACCCGGCCGGCGCTCCTCGCCCGGGGCGAACACCTCCAGCACGATCGCCTCGTCGGCGAGCGCGAGCGCCGCGGCGATCTCCGCCTGCAGGTCTCGGGTGCGGTAGACGCGGTACGGCTGGAACACCACCACGAGGCGCCCGTCGCCGGCGACCTCGCGCAGCGTGCGCAGCGCGGCCGTCATCGAGGTCGGGTGGTAGGCGTACTCGTCGTAGACGCGCACGCCGTCCTCCACGCCCTTGAGCTCGAAGCGGCGGCGCACCCCGGGGAAGGCCGCGAGGGCCTGGGCGACCGTCTCGGCCGGGATGCCCAGGCGCAGCGCGGTGAGCACGGCGGCCGCGCTGTTGAGCCCGAGGTGGCGGCCGGGCACCGGCAGCGAGATCTCACCGAGCGCGCGCCCGTCGAGGGTGGCCCGGTAGCGCACGCCCGACGCGGACGAACTGATCTCGGACAGCCGCAGGTCCGCGTCGTCCGCCTCGCCGTAGGTGTACACGGTCCGGCCCTCCGCCCGCAGCGTCTCGGCGAGCGCCCGGGTGCCGGGGTCGTCGGCGCAGGTGACCACGAAACCCTCCGGCACCGCCAGCCGGCCGAAATCGGTGAACGCGGCGGCGAGCGCCTCCAGCGAGCCGTACGTGTTGAGGTGATCCACGTCGATGTTCGTGATGATCGGCACGTGCGGGCGGTACAGCAGGAACGACCGGTCGGCCTCGTCGGCCTCGGCCACGAAGTACTCGCCGCTGCCGTGGTGCCCGTTCGAGCCGACCTCGGAGATCTCCCCGCCGATGACGAACGACGGGTCCAGTCCCGCGTGCTGCAGGACCAGCGTGACCATCGAGGTCGTCGTGGTCTTGCCGTGCGTGCCGGCCACCGCGATCGTGCGCCGGCCGGTCATCGCGGCGGCCAGCGCCTCGGCGCGGTGCAGCACCCGCAGGCCGCGCCGGCGGGCCTCGACCAGCTCCAGATGGTCGGCCGGGATCGCGGTCGAGTAGACGACCGTGTCCACACCGTCCAGGTTGGACGGCTCGTGCGTCATGTGGATGGTGGCGCCGAGCGCCCGCAGGCCGGCCAGCGCGGGCCACTCGCGCAGCTCACTGCCGCTGACCGGCACGCCACGCGTGAGCAGCAGCCGCGCCAACGCGCTCATCCCGACGCCGCCGACGCCGACGAAGTGGACCCGGCCGAGCTCCTCCGCGGTCAACTGCCCGGCCGGAATGCGATCCGCGAGCTCCTTCACAGCACCTCCAACACGAACCGGCGCAGCTGCTCGTCACCGTCGCGCCGGCCGTACGCGGCGGCCGCCGCGCTCATCTCCGCCAGTCGCCGCGCGTCGCGAACCAGCGGCACGATCGTCCGTTCGATCCACGCCGGGCTCAGCTCCGCGTCGTCGACGATCAGTCCCCCACCGGCCCGCACCAGCGGCAGCGCGTTGCGCCGCTGCTCGCCGTTGCCGTACGGCAGCGGCACGTAGACCGCGGGCATGCCGATCGCCGCGGTCTCCGCCACGGTCATCGCGCCGCCCCGGCACAGGGCGAGATCCCCCGCCGCGTACCCGAGCTCCATCTCGCGCAGGAACTTCACGGTGACGTACGGCACCGGCAGGTCGGGCGGGATCGGGACGTCCTCGTTGCGTGCCCCGATGACGTGCAGCACCTGCACCCCGGCGGCGGTGACCGCCTTCGCCGCCGCGGCCATCGCCAGATTGATCGAGCGGGCGCCCTGCGACGCGCCGAACACGAACAGCGTGGGCAGGTCCGGGTGCAGGCCGAAGTGGGCGCGGGCCCGGGCGCGCAGGGCCGCGCGGTCCAGCGTGGCGATCGACGTGCGCAGCGGCACCCCCACCACACGGGCCTGGCGCAGCACGGGCGACTCGGTCACCTGGTGCGGGAAGCCCACCGCGACGTGCTTGGTGAACCGCATGCCGAGCCGGTTGGCGATCCCCGGTGGCACGTTCACCTCATGGATAACGAGCGGGGTGCGCCGCCGCCACGCCGCCACATACGCCGGCACCGACACGTACCCGCCGAACCCGACCACCACGTCGGCGGCGACCTCGTCGAGCACCGCCCGGGCCGCCCGAGCCGCCCGCCACAGCCGGTCCGGGGTGCGCACGAGGTTCATGTTGAGCGCGCGCGGCAGTTGGTACGCCGGGATGTGCCGCAGGTCGTACCCGTGTGCCGGGATGATCTCGGACTCCAGCCCGCGGGGGGTGCCGAGGCAGGTGATCCGCACCTGAGGGTCGTGGCGGCGCAGACAGTCGGCGAAGGCCAGCAACGGGTAGATGTGCCCGCCGGTCCCACCGCCCGCGAGCACGACCGACCGCAAGCCTCCACCCGTCATGTGCGCCTCCCGCCGTTCACCGTGCGCCCGGACCGCCCCGCCGGAAGCGGCGGCAGCGGTGCCCAGAGTAGTCGTACCCACCGGGCGGGCGGCCGCGCGTGCAGCGCCCGGGCGGCGTCCGGTTCGGCCCGGGCGAAGGACGCCAGCATCCCGACCGCGGCGAGCACCACCACCAGGGCACTTCCGCCGTCGGAGATGAACGGCAGCGGAAGCCCGGTGATCGGCAGCAGGCCGACCACGCCCCCGATGTTGATCGTGGCCTGTCCGACGATCCACGCGGTCACCGCGGCCGCGGCGAGCCGGCGGAACGGGTCGTCCACGCGCCGGGCGATGCGCAGCCCGGTGTAGGTGAGCACGGCGAACAGCGTCAGCACCAGCAGGCAGCCGACGACGCCGAGCTCCTCGCCGATCACGGCGTAGATGAAGTCGTTGTCCTCGGCGGGCAGCCAGCCCCACTTGGCGCTGCCCTCGCCGAGCCCGACCCCGAACCAGCCACCCCGGGCGATCGCCCGCAGCCCCTGCAGCCCCTGCCAGCACTCCCGTAAGGGGTCGCAGTCGTTGGGGTTGATGAACGCGGTCAGCCGCTCGAGCCGGTAGCTGCGCTTGACGAGGACGAGCAGCGCCACCCCGGCCAGCGCCACCCCGACCATCCCGGCGAAGACCCGCAGCCGCACACCGGCCGCCCACAGCAGGCCGACGAACAGGATGAGCAGGATCAGCATGGTGCCCAGGTCGCCGTAGCCGACCAGCGCGAACACGACGATCGCGACGACGAACAGCGGGCGCAGCTCCCGCCACCAGCCGATCGCCCGGCCCTTGCGGGCCAGCACGTGCGCGCCCCAGAGCACCAGGGCGAACTTCGCCAGCTCCGACGGCTGCAGCTGGATCGGCCCGAGGTGCAGCCACAGGTCGTCGGCGACCAGCGGTCCCAGCGCGGCCGACGAGATCACCTTCCGCGACTGGAGCAGCGTGAGCACGTCCAGCAGCAGGAGCAGGGCGACCGAGACGAGCAGGAGCGGCTTGCCCAGCGAGCGGTAGGTGCTCGCGGGCAGCCGCTGGCAGATCCAGAACGCCACGAGCCCCACCACGGCGTACGTCGCCTGGTGCGCGATCTGCACGTAGGCCGAGCCGTACTCGCGCAGCGCCTTGACGCTGGTCGCGGAGAAGACCATCACCAGCCCGATGACCAGCAGCAGGCCGGCGCTGGACAGCAGCAGGTAGTAGGAGGCGAGCGGGCGGTCCAGCAGCCCGTGCAGCGGCGCGAGCGGTCCGCCGAAGTGTCCGGGGTCGGCCACCGGCCGGGCGGCACGGGCCGCGGTGGGGCGCCCGGTGGTCCGGCCCGCGGCGCGCGGCGCTGGCCTCACCGCGCCAGCTCCCGCACCGCCGCCGCGAACGCCTCGCCGCGCCGGGCGTAGCCCTCGAACATGTCGTACGACGCGGCGGCCGGCGCGAGCAGCACGGTGTCCCCCGGCTGCGCGAGCGCCGCGGCGGCGCGGACGGCCTCGGCCATCGCACCATCATCGGTACGAGCCACGTCGACGACCGGCACATCCGGCGCGTGTCGCGCCAGCGCCGCCGCGATCCGCGCCCGGTCCACGCCGAGCAGTACCGCCCCGGCCAGCCGGTCCGCCACCCGGGCCACCAGGTCGTCCACCTCGACACCCTTGAGCTGCCCGCCGGCCAGCCACACGATGCGGGGGTACGCGGTGAGCGACGCGTACGCGGCGTGCGGGTTGGTCGCCTTGCTGTCGTCGACGTACGCCACACCGTCCACGGTCGCCACGTGGGCGTTGCGGTGCGGCTCGGGCGTGTAGCCGGTCAGCCCGTCGCGCACCGCGCCCGCCGGCACGCCGTGGGCGCGGGCCAGCGCGGCCGCGTGCAGGGCGTTGCACACGTTGTGCGCACCCGCCGGGCGTACCACGTCGACCGGCACCAGCTCGACCGGGGCGTCGCCGAAGGCCGCGTCGACGAGCACGCCGTCCACCACGCCGAGCTGGCCGGGCGCGGGCGCGCCGAGGGTCACCCCGACGGCCCGTCCCGGGACGGCGGCGAGCAGCTTCGCCACCCGCGGGTCGTCGACGTTGCCGACCGCGATCCCCGAGCGCCAGATCCGCGCCTTCGCCTCGGCGTACGCGGCGAAGCTGCCGTGCCAGTCCAGGTGGTCGTCGGCGAGGTTGATCAGCGCTCCCGCCTGCGGCGCCAGGTCCCGCGACCAGTGCAGCTGGAAGCTGGACAGCTCCACGGCGAGCACGTCGTAGCGGCTGCGGTCGGCGGAGACCGACACGAGCGGCTGGCCGATGTTGCCCAGCGCGTCGGCGCGCAGCCCGGCCGCGCGCAGGATCGCCGCGAGCATCGTCGTGGTGGTCGTCTTGCCGTTGGTGCCGGTGACCGCGAGCCACGCCGGCGCATCCGGCCCGCGCAGCCGCCACGCCAGCTCCGGCTCGCTGTACACGTCGAGGCCGGCCGCGACCGCCGCGGCCGCGAGCGGGTGGTGGGGCGCGAACCCGGGCGAGACGACCACCTCGTCGACCGCGGCGAGGTCCACCGCATCGCGCTGCACTGCCGGGTCGGCCGCCACGATCACCCGCGCGCCGGCGTCGGCCAGCGCCGCCGTGCGGTCCGAGGCGGTCCGGTCCACCACGGTCACCTCGGCGCCGAGGCGCAGCAGCGCCTCGGCCGCCGCGGCCCCGGCCACGGCCGCTCCGGCGACGAGCACCCGACGGCCGGCGTACCCAGGCACGGCTCAGCCCACCACCCGCAGGAAGTCGCCGTAGAACAGCCCGAGGCCGAACGCCACGCCGATCGCCGCGATGATCCAGAACCGGATGACGATGTTGACCTCGCTCCAGCCGGCCAGCTCGAAGTGGTGGTGCAGCGGGACCATCCGGAACACGCGCTTGCGGGTCGTCTTGTACGACACCCGCTGGATCACCACGGACATCGCGACGATGACGAACAGCAGCCCGATGATCGGCAGCAGCAGCACCGTGCGGGTGGCCATCGCCATGCCGGCGATGAGACCGCCGAGCGCCATCGAGCCGGTGTCGCCCATGAAGATGCGCGCGGGCGACGCGTTCCACCACAGGAAGCCCAGACAGGCCCCGGCGGCGGCGCCGGCGATCAGCGCGATCTCCAGCGGGTCGCGCACCTGGTAGCAGTAGTCGAAGGCGGTGTTGTGCACGTAGTCCGGGTCCGCGCACCAGTGCCGGTACTGCCAGAAGGCGATCAGCAGGTAGGCGCCGAACACCATCACCGAGGCCCCGGTGGCCAGCCCGTCGAGGCCGTCGGTGAAGTTGACCCCGTTCGTGGTGCACAGCACCACGAAGATGAAGAACGCGACCGCGCCGGCCTTCGTGAGGTCGAGCCACTGGATGTCGCGCACGAACGAGACGAAGGTGCTGCCCACCGTCTGACCGTTGGTGCTCTCCAGCTGCGGCGCCAGCGCCACGACGCCGAACACCGCCCCGACGACCAGTTGGCCGATCAGCTTGCCCCGCTCGGTCAACCCGGCGCTGTTGCGCCGGCGCACCTTGAGGAAGTCGTCGAGGAATCCCACCGCGCCGGAGAAGACCATCAGGCCGAGCAGCACCAGTGCGGTGGCGGTCGGGCTGACCTGGGCGATCTGCTCCTCGGGCAGCGTGGTCAGCATGACGTGCCCGGCGACGTACGCCACCAGCGTGCTGGCGATGATGACCAGGCCGCCCATCGTCGGCGTGCCCTGCTTGCTCATGTGCCCCTTCGGGCCGTACGTGCGAATCGGCTGGCCCGCCTTCAGCCGGATGATCGCCTTGATCGCGATGGGGGTGCCGAACAGAGCCACGAGGAACGCCACCGCCGCCGCGACGATGACCGACCTCACGCGGCGCCTCCTTCGGGCTCGGCCGCACGGTTCCCGCCGGCCAGGCTCTCCTCCTCACGCAGCGCGTCCGCGACGCGCCACGTCCGGTAGCGCGACCCCTTCACCAGTACGACATCGCCGGGCCGCAGGTCGACGCGCAGCGCCTCGACGGCGGCATCCTGATCGGTAGCCAGCACCGCTTCTCCTCCCCACGTCGCCACGGCTGCCGCCCCGTCCCGGATGGCCGCGGCCTCCTCTCCGACCACGATGAGGCGGTCCACGCCGAGCTGTGCGGCGACCCGCCCCACCTCCTCGTGGCCCTCCTGCTCGTAGTCACCCAGCTCGGCGTGGTAGCCGAGCACGGCGATGGTGCGCCGGTCGCGGCCGAGCGCCGCCATGGCGTGCAGGGCCGCGGCCGTCGACGCCGGATTGGCGTTGTACGAATCGTCGATCACCGTGACGCCGTCGGCACGGTCGAAGATGTCCATTCGGCGGCTCGACATGGCCCGCAGGTCGCCCAGTGCCTCGGGCAGCGCCTCTGGGGACATGCCGAGCTCGCGGGCGACCGCCGCGGCGGCCAGGCTGTTGGCGACCTGGTGGCGCCCGGACACCTGCAGCCGCACCCGCGTGCGCAGGTCCGGCAGGACGAGCGTGTACGCCGGCCGGCCGCGCTCGTCGAGCGTGACGTCCTCGGCCCGCACGGTGGCGTCGGGCGCCTCACCGACCAGCACCACGCGCGCGTCCGTGCGCTCGGCCATGAGGCGGACGTGCGGGTCGTCGGCGTTGAGGACCGCCACGCCGTCGGGGGGCAACGCCTCCACCAGCTCGCCCTTGGCGCGGGCGATCGCCTCGACCGACCCGAACTCCCCCACGTGCGCGACGCCGACGTTGAGCACCACGCCGATGCGCGGCGGCGCGATCTCGCACAGGTACCGCACATGGCCGATGCCCCGGGCGCCCATCTCGAGCACCAGGAACCGGGTGTCCCCGTCCGCCTGCAGTGCGGTGTACGGGTGGCCGAGCTCGTTGTTCAGCGACCCGGGCGGAGCGACGGTCGGGCCGAGGCGGGCGGCGAGCTGCGCGACGAAATCCTTCGTGGTGGTCTTGCCGGACGAGCCGGTGAGGCCGACGACGGTCAGCCCCGGCAGCCGGTCCAGCACCGCCCGGGCCAGGCGCCCCATCGCGGTCAGCGCGTCGTCCACCAGCACCATCGGCACGTCGGGCACCTGCCGGGTGCCCATGGCCGCGACAGCGCCCTTCGCCACCGCCTCCGCGGCGAAGTCGTGCCCGTCCACGTTGGCCCCGTCGAACGCGACGAACAGACCGCCCGGCCCGACCTTGCGCGAGTCGAACTCCACCGCGCCGGTCACTGTGGCGTTCCCAGGCGCGCCGGCGAGCCGGCCGTGCACGGCCGTGGCTATCTGGGCGAGCGTGAGCGGGATCATCCGGCCGTCCCGAACCGTGCCGCGAGTGCCGCGGCGAGCTCCACTCGATCGTCGAACGGCAGCACCTCGTCACCCACCTCCTGACCGCGTTCGTGGCCCTTGCCGAGCACGGCGACGACGTCGCCGGGCTCGGCAAGGCGCACCGCCTCCTCGATCGCCGCGCGCCGGCCGGGCACCTCGATCGCGTCCGGGCCGGCCCCCGCCAGCACCTGCGCCCGGATCGCCGCCGGATCCTCCGACCGCGGGTTGTCGTCGGTCACCACCACCACGTCGGCCTCCTTGGCGGCCGCGGCGCCCATGACCGGTCGCTTGCCGGGGTCGCGGTCCCCGCCCGCCCCGATCACGCAGATCACCCGTCCGCTGGAGTTCTCGCGCAGCGCCCGCAACACCGCCGTGACCGCGTCCGGCTTGTGCGCGTAGTCGACGAAACCGATCACCGGCCCGGGCGCGGGCACCCGTTCGAGGCGGCCCGGCACGCCGCGCGCCTCGCCGATCCCCCGGGCCGCCACGACCGGGTCGACACCGACCGCGACCAGGCAGGCGAGCGCGAGCAGGGCGTTCGCCACGTTGTGGCGACCGGGCAGCAGGACCGAGCCGGTCACCCGCACCCCGTCGGGGCCGACCGCGGTGAACCGCTGCGCGAAGTCGGCCGCCACGACGTCGAGCGCGTACCAGGTGGCGGACGGGTCGCCGGAGGCCGAGTAGGTGAGCGTGTGCTCGCCGATGAGCGGCGCGAGCGCCGGATCGTCGAGGTTGATTACCTCCACCGCGCACCGGCCGTCGAAGAGCTGGGCCTTGGCCGCGAAGTACTCGTCGGCGTCGCGGTGGAAGTCGAGGTGGTCGAGGCCGAAGTTCGTGAAGCCGCCGACGGCGAAGCGCGTCCCGGTGACCCGGCCCAGCGCCAGCGCGTGGCTGGAGACCTCCATCGCCACGGCGGTCAGCCCCCGCTCGCGGCCGACGGCGAACAGCGCCTGCAGGTCGGTCGCCTCGGGCGTCGTCCGCACGCTGTCGATCACCTCGTCGCCCAGCCGGGTCTCCACGGTGCCGATCAGCCCGGTCCGGTGGCCCGCGGCGCGCAGGCCCGACTCGATGAGGTAGGTCGTCGAGGTCTTGCCGGCCGTGCCGGTCACCCCGATCACCGTCAGCGACGCGGTCGGGTCGCCGTACACCCGGGCCGCCGCGAAGCCGAGCCGGGCGCGGGGGTCGGCGACCACGAGGGCGGGCAGCCCCGCGGCGGCCGCCGCCGGGGCGCCGGCCGGGTCGGTAAGGACGGCCACCGCGCCCGCCGCGGCGGCGTCCGCGATGAACTCGGCGCCGTGCCGACGCGAGCCGGGCAGCGCGGCGTACAGGTCTCCCGGGCGCACGTCGCTGCTCGCGTGTGTGATCCCGGTCACCACCCGGTCGCCGGGCGGACGCTCGCCGGGGTCGAGGCCCACCGCCGCCGCCAGTTCGTCGAGCGGACACGGCACCACGGACCTGGGACGGGGAAAGCCGGACACGGCGCTAGACCCTACCGGGCCGAGCGGGCGAAGCCATGCCGTCTCGGCGGCTCCACCGTCCGAACCCGTGGCCGTGACGCCGGTCGACGGGGTTTGCACACGGAGAAACTCCCAGATCACGGCCTGATGGGCGGTTACTGCTTGATGACGAACTCTGGCGGCTTCGTGCCGGTCGGCGGAACTCGGTAGTGCAAAAGGGTGAATTCCATCATCTCACGAAATGCCGGGGCGGTGACGGTTCCGCCCCCGCCTCCCGGCGTGTGCGCGAAGACCGCGATGACGTACCGCGGCGCGTCCGCCGGCGCCATGCCGATGAACGACGCCACCTCGCCCGGCAGGCCCACCCGCTCGCCGGTGCCGGTCTTGCCGGCCACCCGGTACCCGGGCACCGCGGCGGCCCGCCCGGTCGCGCCCTTGACGGTCACCACCGCCTCGAGCATCTCGCGCAGGGCGGCCGCGTTCTCGGCGCTGATCACCCGCCGCGTCTGCGGCGCGGCGGCCGGCACGCGGGTCCCGTCCGGCTTGATCGTTTCGCGCACGAGGTGCGGGCGCACCCACACGCCGTCGTTGGCGATCGTCGCGTACACCGCGGCCATCTGCATCGCCGTCACCGCCACGCTGTGCCCGATCGGCACCGAGCCGTACGACGAGCCGCTCCAGTCCTCCGGCGCCAGCAGCTGCCCCGCCGCCTCGCCCGGCACGCCCACGTCGGTGCGCTCGCCCAGGCCGAACCTGCGCTGGTACTCGTACAGCTTCTGCGGCCCCAGCATGTCGGCGATCGCGATGGTGCCCACGTTCGACGAGTAGGCGAGGATGCCGGGCAGCGTCAGCTTCGTGCCCCGCGGCAGCGGCGTCGTGTCGCGGAACGTCTGGTCACCCTTGCGGACCGTCGGGCCCACCTCGATGGCGGTGTCCGGATGGATCAGGCCCTCCTCGAGCGCGGCGGCCAGCACGATCGCCTTGTGCACCGACCCGGGGTCGAACACGACCCCGGTCGCCACGTCGACCCGCTGCTCGGCCGGCACCTTCAACGGATCGGCCGCGTCGTACGCGGGGTAGCTCGCCTGCGCCAGCACCTCGCCGGTCTTGATGTCCAGCACCACCGCGGCGCCGAGGCTCGCGGAGACCTGACGCATCCGCGCGGCCAGGATCTGCTGGACCCGGTACTGCAGGTCCCGGTCGATGGTCAGTTGCAGGGAGCTGCCCGGCTTGGCCTCGACCTCGTGGTAGTAGCCGCTGGGGATGGGGGCGGCCAGGTCACCCAGCCCGACCTCGTACTCGCGCCTGCCGTCGACACCGTAGAGCAGCTCGTCGAAGTGCGCCTCGATTCCCTCCAGGCCGTGCATGTCGTCGCCGGTGAACCCGAGCAGGTTCGCGGCGAGGTCGTGCCCGGGCACCTCCCGCCGTTCGTCGTGCGTCACCACGATCCCGTCGAGGTCGAGCGCCTCGACCGCCTTGCCGACCTCGATGTCGACGCCACGGGCCAGCCAGACGAACGCGACCGGGCTCCCGTCCGGCCGCGTGCGCTTGACCAGCTTCGGCAGCAGGTCGCTGGCGGCGATGCCGAGCAGCGGGGACAGCGCCGCGGCGGTCTGCTCCGGATGCTCGATCAACGTGGGGTCGGCGTAGACCGCGCGCGCCTCCACGCTGTGCGCCAGCACCTCGTCGTTGCGGTCGTAGATCGCCCCGCGCGGCGCGGGCAGCTCGACCCAGTGCAGCCGGTCCGTCAGCCCCGCGGCGGCGTACCTCGGGGCGTCGGTCAGCTGCAGGTGCACCAGGCGCACGCCGATGGCCGTGAACATCGCCAGCGCGATGACCGTGGCGATGCGCAGCCGCCGACGCGGCTCGCCGAGCCGGGGCGGTGGGACCGGGCGGCGGGCGACCCGGCGCGCCGGGGCACGGCGCTGCTGCGGCAGGCGAGCCGGGGCACGCCGGGACGGCCGGCCGCTCGAGGTCCGGCCGGACCCGCGCCCGGACGAGACCCGGCCCGCCGCTACGCGGCCGGACGCCGCCCGCGTGCGGCCCGCAGCGCCCCCGGCGTCCCGGCCGTTGCCGCGCCCACCCGCGGCGACCTCCAGCGCGGGCCGGAACGGATCCGCGCTGCGGGCGGCGCGGCGCTCGGCACCGAGCTCGCGCACCGTGCGTCCGCGTGGCGTGTACCGCCTGGCCTCGGCCAGCCCGCGCCGGCGCGGGCTGGCCCGATCCGCGTGGTCACGACCCGGCATGCGTCACCGCCCGCCGGACTGGCTCGTCACGCTCGGCGTGCCGGTCGCCCGCCGCGGCACCCCGAACACCTGGCCGTCCGGCATCCGCACATAGGCCGGATCGCCGGCGTCCACCAGGCCGAGCTTGCGCGCCTCCGCCTCCAGGCTGCCCGCCGAGGCCTTCTCGGCCAGCTCCCGCTCCAGCTGCGCCTGCTGCTGGTCGAGCACGGTCTGGCGCTTGTGCAGATCGTCGAGGCGGAACGCGTTCTCGGCGATCTTCGTGTGCAGCAGCAGAATGCCGAGCACCCCGCCGATGACCAGTGTGAGGACCAGCAGCACGAACGGCGCCCGCGGAACCGAGACCGGGGCGGGCGGCGTCACCCGCAGCGTGGGGGCACGGTCGGGGATGGGCTGCGGCCGCAGGGCGAGGTTGCCGTCGACCGGCAGGTCGACGGTGCTCCGGCGGCCGCGGGTGACCCGGCGCGCCGCCTGCGTGTCCGGCATCATCGACGCCCGCCGCGAGCGCTCGGCACGGCTCGTCATGGTCATGTCTGCTCCCCCGATTCGTCACGCCCATGGGCTGTCCCCCACGGCTGGTGCTGTGCGCGCACCCGGCGCACCCGGCCGGTCGCCATCCGCGGCCGGTCCGCGCCGGCGGTGCGGTCGACGCGCTGCGCGGCGCGCAGCCGGACCGATGCGGCGCGCGGGTTCGCCAGCACCTCCGCCTCGCTCGGCAGCTCCGCCCCCCGGGTGAGCAGCCGCAGCGTGGGCTCGGTGCCGGGCAACTCCACCGGAAGGTCGACCGGCGCCGCGGAGCGGGCGCGGGCGGCCAGCGCCCGCTTGACGATGCGGTCCTCCAGGGAGTGGTAGGACAGCACCACGATCCGCCCTCCGACGGCGAGCGCGTCCAGCGCCGCCGGCACCGCTCTTTCCAATGCGGACAGTTCTTTGTTCACCTCGATGCGCAGGGCCTGAAAGGTGCGCTTCGCCGGATGCCCACCGGTACGCCGGGCCGGCGCGGGGATCGCGTCGCGGACCAGTTCGGCCAGGCGGGCCGAGGAGACGATCCTGGCCCTCGCGCGCTCCCGGACGATCGCCGCGGCGATGCGGGACGCGAAGCGCTCCTCGCCGTAGTCCCGCAGGATCCGGGTCAGCTCGGCCTGGCCGTACGTGTTGACGATCTCCTCGGCGGTGACGCCGCTGGTCTGATCCATGCGCATGTCCAGCGGCGCGTCCCGCGCGTACGAGAAGCCCCGGTCGACGGCGTCGAGCTGCAGCGATGAGACGCCGAGGTCGAACAGGGCGCCGTCGATCTCCGGTATGCCGAGCCGGTCCAGCACCGCGGGCAGTTCGTCGTACACGGCGTGCACGAGGTGGGTGCGGTCCGCGTACGCCGCCAGCCGGTGCTCGGCGTGGCGCAGCGCCTCCGGGTCCCGGTCCAGCCCGACCAGCACGACGTGCGGATGCGCGGCGAGCACGGCCTCGGCGTGCCCGCCGAGGCCGACGGTCGCGTCCACGTGCACCGTTGCCCGGTCCGCACGCACGGCGAGGGCAGGGGCGAGCAGCTCCAGGCACCGCTCAAGCAGCACGGGCACGTGCGTGCCACGCGGCTCCCCCATGTCGACCCCCTCGCTGTGGTGAGCAACGGCCGCTCGTCGTACCGCCAGATCCCCATCCGCATCGGCGCCTGGCGCCGGGGAAGAAGCGTCAGGTGCCAAGGCGGCTGGAGATCTCGCGGTACGGCGGGCGGCCGGTGTGCGACCGTGGCGTTCGCGGCGCCACGCGTTACAGACCGCCGGGTAACACCCCCTCCTCGATGCCGGCGAATTCCTCCTCGCTCTCCGCGAGGTAGGTCTCCCACGCCTGCCGGTCCCAGATCTCCACCCGGGTGCTCGCCCCGATCACGACGAGTTCGCGGTCGAGCCCGGCGTACTCGCGCAGGTGCGCCGGGATGGTCACCCGGCCCTGCTTGTCGGGCACCTCGTCGTGGGCGCTGGCGAAGAAGACCCGGCTGTAGGCCCGGGCGGCCTTGTGCGTCATCGGTGTCTGGCGCAGCTGTTCCGCGATCCGCTGGAACTCGGCGATCGGGAACACGTAGAGGCAGCGCTCCTGCCCTTTCGTGATCACGACACCTCCCGCCAGCTCGTCCCGGAACTTCGCCGGCAGGATCAGGCGGCCCTTGTCGTCCAGCCGTGGAGTGTGGGTGCCCAGAAACACGGCCCCACCCCCTCTGGCTCTGTCCCCCCGGGGCCGACAGGACCCCCCGGTCCCGCCACAAGGCCCCACTGTACTCCACTCCGCTCCACCCGCAACGGAAAACGCGCGGAACGTAGCGGGGTTTCGCCCCTAGAAGCGCAGGTCAGGGCCGGTGGGGCGGAGTGGAGGGATCCACCGGCGTCGGCAATTGGACAGCGTGTCGCGGCCGGGGCGCCACGCCGGGGCGGCGCGCGAGGAGCTGTGTCCGTCCCGGCTCCCCCGCCTTCGGCACCGGCGGCGCGCCCTCATGGCGTACCCTCGCGTCCGTGACGGCCCCCTCTCCCAATCCCAGCCTGCCGCTGCGGACCAAGATCGCCGCCACCGTGTCGCGCGGTGTGGGCGCGCTCTCGCGCGCCACCGGTCGAGGGGACGGATCGGTCATCGGCGGACGGATCGGGCTGATGATCGATCCGCACCTGCTCGCCAACCTCGCCGCCGGCCGGCGCATCGCGCTCGTCTCCGGCACCAACGGCAAGACCACCACCACCCGCCTGACCGCCGCCGCCATCGGCGTCCTCGGCAAGGTCGCCACCAACTCCTTCGGCGCCAACCTGCCCACCGGGCACACCTCGGCACTCGCCAAGGCGGGCCACACCCCGTACGCCGTGCTCGAGGTCGACGAGCACTACCTGCCCCAGGTGCTCGCCGCCACCCGGCCCGAGGTCGTCGCGCTGCTCAACCTCAGCCGCGACCAGCTCGACCGGGCCAAGGAGGTGGCGATGATGGCGCAACTGTGGCGCGACGCCCTGGCCGCCCACCCGACCGTGCACGTCATCGCCAACGCCGACGACCCGATGGTCGCCTGGGCGGCGTACCGCTGCCCGCACGTGACCTGGGTCGGCGCGCGGCAGCGCTGGCACGAGGACTCCTGGGTGTGCCCTGAGTGCGGCGCGCACCTGGAGCGGTCCGGTGACAGCGACTGGCACTGCAGCGGCTGCGCGCTGCGCCGACCACAGCCGCAGTGGACGCTCAAGGACGGGCACGTTGTCGACCCGTCCGGCGTCGCGCACGCCGTCACGCTCCAGCTGCCGGGCAGCATCAACCTGGCCAACGCCGCCACCGCGCTCGCGGTCGGAGCCGCCTTCGGCGTGCCGGTCGTCGACGCGCTCCCCCGCCTGGCTCAGGTCAAGTCGGTCGCCGGCCGGTACGCGACGGTGGTCCGCGGTGACCACACGATCCGGCTGCTGCTGGCGAAGAATCCGGCCGGCTGGCTGGAGGCGTTCGACATGGCCGAGGACGCCCCGACGCTCCTCGCCATCAACGCGCGCGACCCCGACGGGCTGGACACCTCGTGGCTGTTCGATGTGGACTTCAGCCCGTTGCGCGGACGGCATGTGCTGATCACCGGTGACCGGGCCTACGACCTGGCGGTGCGGCTCGAGGTCAACGATGTGCCGTTCCGGCATGTGCGCCGCTTCCGCGACGCACTGGCGGCCGTGCCACCCGGCCGGCTTGAGGTGATCGCCAACTACACGGCGTTCCAGGACATTCGAGCGGAGCTGGATCGTGTCAACTGAGCTGAGGCGGCGCCCGGACTCGGCGCTTCGGGTCGTCTGGCTCTATCCGGACCTGCTGTCCACGTACGGCGACCGGGGCAACGTGCTGATCCTCGCCCACCGGGCGCGGCGGCGGGGCATCGCGGTGGAGACGCTGGAGGTGCGCTCGGACGAGCCGGTGCCGGACTCGGCCGACATCTACCTCATCGGCGGCGGCGAGGACGGGCCGCAGGCGCTCGCCGCCCAACGGCTGATCGCCGACGGCGGACTGCACCGGGCCGTCGCCCGGCGTGCGGTGGTGTTCGCCGTCTGCGCCGGCTACCAGCTCCTGGGCACCTCGTTCGTCGCCAAGGGCGCCAAGTGCAGCGGCCTGGACCTGCTCGACGCCCACTCCGACCGCGGCGACTCCCGGGCGGTCGGCGAGCTCGTCGGGGAGGTCGACCCCCGGCTGGGCCTGCCTCCGCTGACCGGGTTCGAGAACCACGGCGGGCGCACCCACCTGGGCCCGGGCGCGGCTCCGCTGGCCCGGGTGATGGTCGGCGTGGGCAACGACGGCGTTACGGAGGGCGCCTGGCAGGGCACGGTGCTCGGCACGTACGCCCACGGCCCGGCCCTGGCGCGCAACCCGGCCATCGCGGACCTGCTGCTGCGCTGGGCCACCGGCCTGGAGACCCTGCCGGAGATCGACGACCAGTGGCCGGACAGGCTGCGCGCCGAGCGCCTGGCCGCCGTGCGCTGACGGCACGGGGCACGTGCGCGGGCGTGACCGGCGACGTGGCCGAGGCCAGGCCGCATCGGATCTCTACCGTGGCCTCTCGCTGACCTCGGTCACCTCGCTGACCAGGGCGAACTCCCCGCTCGCGGAAAGGCAGTCGGCGGGAACCTCGGGCAACCGCGCGCTCGTGGTGGCTGGGTCGAGGTAACCACCTCCCGCGGTCAGCCATCCGTCCAACGGTACGGCGCCGAATCCGGGCACATCGATACCAGTAACGCGGTCGTCACGACGCGTGGGTTTACTGCCCACGGGCCACACCGCAACGTGCCGCGTGGCCTCCTCGTCCTCGGCGGGCGAGCTCTCGATGACAAAGCAACGTGCATTACTGAGATAGCGGACGTAGCCACCGATCTGCGCGTCGAGTCCGCTGCCCTCCATGGAATGCACCAGCAGAGGCGGGTCGGTGTCCGTGGCTTCGATACGCATCGCGCCCGAGGAGCACGACGGGACGGCTACCGCGACTCCCGCGATGAGCAGCGCATTCAGGAACCTCTTGACAATGCTCCGAGAAGATCCGGCGACGATGTCACGATGTTGCGACCGACACCCCGAGAGCCCGGGGAAGGTACACGACTGGAGTATATAAGTCTCGGTATCCGAACCAGTACTTCCACCCCTGGTGTATGCCGTACGCTGTCGTGTCATAGAACCACGGCCCACCACTGTCTCCCGGAGAAGCTTGATCATTCTGCATTGCGACGAGTCCGCACGCACTACCATTACAGTGATTCAGTTGGTATACGAAATCGCAGCGATAGCCTGTCGTCTTTCCGTATCGACAAAGTCCCTGGCCCTCTACTGCGGCACCTGTGGCGTACACGAACCGGCGCAAGCCTGGTTGGTAATAGAACTGGTTAACATGACTCTCGCCATCCCGCGTGTGCCACTGAAGATCACCAGATGAGCCGATATGCTCATTGATAAATCTAAGAGAGCGACCCTCGTAACTTTGGGTATTACCGCAGTGCCCCGCTGTTGAGATGCCACGCGTTATCGCACCTACCACAGTGAATCCGGCCGTACAGGTTGTCAGGCTTCCACCACCATAGATCACATCTTGTCCAGCATGCACTTCATCGACGATTTCTATCGTTATCGGACGCACGTCGCCATCCCTAGGTAGTGCCTTCATGAGCGCACTGAGAGAACTCGCTCTACTGCCGCTGTTCGCAGATGCCACTAGCTCAACTCTGATCGTGATTGCGCCCGTCGACACGTCGTAGCCTGACGATGCTGTCTTAACTAAATGGCGTTGTGCTAGAATCGCATAATGTGCGTTCGTGAGGTGCTCCACGAGTTCTGCTTCTGAAAACCCTCGATTTTCGTACACGAGGATCTTTTTCGGGAATCCAGCGACTAACCTTTCCGCATCCGCCGGGATTCGACCTCGAAACGCGATCCACGGACGCGCATATTGAACTTCAATCCGGGCACCGGCCACTTCGTCCGGCCATCGTGTTCTTAGCTCCGACACCAACTTCGAGAATGATTCATGCCAGCCATATGCGTCGATCGCTTCTGAAAGAGTAATGCCCGAACGTGCGGCTAATCCCGAAAGATCCTGGAGCGCGCCTTCGGTCAGCGGACCGAAGCCACGGTCCATCCCAATATAGGACTCTAATTCAGTAGTTATATCAGCTCCGCTGACAGTCGATTGTGCCCGAGCGCCGGCGGAATTTCCGGAAATAGCAATCACGAGTAGCGCGATCAAGGCGCTACGAACAAAGCGAGTAATCCGCATGTGCCAACTCCCCGTCGAAACTGGTCTTATGTGAACAACTACGTCGGGTCCTGCACTCCGCGAGCAGCTTGTTCCACCTCGCTCGACTGATCGACATGTAATGATGACTATACCCAGGCCCGGTATCACCGTCAATCGCGAAGCAGCAGGCAGAGGGGTAGGACCATCGTGGTGGCCTGTGAACCACCCTCGCCGCATCAATTCATGATCGACTCCTTCGCTCGGCCGGTACTGACAACGTAAGCGATCTGGACACTGTGACCGGGGTGCGGGCCGCCTGCGTGATGGAGGTCGACATGCAGCCGACGTCGAGCACGCGGCACGGAGTTGGACTCGACGAGATTGCGAGGGCTGCAATCAGCTTCGAGATTGATGATCGTGCCAGTGGGTAGCCGGCTTCAACGTCCAGGAACCCCGCTCGAGCCAGTGGAGACCGACTTGCGCGGGCGAGGGCTCTCTTGCTCTTGTCAAGTAGAGAAACCTCTCTCAACGCCATGCCATGCCTCGGACATGATCTCCTCATCGGCGATATCCGGGGAGCCAAAACTGTTCATGAGCCGCTGCCGCCGCTCCTGGCGCTTGCGCTCGGCCTCGATTGGGGCGGCGAGGGCGGCGTGGATGGTGTCCGTCGTGGTTCTGGTGCGGAGCACCCGAGCGGCCGCGGCGGTGAATTCTGCGATTCCCCCGCTAGCGTGGAGGCCAGACCTAAGAGGAGAGATCGAGGGTTATGGCTGAGACGCGACGCAGGTTCGACCCGGAGTTCCGGGAGGGCGCGGTGCGGATCGTGCGGGAGACTGGTAA
>Ga0310840_100141_pt1 | contig 80902 bp, 58 predicted proteins | sample SM_ome_8_FD_201304 | JGI IMG/M metagenome (GOLD analysis project Ga0310840, IMG submission 201304) | Sorghum-adapted microbial communities enriched on stacked mutant (SM) sorghum from Joint BioEnergy Institute, Emeryville, California... ...
GCGGGCCGCCCCCGCGCGGCTACGCGGCGCCGCCCCCGCCGCCCCAGCGGCCCCCGCCGCCGAAGGCGGCCGCCCCCCGCCCCGAAGGGGCCACCCCCGCCCAACGGGCCACCCCCCGCGCCCCAAGCGCCGTCCCCCGCGCCGCGAAGCGGCGCCCCCCCACCCCCCTCGCCGCACAGATTTGCCCCTCTATCCCCGCCGACGTATCGTTACGCAAAGATGAGAGCGGCCCAAGGGCGCGTCCCGGAGGCCGTGGGTGCATCCGCCGCGGCGGTCGCCCCTCGGGGCGCGTGCCGCGCCAACCGAAGTGGGAAGTGAACGACCGACTGATCCGCGCCCTGCGGCGCGAGCCTGTGGACGCGACGCCCGTCTGGTTCATGCGCCAGGCGGGCCGCTCGCTCCCGAGGTATCGGGAGAGCCGGGCGGAGCAGGGGATGTTCGAGATCATCCGCGACCCCGAGCGGGCGGCGGAGATCACGGCGATGCCGCTCGAGTACTATCCCGTCGATGCCTGCGTCCTCTACAACGACCTCTCGACGCCGTTCTTCGGCGCGGGGCTGGACGTCACCCTGGTGCCGGGTGTCGGGCCGGTCGTCGACCGGCCGATCGAGCGCCCGGGCGATGTGGACCGGTTCCAGCCCTTCGACGTGCGGGCGGCGTTCCCGTACATCTACGAGCAGATCCGCATCCTGAAGGCCCGGCTCGAGGTCCCGGTCATCGCCTTCGTCGGCGCGCCGTTCACCCTCTGCTCGTACCTGCTCCGGCCGCAGGGGGGGAAGAGCCGGGAGGTCGAAGGGCTGAAGGCCTTCATCTTCCGCGACGCCGCGGCGTGGGACCGTCTCGCCGGGTACTGGGCCGATCACCTGGCGGAGTTCGGGATCGCGCAGCACGAGGCCGGTGCCGCGGCGATCCAGCTCTTCGACTCCTGGGCCGGCGCGCTCTCGCCGCAGGACTACGAGCGATACATTCTCCCGTACAACCGTCGGATGCTGGATCGGCTGAAGGCGGCCGGTGTGCCGACGATCCACTTCGCGACCGGGAACCCCGCGCTGCTTCCGCTGATCGCCGAGGCCGGCGGCGATGGGATCGGCGTCGACTGGCGCGTCCCGATCGACGCCGCGTGGGACGCGATCGGCCACGACCGCGCGATCCAGGGGAACCTGGATCCGGCGGCGATGCTCGCGGGTAGGGAGGTCGCACTGGCGAAAGCACGGGACGTCCTGGAGCGGGTCGGGGGCAGGCCGGGCCACATCTTCAACGTGGGGCACGGGATCCTGCCGGGGACGGACCCGGAGGTGATCCGCGCGGTCGTCGAGGCGGTGCACGCGTTCGGCTGACGGCCCCGCGACGCACCGCGGGCCCGTCGCCCCGGGCAGCGCGACGGCGCGACGTGGCGATGAGGCGACGTTGCCCGGCCGCCCCGACGGTGGGAGCGGCGGGCGTTCGGAGGATAGAACGATGATGACGGCGATCCTACTCTTGAATTTCGGTGAGCCGGAGGAGCCGACGCTGGAGGCGGTCGTGCCGTTCCTCGAGCGGATCTTCGCGACGAACATGTCGCTTGAGGGGCGGCTCCCCGCGGAGGCGGCGAGGGCGAGGATCCGGCAGCTCGCGGAGGAGCGGGCGCCGGGGTTGATCGAGGAATACCAGTCGATCGGCGGCTCGCCGCTGAACCGCCAGGCGCGGGACCAGGCGGATGCGCTGATGGTCGAGCTGACGCGGCGGGGCCACGAGGTGCGCGCCTACGTCGCCTACCAGTTCTCGGACCCGCTGATCGCGGATGTCGTGCGCCAGGCCCGTGAGGACGGCGCCGGGCGGGTGATCGGGCTGCCGGTCTATCCGCTCTGCGGCCCGTCGACGACGGTCGCGGCGCTCGCGGACCTGCGCCGCGCGGTGGAGGAGGCGGGGTGGGACGTGCCGGTCGCCGAGGTCGGCGGTTGGCACCGGCACCCGCACTTCACGGCGATGTGGGCGGACCGGGTGCGCGAGACCGCGGCGGCGGCCGGCCTCGACCTGGCCGACCCGCGGGTCGCGCTCGTCTTCTCGGTGCACGGCACGCCGATGAAGTACATCGAGGAGGGGAGCCGCTACGTCGAGTACGCCGAGGAGGCGTGCGCGGCGGTCGCGGCGGCGGTGGCCGCGCCCGACTACCGGATCGGCTACCAGAACCACACGAACCGGCCGGTCGCGTGGACGCAGCCGGACGTCGAGAAGGTGATCGAGGAGATCGACGCGGACCACGTCGTCGTCGTGCCGATCGCCTTCATGCGCGAGCAGTCCGAGACGCTCGCCGAGCTGGACCACGAGCTGCGGGGCGTGGCCGAGGCGCGGGGGCTGGGGTTCCACCGGGTCCCGGTACCCCACGACGACCCCCGGTTCGCCGCGCTCCTCGCCGATCTCTGCGAGCCGCTGATCGAAGGCGATGTCGCGGCGGTCGGCGCCGGGCTCGACGCCTGCCGGTGCCGCGAGGGCGCGGTCTGCCGGCGGTGAGGCGGGTCGCGAGGCCGTAGCACGGCGGCGCGGGGCGCGGCGCACATAGCACTGTAGCGCCGTAGCCCCATAACCCCGTAGCGCCGAAGCGCGCCGAAGCACGCGAAGCGCCGAGGCACCGTAGCGCCGGCCGGCAGTACCGTCGGTTCGCGGCGCGGCCCTACCGCGCCGCCTTCCGCGGTGGCCGCGAACGAGCGGCGCCGCCGTCCACCGGCGGTACGACGTCGCAATACCGACACACCGGAAGTCCGGAACACCGGATTTCTCGAATACAGACGCACCATAGCACCGCGGCGCGATGACATCGCAAGCCGACGCGGGTCGCCGGGCACTCGGCGACCCCCCGGCGACCGCGTGCCGCGCGGCGCTCCCCGGGCCCCCACGTCGACGATGTGCGGGGCCCTAGCCGATCCACACGCTCCCGAAGGGACCCTCGTATGCAGCTCGTCGTCATCGGATGGCTCCAACTCGCGGCGGTTGCCGGTGCCGCCGACCCCGGCCCCATCCACCCCGGTCCGGTCTACCACGGGGGGCGCAACGAGCTGGAGGTGGCGGTCCCACGGCTGGAGCGGACGATCGTCGTCGACGGCCGGCTCGACGAGCCGGCCTGGCTCGAGGCCGCGGTGCTGACCGGGTTCTCGCAGTACGCCCCCGTCGATGGCGTGCCCGCCGCCGACTCGACCGAGGTCCTGGTCTGGTACTCCGCCGACGCGATCCACTTCGGGATCCGCGCCTTCGAGCCGCACGGGCAGGTCAACTCGACCCTCGCCGACCGCGACAGGATCGCGAGCGACGACGCCATCGAGATCCTCCTCGACACCTTCAACGACGGCCGGCGCGCGTTGGTCTTCGCCGTCAACCCGCTGGGGATCCAGTCGGACGGGGTGCGCAGCGAGGCGAACCGCCAAAGGTCCGGCTCCTTCGATGCCGGGCCGGACGAAGCAGGCGTCGACCTCAGCCCGGACTACGTCTACGAGTCGAAGGGGCAGCTGACGGAGTTCGGCTACCAGGTCGAGGTCCGGATCCCGTTCAAGAGCATCCGCTACCAGGCCCGGCGGGTTCAGGACTGGGGGATCAACGTGGTCCGGCGGGTCCAGCACTCGGGGCACGAGCAGACCTGGACCCCGGCGAGGCGGGGGCTCGCGTCGTTCCTCGCGCAGAACGGTCGGCTGCGGGGGCTGACCGGGCTCGACCAGGGGCTGGTCCTCGACCTGAACCCCGTCGCCACGATGAAGGTCGACGGCGCGCGGTCGGCGAACGGGTGGCGCTACGGCGATGCCGAGCCCGAGTTCGGGTTCAACGCGCGGTGGGGCGTGACGGCGAACCTGACGCTGAACGGGACGGTCAACCCGGACTTCTCGCAGGTCGAGTCGGATGCGGGGCAGCTCGTCTACGACCCGCGCTCGGCGCTCTACTTCGCGGAGAAGCGCCCGTTCTTCCTGGAGGGGAGCGAGCACTTCGAGGTGCCGAGCCAGCTCATCTACAGCCGTCGCATCGTCGAGCCGGTCGCGGCGGCGAAGCTGACGGGGAAGATCTCGGGGACCGACGTCGGGATCCTCTCGGCGGTCGACGACCGCGTCCACTCGGCAAGCGGCGAGGACCACCCGGTCTACAACATCGTCCGGCTGCGGCGTGACGTGGGGTCGGCCTCGACGGTCGGCGTGGTCTACACCGACCGGGTCGACGGCGACGCCTACAACCGCGTGGCCGGCGCGGACGCGCGGCTCGTCTTCGGCGGCGTCTGGGCGCTCTCGCTCCAGGGCGCGGCGAGCATCGATCGGCGGGGCGGCGAGCAGACGACGGCGCCGCTCTGGGCGGCGTCGCTCACGCGACGTGGCCGCCGGTTCGGGCTCACGGTGAGCGTGGACGGGAAGGATCCGGAGTTCCGCGCAGGGAGCGGGTTCATCAGCCGGCCCGGCGTGGCGAACGTGGGGATCACGCCGCGGATCACCTTCCCCGGCGCGCCGGGGGCGAGGATCGAGAGCTGGAGCACGAGCCTGGCGATCCTCGGCAACTGGGATTACGACCGCTTCGTCCGGGGCCTCGCCTCGCAGGACCGCAAGCTGCACCTCAACAACACGATCGTCCTGCGAGGCGGGTGGCGGCTCGGCGCCTCGGTCCTCCTCGAGTCGTTCGGCTATCCGCCGGACCTCTACCGGGACTACGCGGTCGAGCGGCAGCTCGGCGGCGGCGCGACCGACACGGTCCCCTTCGTCGGGACGCCGCGGATCGGGAACCTCGACTTCGTCTTCGACATCACGACGCCGGAGTTTTCGCGCTTCAGCGGAAGCCTCTTCGCGATCGTCGGGCGGGACGAGAACTTCCACGAGTGGGCGCCGGCGTACGTGGCGATCCTGACGGCGAGCGCGGACTGGCGGCCGACCGAGCAGGTGCGGGTCCAGTTCACGCACAACCGCCAGCAGTACATTCGCCCGGACGACCGGAGCACCGTCTCGGTGCGCGACATCCCGCGGCTCAAGCTCGAGTACCAGCTCACCCGCGCGATCTTCGTGCGCTTCGTCGGCCAGTACGACGCCTTCGAGCAGGACGACCTGCGGGACGACACGCGGACCGGCGACCCGATCCTGATCCGCAACCCCGCGACGGGGGTCTACGAGCGGGCGCTCGGCTACTCGACGAACGATTTCCGCGTCGACTGGCTCTTCTCCTACCAGCCGACGCCGGGGACCGTGATCTTCGCGGGCTACGGCAGCAGCCTCGCCGAGGCGGACCGGCTGCGTTTCAGGGGGCTCGAGCGCACGGCCGACGGGTTCTTCCTCAAGCTGAGCTACCTGTTCCGGGTGTAGGCGCCCTACCCCTCCTCGTCCAGCCGCCCGCCGGTCACGACGAGGACGGCCGTCCGGCCGTCGAGCGGCATTTCGTCGCGGAGGCGGATGAGCCCGGCGAGGGTTGCGGCGCTGGTGAACTCGGCGACGATGCCCGCCTCCTCGGCGAGGAGGCGCTGTGCTTCGGCGATCGCGTCGTCGGGGGCGGCGACCATGCGGCCCTCGCTCGCGTCGAGCTCGCCGAGGAGCCGCAGCGCGTTGCGCGGGCGGCGCACGGCGATCGAGTGGGCGCGGGTCGTGGCGGCGGCGACGTCGCCCGACGGAGACTCGCCGCGGTGGCGGTCGACGAGGGGGCGGACCGCCTCGGCCTGCACGCCGAGGAGGCGGGGCAGGGCGTCGAGGCGGCCGAGGCGCCGGGCCTCGCGGAACCCCTTCCCGATCGCGCCGAGGGTGCAGCCGTCGCCGACGGGGGCGACGACCCAGTCGGGGGCGCGGCCGCCGAGCTGGTCGGCGACCTCGAGCGCGGCGGTCTTCTTCCCCTCGACGAGGAAGGGGTTGTAGGCGCAGTTGCGGCTGTACCACCCGTGCTCGCGCCCGGCGGCCTCGGCCTCGGCGAAGGCCTGGTCGTAGTCGCCGGCGGAGACGCGGACGTCGGCGCCGTAGCGGCGGAGCCAGTCGAGGCGCACGCGGGAGGCATAGCTCGGGACGAAGACGTGGCAGGGCCACCCGAGGTGGGCGGCGAACCCGGCAAGGGAGATCGCGGCGTTGCCGGCGGAGGCGCAGTAGACCTCCCGACGGCCGAGCGACTCGGCGATCGCGACGGCGATCGCGGTGGCGCGATCCTTCAGGCAGCGCGTCGGGTTGCGGGTCTCGTCCTTGATGTAGAGCGCGCGCAGCCCGAGGCGCGCGGCGAGGCGTGGGGCGGGGATGAGGGGGGTGCCGCCCGCCGGGAGCCCCGGCCCCGGCTCGCCGACCGGCAGCACCGGGAGGTAGCGGAAGAGGTCGTCGCGGGCGCCGTCGAACGTCGCGAATCGGCGGGCGGCGCCGTCGTAGTCGTATTCGACGTCGAGGATCCCCGGGTCGCCGCCCGCCACGCCCTCGCCGCAGGCCTCGCAGAGGTACGCCCGCAGCTCCGCGGGGTATCGCCGCCCGCAGCGCAGGCAGCGGAGTCCGGTCACGAACAAGAGCGGTCCTCCATTCGGGGAAGGGGGTGGGCACGGCACGAGGTTACGCGATCGTCCCGGGCCGAGCAAGGCGCGGCCGTGCGACGGCCCATCCCGCCCTTGCCACGCCTCGCGCCCCGTCGTCATTATCCCGCCGGAAGATCCACACGCTCGAACCCATCCCCGGATTGACCCGCGGCCGAATGATGAACCGACCCCTCACCGTGGCGTCGCTGCTCCTCTGCGCGCTCCCGCTCGGGTGCCGCGGCGCGCTGCGGCTCGCACCCGACGACTCCGCCACGGTCCTCGCCGAGCACCGGCTCGACGCCCCGGACCCCACGATCCCCGGCCCCTACCGCGTCCGCACGCTCTACTACGGGAGCGGCACGGACCGGCGGCGGGCGGAGTACCGCGACTCGGTCGCGATCCGGACCGACCCGGTCGACGCGTCGAAGCTCGTCTCGATCGAGCCGAAGGCGGCGAAGGAGCGGAAACGGTACTGGGGCTTCGGGCCCGACGCCTACCCGCTGAACGGGCGGGTCTGGTACCCCGAGGGCGACGGCCCCTTCCCGCTGGTCCTCGTCGTCCACGGGAACCACGACATGAAGGACTTCTCGGACCCGGGCTACGCCTACCTCGGCGAGCTGCTCGCGAGCCGGGGGTACATCGTCGTCTCGGTCGACATGAACTTCATCAACGGCGCGATCCGGGGGGAGAACGACGCCCGCGGTTGGCTGCTGCTGAAGCACCTCGAGGCGTGGCGGGGCTTCCACGCGACGGAGGGGAACCCCTTCCACGGGAAGGTCGACCTCGACAGGATCGCGCTGATCGGCCACTCCCGCGGGGGCGAGGCGGTCGGGCATGCGGCGGCGTTCAACCGCCTGAAGCACTACCCCGACGACGCGAGTCTCGAGTTCGACTTCGGCTTCGGCATCCAGGCGCTCGTCGCGATCGCACCGGTCGACGGGCAGTACAAGCCGACGGGCCGGCCGGTCCCTGTGGAGGACGTGAGCTACCTCGTCTTCCACGGCTCGCACGACGGCGACGTCACGACCTTCCAGGGGCTCAAGCAATACCAACGCGTGAGCTTCACCCGTCCGGGTCCATGGTTCAAGGCCGCGGTCTACGTTTACCGCGCGAACCACGGGCAGTGGAACACGGTCTGGGGCCCGAACGACAACGGCCGGCGCAGCGGGCGGATCCTCGACCTGCGGGGGCTCCTCGATCCGGCGGACCAGCGCCGCTTCGCCGAGGTCTACATCTCGGCCTTCCTCGACGCGACGCTCCGGGGCGACCGGCGCTACCTCCCGATGTTCCGGGACCATCGCCTGATCGGCGGGTGGCTGCCGAAGACGATGTACATCACCCGCTTCCAGGAGAGCAGCTTCCGGTCGCTCCTCTCCTTCGAGGAGGACATCGACCTGACGACGGGGGGCGTCCCCGGCGTCACGCTAAGGGGCGACAGCCTCGCGAGCTGGAAGGAGGCGCCCGTCCCCTACCGCGTCAGGGATGCGGTCCAGGACAACAACGCCGTCTGGATCGGGTGGAACAACCGGATCGCGGGCGAGGACACGACGCGGGTGGGGCCGCCGGCGTCGTTCGTCGTCACGCTCCCCGACACGCTGGCCGCGAGCTGGCGGCTCGACCGGAACGCGGCGCTCTCGTTCCTCCTCGCGCCGACCGACGCGGTGCCGTCGCCGCGCAAGGCGCCGCGCGATTCGGCCGCGGCCGCCGGCGATTCGGGCCGGGAAGGAAAAGGGAAGCGACCGGAGCGCAAGGCCCGGAAGGACAAGGATGGCCGGCCGGAGAAGGACCGCGAGCCCGTCGACCTGACGATCGAGGTCGCGGATGCGGCGGGCGAGGTCGCGCGGGTGCCGCTGAGCCGCTACGGCGTGGCCCGCAAGCCGCTCGAGACGCACGTGCTGCGGCGGTCCGACCGCGAGAAGCAGCGCTTCGCCACGCTCCACGAGCTGGTGCTCCAGACGTACACGATCCCGCTGGCCGATTTCGCCGAGGCGAACCCCGCGCTCGACCTCGGACGGCTGCGCGAGGTGCGCTTCGTCTTCGACCGTACGCGGGCGGGCACCGTCGTCCTCGACGACCTCGGGTTCGCGACGCCCGACCCGGCGTTCCTGGCCGATGCCGCCCCCGCGCCCGGCCGCCCTCGACCCGAAGAGTCCACGACCCCCCACGACGGAGGGACCCCGTGAAGCGATCCCTGCTCCTTGCCCTGATCCTCGCGATCCTGCCGCGCGCCGCCGCCGCCCAGCACCCCCTCGCCGAGGGCGGGCCCTACGACCCGGCGGTCCCGACGCCGCGGAGCGTCCTCGGCTACGAGCTCGGCGACCGGTTCACGCCGCACCACCTGTTGCACCGCTACTTCGAGCGCGTCGCCGAGGCGAGCCCGCGCGTCCGGCTCGACACGATGGCCGTGAGCTTCGAGGGGCGGGAGGTGCTCCTCGCGGTCGTGACGAGCGAGGCGAACCAGCGTCGCCTTGACGAGATCCGCGCGGACGCCCGTCGCCTCGCCGATCCCCGCGGCGCCTCGGCTACGGAGCTCGAACGCATCGTGGCGCGCATGCCGGCGCTCGTCTGGCTCGGCTACACGGTGCACGGCAACGAGGGGTCGGGCGTCGAGGCGGCGATCGCGATGCTCTACCAGCTCGCCGCCGGGCAGGACGCGGAGACGCGGATGATCCTCGACAGCGCCGTCGTCCTGATCGACCCGGTCCAGAACCCCGACGGCCACGAGCGGCACGTGCAGGACGTGATGCGCGCCCGCGGCGCGCTCGGGATCCCGACGACCCCCGGCGCGATGGTCCACCAGGGGAACTGGCCGGGCGGGCGGACGAGCCACTACCTCTTCGACCTGAACCGCGACTGGTTCATCCACTCGCACCCCGAGACGCGCGGCAGGGTCGCGCGCTTCCTCGACTGGGCGCCGCACGTCGCCGTCGACCTCCACGAGATGGGCTCCAACTCGACGTACTTCTTCGCCCCGCCGATGGAGCCGTTCAACAAGAACGTGCACTCCAGCATCCTGAAGTGGTGGGACATCTACGCGGCGTCCAACGCCGAGGCGTTCGACCGCCACGGCTGGTCGTACTTCCGGCGGGAGGGGTACGACGAGTTCTACCCGGGCTATGGGGTTTCCTGGCCGATCCTGACCGGGGCCGTGGGGATGACGTACGAGCAGGCGTCGAGCGCCGGGGGCGCGATCCGCCGCCGTGACGGGACGGTGCTGACGCTCCGCGAGGCGGCGAGCCACCACTACGCCGCGGCGTGGGCGACGGCGCGGACGTCGGCGGCGAGGCGGACCGAGCGGGTGCGCGACTACCTCGAGTTCCGGCGCAGCGCGGTGACCGACGCGGAGCGGGGCGCGATGCGTGCCATCGTCTTCGAGCCCGACGCCCAGGGGCGGGCCGACTCGCTGGCGGCGAGGCTGCGGGCGAACGGGATCGAGGTCCGGCGCCTCGCCGTGGCCGCGGAGGCGCGGGACGCGACGCCGTACGGCGAGGCGACGGCGGGGCGGGTCCGGTTCCCGGCGGGCGCCTACGTCGTCGACCTGGCGCAGCCGCAGGGGCGGCTCGCGAAGGCGCTCCTCGAGCCTGACGCGCAACTCGACTCGACCTTCATCGCCGAGGAGCTGGAGAGCCGCCGGACGGGGCGGAGCAATCGCTTCTACGACGTCACCGCCTGGTCGCTCCCCTACACCTACCGCGTGCGCGCGTGGTGGACCCGCACGGTGCCGGGGCCGCTCGAGCCCGAGGCGACGTCGCCCGCGACGGTCGCCTCGCCCGCGCTCGCGACCGCGCGCTACGGCTACGCCTTCGAGGCGGGGAGCGAGGCCGCGATCCGCATGCTCGCCGGTCTCCTCGCCGACAGCGTGCGCGTCTGGTACGCGCCCCGGGCGTTCCGCTCGGGGGAGCACGCCTTCCCGCACGGCGCCTTCGTCGTCCGGGTCGCGGCCAACGGCGACGACGTCCACGAGACGGTCCGCCGCCTCGCCGCGGAGTCGGGCGCCCGCGTCGTCGCGCTCGGCTCCGCCCTCGTCGACGAGGGGACCGACCTCGGGAGCAACAGCGTCTTCCCGGTCCGTCCGCCCCGCGTCGCGCTCGTCGGCGGCGATGGTGTCTCGGCGTACTCGTTCGGCTTCGCCTGGTTCGCCTTCGACCAGCGGATCCGCTACCCGGTCACGACGGTCCGGCTCGCATCGCTCCCGGGGCTCCTCGAGGAGTTCGACGTCGTCGTGCTGCCGTCCGCGCAGCCGGGCGCGATCGACCGGCAGCTCGGCGACGGGGGGCGGGAGGCGCTCGCGGCGTGGGTTCGCGCCGGCGGGACGCTGATCACCCTCGACGGCGCGACGGCGTGGCTCGCGGCGGAGCGGACCGGGCTCTCGCGGCTGCGGCTGAGCCGCGACACCGCCCGCGCCGACGGCGAGCCCGGCGCGCCGCTCCCGACTTCGGTGCCGGGCGCGATCGTGCGCGCCGTCGGCGACACCCTCTCGCCGCTCCTCGCCGGGATCCACGATCCGGTCTTCCCCGTCTTCGTCGACGGGAGCGAGATCTACGGCGTGCCGAAGGACCTGCGGCCGGGGGAGGCGGTCATCCGCTACGAGGCCGAGCCGCGGCTCCGCCTCGCCGGGTACCTCTGGCCCGAGGTCCCGGCCCGCCTCGCCGGGACGCCCTACCTCTGGACCGAGCGCGTCGGTCGGGGCCGCGTGATCGGCTTCGCACAGGACCCCAACTTCCGCGACCTCTGGCGCGGACTGCTCCCCCTCTTCGCGAACGCGGTCTTCTTCGGGCCGAGCATGTAGTGGGCGGGGGGTCGGGGGGGGTGGGAGGCGGCAGCGCCGCCCCCCACCCCGCCCCCCTCGCCGCGATGTTCCGTTGATCGGCCGAAGGCGGGGAGACCAATGGGACCGCCGCGCCGACCGCGTCAAATCAGCGGCTCGGGCGCTCGCCCCCGCCGGCAACGGTCCGGCGATGCCCGCCCATCACCCCCGTTGCGGACGGGGGCGGTGGGCCCCAGATTTCCACAAGCACTTCCGTAATGTTCCCCCCACTCTCCCAACCGGAGGCTACCATGAAGGTCTCCATCGGCATTGTTGCGACATCGCTCCTCGGGCTGGGCTGGATCGTGGCCCCGGCGCCGAAACCGGTCGAGATCACCGAGTGGGCCGTCCCGTGGGAGAACACGCGGCCCCGCGACCCGTACGTCGGCCCGGACGGGCGGGTCTGGTTCGTCGGCCAGACCGGCGACTACGTGGGCGTGCTCGATCCGGCGAGCGGGAAGTTCGAGCGCTTCGAGCTGGATGAGGGGACCGGCCCGCACAACCTGATCGTCGGCGCCGACGGGATGATCTGGTACGCCGGGAACCGCGCGGCGCACATCGGCCGGCTCGACCCGCGGACGGGGAAGATCGTGAAGTACCCGATGCCGGACCCCGCGGTGCGCGACCCGCACACGCTCGTCTGGGACGCGAACGGCGACATCTGGTTCACGGCCCAGGGCGCGAACTTCGTGGGGAAGCTGATGACCCGGACGGGTGAGGTCCGGCTGATCCCGGTGCCGACGGAGCGGGCGAGGCCCTACGGGATCGTCCTCGACTCGAAGGGCCGGCCGTGGATCAACCTGCTGGGCACGAACAAGCTCGCGACCGTCGATCCGGCCACGATGCAGCTCCGCGAGATCGAGATCCCGCGGGCCGAGGCGCGGACGCGGCGGATCGGCGTGACCTCCGACGACAAGGTCTGGTACGTCGACTACGCGGCGGGTCACGTCGGCGAGTACGACCCGGCGACGGGGAAGTTCCGGGAGTGGCTGATCCCCGCGGGGGAGGGCGGTCGCCCGTACGCGATGGCGGTCGACGACCGCGACCGGATCTGGTTCGTCGAGACCGGCGTCCGGCCCAACCGCTTCGTCGGATTCGACCCGCGGAGCGAGGAGTTCTTCAGCATCACCGAGATCGGGAGTGGCGGCGGGACCGTGCGCCACATGGTCTTCCACCCCCAGACGCGGACGATCTGGTTCGGGACCGACACGAACACGATCGGCCGCGCCGTGATCCCGGGCGAGCTGAGGGCGATGGGTCAATGAGGCCCCGGCCGTCCACGGCGCTCCCCGCAGCGGCCGCGCTGGCGGCGGTGGTCGCGGGGGGGCTCGGCGCCTCGCCCGGCCGGCCGTACCCCGCCTCGCCGCCCCCCGCCCACACCGGCGGGTTCGGCGAGCCGACCTGTTACGAGTGCCACTTCGAGGGGGAGCTCAACGAGGCGGGCGGCTCGCTGATGCTGGACGGGCTCCCCGAGGCGTACGAGCCCGGCCGGACCTACCGGATCACCGTCACCCTCACCCGCCCCGGCTTGGCGCAGGGCGGGTTCCAGCTCGCGGCGCGCTTCGCCGAGGGCGCGACGGCGGGACGGCAGGCGGGGACGCTCCGGGCGATCGACGAGCGCGTCGAGGTCGTCCGCGCGGGCGAGCCGGCGGTCGAGTACGCGAGCCACTCCTTCGAGGGGACCGAGCCCGTCTCACCCGACACGGTGCGCTGGGCCGTGGAGTGGAGCGCGCCGGCGGAGGCGGGGGGCGACGTCGCCTTCCACGCGGTGGGGAACGCCGCCGACGGCGATGCCTCCCCGTTCGGCGACAGGATCTACGCGACGGCGCGCTCGATCAAGGCGGCGGCCGCGATCGGCTCCGCCCGCCGGATCACGACCTCCGGGGTCCCGTGCCAGGCGGCGCACTCCCGGATCGCCGAGGCGACGTCCCGGACCAGCGCGTCCGAGAGCCTCACCCCCGGCTCGAGGTAGAGCGCCTTCACCTCGAAGATGCCGGCCGCCCGGTGGGCCTTGGCGTCGAGCCGGCCGACGAGCGCGCCACGGCGCAGGATCGGGAGCACGAAGTACCCGTACTTCCGCTTCGGCGCCGGGGTGTAGCACTCGAGGCGGTAGTCGAAGCCGAAGAGAGCCAGCGCCCGGGCCCGGTCCCAGACCACCGGGTCGAAGGGGGAGAGGAGCGTCGTCAGCGTCGGCCGGATCGCGCCCGCCGCCGCCCGCTCCGCCAGCTCCCGGTGGGCGGGGTGCAGGTACCACGGCTCCGACCATCCCTCCACCGAGACGGGGAGCAGAGCGCCCGCCTCCGCCAGCGAGCGCACGATCGCCGGCGTCTCCCGTTTCGACATCCGGAAGTAGTCGGCGACCCAGCGGGCCGGCGCGATCCCGAGAGCGCGGACCGCCTCGAGGGCGAGAGCCCTCAGGGCCTCGTCCCGGGGTGGGAGGAGCGCGTCATCCCAGGTCGGGTGGACCCGCTCGCGTAGGTCGTAGACGCGCTGGAAGTTGTGGCGGCGGGCGATCATCAGCTCGCCCGCGGTGAAGAGCGTCTCGAGGGCCCGCTTCTCCGTCTTCCACTCCCACCACCCGCCGGCCTTCCCGTCGTTCCGCTCGAAGTCCGCGGCGCGGACCGGGCCGTGCTCGCGGATCCGGTCGAGCACCCTCTCGACCTCCGCGCGGTGCTGCTCCAGCCACTCCACGTGGTACTTCCACCCCATCCCCGAGGGGTCGAGCATGCGGTGCCGGAAGAGGGCGTAGTGCTCGATCGGGAGGAAGCACGCCTCGTGCGCCCAGTACTCGAAGAGCGCGCCCTCGGCGAGGTGCTCGTCGAGCCACGCCGGCTCGTAGTCGCCGAGTCGGCTCCAGAGGACGAGGTAGGGGCTCCGCGCGACGACGTGGATCGTATCGATCTGGAGCGCGCCCATCCGCCGGATCGCCGCGAGGACGTCGGCCTTGCGGGCCCGCCGCCGCGGCCGCCGGTCGAGCCCCTGCGCCGCAAGGTGGAGGTTCCGCGCGGCGGCGAGGGTGAGCGAAAGCCTCGGGTGCGTCATGGCTGGCGCCCCAACTGCGGCGTCGGCGCCAGGGGCGCGAGGCGACTCTGCGACGGCCCGCATCACCGTGCCTTTTCCGCGTCCGCCGCACTCGCCGCCCCCCCCGCCAGCCCCGACGGGAGCCGGGGCGAGGAGAGGAGCGCGGCGAACTCCGCCCAGCGCCGCTCGGGTCGGTCCGCCGTGCCGCCCCGCGACTCGACGTGCCGCGCGACCAGGTCCCGACCGAGGTTGTAGTTGATCACGTAGCTGCGGTAGGTGTCGAAGAAGCGCACCCGCTGCCGCGCCCGCTCGGGGGCCATCAGCGCGTACGTCGTCAGCCACTCGGCGGCCTGCTCGGCGTCGATCTCGCCGTTCAGGTACCGCCTCGCCGCTTCGTTCCCGGCGTAGCTCAGCTCGGCGACGAGGGTGAAGACGCGGTAGTACTCCTCCACACGAGACGGGTCGAGCCCCGCGAGGGGGAAGAGGATGTCGCGCTCGAAGGCGAGCCGCTCCTCGCCCGGGAAGGCGACGTCGATCCCGTAGTTCGCGCTCCCCTCCGCGATCAGCGACTGCGGGCTGAAGAGCGGGTAGACCGAGAACTCGACCCACCCCCGGCCATCGACGAGGTGCTTCTCCAGCAACGCGTTGTAGACGTGGTGCCCGGGGTACCCCTCGTGCGCCGCCAGGTCGATCGCCCGGTCGATCGTGATCGGCAGGTCCGTGTTGACCTGGATCACGCTCCGGCCCCCGCCCTGGTACCAGTTGTAGCCGCTCCACGGCTTGTCGGTCACGAACTCGACGACGAAGCTCTCCCCCTCCGGGAGCTCGATGTGCTCCAGCGTCCGGCGCCTCGCCTCCGCGATCGCCGCGCTGAAGACGGTGTCCAGCCGCTCGCGGGGGATGACGAAGTCGGCGCGGAACCGCTCGAGCCGGTCGATCAGCGGGCCGTCGCCGGGGAGGAGCGCGTCGAGGCGGTCGAGGACCTCGCGGAAGCGGCTCTCCGGGATCGTCGGCGCCACGGCGTCGTAGAGCGCCGCCGACTCCCGGTCGAAGCGCGGCGAGGCGCCTTGCAGCATCTCGACACGGGCCGCGAGCGCCTCGAGCTGCCGCGCCAGGTAGCGGTGCCGCAGCGCGACGAGCTCCTCCGCGCGGGCGACGTCGATCGCCTCGAGCTCATCGATCAGCCGCGCGGCCTCCGCGCCGATCGCGTCGAGCGGCCGCTCCATCGCCTCGGCTTCGGCCTTCCACTCCGGCGGACCGTAGTACGCGTCGACGTAGTTCGGATCGTGCCGGCCCACGGCGAGGACCAGCTTGACGTAGGACTCGGCGATACGGTCCATGGCATGCTCGGCCCCGGATGGGCCGGCACCGCAGCCGGCCGCGGCGGCGGCGAGGGCCAGGAAGAGTGCGGATCGGACCGATCCGGTACGGCGGTGCATCGGCGCTCCCGGGTGCGGGTGGAGGTTCGGCGGCGGTCGTCGCGCGTTCGGATACGCCCCGGGGATGGTGCGGTTCCGCGGGCGATGGGGCAAGGGGGGGTGGGACGGCGTCCGGCCGGTGCCGCCCGCCGTGGGCGATCGGCCCGGGGCCCGCCGGGTGGAGGGCGCGCGCGGGGCCCGGCCGGCACGCCCCTTGACACGCCCCCCGCCATGCGTTTACACTCGGACCCCACGGGCCTGCGAGGGTCGCAGGCCATCGACCGACGGCGCCGTGCGCCGAGATTGCCGAGCATGATGAAGCAGCCCGTCCACTCGATGATGTGCATGTGCATGTCCATGTGCGGCTCTCCTCCGGGAGAGGCGGACGGGCGTCCACGTGCGTGTAGTGGACGGATGAGCTGACCGAGTCGGACTCGGAACTCTGCCCGGCCCTCTCTCTCGGAGAGGGCCGGGTTTTTTTGTACCCGTACCCGGAGCAGAGAACCATGAGCAGCGCAACCGAGACGAACCCTACGTATCGGCGGGGCACCCTCGCCGTCCACGCCGCACAGGAGGAGGCCGACCCGGCGACGGGATCGCGGGCGGTCCCGATCTACGCCACGACGTCGTACGTCTTCCGGGACCCCGAACACGCGGCCAACCTCTTCGGGCTGCGGGAGTTCGGGAACATCTACACGCGGATCATGAACCCGACGAGCGACGCCTTCGAGCGGCGGATCGCGGCGCTGGAGGGCGGGGTCGCGGCGGTGGCGACGGCGAGCGGCCAGGCGGCGCAGACGCTGGCGCTGCTGAACCTCGCGCAGGCGGGCGACAGCATCGTCGCCTCGTCGGCGCTCTACGGGGGGACCTTCACGCTGCTCAAGTACACGCTCGGCCGGCTCGGGATCACGACGCGCTTCGTCGACGCCGGCGATTTCGACGCCGTGGCCGCGGCGATCGACGGGACGACCCGCGCGGTCTACGTCGAGACGATCGGGAACCCGAAGCTGGAGGTGCCGGACCTGCGGCGGCTGGCGGAGATCGCGCATGAGGCGGGCGTTCCGCTCGTCGTCGACAACACCTTCGCGACGCCGTTCCTCTGCCGCCCGATCGAGCACGGCGCGGACATCGTGGTGCATTCGGCGACGAAGTGGATCGGGGGGCATGGGACGGCGATCGGCGGGGTCGTCGTCGACGGCGGGACCTTCGACTGGTCGGCGAGCGAGCGGTTCCGCGCCTTCTACGTCGACCCGGAGCCGGCGTACCACGGGCTCTCGTTCTGGAACGCTTTCGGCCGGCTCGCCTTCGCGGTCCGGCTGCGGACCGTCCTGCTGCGCGACGTGGGCGCCGCGCTCTCGCCGTTCAACTCCTTCCTCTTCCTCCAGGGGCTGGAGACGCTGCACCTCCGGATCCGGCGCCACGCGGATAACGCGCTCGCCCTCGCGCGGTTCCTCGAGGCGCACCCGGCGGTCGCGTGGGTGAGCTATCCCGGGCTGCCGTCGCACCCGTCGCACGCGACCGCCCGGCGGTACCTGCAAGGCGGATTCGGCGGGGTGCTGACCTTCGGGGTGCGGGGCGGTGAGGCGGCGGCCCGGCGGGTGATCGAGGCGGTGCGGCTCTTCTCGTTCGTCGCGAACGTCGGCGATGCGAAGAGCCTGATCATCCACCCCTGGAGCACGACGCACGAGCAGCTCACGGAGGCCGAGCGCCTCGCCGCGGGGGTGACCCCGGACCTGATCCGGCTCTCCGTCGGGATCGAGGACGAGGAGGACCTGATCCGGGACCTCGACCGAGCGTTGCGGGAGGCGGTACAATCATGAGCGGCGACGTCGTGGTGCTGAAGTTCGGCGGCACCTCGCTCGGCTCGCCGGGCCGGGTTCGGCTCGCCGCGCGGCGGATCCGGGCGCACCGGCGGCGGGGTTGGGCGGTCGTCGCGGTCGTGAGCGCGATGGGGCACGCGACCGACCGGATCCTGAGATGGGCGGCGGGGGTGGCGCCCGGTCGGCCGGTCGCGCCCGTGGGCGGGGCCGTCGGCGGGGGAGCGCCGCCGGCGGTTGGGCCGGAACGCGGCGAGGCGTTCGGCCGGGACCTCGGCCGCGAGCTCGACCGCGCCCTCGCGACGGGGGAGGACCTCTCGGCGGCGCTCCTCGCGCTGGCGCTGACGGCGATCGGCGTCCCCGCGCGGAGCCTGCGGGGCGGGGAGGCGGGGGTGTGGGGCGGGGGCGCGTTCGGCGCCGGCGAGATCCGCCGGGTCGACTGTGGGCCGATCCGGCGGCTCCTCGCCGACGGCGTCGTCCCTGTCGTCAGCGGGTTCCAGGCGGCGAGGGACGATGGCGAGACCGTGACCCTCGGCCGCGGCGGCTCCGACACGAGCGCGGTCGCGATCGCCGCCGCGCTCGGCGCGGCGAGGTGCGACATCGTGACCGACGTCGACGCGGTCTACGACCGGGATCCCCGCCTCGACCCGGCGGCGAGGCGGTTCGAGTCACTGGATTACGCGTCGCTCGTCGCGCTGGTGGAGGGGGGCGCGCAGGTCGTGCACCCCGCCGCCGCCCGGCTCGCGGCGAGGCACGGCGTGCCGCTGCGCGTCTACGCGTACCGCGCGCCGTGGCGGGGGGGCGGGACGACGATCGGCGAGAAGTCATGGGAGGCGGCATGAGCGAAGATCGAACGCAATGGCACCGCGTCGAGCGGTTCGAGCTCGAATCGGGCGCGGTACTCACAGGTGTGGAGCAGGCGTACCGGCTCGAGGGGCGGCTGAACGAGGCGCGCGACAACCTCGTCGTCGTCTTCCACTCACTGACCGGGACGCCCGACGTCCTGGCGTGGTGGCCGGAGGTCGTCGGCCCCGGCCGCGCGGTCGACACCGAGCGGTACGCGGTCCTGTGCACGAACCTCCTCGGCTCGTGCTACGGGACGACGCGGCTCCCGCGCGGGGCCGACGGGAAGCCGGTCGCCGTCACGACGCGCGACATGGCGCGACTGGTCGGGCTCCTCGTCGACGACCTCGGCGCGCGCTCCGTCGCCCTCGCGACGGGCGGCTCGCTCGGGGGGATGGTGACCCTCGAGTGGGCCGCGACCTTCCCGGACCGGACGCGCTGCGCGATCGCCTTCGCCGCCCCCGCCGCCCACACCGCCCAGGGGATCGGGTGGAACCACGTGCAGCGGCGGGCGATCGAGCTCGCGGGGGTCGATGGGCTCGCCCTCGCACGGATGGCCGCGATGCTGACCTACAGGACCGCCGAGGAGCTCGAGGCGAGGTTCGGCAGGGAGCGGCGCGACGACGGGCGCTTCCAGGTGCAGTCGTACCTGGACCACCAGGGCGAGAAGCTCGTGAGGCGCATGGACCCCGACGCCTACCTCGCGCTCATCGGCGCGATGGACGCCCACGACGTGGGGCGGGGTCGGGGCGGCATCGCGCCCGCGCTGCGGGCGTTCCGGGGGCGGCTCGTCGGCGTCGGGATCCCCGGCGATCTCCTCTACACCGACCGGGATGTCCGGACCTGGACGCAAGCCGTGGGCGCCGAGTACCGGGAGGTCCACTCGCTCCACGGGCACGACGCCTTCCTCCTCGAGCCCGCTCAGGTCGCGGCGATCGTGCGGGAGGCGCTGGAGGGGGATGGGCGCGCGGGTGGGACGACGGCTACGGTCGGGGGCGCGGGAGTCGGGGCGCCGCCGGACGACGGGAGTGAGGCCGGCCGTCGGCCGGATACGGAAGCAACGCCGGCCCTGGCGCCGGCGATACGATCGGGGGCCGCGGCCCCGGGGAGCAGCGAAGCATGAGCACAACCACCGAGCCGCGGGTCATCCGCGTCGCCCTCGCCGGGTGCGGCGTGGTCGGCGCGGCGCTGGTCCGGCTCCTCCGCGATGAGGGGCCGAGGATCGAGGCGATGCACGGCGTCCGCTTGGAGGTGACGCGCGTCTTGGTCCGCGACGTGGAGCGGCCCCGGCCGGCGCCCCTCCGGCACAGCCTCCTCACCGCCGATGTCGACGCGTTCCTCGCCGCCGACGCCGACCTGGTCGTCGAGGCGATGGGCGGGCTCGACCCCGCGCTCCGCATCGCCCGCGCGACCCTCGCGGCCGGGCGGCGCTTCGTCACCGCCAACAAGGCGCTCGTCGCGGCGCACGGCGCGGAGCTCGCCGCGATCGCCCGCCGGACCGGCGCGGGGTTCGACTTCGAGGCTGCCGTCGGGGGCGGCGTCCCCGTCGTCCGCGCCCTCCGCGAGGCGCTCGCGGGGGCCGGGGTACGCGCGGTGCGCGGGATCCTCAACGGGACGTCGAACTTCATCCTGACCCGCGTCTCGGAGGGGATGACGTACGACGCCGCCCTCGCCGACGCCCAGCGCGCCGGCTTCGCCGAGGCCGACCCCTCCCGCGACCTCGACGGTCGCGACGCCGCCGACAAGGTCGCGATCCTCGCCTGGCTCGCCTTCGGTCTCGATCCGGCGCGGGCGCAAGTCGAACGCCGCGGCATCCTCCCCGACCCCGACCGCCTCGCCCGCGATGCCGCGGCATTCGGCGGCGTGCCCCGCCTGATCGCGGAATGCGTCGAACGGCCGGGCGGGATCGCCGTCGTCGTCGAGCCGGTCGTCGTCACGCGCGACTCGCTCTTCGGCGCGACCCGCGACGAGGAGAACGCGATCGTCGTCGAGACACGGTGGAACGGGCGGATCCGGCTGGCGGGGCCGGGGGCGGGGGGACCGCCGACCGCTTCCGCGCTCCTCGGCGACATGATCCACCCGGCGCCGCGGGTGCCGGCGTGCGGTGGGCCCGAAGACTCAGCCCCCGTCCTCGCGGTGCCGGACGACCGGAGTCACCGCTGGATCGTCTCGGTCCTCGGGGAATCGCCCGACTCCGCGGACAGCCGCGGGATCCTCGCCGCGGCGGGGATCGGGATCGACGAGTGGCACCGCGGCGGTCGAGAGCTCCGGATCCGCACCGCGCCGTGCCCCCGGGAGGCGATCGCCCGCGCCGTCGCCGGTCTCGAGGCGGCCGGCGGACAGCCCCACCTCGCCCGGTACGAAGGGACGTGCTGACGGATCAGCGGTCGCGCGCTTCGCCGCTCCGATCCACGAGTTCCGAGGCGTCCCCCGCCTCGAGCTCGTCTCGCAACTCGCGAATCCAGTGCGGAACGGCGAGGCGACGCGCCCGATAAACGGTCTCGAGGAGGTCGACGATCGCCGTGCCGACCCCACGGCGCTCCTCCGAGGGCAGCTCGCGGGTGAGCACGTGGAGCGCGGCGAGGGCGGAGCCCGCGCCCGGCCCGTCGGCGTAGCGGCTCGCCTCGCGGACGAACCAGCGCTCGAGTTTGCGGCGAGTCGCGGCGTAGGGGGTCGCGCCGTCGAGGAACTTCCGGAGCCCGGTCGGGCTCATCCCCACATCTCGGGCGACCTGGCGGAGCGAGCGGGCCTCGACGCCCCCCGCCACCGCCTCACGCAGCTGGTCGAGAGGCACACTCCCCCTAGACGCGAGCATTGACTCGCCCGCGGCGAGGGCCTATAATGGCCCGTCCACTCTGTCCACTTTCGATGGGCTTACACTCGATACAGTAGGCGGTCCGACGCCGGTTCACAAGCGGGTGGGGAGATGGGCCCGCCATGGCGGGCCCACGGCATCGGAGGGGGAGATGGTCGCGCGAATCCTGGTCGTCGACGACGATCCTCTGATCCGGTCCCTGTTGGGGTGGCACCTCCGCGCGCAGGGGTACAGGGTCGACGAGGCGGAGACCGCCGACATTGCACTCGAACGGCTCGCCGCCTCACGGTTCGACCTCCTGATCACCGATGTGCATCTCCCCGGCTCCTCCGGCCTCTGGCTCCTGGGGGAGGTGCGCGCGCGCTGGGCCGACCTTCCGGTCATCCTGGTGACCGGCGAGCTCCCCGCGGGCGATGCCCACCGCGCTGCCGACGCCGTCCTCCTCAAGCCGTTCCGCGTGGTCGACCTGCTCCGCCACGTCGACCGGGTGCTGCGGGGCTGAGCGCCCTTCACCGGGATCGTTTCCACGATTCCGCCCGCCCCGTCCCGCCGCCGTGGAGCCCGGCTCGGCGGCGCACGCGACCGGCGTCGTCGCCCGTCACCGCGCCTCGAAGACCCACGCGACGAGCGGCGCCAGCAGCGCGAGGAGCGCGATCGAGATCAGGTTGAGCCAGATCCCGGCCCGCGCCATCTGCCGGATCGTGACCCGTCCCGTGCCGAAGACGATCGCGTTCGGCGGCGTCGCCGCCGGGAGCATGAACGCCATCGAGCTCGCCAGCGCCGCCGTCGCCATGAGGACGATCGGATCGGCGCCGATCCCCGCGGCCACACCCGCCATGACCGGCATCGCCATCGTCGCCGTGGCGGTGTTCGAGGTCAGCTCGGTCAGGAAGACGAAGAGCGTGGCGACGACGGCGATCACCCCCACGGTCGGGAGCGCCGAGAAGTGCGCTACCTGGTCGCCGATCCAGGCGGCGAGCCCCGTCGTCTCGAAGCCGCGGGCGAGGGAGAGCCCGCCGCCGAAGAGGAGGAGCACGCCCCAGGGGAGCTTCGCCGCCGACTCCCAGTCGAGGACGAAGGTGCGCCGCTCGAGGGAGACCGGCGCCATGAAGAGGACGAGCGCGCCCGCCACCGCAATCGCCGAGTCGGTCACCATCGGCAGCCAGGTCGTGATCCCCGGGATCTCGACCCCGCCGATGCGCTTCGGGTCGAGGAGGATCCAGGCCAGCGCCGTGAGAGCGAAGACGATGGCGACGACGCGCTCCCCCGCGCCCATCGGCCCCAACGCCGCGCGCTGCGATCGCACCACTTCCCGCGCCTGCTCCTCCAACCCAGCTCCCGCCGGGAGCCGGAAGACCCCCCGGACCAGGAGCAGCCACGTGAGGAGGAGGAGCGCCACGGCGAACGGCACCCCCACGTAGAGCCACTCCGCGAAGCCGATCGTGCGCCCCACGAGCTCTTCCGCCGCCGCCGCGAAGATCGCGTTCGGCGGCGTGCCGATCAGCGTCGCGACCCCGCCGATCGACGCGGCGTAGGCGATCCCCAGCATCAGCGCCGCGCCGAGCGGGCCCCCCTCGTCCGTCTCGAGGAGCGAGAGGATCGCGATCCCGATCGGCAGCATCATCATCACCGTCGCGGTGTTCGACAGCCACGCCGAGATGAACCCCGTCGCCAGCATGAAGCCGAGCACCATCCGGCGGGGCGCCGTCCCCACCACCGACACCACGGCGAGTGCGATCCGCCGGTGCAGCCCCCAGCGCTGCATCGCGAGCGCGATCATGAACCCGCCCATGTACAGGAAGATCAGGTGGTTGGCGTACGGCGCCGTCGCGTTCGTCGTCGACATCACGCCCAGCGTCGGGAAGAGGACGATCGGCAGGAGGGACGTCGCGGGGAGGGGGAGCGCCTCGGTCATCCACCACGTCGCCATGAGGACCGCGACCGCGGCGACCCGCTGCGCCTCGGGGCCCAGCCCCTCGGGGGCGGGGAGGAGCAGCACGGCGAGGAAGAGGATCGGCCCGAGCCAGAGCCCCGCCCGGGCCCAGCCCGTGGCGCCGCCCGGCGATTCCCCGTCGTCCGCCGCCCCCGCGGACGCCGCATCCGCCGGCCGCGGTCCGACCGCCTGCCGATCGGTGATCGTGCTCATCGCATTCTCCCGCAATGTTGGCGTGAAATCGAATAATAGTGCGGCGTTGCGCGGAGGGATAGAGTGTGCCCGCCGTGGCCGGGGACCGGCCACCGCGCGCCTCGCGGGGGCCGTGGGCACGGGGCCGAGGCCCGATTGTGGTGGATCGGCGCGGGACGGTTACCCTGTCACCCCGGCGGGCCGGACGGGCGGGGAGGAAGAGACGCGGGTTGCTGGGCTCGGGGAGCCGCGGTACTTTGCGCGGGTACCAGAAAACGTTACGTGCGCGGCCGAGGCGCCGCGCTTGTCGGAATCCCCCGGACCGCCGATGACCACCTGGGTCCAGCGTCTGATCATCGCGAACGTCGCGATGTTCATCCTCTCGTACGCCATGCCGGAGATCTACCGGCTCTTCGTCTTCGTCCCGGCCCTGGTCGTGGTGCGGCCGTGGACGCCGTTGACCTACATGTTCCTGCACGCGGGGGTCGGGCACCTGCTCTTCAACATGCTGGCGCTCTTCTTCCTCGGCCCGCGGGTGGAGCTGCAGCTCGGCGAGCGGGACTTCCTGCTCCTCTACCTCGTGAGCGGGTTGGTGGCGGCGGCGTTCTCCTTCGTGCTGGCGCCCGGCGCGCCGATCGTGGGGGCTTCGGGGGCGGTCTACGGCGTGTTGCTGGCGTTCGCGCTCTTCTGGCCCCATGAGCGGCTGCTGATCTGGGGGGTGCTCCCCGTCGAGGCGAGGTGGCTGGTGATCGGGCTGGCGGCGCTCTCGCTCTTCAGCGGCGTCTCCGGCGCGGGCCCCGGGATCGCCCACTTCGCCCACCTGGGCGGGTTCGCCGGGGGCTGGCTCTTCCTGCGGTGGCGAGGCCGGCGGATCGCGGCGAGACGGCTGGGGCCGCGGGGCCCGTCGACGCTCGACCGCGTCTCCGGGAAGACTCGCCGGGAGGTCGAGAGCTGGCGGGCGATCCCCCTCGACCGGCTGCATCCGATCAACCGCGAGGAGGTCGAGCGCATCCTCCGCAAGCTCGATGCGCACGGCGACCGAAGCCTGACCCCCGACGAGCGGGCGTTCATGAACCGGATGAGCGGGATGGGGTGAGGACGCCCCGCCGTAGTCGGGCGCCCGTCGGGACCGCTCGCGGCTCCCGGCCGCGGGTCCCCGCCTCTGGCCCGCGTACGCCGATCCCGCTACCTTCCTCGACTCCGTTGATCAGGTAGAACCCACGGAAGGCGCTGTCCGAGGACCCGTCCGGGAGGACGGCGCCCCGGCCGGGCCGCGGGCGCGAGTCGAGCAACACCAGGTAGCCGCAAGGATCGATCGTGTTCTTCGTACCGTTCTTCCTCGCCGTTCAGCAGTCGTTCATCGCGGCGTCCGACCCCGGCCACTCCGGCCGTGGCTCGCCGGCGGTCGAGATCCCCCGCATCGAGGCCGAGGTCGCCATCGACGGCCGGCTCGACGAGCCCGTCTGGGCCCGAGCCGCGCGGCTGACCGATTTCTCGCAGTACGAACCGATCGACGGCCGGCCCGCACAGGAGCGCACCGAGGTCCTCGTCTGGTACGCGCCCGACGCGATCCACTTCGGCATCATCGCCTACGACAGCCGCCCGGACGCGATCCGGGCGACGGTCGCCGACCGCGACAACATCGACGGCGACGACCACGTCGTGTTGTACCTCGACACCTTCAACGACCGGCGCCGCGCCTTCTTCTTCGCGGTCAACCCCCTGGGCGTCCAACAGGACGGCGTGCGGACCGAGGGGGGCGGGAGCGCGGGGCGGACCTTCGGCGGCTCGACCGACAAGAGCCCCGACTACTGGTACGAGTCGCGGGGACGCATCACCGAGGAGGGGTACGTCGTCGAGGTGCGGATCCCCTTCAAGAGCCTGCGCCTCCCCGGCAGCGGTCCGCAAAGTTGGGGGTTCCAGGTCGAGCGCAAGATCCAGCGCACCGGGTACACCGACACCTGGACCGATGCACGGAAGGCGAGCGCGAGCTTCCTCCGTCAGGCCGGCACCCTCACCGGGCTGCGCGACCTGCACCGGGGCGTCGTCCTCGAGGCGCAGCCGGTCCTCACCGCGACCGCCGACGGCGTGCGCGACCCCGAGACCCGCGCCTTCGACCGCGGCTCCGTCGAGCCGGAGGTCGGCGTCAACTTCCACGTCGGTTTCACCAGCCTCGCCCTCGACGCGACGGTGAACCCCGACTTCAGCCAGGTCGAGGCCGATGCGGGGCAGGTCACGGCGAACGAGCGTTTCGCACTCTTCTTCAACGAGAAGCGCCCCTTCTTCCTCGAGGGGATCGAGCTCCTCGCCGCGCCGAGCCAGCTCGTCTACACCCGCCGGATCGTCGATCCTCTGGCCGGCGCGAAGGTGACCGGGAAGCTCGGCGGCGTCTCCGTCGCCCATCTCACCGCGCTCGACGAGGCCGCCGGCGGCGACGCGCTCTTCAACATCACTCGCCTTCGCAGCGACTTCGGCGAGAGCTCCCTCGCCGGGATCCTCTACACCGACCGCACCCGCCTCGAGGGGGAGGGGTACAACCGCGTCCTCGCCGCGGACGTGCGCCACGTCTTCGGGCGGATGTACTTCGCCGAGGCGCAGTTCGGACAGTCGTGGACCCGCGACGAGACGGGGGTGCGCGACGCGCCGCTCTGGAAGCTCGAGGTCGACCGCACCGGCCGGCACTGGGGGTTCAACTACCGCATCGACGGGATCGGCGACGACTTCGTGACCGAATCCGGGTACGTGCGCCGTTCCGGCGTCGTGACCGGGAGCGCCTTCAACCGCCTCACCTACCTGGGCGGGGCGGGGAGCACCGTCGAGCGAATCAACCTCGTAATGCGGCCGGAGCGCGTCTGGCGCTACGGCAACGTCGGCCTCGACCGGGCGATCGAGGGGGGCGAGTCGGTCGACGTGTCGGTCCGCCTGCGCGGCGGCTGGGAGATCGGCGTCGAGGCCGGCCGGGACTTCTACGTCCTCGACCCGGTCGATTACGGCCGGTACACGGTCCTCGAGGGCGGGACGCCGACCCCGTACCGCCCCCTCGACGAGGTCTCCGGCCCCTCGTTCGAGGTCAGCGGCAAGACCCCGGTCTTCCAGGGGTTCAACGCCAGCGCCTCGGCGGGGATCGGTCGGCAGGCGATCTTCGCCGAGGGCTCCGAGGGGCGCGTCACGGCCCTCGACGGCGAGGTCGCGCTGCGGCCCAACGCATCGCTCCGCCTCGCCCTCTCGGCCACCTACCAGCGCATCACGCGCGAGCGCGACGGCTCCGAGTTCGCCCGCACGGTGATCCCCTACATCAAGGCGGAGTACCAGCCGACGCGCGCTCTCTTCTTCCGCGCGATCGGCGAGTTCCGCTCCGAGCGCCGGGCCGCCCTGGCCGACGCCCGGACCGGCGCGCCGCTCCTCATCGACGACGTCGCCGTGTCGGGGTTCGAGCAGGATGGGCTGAGGCTCGATCTCCTCGCGTCGTACGAGCCGGTGCCGGGGACCGTCGCCTTCTTCGGCTACGGCAGCTCCCTCGCCCGCGACCGCGTCTTCGGCCCCACGGTGCTCGAGAGGACCAGCGACGGGTTCTTCGTCAAGCTCGCGTACCGGTTCCGGCGGTGAGGGGTTAGGGAACGGCCTCCCGCGGTCGGCCACCCCTCCGGCCAGGGTCGGCCGACCCCGCAGGCGGTGCGGGAGGCCGGCGCGCCATCGCCGGGAGCGCGCGCGGACCCTCGTCCGGATCGACGAGTGAGGGGCGTCCACTCGGGTGGGCGGGGGATGCGGCCGCGGGAGGACACCCCGGATACCCGACGCACCCGCGTCCCGGACGCTTTGCGCCGGCCCACCGGATCCGCTGCGCCCACCCGTCGACTGGCGCGGATGTTGCGACGCCGCCGCCTCCCCGCCGCACGCGTCCGGTCCCTTCTCCTCGCTCACGATCGCCCGGACCGCCGCGGACGGCGGGGGGATGGAGCGCTCACGCTCCCCCGCCATCCACGCCGTTCCAACCCGGAGCACGTCATGATCCAGGCACGCATCGCGACGACCGCGCTCGCCCTCGTCCTCACGAGCCTCGCGCTGGCCACCGAGGCGGGAGCCCAGGTCTGCATGGGGCTCCCCGCGACCGACGGCCAGATCTCACTCCAGGGCGATGTCTTCACCCGAGACACCGAGACGAGCTACGGTGGGCGTCTCGGGATGAACTTCAACACGGAGTTCTCCATCGACGTCTCGCTCCGGCGTCCCCGCTTCGAGAACGGTAACGGGACGACGATCGCCGGGCGGATCGGCTACGAGATGGACGAGTACGAGCCGCCGGTCTGCTTCCTCTTCGGCGTGCGCCACGAACGGCGGCCCGACCTCGACGGCGAGGACCTGACTTCCACGATGATCCCGGTCGGGGTGGGGATAGGAAAGCGCCTCGGCTCGGCCAAGGCGCTTTCCCTCGCGATCTTCGTCATCCCCGAGTACGTCTACGTCCTCGACCCGAAGCCGGTCGTGGAGTCCGACGACTTCTGGGCGAAGCTGCGCGAGCGCAGTCAGGGCCGTGGCGTGCTCGGGCTGCTCCTCGCCAGCCCGTTCCTCTACGCCACCGGCTCCATCGAGGTCACCACGGTCGACGACTTCGAACCGACCTTCTCGATCGGCCTCGGAGTGACCTTCTGAACGCGCGGCCCTACTTCACGAAGAGCATGTCCCGGTAGGTCGGGAGCGGCCAGAGGTCGTCGGGGACGACCTTCTCCAGCCGATCGACGACCGCGCGCACCGCCGCCATCGCCGGGACGATGTGGTCGCGCATGTGGTGCGCTTTCGAGTGCACGTCGTCGCCGCCCAGCTCCGCGTTCTGCCGGATCAGCTCGTCGAGGGCGTCGCGCAGCTCGTCGACGAGGGCGGCGACCTCCTCGGCGGTGCGGTGCACGCCGCGGAGCTGGATCCCCACCTCGTCCGCACGCTCGAGGGCCGCCAGGAGGTCGTTCAGGTACCGGACCGCCGCCGGGAGGAGCATCGTACGCACCATGTCGGCGGTCGTCTCCCCCTCGATGTTGATCGTCTTGAAGTACTGGTCGACGAGGATCTCCTCGCGGCTCTCCAGCTCCCGACGGGACAGCACGCCGTACTTCTCGAAGAGCTCGACGTTCTTGTCCGCCGTCAACCGCTCGATCGCGTCGAGCGAGTTCGGGATGTTGAGCAGCCCACGGCGCTCGGCCTCCGCGTGCCACTCGGCCGAGTAGCCGTCGCCGTTGAAGATGATCCGCTTGACCCGCGGGATCTCCCGGGAGAGCAACGCCCGCATCGCGCCCTCGAGGTCGCGGCCACTCGCCAGCTCCCGTTCGAGCTCCTCGGACAGCTCGTCGACCGACTCGGCGACGATCGTGTTCAGCACCGTCGCCGGGAACGAGATCGACTGCGACGCGCCCAGCGCACGGAACTCGAACTTGTTCCCCGTGAACGCGAAGGGCGAGGTCCGGTTGCGGTCACCCGCGTGCGCGGGGAGTCGCGGCAGGACCGGCGTGCCGAGACCGAGCAGCCCTCCGTTCTTGCTCGACTTCGCCTTCCCCGCCTTCTCGATCTGCTCCAGGATGTCCGTGAGCTGATCGCCCAGGAAGACCGAGATGATCGCCGGCGGCGCCTCGTTCGCCCCCAGCCGGTGGTCGTTCCCCGCGTAGGCCACGCTCGCCCGCATCAGGTCCTGGTGCCGCTCGACCGCCCGCAGCACCGCCGTGCAGAAGAAGAGGAACTGCAGGTTGTCGTGCGGGTTGTCCCCCGGCTCCAGGAGGTTGTGCTCCGGCGTCGCGAACGACCAGTTCAGGTGCTTCCCGCTGCCGTTCACCCCCGCGAACGGCTTCTCGTGCAGCAGCGCGACCAGCCCGTACTTCGGCGCCGTCTTCCGCAGCAGCATCATCATGAGCTGCTGATGGTCCGCGGCGACGTTCGCCGTCTCGTAGATCGGCGCCATCTCGAACTGCCCCGGCGCGACCTCGTTGTGCCGCGTCTTGACCGGCACCCCCAGCCGGTACAGCTCCCGCTCGACCTCCATCATGAAGGCCAGCACCCGCTCCGGGATCGAGCCGAAGTAGTGGTCCTCCAGCTCCTGGCCCCGCGGCGGCTTCCCGCCGAAAAGCGTGCGCCCCGTCGTCACCAGGTCCGGACGCCGGTAGTAGAACTCCTGGTCGATCAGGAAGAACTCCTGCTCCGGGCCCATCGTCGGCTGGACGGGCCCGGCCTGCACCCCGAAGAGCGCCAGCGCCCGCCGGACCGCGCGGTCCAGGGCATGGACCGACCGCAGGAGCGGCGTCTTGTTGTCTAGCGCGTCCCCCGTCCACGACGCGAACGCCGTCGGGATCGCCAGGTACGAGCCCGACCGCGTCTCCACGATGAACGCCGGCGAGGTCGGGTCCCACGCCGTGTAGCCGCGCGCCTCGAAGGTCGCCCGCAGGCCCCCCGACGGGAAGGACGACGCGTCCGGCTCGCCCTGGATCAGGTCCTTCCCGCTGAACTCGGCGATCGCGCCGCCCCCCACGTTCGGCGTGATGAACGAGTCGTGCTTCTCCGCCGTCAGCCCGGTGAGCGGCTGGAACCAGTGGGTGAAGTGGGTCGCGCCCCGCTCCGTCGCCCACTCCTTCATTGCGAGCGCCACCGCGTCCGCGACGCTCGGGTCCAGTTCCGAGCCGTTCCGGATCGTGTCGACCAGCGCCTTGTAAGCCGCCTTCGGCAGGCGAGCCTTCATCTCGGCCAGGCCGAACGTGTTCTCGCCGAAGATCTTCTCGATGTCCATCCCGCCGACGTGGCCGGTCGGCGCGCCGTTCGCGGTCCAATTCGTCGCCGCCGCGAGCGTGTCGAATCGTGTGGTGCGGGTCGCCATGCGTGTCATCCCGGGCTGGGGGTCGACCTGTCTCGGGTCGCGTGCGCGGTCGCGCCGGCACAGGTCTCGCCGCGCGACGCACAATGGTAGCAGGAAACGCGCCAAGTGTCAATGTATCGTGTGACACTTGGCACCATTTCGCGGTACGCCGATCACGCGATTCGCCGAAACGCGTGCACGGTGTACATCTGAAAACGTACAAGTGTGCAATGTGTGTTTGACGGAACGGGCGTCCGGCACGCCCGAAGGCGCCGGGTGTCACCGGATGCGTGCACGGCGGCACGTGTCGCCGTGCGCAGTCGCACGCGACCTGGCCCAGGGGGAGGCGATGAAACGTCGAGGAGGGGCGGGAGGGAATCGTGGGGCGCCGAGGGCGTAGCCGGGTGGCCGCGGGGCGGGGAAGGGGGGAGGGGTGATGCTCACCCTTTCGGCGTCGGTGGGACGGAGGGCGGGAGGGGCGGCGGCTTCGCCGGCGTTGCGACGGAGGTCGGCGAAGCCCCTTCGAACGGCGGGCGGCAGGACGGGGAGCGCTGCAGGGAGCCGTACCCGCCGTCATCGGCGGGAAAGGCCAGAGCTCACGGACCGCGGTCCGGCGTGCTCATCGGGCCACCGCCAGCTCGCCGGACGGCTGCATCCGGAAGCCGATCGCGAGACGGTTCCAGGTGTTGATCGCACAGACAGCGAGCGTCAGCGCCGCCAGCTCCGCCTCCGTGAACTGCGACCTCGCCTCGTCGTACACCTCGTCGGGGACCTGTCCCTCGGCGACGAGCGTCACGGCCTCCGTCCACGCCAGCGCCGCGCGCTCCCGATCCGTGTACCAGGGGGCCTCCCGCCAGGCGGAGAGGGCGTCGAGCGCGCGCTGCGGGACGCCGGCCTGCCGAGCATCGTGGGCGTGCATCACGAGACAGAGTTGGCAGCCGTTGAGCTGGGAGGCCCGCAGCCGCACCAGTTCCAGGAGCGCTCGTTCCAGCCCGCGGCTTTGCACGTAGGTGTCGAGCGCGCGGACGGCGTCGCGCGCGCCGGGCGCGACGGCTTCCAGATCGATCCGGGGCTGCAGGGTATGCATCATCGATCCTCCTTGAGGGTGTCGTAGTGTCGCCGTGGTCGAGGTTGCACGGCCTCGCGCACCAAGATTACCGTAGATTGGAACGGCTACAAGCTCCAATTATCGCGAATTCCATGGAGCCAAATAGGGTGAGGCGACGTCGGGTGGCCGAGGCGCCGGAGCTGCTGGTGGCAATCGATCGGGAGTCGTCGCGGCCGCTCTATCGACAGCTCTACGATGCGCTTCGGGAGGCGATCGTGACGGGGCGGCTGGCGCCGGGGCAGCGCGTCCCTTCGAGCCGGGTGCTCGCCGCGGAGCTGGGGGTGAGCCGCAACACGGTCATGAATGTCCTGACGCAGCTCCGGACCGAGGGGTACGTGGTGGCGAACCGGGGTGGCGGTACGCGGGTGCGTCGGGACCTACCGGATGCGTTGCTGAACGTGTCGCGGTCCGATGCGGCGCTGCGGTCGGGCGCTCCGCGGTCGGGGCCGGGCGGACCCGGGCGGGGCGTGCCGGTGCCGGGCACGGCGACATCGGGGGCATGGACGCCGGGGGCCGGATCCGCTCCGGGGCGCGCCGCGAAGGCAGCGGATCGCAGGGCAGAGGTTCGCGCGGGCGATGATGGGGTTGCCGGTTCGCTCCCGCTCTCGCGGCGGGGGGCGATTCTGGCGGCCGCGGGGATGCCGATGGCCGTGCGCGGCGGGGTTCGCCCGGTGCCGTTCAAGCTCGGGGTCCCCGACACGGAGTTCTTTCCGTCGAAGGTCTGGGCGCGTCTGGCGGCGCAGCGGTGGCGGCGGGGTCGGGTGGGGTTGGGGGATGGCGATTCCGGGGGAGAGCCGGCGTTGCGTGCGGCGATCGCGGAGTACGTCGGGAACGCGCGCGGGGTTCGATGCGGGGCCGATCAGGTGATCGTGGTGAGCGGGACCCAGCAGGCGCTCGATCTGGTGGCGAGGGTCCTCCTCGATCCGGGCGACGAGGCGTGGGTCGAGGATCCCGGCTACCCGCACTCGGTGGCGGTGCTGCGAGCTGCCGGTGCGCGCCCGATCCCGGTCCCGGTGGACCGCGAGGGGTTGGTGGTGAAGACCGGGGAGCATCTGGCGCCGGGCGCCCGGTTCGCGTACGTGACGCCGTCGCACCAGTTCCCGCTGGGGTCGGTCATGAGCATCGCCCGGCGGATGGCGCTCCTCGCCTGGGCGCGGGGGGCGGGGGCGTGGATCTTCGAGGACGATTACGACTCGGAGTTCCGGTACGAGGGGCGCCCGCTCCCGAGTCTCCAGGGGCTGGACGTCGAGTCGGGGCCGGACGATGCGCCCGGGTGCGTGGTCTATGCGGGGACCTTCAACAAGATGCTGTTCCCGGGGCTCCGGCTGGGATACATCGTCGTGCCGGAGGTGCTGGTGGATCCGCTGCGCGCGGCACGTGCGGTTCTCGACCGGTACGCGCCGATGCTGCATCAGGGCGTGCTCGCGGACTTCATCGGGGAGGGGCACTACGTGAGGCACCTGCGGCGGATGCGCGCGCTCTACGCCGAGCGGCAGGCCGAACTCCTCGCCGTGGCCGGGGAGCTGCTCGAGAGGCGGTTGACCCTTGAGCCCGACGCCGCCGGGCTGCACCTGGTTGGCTGGCTCCCGCGGGGTGTGGACGACGTCGCCGCGGCGGCGAGGGCGCGGGGGGCGGGGGTCGTGGTGTACCCGCTCACCCGCTTCCGCGTCGCGCCCGATCCGCAAGCCCTTCCGGGCGCCCTTCTCCTCGGCTACGCCCCCTTCGACCGGGCCGCGATCCGTGATGGCGTGCGACGGCTCGCCACCGCGCTCGCCGATCTCTGAACCGGACTCTCTCGGCAGCGCCTCGGGGAGATCTGTCGCGTGCGCCGGCGTCGTCGCACCCCTTCACCCCCGTGGGGTGGCGGTGCACGAGCGCCGTCGTCCCGTCACCTCGTCAACCGTCGGCGCCCAGCGCCGCCTCGAGGAGGGTGCGGACGCGCTCCGGGTTGGCGCGGCCCCCGGTGCGCCCCATGACCTGCCCGACGAAGAAGCCGAGGAGCCCGGTGCGACCGGCGCGGTACTCCGCGACCTTGGCCGGATTCGCGGCGAGGACGTCGTCGACGACGGGGCGGAGCGCGGCCTCGTCGCTGACCTGCCGGAGCCCGCGGCGCTCGACGATCGCGGCGGGGTCGCCGCCCTTCTCGGCGAGCTCCGCGAGGACCTCACGCCCGGCGCTGCTCGAGATCACGCCCTCCTCGACGAGGGCGACGAGGGCGCCGAGCTCCCGGCCGCCGAAGGGCAGCTCGCCGATCTCGCGGTCCCTGCGCTCGCGCGGCAGTTCGTGGATGATCCAGTTGGCGACCGCGCGGGGCGATGCGCCGCCGCCGAGCGCGGCCTCGAAGAGGTCGGCCGTCGCCGCGTCGCGGGTGATCAACTCGGCGTCACCGGCATCCAGGCCGTAGGTCTCCGCGTAGCGGCGGGCCCGAGCCTCGAGCTCCGGCGCCCGCGCCGCCGCCGGCCGGGCGCGAGCCTTCTCCCCCGCGCCCCGCTCCGCCCCTCCCGCGCCCCGCGCCGCCCCCGCGCTCTGCGCCGTTCCCGCGGCCTTGGCCGCCCCCGCGCCACCCGGCGCCGCCCCCGCGCCCCGCGCCATCCCCGCGCCCGCCGCCGCCCCCGCGCCCGCCGCCGCTCCCGCGGCCCCCGCCGCCGCCCCCGCGGCGCCCCCGGCGCCGCCCTTCCCCCACGAATCCCTCAACGTGACCGTACGGTTGAAGACGAGCGCGCCCGGCCGGGACTCGACCTCGTCGCTGATGAAGTAGCCGAGCCGCTCGAACTGGTAGCGGGTCCCCGGCGGGTCGTTCGCGACGCTCGGTTCGATCCTCGCCTCGGCGCGCACGACCAGCGACTCCGGATTCAGGAAGTCCTTGAAGTCGCCCTCGTCGCCCGCCGCCGCATCGGGGTCGGGGACGGTGAAGAGGCGGTCGTAGAGCCGGACCTCGCAGGGGAGCGAGTGCTCGGCCGAGACCCACTGGATCGTCCCCTTGACCGTTCGCCCGTCGGCGGTCGCGCCGCCGCGGGTCGCGGGGTCGTAGGTGCAGCGCAGCTCGACGATCTCGCCGGCCTCGTCCTTGACGACCTCGTCGCAGCGGATGACGTACGCGTGGCGGAGCCGGACCTCGCGGCCCGGCGCCAGGCGGTGGAACCCCCGCGGCGGGTCCTCCATGAAGTCGTCGCGGTCGATGTAGAGGACGCGCGAGAAGGGGAGCTTCCGCGAGCCCTCCTTCGGCACGTCGTGCGGCCAGTAGGGCGCGTCGAGCTCCTCCACCTTCCCCTCGGGCCAGTTCGTGATCACGACGCGGAGCGGGCGGAGGACGCAGAGGACCCGCGGCGCCCGATGGTTGAGGTCGTCGCGGATCGCGTACTCGAGCTTCCCGATGTCGACCCGGCTGTCGGCCTTGGCGACGCCGATCATCTCGGCGAAGGCGCGGATCGCCTCGGGGGTCACGCCCCGGCGGCGCAGCCCCGCGATCGTCGGCATGCGGGGGTCGTCCCACCCGCGCACGTGCCCCTCCCGCACGAGCTGGAGGAGCTTGCGCTTGCTCATGACGGTGTAGTCGAGGTTGAGCCGCGCGAACTCGTACTGGCGCGGCCGGCAGGGCGTCTCGCCCTTCGCGCGCACGTAGTCCTGCCACCCGTCGACGACCCAGTCGTAGAGCTCGCGGTTGTTCTCGAACTCCAGCGTGCAGATCGAGTGGGTCACGCACTCGATCGCGTCCTCGAGGGGGTGCGCGAAGTCGTAGAGCGGGTAGATGCACCACGCGTCGCCCGTGCGGTAGTGGCTCGCGTGCCGGATCCGGTAGAGGACCGGGTCGCGCATCAGCATGTTGGGCGAGGCCATGTCGATCTTCGCGCGGAGCACGTGCGCGCCGTCAGGGAACTCCCCGGCGCGCATGCGGCGGAAGAGGTCGAGGTTCTCCTCGACCGACCGGCTCCGGTAGGGGCTCTCGACCCCCGGCCGGGTGACGGTGCCGCGGCCCTCGCGGATCTCCTCCTCGGACTGGCTGTCGACGTACGCGCGGCCGCGCTCGATCAGGAACTCGGCGTAGCGGTACATCTCCTCGAAGTAGTCCGAGGCGTGGTAGAGGTGCTCGCCCCAGTCGAAGCCGAGCCAGCGGATGTCGCGCTCGATCGCGCGGACGTACTCGACGTCCTCGGTCTCGGGGTTCGTGTCGTCGAAGCGGAGGTGGCAGCGGCCGCCGAACTCCTCGGCGATCCCGAAGTTCAGGCAGATCGACTTGGCGTGGCCGATGTGCAGGAACCCGTTCGGCTCGGGGGGGAAGCGGGTGACGACCCGCCCGCCGTGCGTCCCCGCCTCCACGTCCCTGGCGACGATGGCGCGGATGAAGTCCTGCCCGCGACCGACGCCCCCGCCCGCCGCGGTTCCCGCCGTCGCCCCCGTGTGCTCCGCCGTGCTCGTACGCTCGCTCATCCTCGGATCCGGCCCCCCGACCGCTCTTCCGTGCATCCCATTCGTGATCGTCTCGAACCCTGTAATTTAACGAATCTTCCGGCCGTATTGCAGGGCGGCCCGCCCCCCGGAGCGGGGAGCGGGCCGCAAAGGAGCGGAGCCGTCGGCCGCCCGGCGCGCCGGAGCGGCCGATCGCCCGCCTCAGTCGCGCGCCTCGTCGCCGGCGCGGCGGGTCGAGGCGCCCGTCTCCGGCGCGAACGCCGCCCGTCGCCCCTCGCCCGCCATCGCGTTGAAGAGGAGCGGCCACGTCGCGATCGACTGACCCCGGTAGTTGGGCTGGAACCCGAAGAGGACGACGCTGCCCCGCCCGATCCTCGCCTCGAGGATCGCCGCCTTGCCGGCGATCCGGTCGGCGCCGAGGACCCACCCCGAGAGCCGCGGGTCGCCGTCGCCGTAGCGGGCTACCACGCGGACCCGCGGATCCGTCGTCTCGTAGGCGGTGCTCGAACGCCAGAACCAGGCGATCGACTCCTCGTCGAGCCCCCGGGCGATCGGGTGGGCCGGGTCGAGGCGCAGGCTCAGGATCGAGCCGGGGATGTAGAACTCCTGGGGCGGGACGCCCTTCGTCAGGTCGCGGACCTGGAGGTCGAAGGCGTTGATCGCGAATTCGGCGGCCGACTCGATGGCGACGACGCGCCCGCCCTCCTCGACGAAGCGACGGAGCGCGGCGACCCCCTCGTCGCCGATCCCGCCGCGGAACTCGGGGGGCATCCGGTCGCCGGTCCACCCCTCGAGGATCGAGCGGGGCGACTGGTCCTGGAAGACGATGATGTCGTAGTCGCGCCGCAGGTTGCCCTGGCGGATCCGTGCGTTGTGGAGGGTGTCGTACTTGAGCCCGTGCCGGTCGAAGACCCAGCGGGTCCACCCGGCGGGCATCGTCTCCTGCCACCCCTTGTACATGGCGATCCGGGGCGCGCCGCGGCCGGTGAGCTGCGGCGCCGCGTAGCGGACCTCGGGGACCGGGATCGGCTCCGCGGAGAGGCGGGCCGTGACCGGCTCGTCGACCGCGACCGCCTCGACGTCCATGAGGAGCGGGAGGGTGTGCGCCGTCACGTCGTACGGCCGGGTCGGCGGGCCGCCCGGGTAGTCGCGCAGGTCGGGGTACTTCTGCCGCTCGAGCATCGTCTGGGCGAAGGAGGCGTAGGGCTGGTTCATCGGGATGACCCAGCTCCCGGCGGGGAAGCTTCGCCCCGCGGCGGTGAAGGGCTCGGCCGCGGTGTGGACCTCGACGTCGGCGAGGCGGAGGATGCGGAGCACGGCGTTGACGCCGGTCACGTTGACCTGGCCGGCGGGGATGACCCAGGCGGCGGGCCAGCTCGGCCAGCGCTCGGCCGCCCGGCGGTTGATCGTGTGGAAGCTCTCGAGCCAGTACCGGCGGTTGCGCGCGGCGTTGGTCAACAGCGCCATCGCCGCGGTCTCCTGGTAGTCGACGATCTCGGGGAGACCCCAGCGCCCGCCCGGCCAGGGGTCGGGGAAGTTCCAGGTCGGTTGGAGCACCTGGAAGCCCCGCCCGTCGCGGAGCCGCTCCGGCGGGATCTCGATCGGCGTGGCCAGGTCGGCGGATGCGGTCTCGGAGAGGATCCGCACCCCGCCGTGGTAGTGCTGGTACGCCCGGGCCGGCGTGAACATGTCGTACTGCGCGTTCACGACCACGCCCTTCTTCCCCGCCGCCATCAGCTCCGCGGCCATGTAGGTGCCGAGCTGGTTGACCCCGGCGATGAGGAGCGGGTCGACGTTCGGCTCCGCGGGGTCGACGAAGGGTGGGACGAAGATCCGCGCGCCGGTGCTCCCCATCTGGTGGATGTCGTGGACGATCTGCGGGCGCCAGGCGTTGTGCGCCTTGGTGACCGTCAGCTCCGTCTCGACCTGGGTGAAGGCGTACCAGTCGCGGTTGTTGTCGTGGCCGACGTACCAGTGATAGAGGAAGGGGATGGGCGCGGCCTCGTAGGGGGTGCCCACGTACTTCCGGTACCACTCGGCGACCCAGTGCGTCCCGTCGGGGTTGAGCGACGGGATCTGGAGGAGGACGACGTTGTCGAGGATCTCGCGGACCTTCTCGTCGTCGGAGGAGGCGAGGCGGTAGGCCATCCTCACCGCGGCGAGGCCGCCGCCGACCTCGGTCGAGTGGATCTGGTGCGTGATGAGGACGATCGTGCGCCCCTGGGCGAGGAGGCGGTCGAGCTCCTCGGGGCCGGAGATCCGCCGGGGGTCGGCGAGCTTCCGGTTGATCTCGCGGAGCTCGTCGAGCCGGGCGTGGTTCTCGGGGCTCGTGATCGTGAGCATGATGAAGGGGCGCCCCTTCGTCGTCGTGCCGAGGGTGTCGAGCCTCACGCGCGGGCTCGTCCGGGCGAGCTTCTCGTAGTAGGCGACGAGCTCGTCCCAGGTCGCCAGCTTCCGGTCCTCGCCCGGCTCGAAGCCGAAGTGCGAGGCGGGGGGCGGGACGACGCCCTGGGCATGGAGCGCCGCGGGCGTGATTGCGGTCGCGAGGATGGCCGCGGTCGGCGACGAGGTGGCGAGCGCGGCCGCCGTGAGGAGCGTTCGGAGTCGCATCGTCTACCCTTGGATACGGTTCGACTGCGCGCCCGCGCCGCCCCTCGGGGGCGTGGGTTGGAGCGGGCGTCGCTGGCGGGGAATGGGGCCAATATGGGGATGAGGGCGAGGCGGGACAAGGAAGTCGAGCGACGTCGATCCCCTTTCCCCGACGCGGCTTCCGCCACAGATTCCCCGCGTTCGCCCCATCGCGCCGCCGCGACCCGCGGGATGCGAACGGTTGCCCGCGCGTCCCCGCGGCCCGGAGGTCCGCGGCCTCGCCGGGACGGGTCGGCCGGGCGGCGCGAGTCCATGCACCGGGATCGATCGAGGATACGGAGATGAGTCGTCCCGCCGGAATTCCGACCGCTCGTCCGCGCACCCGCCGCGGAACATCGATGGCCACCCTCGGATCGCGGGGCGCGACGCCTCGCTCCTCCGTGGCCGGTCTCCCGCCGCTCCGGGCCGGCGTCGCCCTCGCCGGTGCGCTCGCCGCCGTGGCCCTCGCCGCGGCACCCGCGCCGGCCTGGGCGCAATCGAAGGCGTCCGCGCCGGCGGAATCGCCCGTCTACCGCTCCCAGCACCACGATTTCCGCGTCATCACCGTCGTCGAGGGGCTGGAGCACCCGTGGGGGATGGCGTTCCTCCCCGGGGGCGACATCCTCGTCACCGAGCGGCCCGGCCGGCTGCGGATCGTGCGCGGCGGCGTCCTCGACCCGAAGCCCGTCGCCGGGGTCCCCGAGGTCGCCGCGGTGGGGCAGGGCGGCCTCCTCGACGTCGCGCTGCACCCCGACTTCGAGAGGAACCGGCTGGTCTACCTCAGCTACTCGAAGCCCGATCCACGAGGTGCGACGACGGCGGTCGTTCGCGGCCGCTTCGAGGGCGACAGGCTCGTGGACGTCGAGGAGATCTTCGAGGCCGACGCCCGGTCCGACCGCTCGGTCCACTTCGGATCGCGGCTGGTCTTCGACGGAAAGGGGCACCTCTTCATCTCGATCGGCGAGCGCGGCGTCATGCAGGAGGCGCAGAACCTGGCGAACCACCAGGGGACGATCGTCCGGCTCCACGACGACGGCCGCGTGCCCGCCGACAACCCCTTCGTCGGACGGGAGGACGCCCGGCCGGAGATCTACGCCTACGGCATCCGCAGCCCCCAGGGGCTGGCGCTCCACCCGGCGACCGGCGAGCTCTGGGAGGCCGAGCACGGGCCGCGCGGCGGCGACGAGATCAACCTGATCCTCCCGGGCCGCAACTACGGGTGGCCGGTCATCACCTACGGGATCAACTACAACGGCCAGCCGATCAGCGACATCACCGAGAAGGAAGGGATGGAGCAGCCGCTCCACTACTGGGTCCCCTCGATCGCGACCTCGGGGCTCGCCTTCTACACCGGCGACCGGTTCCCGCACTGGAAGGGCGACGTCTTCGTCGGCGGGCTCGCGGGGATGCACCTCGCGCGCGTGCGCTTCCAGGGGACCACGCCGGTGGAGCAGGAGAAGCTGCTGACCGAGCTCGGTCACCGCATCCGCGATGTGCGGAGCGGGCCGGACGGGTACCTCTACCTCCTGGTCGACGCGCCGAACGCGCCGATGCTGCGGCTGGAGCCGGCGGGGCGGTGATCCCGGGAGGGCTCCGCCGGGGCGTCGCTCCGGCGGGGCGCTCCCCTTCCGCGGCTTCGCTCCGGTCGCGGAGCCTCCTCGGGCCTACGGCCCTGCGGGGTCTCCGCTCCCCTCTCGCCAAAATGCCGCTGCAGGGGAGCGCCCCGCCTCCGCTCTTGGCGGTGCAGGAGGGAGCGCTCCGCCTCCGCTTTCGGCTGTGCACGGGCGCGCCCAGCCTCCGCTCTCGGCCATGCGAGGGGCGCTTCGCCTCCTCTTTCGGCAGGGCCGGGGAGTGCCTCGGTTTCGTTCCCCGCCGGCCGCCGCGGGGCCATGCCTTCGAGCTCGACCCGGCGAGGCGGGTTAGCGTGGTCGTGGCGCGTCCCGATCGGAGCTTCCAGCCGGCCGCATCATCGCCGGCGCGGTCGCGGCGCCGCGCCGCCCGCCGTACTCAGCGCCTCTACCGTGCTTCGCTCCGACCGCGGCTCTCGACCCTCTTGATGCGATTTTGCGGTGCTGTACGATTCACCCATGAACGAATCTGTTCGGCGATCGAGGGCCCACCCTGGGGGCCGGTACCGGCGAGAACCAGAACGATGTTGGCCGAGGGGGGACGCGACCCCTTGCGGTTACCTTCCGTGCCGTCGAATGCGCGGCGGTGTCCCGATGGCTGTAGCGGACGCAGCAGCTCTTTTCTTTTGCTCTGATGTTTCATAGATGAATTGTCGATTTATCAACGATTGACACGTGAACAAGTTACGCCGCTTCCGCGGCGCAACGGTGCGTGGCCGACCCACGCGAAGGGCGCCGCGAGGAGCGGCGCGGCACAAGGGATGATGAGGAGGCAATCATGGAACCGCTGTATCCTTCCGCCTGGACACCCGACGTCGTGATGTCGAGCATGGGACTGTTGGTCGCGCGGCTCGTTCTCGGTCTCGCGATGGCGGCGCACGGCGCACAGAAGCTCTTCGGGTGGTTCGGTGGTCTCGGGCTCGCGCGCACGGCCGGCTTCCTCGACGAGGTCGGGTTCCGGCCCGGACGGTTGTTCGCTACCGTCGCCGCATTCGCCGAGGTCTTCAGCGGGGTGCTCATGGCGCTGGGGCTGCTCGGCCCCGTCGGGCCGGCGCTCATGATCTCGGTGATGATCGTCGCCATGGGCGCCGTCCACTGGTCGAACGGGTTCTTTGCCATGAACGACGGCGTGGAGGTGCCGGTGCTCTACGCGGTGGGCGCAACGGCTCTCGCTCTGACCGGCCCGGGCATCTTCTCGGTCGACGCGGTGTTCGGGCTGGAATGGCTGTGGGTGCCGCGGATCGCGTGGGCTACCCTGGCGGTCGGAGTCGTGGGCGGTGTCGCGAATCTCGCGATCCGTCGCCGGCCGGTACGGCAGCTCGCGGCTGAGCAGTGAGCCCATGTTTTTCACCGGCCGGACCCTCGAAGGAGAGGCAAACGCCGAGATGGCCCGCTGCAGTGGACGGAGGGTGTCGCCGTGGGTAAGGGGCGACCGCTCGCCGACATCGAGATCGTCGCCGGCATTCTCGAGGGAGCGGTCCGCCACGGTGCGAGGCGTGTTGCGAGCCGGGAACGCCCGGAACGGAGGTCGAGCGGGGGCCTATCGCAACCGTTGACAGTGCCGAGGGCGTGGCGCATCATTCACTTATGAACGATATCCGGAAGAACGACGGGGGGCGTCGGCTCCTCAGGCAGTTGCTCCACGCCGCGGGAGAGATCGAGAACCGGCTCGAGCGGGCGGTGGAGGAGACCGGGCTCTCGCTCGCGAAGCTGGGCGTCCTGGAGGCTCTGGCCGCGAAGGGAGGCTCGCTCCCGCTCGGGCGGCTGGCGGACCAACTCGCCTGTGTGCGGTCGAACGTGACGCAGCTCGTCGACCGACTGGAGGCGGATGGGCTGGTATGCCGCGAACCCGATCCCGAGGACCGGCGGATCACGCTGGCGGTGATCACGGCCGAGGGGCGGAGGCGTTACGAGGAAGCTATCCGCGCGCGAGAGGAGGCCGAGCGGAAGGTCATGGGGAGCCTGTCGGCCGAGCGACGCGAGCAGCTCGCGGCGTTGCTCCACGAGATCGGCGCCGGGATCGCCTGATCGTCGGCGAGGAACGTGAGCACGGCCTCGAGGAACCGCGTGCGTCCTCGTTCCGGTCGGTCGAGGTGTACGTAATGGGTGGCCTCGGGGATCACCACGACTTCGACCCTCGGCGCGTGCACCAGCTGCTCCTGGAGGCGTCGGCGATCCTCGGGCCGCGACCAGAAATCCCGCTCTGAGGCGATGATCAGGGTCGCCGCCCGAATCGCCGAAGCATCCCAGAGCTGCCGCCCGGTAGCCAGGTAGTAGCTCTCCTCCATTGCTCCACTCGGAGCCCGGAAGCTCGGCGGCGTACGCGAGAAGCTCGTCGGGTCGCTCCGGAGCGCGAGGTCTCCGTATGCATCCCTGATCTGGGGATCCCGCCAGCTCGCCTTGTCCTCCACGGGGATGCTCTCGTCCCACGATGTGAACAACGATTCGCGGGTGCCCAGGCGGTACGCCCCGAAGGCGGCGAAGTTGAAGCGGCCCGGGCGAGCGGGATCCTCCAGCCCCGACCCGTGACCGAGCCGGTCGTGTTCCGAGCTCCCTGCGTAGAGCGTGTTGTAGAGGATCAGGTGGCTCACGCGATCGGGGTGGAGGCTCGCGTAGTAGCCGAGCCAGTGACCGCCGGTCGCCCAACCGAGGAGCGCGACCCGCTCGACGCCTCGGCGACGGCGGACCCACTCCACGACGGCCGCGACGTCGCGGACGACTTCCGCGGAGCGGACCAGCGGCGCGTTCCTATCGGGCGGCTCGGACATCTCCGGTGGTCGCGTCGACCCGCCGTACCCGCGGGCGTCCATGAGGTAGACCGCGTGCCCGGCTCGAGCCAGGTCCTCGGCAAGGGATCCATGCCGGACCGGCAGGTCGAAGGAGGGGACGCTCGGCACCCGTGCGCCGTGCAGGAGGATGATGGGTGGGCGCGTCGGATCGCTTGCGCCTTCGACCGTGACCTCGCGCACGAAGAGCTCGATCCCGGGGTCGCCCGGGACGAGGAAGTCCTCGCGGTGCACCTGCGCTTCGCTGTCGCCCGCATGGAGCGCGATCGCCGCCAGGCCGAGCGCGATCCGGAGGAGGATCGGCCGTGTCGTGCAACCGCAGGGTCGTCCCATTCGTCACTCGCCTTTCGGAGGTCGGTCGTCGTCGGTTCGCCGTGGGCGTTCGCCTGCCGGCCTGCCTGCCTGCCTGCCTGCCTGCCTGCCGGCCGGCCGGCCGTAAGGGCCCGTCGTAGATCTCGCTTCCCGTGAGGGCGGGGCAGGTGTCGATCGCTGCGCCGTCCACGTCGCGTGGCACCCGGCGCGAACGGGCTTCGGCGCACCACCGCACGAGCGGGGCGCGGCGCCCGTCCCAATCTGCATCAACGTATCCCCGTCCGGAATGGTCGTCACCGGCGGCCTCGCCTTGCTGCGACCCGCCCCACCTCCTCCGTCGCTCCCCGTGCGTGCGCCAGGGTCGACCCCGCTCGTCCCGCCCGCATCTTGACAGCCCCGCCACGGTTCCGCGATCGTTGTCGTACCCGCCGGCGGCGCCCCGTGGCCGGGGCGCCGGACCGGGCCGGGCCTACTCACCCGCCGTTCAGAGGTCGGCATGCGGATGATCCCGATCGGAGTTCACCCCACTGGAACCGACGGGATCGGAGTGCATCCGCATGTCATCCACGACTCGAGCGAGCGACGGGCGCATCGTCGCGGAGCGGCTGGCGTACGCGCTGGCTGACGGCCGCGCGCTCTTCCACGATCTCACCCTTTCCTTCGGCCGGGAGCGCACCGGCCTGATCGGGCCGAACGGGTCCGGCAAGACCACGCTCGTCCGCCTGCTGGCGGGGGAGCTCGAGCCGTCGTCCGGCACGGTGCATCGCGCCTGCGCGGTGGCGGTGCTGCCCCAGGAGTTCCGGCCTCCGCCGGAGGCGCCTCTCGCCGTCGTCCTAGGGATCGACGAGCGGTTGGCGGCGCTCCGTCGTATGGAGGCGGGCGAGGCGACCGTCGCCGATGTCGAGACGGTGGGCGACGACTGGGACCTCCCGGAGCGGGCCGCCGCGGTGCTGGCGCGCTTCGGGCTGGCGCACCTCCCGCTGGATCGCCCGGTGGGGGCGGTGAGCGGGGGCGAGGCGACCCGCGTCGCCCTCGCCGGCCTCGCGCTCGGTCGCCCGGACTTCCTCCTCCTGGACGAGCCGACGAACCACCTCGACGCCGCGAGCCGCGAGGCGCTCTACGCCTTCGTCGAGGAGTGGACCGGGGGGCTCCTCTGCGTGAGCCACGACCGGGCTCTGCTCCGTCGGATGGACCGGATCGTCGAGCTCTCGTCGCTGGGGGTGAGGGTCTACGGCGGGAATTACGACGTCTACCGGGCTCGCCGCGATGCCGATGACGCGGCCATCGAGCGCGAGCTGGAGAGCGCCCGTGCCGAGCTGCGTCGCGCTGAACGGAAAGCGCGCGAGGTGCGGGAGCGGCAGGCCCGGCGCGAGGCGCGGGGGCGAAGGGAGCGGGCGAACGCGAACATGCCGAAGATCCTGCTGAACGCCCGGATGTCGCAGGCGCGGGCGACGGGCGCGCGGGTGCGCGCGATCACGGAGCGCGAGGTCGAGGAGCGCCGGGAGCGCGTCGCGGCGGCGCGCCGGCGGGTGGAGGAGCGGGAGCGGCCGCGGTTCGAACTCCCCTCCGCCGGCCTCCCCGCGGGGCGCACCGTCCTCGAGATGGAGAAGGTGACCATCCGCTTCCCCGGGGCCGATCGGCCCGTCCTGGACGCCGTTTCGCTCAGGATCGTCGGGCCCGAGCGCGTCGCCGTCGTCGGGCCGAACGGGAGCGGGAAGTCGACGCTGCTGCAGGTGGCGGTGGGCCGCCTCTCACCGGACTCCGGAACGGTGCGCAGGGTGCCGGACGAGGAGACGGCGTTCCTCGACCAGCGGGGCGTGGCGCTGGACCCGACGCGTTCCGTCCTCGAGAACTTCGTCGCCTACCACCCGACAATGGAGCCGATGGCGGCGAGGTACGCGCTGGCGCGATTCCTCTTCTCGGACGAGGCCGCGCTCCAGACGGTGGGGACGTTGAGCGGCGGTCAGCGGCTCCGCGCCTCCCTCGCCTGCGTCCTGGGCGGCGAGCGCCCGCCGTCGCTGCTGGTTCTCGACGAACCGACGAACCACCTCGACCTCGACGCGCTGGATGCGCTCGAGAGCGCGCTCCGCGCCTACGATGGCGCGCTTCTCGTGGTCAGCCACGACGCCGAGTTCCTCGAGGCGATCGGCGTAGAGCGACGGATCGCGCTGGGATAGGTCCTCCGGGATCACGGTTGGTTCGGGATCGTGAGGACGATCGTCTCGCCGGGGAAGACGGAGATCTCGTCGCTGATCGGCGTCCTCCGGCTGCCGACGGGGTCGGCCAGGAAGCGGAGCGGGGTGCCGGACCCGACGATGTCGCGCGGGAGGGTGAAGATCGTCGACGAGCTGGCGGAGACGGTGCCGAGGCGGACGCGGTGCGAGCCGCGGAGCACGTAGACGGTCATGTCGTACCAGCTCTGGTTCTCGACGCGCAGCAGCGTTTCGCCGCGCATGGCGGGGCCCTCGCCGCGGCGCCGCCCGGCGCAGGCGCCGAGGGCGATGAGCAGGACGAGGACGCCCAGGGCCGGGATCGGCCTCGGGACCGCACGAAGGAAGCGCATTTCCACCTCGCTCTCGGGTGATGGCCGGCGCCGGTGCCGCACGGCGTCGGCGTGGGTCGGCGGATGCCGTGGATCCGGTCCGATGTCGTCGCCGATCCGGCCCGGTGTTCCTTTCCCGCAATCCTAACACTCCGGGCCCGTGGATGCACAACGCGCGAGGGGCCCCGGTCGTGGACGTGAGGGTCGCGCCGAGGGCGCGGCCCGTGGCGCGGGTGGCCCGGAGCCGCGATCGCGCGGCATCCGCGGATGTCGAGCGGGTGCTCCGCGGTCGGCCGCGACCTCCGGGCACGCGATCTGCGCCGGCGCAAGCGGGGGCGCGACGGCGGGGCGCGCCCCCGGACCCGGCGCCCGGCGTTGCCGCGGGCGGCGGGCGGTGTCGCGCAACCCGGCGCGGCCGGTCGCAGGACCCCCGCCGGCAGGCAGGGCAGGACGCATGCGCATCTTCAGTCTTCGTGGCCTCCGGAGCTTCTTCAGGCCGGGTGAGCCGGTGCCGGCGGGGAGCGATTCGGCGGGCGTCGGCGCCACGACCCGGCCCGGACGATCCAGGGCGAGGCCTGGCGCCGCCCGGCGCGGCGAGCGCGCCGCCGCCGCACTCGAGGCCGCGGCCGACCCGGATCCTCGCCCCTCGGCGGACGCGGGGCTACACGGCCTCGCCCGGTCGACCGACCTCTGGTTCGCGGCGGAGCTCTCCGTCCTGGAACGTCACGCCTGCGACCAGGCCGCCGCCTGGGCGGCCGCCGGGTTGCCGCGGCCCGACGTCGCCGACGAGGCGCTCTCCATCGAGATCGCCCTCGAGAAGCGGTGCGCCGAGCTCTTCCGCCGCTGGGCCGAACGGGTCCGCAACGCCGTCGACGACGCGGTCCACGACGCGCTCGGCAGGGCCGGCAACGAGCTGATCGCCTTCCGCAGCCACCTGGCCGAGCTGCGGCGCACGCTGCGGGAGACCGCGCTGGCGGAGCGGGAGCTGGAGCGGGTCCGCAGCGAGCGCCCCGGGGGCGAGGTCACCTTCGGCTTTCCGCGGCTCCTCCCCCCCGCGTGGTTCTGGACGATGATCGTGCTCCTCATGATCGTCGACCTCGTCGCGAACATCCCGATCTTCCACGAGCTCGTCCCGCACGAAGCCAACGAGGAGCTCCTCTGGCAGGAGCTCACGGCACGATCGGAGCGTTACGGTCTCTGGGCGGGGGCGTACCGGGTGGCGGCCCGTCTCCTCTTCGCGCCGGACATCACGCTCCTCGCCTTGGGCGTCGTCGCGTTCCTGGTCTTCTCGGCGCACGTCACGGGGGAGGCGCTGCGGCAGCGGATCGCGTTGCGGGAGGAGGATTCGCCCGTCGCGCGGATCGGGATCCGCTCGCACCGTCGGCAGTGGGCGCTCCCCGCGGTCGGCGGCGCCGTCGCCGCGGCGATGGTGATCACATTCCTCTTCGTCTCGCGGATCATCGTCGCGGAGGCGGCGAGGGATCGTTACGACGACGCGGTGGCGCAGGTCACCCGGCTCGAGGGGGATCTCGCCCGCGCGCGTGCCGCCGCCGACCTCGACGCGATCACCGAGGTCGAGACGGCGCTCCCCACCGCCCGCGCGGTCCTGGCCGACCGGGAGCGTAAGCTCGAGTACGCGACGGGGATCGCCGCGATGAACCGTCCGATCCTGATCCTGAACCTCGTCCTCGCGCTGGCGGCGGCGCTGGCGTCGTACCTGGCGAAGGAGACGCGGATCACCGACGGCCGCCGCGAGGACCCGGGGGAGCGGGCGATCGTCGAGCGGATCGCCTCGCTCCGGGTCCGCGCCCGGCACGAGCGGGACGCGATCCGCGCCGCGGGGGAGCGGGCGGCGGCGTCGCTCGCCCGGGCGCAGCGTCTCCTCGACGCCCGGCCGCTTCGCGGGTGGGAGGCGAAGGCGGAGCGGCTGCGGGGCGTGATCCCTCTCTTCCGTGCGGAGAACGCGCGGCTGCGCGGCGTCGACCCCGCGAACATCGCCGCGTTCCGGCGCGAGCCGACGACGCCGTTCCCCACGATCGACCCCGAGATGCCGTTCCCGGTCCCGGACGACCTGCCCCGTCGCGCCGCCGAGCTGGAGCGACTCGAGGCCGAGCTCGCCGCCCTCGACGTGCCGGCGGCGGAGGCCGGGGAGAGGGAGGCGGCGTGAGGTCGGGGGTGGGCGGGGGGCGGTGGGTCGGCCGGTCGGGGCTGTGCCCCGGCGGGCGGCGCCCGGCAACAGGCATCGCTGGCGGGCTGGATGCGCCTTGCACCCGCGCCCGGCGCCCGCGCGTCGGCGCATGGCTGTCGGTGCACGCGGCGGTGCTTGTCGGGATCCTCGGCCTCGCGGCCGCCGGCTGCGGCTCCGGGCCGGGGGGGGAGGGGGCGGGAGGGGCGGCGGAGGGCGCCGCCGGGAGTCGCCGAGGCGACGTCGCCTCCGAGACCGCCGGCGCTCGGCAGGTCATCGTCCTCCTCGACCTCTCGGCGAGCCAGACCCCCGCGATGCTCGCCGAGGCCCGGCGATTCCTCGACGAGCTGGTCGACCGCCTCTCCTTCGGCGACCGCATCGTGCTCCTCGAGGTGCACCGCTCGGGGGTCCGCGACAGCGTCCGCCGGTGGCAGGACACGCTGCCCCGCCTCCCCGACCCCGGCTACGTCTCGTCCCGCGACCGGGCCCGGCTCCAGGGCGCTCGCGACGCGGCCCGCTCCGTCGCCCGCGTCTTCTTCGACTCCGCCCGCGCCGGGAAGGCGCTGCACACCGACCTCTTCGCCACGCTGCACATCGCCGCCGAGTACGCACGGGACAGCGGCGGGAGGGAGACGATCCTCGTCCTCCTCTCCGACATGCTCCAGTCCGCCCGCGGGATCGAGATGGAGGGGCTGCGCCGCATGCCCCCGCCCGGCTGGCTCGAACACCAGCGCGAGGCAGGGCTGCTCCCCGAGCTCGATGGCGCCTGCGTCGTCGTCGTCGGGGCCGACGCGACGACCGCCGACGGCGCCGCCGTCCGCGACTTCTGGCTCGACTACTTCGGCGCCGCCGGCGCCCACCTCGGCCGCGAGGACTACCGCCTCCTGGCGCCGGCGGTAGGGGAGCTGGGGTGCCGGTGAGGTGGGGGGCCGCTAGATCGGCTCGTCCGTGATCACGACATCCGCCGCCCCCACCGCCGACGCCGGAACGGTCACCCGGATGAGCCCGCGGAAGTCGCCGGGGGCGTAGCCGGTGGCCTGGTCGTTGGGGTAGCGTTCCGCGAGGACCTGCCGGACCGCGGGGTCGAGGGACTCGCGTGGGCCGTGGCACTGGGTGCAGAACTCCGCGACGACGATCGGCTTGTAGTAGCGCCACCCCTCGGCGGTGCGCTGGAGGTGGTAGGCGGGGAGGGGGCGGCCGGCGTCGAGCTCGGCGTGGAAGTACGCGAGCGCCTCCCGCTCCAGCGAGTCCGGCGCGTTCGCCGGGTTGCGGATCCGCATCGAGGTGCGCTTGAGCGCCAGCCCCCCGGCCAGGGTGTCCTGCACCGCCGCGGTGATCGGCAGCGCGCGCTCCGAGCAGAATCGGATCGCGTAGGCGGTCCCGCTGTCGCGAACCGCCGCCTGCACCCGCGACATGAGCGAGCGGGAGAGCGCCATCGCCGCCGAGTCGCCGACCGCCACGATCTCGGCCTCGGCCACGGTGTCGGCGGGAGCGGAGGGCGCCCGCGTCGCATCGCGGTCGGGCGGCCGCTCCTCGATCCGGCAACCGACGGCCGCCGCCGCGACCATCAGCGCCGGCACGGCCCACGTCCATCGCATCGCCAGCTCCGCGGTTCTGGGTATGCGGGTGTCTCGGCGTCGGAGCCCCGGTGAGCGCCCCGGGCCGGCGCCCGGCGCCGCATCCCCGATGCGTCGGGACGCGACCACCGGCCGCCCGACCAAGATAAGATGGCCCGATGATGTCGGCGAGACGGCGGATCGGCGGACCGATCGGTCAGGGGAAGACATCCCTCACCCGGAGATTCAGCCCCCGGACCACCTCCTCGCCGTCCAGCTCCTCATCCTCGGCGAGCGTCCGGGGCGGGCGGTCCGGGCGATGCACCGTGATCGTCCGGGAGCGGGGCTCGACCACCCAGATGACGCGGCTCCCCGCGGCCAGGAAGTCGGCGACCTTCTCCCGGATCTCGAGCGGGGTGTTCGATGGCGAGACGATCTCCACCGCCAGGTCGGGGGCGCCGGGGAAGAAGCCGCGGGGGAGGCCCGCCTCCGGGATGCGCTCGCGGGCGACGAACGCGACATCGGGCGCCCGCACCGTCGGCGGATCTCGGAAGAGGATGAACCCGGTCTCGGCCGCGAAGACCTCGCCCAGCCCCGCCTCCCGGGCGCACGCCCAGATCCTCGCGGCGAGGCCCGCGCCGATGCTCCCGTGCTCCGACCCCGCCGGCGGCTCGCGGACCACGCGGCCCCGCACGAGGTCGGCGCGGTAGGGACCGTCCTCGGAGAGTCGCTCGAACGCTTCGATCGTCAGTCGGGTGCCGCCGTCGCAGGCGGTGGGGCGCCGGTCCATGGAGCCTCCGGGGCGGGGGATCGATCGCGCCACGCGAGCCGTTCGCCCCGAAGATACGCGCCCCCGCCGCCGGATTCCATGTCAGATCGGGTCAGTTGGCCCCGCCCGACCCCCGGTCGTGAAGTCCCGCCTCTCCTCAATGGCCTTCGCCGGGGAGCTCGATGAAGCGCGAAGCCGGCACCCCCCGGAGAACCTCCTCGAGCTGCGACGGAGTCAGCGTGCCGGAGAGCTCCTCGCCGTTCGCCTGCCCGAGCGTGCCGTGCACTGCCTCCGAGCTCAGCACGTACCACGAGCCGGTCGCCGCATCGATGACCACGGGAAGCAGCCCGACGAGGACGTCGAGCACCACGTACGTCGCCCCGACCCTCTTCGTGATCGACGCCGTGACCTCCTCGTGCCCCTCCTTCCGGAAGACGACGACGTAGTCCTTGTTCTTCGGCAGCTCGATGACCGCCGGCGTCGTCCCCCGCCTCACTCCGTCGATCCAGATCTCGGCTCCTTCGGGGGAGGAAGTGAAGGAGACCTTCGCCGGACCGGAGTTGAAGAGGGCGCCGCACCCGGCGACCCCGAGGACCATCGCCACTGCCGCCAACATGCCAACTCCCCTGCGCATACGCCCTCCTTCATCAGAGGTTCATCCCGGCCCGGCCGGGGTGTGGTTCCGCCCTCCCGCACCGGTAAGCCGTGGTCACGCATCCCGCGACGCCGCGAGGTCCCGTTCGGGGACGGGGATGCAGATGGGGACGCGCACCGATGAGTTCACGCCGGGTCGGTGCCGGCTCCCGTGCGGGCGCCTTCCGTAACGAACGCCGGAAGCCTGCCGGATGCGACAGGGGCGGCCCGGCGCTTACGCCGGAACCGCCCCGATCTCGGAGGTGCAGTGGCCGCAGCGCGTCGCCGCGACGGGGATCTTGTAGCGGCAGTAGGGGCACTCCTTCTCGGAGGGGGGCGGCGGCGCCTCCTCCGCGTTCTTCCGCGTCACCGTCTCGATCAGACGGTTGTACGCCCGTACCAGGAGGAAGACCGCGAAGGCGACGATCAGGAAGCTGATCACGTTGTTGAGGAAGAGGCCGTAGTTGATCGTCGCCGCGCCCGCCGCCTTCGCGTCCGCCAGGGACGCGAACTCCCCGCCCGAGAGATTGATGAAGAGGTTCGAGAAGTCGACCCCGCCGGTCAACCGCCCGATCGGCGGCATGATGATGTCGTCGACGAGGGATTTCACCACCGTGGTGAACGCGGCGCCGATGATGATGCCGACCGCCATGTCGAGAACGTTGCCGCGGGCGATGAACTTCCGGAACTCGTTCCACATGGTGCCGCTCCTGTCGGGGAGATGGGGTCTAAGATGTCATGGATACCGGCGGTCGGGGCGGGCGGTTCCCACAGCTTCGGACCCCTCGTCGGACCAGGCTCCGTTGGGCAACGGTCGCGCCGGCGCGGCTGTAGTCCCCCGCCCACTGCGCCCGGCGCGCCTCGTCGCCGACAGTCGATGAGGTCGCGTGGGTCCCTGCACGCGTGCCCGCCCGTGATGACGTTTCCGTTCGAGCCCGCCGCCGAGATCCCGCCCGGGGTGGCGGCGGGCACCGGCAGGGCGCTAGAGTGTGGAGGGCGTAGCGGCCGGATCCCGGGATCCGGCCGAGGATCGGGATCGGGGGCAGGACCCGGCCCATCCCGTCGAACCACGACGGATTCCCCACGGGGAGGACGGTACCGGGCCGCGCCGGCGGCCCGTTGGAGAGGAATCGATGAGCAAGGCGATCATCGTCGGCGCCGGGCTCGGCGGCCTCGCCGTCGCCCGCGGGCTCCTGGCCCGCGGGTGGGACGTCGTCGTCTACGAACGGGCCGAGGCGTTCCAACCCGTGGGCGCCGGGATCACCCTCGCGCCCAACGCGGTGCGGGCGCTGGATTGGCTGGGCGTCGGCGACGAGCTCCGCGAGAAGTCCTCCGCCCACGGCGCGCTCGGGATCCGCACCCCTTCCGGCCGGTGGCTGCTCCGCACCCCGGTCGAGGCGCTCGAGGCCCTCTTCGGCGTCCCCTCCTTCGCGCTGCACCGCGCGACGCTGCACGAGATCCTCGCCCGCGGCATCCCCGAGGCGGCGATCCGCACCGGGCACCGTGTCTCCGCCGTCCGCGACGGCGCCCGCCCCGGCATCGCCTTCGACGGCCCCGACGGCCCGGGCGAGGACGAGGCGGAGCTGGTCGTGGCGGCGGACGGGATCGACAGCCGCGTCCGCGCCATGCTCTTCCCCGACCACCCCGCGCCCGCCTACGCCGGCTACATCGCCTGGCGCGGCCTCGTCGCGGCTGAGGATGCGCCGGCCGGTTGCCGCGACTTCGGCGCGACCGAGACGTGGGGGCGCGGGATGCGCTTCGGCATCGTCCCCCTCGGCGACGGCCAGGTCTACTGGTTCGCCGTCCTCACCGCGCCCGCCGGCTCGCATCGCGGGGACACGCTGGACGATCTCCTCACGCTCTTCGGCGGCTGGCACGACCCGATCCCCGCGCTCCTCCGCGCGACGCGCCCCGAGTCGCTCCTGCTCCACGACATCCGCTACCTGGCGACGCCGCTCCCCAGCTTCCATCGCGGCCGCGTCGTCCTCCTCGGCGATGCCGCGCACGCGATGACGCCCGACCTGGGCCAGGGCGGGTGTCAGGCGCTGGAGGACGCGGTGGCGTTGTGCGCCGCGCTCGGGCGCGTAGGCGACGTCGCGCCCCCGCCGGCCCGCTCGCGCGACGTGCCGGCCAAGGGAGAGCTCCCGGCAGCGCTCGCGGATACACCGGCGGCGGCCGTGTTGCCCGAAACGTTCGCGGACGTCCCGACCGCGCTCGCCGCCTACGACCGCGCGCGCATCGCCAGGACCCGCCAGATCGTGCGCGCTTCCGCCCGGATGGGGCGCGTGGCGCAGGCCCGGAACCCCGTGGCCGTGGCCGCGCGCAACGCGCTCATGGCGCTCGTCCCGGCTTCGGCGATGCTGCGCGGGAGTGCGGGAGTGTTGGGGTGGACGCCGCCGGAAGCCAGGGGGGAAGCGGTCGGCACCGCGTAAGATACGGCGGACGCGGCCGGTACCGCGCAAAGCCCGGCGGACGCGGCCGGCCCCGCCTGAGGCACGGCGGGGACCGGGATGATCAGGCGAACGCTCCTGCCACCCGGCGAGCCGCCCGCCGGCGACGCTCCGTGGCCGGCAGGCCGGCCGTCGGCTGATCGCGTAGCGCCTCGGATCGCCCCCGCCGGCGCCGAACGGAGCGCAGCCGCTGAAGGCGTGGTCCGTGCCTCGACACAGAACGCGCCCGCATTCCGCAACCCCGCATTCAAGCCCCACCGCGCGCGCAACTCCCTGCAGGCCTCCACCCCCGTAGGGCAACTCCCCTCATCATCGATTAAGGCGGTTCCCCCACAGAAAGATCCGTGATTCCGCCGACAGACGATCCGGCGTACGGCCAATAACTTGCCGGAGGGTGAGGCCCCGATGCGGGTGCCCGCCCCCGGCCCTCACGGGCCGGACCGCACAGACATCGTCCAGGAGGAGGCGAAGGCCATGGCGGATCTACTGAAGGGGAAGGTCGCGCTCGTCACCGGTGGCGGCTCGGGGATCGGAAAGGCGACGTCGATCATCTTCGCCCGCGAGGGCGCGAAGGTCATGGTCGCCGACGTGAACGACGAGGCCGCCGAGCGGACGAAGGCGGAGATCATCGCGCGGGGAGGCGAGGCCGCGGCGATTCGGGTGGACGTCTCCAACGAGGCCGATGCCGAGGCGATGGTCGAGGCGACGGTCGAGGCCTTCGGCGGCCTCCACGTCGCCTTCAACAACGCCGGGATCGAAGGGCTCATCGCGCCCACGCACGAGTACCCGGTCAGGGATTGGCAGCGCATCATCGACATCAACCTGACGGGCGTCTGGCTCGGGATGCGCTACCAGATCGCGTGGATGCGCGAGCATGGCGGCGGCGCCATCGTCAACAACGCCTCGATCCTGGGCCTCGTCGGCTTCGAGAACACGCCCGGCTACACCGCCGCCAAGCATGGCGTGATCGGGCTCACGAAGACGGCGGCGCTGGAGAACGCCAAGCACGGCATCCGCGTCAACGCCGTCTGTCCCGGCTTCATCGAGACGCCCCTCGTCATGGAGCGTGGGGTCGAGGCCGGCCGCCATCCGGAGGTGTACGAAGAGCTCAAGCGCCTCCACCCGATGGGGCGTCTCGGGCAGCCGGAGGAGATCGGCGAAGCCGTCGTCTGGCTCGCCTCCAGCGCCGCCTCGTTCGTGACCGGCCACGCCCTCGCCGTCGACGGCGGGTACCTGGCGCGGTAGGCGAGACCCCGACCCCGCGCCGTCTAGCCCACCCCCGCCGCCGCGAGCGCGTCGAGGAGCCGCCCGGCGTCGCGGTAGCTGTCGCGTCCCAGGCGCAGGTGGAAGCGCGGCCCCGAGACGGCGGCGGTGAGGAGCGCGAGGACGTCGCGGGCGACGGCGCGGTCGACGAGGAGCCAGGGGCTCTGGCGGATCAGCCGGGCGAGGGCGTCTGCGGCGGGGAGCGGGGTGGCGACGGTCGGGCGGTCGGCCTCGACCCGCGGGAAGAGGATGCCGGCCAGCCGCGCGCCGCGGCGCCATGGGCCCGGGCCGAACGACTCCGGGTCCACGGTGACGCGCGCGCCGGTCGACTCGCCGGCGTGATAGCCGCGGTCGAGGTGGAAGGCGCGCGGCCACCCTTCGACCGCGACGGCACCGTCGTCCGCGCGGCCGAGGACGACGGTGTCGTCGGAGACCCAGCCCCACCCGGCCCGGATCAGGTTGACCGTCGTCGTCGTCTTGCCGGCGAAGGCGTCCCCGACGAGGAGCCAGGCCCGCCCGTCCGGCGCGACGACGGCCGCGGCGTGCAGGAGCGCGCGCCGCATGCGGTTGAGGAGGAGCGCCGAGGTCAGGGTGAGGGCGGAGAAGACGGCGGCGTTCCTGGGTTCGAGCGGCGTCGCGATGGGGCGCGCGGCGTCGGGCGTGAGCGCGAGCGTCGCCTTGAGGTTCGCGAAGTCGATGGTTCCTCCGACCGAGCCGTCTCGTGCGCGAAGCGTGATGGCTTCCATCCCGTGGACCCACCCTTCCAGGGGGTCGAGGGCCATGTTCGGCGGCGTCTCCGGCCGCGCGGCGACGACGTCGCTCAGATAGACCTCGATCGAAGCGCGCGCCCGCCCCCGGTCGGCGGACCCGGCCGGGAGGCGCGGGAGCCAGTAGCGGACCTGCGCCTCGGTGGCGACGTCGGCGGTGAGGCGGAGCGTGCCGTCCTCGAGGAGTGCGCGATCGAGGGCGGCGGCCGCGCCGCTCGCCGGTCCGCCCGCGCCTGTCACCGGTCCACCCGCGCCTCGAGGACCCGGTACCCCGCATCCGCCGCGGGCTCGTCCGGCGTCCCGTCGATCCACGCGTGCGCGACGACCTCGCCCGTCTCGGGATCCCGCCGGGTGCCGATCCGCACGATCGCGTCCCCGCCGATCCAGCGGATCGCCAGACACGCGGCGACGGCGCGGTAGAGGCAGGTGTCCCGCCCCGGCGAGAAGGGGAGGCGGGAGAGGATGCGGACGCCGCGGCGCGCCCAGCGCGCCGCGGCACGTGCGTCGGATGCGTCCGGCCGGCTGTCGACCGGGGCGAGAAGCCGCTTCAGGCGACGCCCCTCCAGGTGCCACGGCGCGACGAGCGCCGCGACGGCGCCCACGAACACCGGCCGCGGCGAGATCACGAGGCGGCGACGGCGGTCACGAGCCCGCGTGCCTCGAGCTCGCCCAGGAGCCGGACGACCTCGGCGCCGGCCACCTCCGGCGTCACGTCGAAGCGCTCGCAAAGCCAATCGGTCAATCCGCGCCGGTCGCCGACGCCCGCCTCGAGCGCGGCCCACACCTCCGCCGCCGTCTCGTTCAGCCGGAAGTAGCGCTTGGTGCCCAGGTGCAGCAGCACCGCTTCACCCTCCAACTGGGCGGCGATGGTGTCGGTGGAGGGAGAGTACGTGGGTTCAGAAGACATGGCGTTCGCTCCTTCTCCCGATCCTGCCGTGCGCCGTCACTCGCCCCGCGTCCCCGCGACGCCGACGGGCGTCAGGCGGTCGGTGGTCGTGCCGTCGCGCTCCCTCACGAAGACGACGGGGTCGCCCGCGACGGTTGGGTCGTAGTCTGCCGCGGCGTGCGTGGTCAGCCGCTCGAGGTCGCGGCCGTCCGGCGCCGCGTGGTACAGGTCGCGGTTCCCGTCCACGACCATGTCGAATAGGATCATGGGCGGCACGGCGACGTCGATGTCGACCGTGCTGGCCGCGTCCCCCGCCTCCGCCGTGACGCGGACCCGCCCCGCCCACGAGATCTCGAGGTCGACCGGCGGGTCTTCCGGTGGGTCGCTCGGCGGCAGGGTGGGAGGATCCCCGCAAACCGCTCCGAGGGCAGACGCGACGAACAGTGCGGCGACGCCGGCGAGGCGGATCGCCGCGGCGCACCGCGCGTTCGCGCCGGCGCCGCGCCGGCGCGGTCCAGCCGAGGACGATCCGCTCGATCATGCGATCGTGTGCTCGCACTGCCGGTCCCCGAATGCCACGGGCGCGGGAGCGACGTTTCGCCATCCGCTCTACCGCGACCGCAGCTTCACCCGCGCGAGTTGCACGATCAGCCCCTCGCACCCGATCCCCAGCACCGCCTCCCGCTGGCGGGTCGCGCGCTCCCGGTCGAGCGCCGCCGAGTGCGCAGCCGGGTTGCGCAGCTCGACGAGGGGGGCCAGCTGGTAGGGGAGCTGGCCGAGCAACCAGTTCCCGTCGGCGCCGGAGAACGCCGCGCGCACGGCCTTCTGCATGAGGTCGTCGCGCTCGAGGAGGTGGCGGATCGCACCGAGCGTGAGGTGGGAGGCGACGTCGCCCAGGTCCACGAGCCGGCCGTCGACCCGCGTCTCCCGCTCCCGCGGCGGTCTCGACCGCAGCACGCGCCGCGTGGCGCCGAAGAGGATCGCGTTCAGCTCCGTCTCGACCGCCTTCGCGACTTCGATCGCCGGCCCCGAGAAGTCGAACGCCGGGTCCTCACGCCGGGCGCGGTAGTCCGCCTCGGCCGTGGCGAGGAAGCTGCGCGTGGCCGGCTCGAGCACGGCCCACAGCTCCGGGCCGACCAGGTTGTCCCGGAGCTCGCGCGCCATCCGCTCGGTCTCCGACCGGTTCTCCGAGTCGCGCTCCACCCAGAGCCGCCCGCCGAGGAGGGTCGACGTGTCCCGGAACCAGCCGACCTCCTCGTCTCGGGTCAGGACGAGGGGCAGGTTCGTCATCCCGCCGTAGAGCGAGACCGGGCGGTCGTGGTAGTGCACGTTGCGGAGCCGTCGCAGCTCCTCGATCACCGCCAGCGTGTCGTCGGCGACGATGCGCCGGAGGTCCAGCAACCGGAACCACACGTCCACCCGCTGCTCGCGGTAGTACGCCGGCATGTGGCCCGCCTCGCCCTCCCACTCGCGCAGGATGTCGTCATCCGTGACCTCGTCCAGCAGCCCGACGTAGAGCGAGCGGTAGTCGGTGAGGTAGAGGTGGGTCTCGACGCCGTCGTCGATCTGCTGCTGCAGCGCGAGCACGTCGGCGAGGTGAGGCAGGTCGTCCTGGCGGTTCGGCGACCGGATCCGCGCCCACCAGACGTAGACGTCGTCGTCTTCCGCCTCCCCCTTCCGCCGCCGCTCCGCCCAATGGAGGAGGACGCGCACGTGGGCGTCCAGCGGATCGTTGGCGTACGACGGATTCCAGACGGCGAGGAGGTGGCGAGGCCGGCTCACCAGACCACCTCCTGGCCGTCGTGCGTGAAGAAGAGGACGCGCTCCTTCACGGGCTCGCCGGTCAGGCGCTCCCAGCAGGCCGCGTAGAGGTCGACCTGTCGGCGGTAGAGGGCCAGGCGTTCCTCCCGATGGCCGGAGGCGCCGTCGGTCTTGAAGTCGCAGATCACCCAGGCGCCATCGCCCTCCCGGAACGCGAGGTCGACCACGCCTTCGACGACCTCGGTCCGCTCTCCGGCGCGCTCCTCCGCCAACCCGAGCGTCTCCGCGTCCCGCGGGTCGAAGGCGATGCAGAACGGCGCCTCGACCAGCCGCCGGTCCGCCCTCTGCGCGCGCCCCCAGACCGCGGAGCGGCCGAGCCGCTCGACGAGGGCGACGAGCTCCTCGAGCTCCGTCGGCTCGCCCCGGGCATCGACCGGCCGCTCGTTCTCGATCAGCGCCGCCCGGCACACCGCGCGCAGCGTCTCGCCCGTCACGCCCTGCGCCGCCGCCTCGATCGCCAGGTGCACCGCGGTGCCCCAGTCCGCGCCGCGGCCGGCCCCGTTCGCGCCCCGGTTTACCCCGTCCATGGACTCGACCCGGGCGCCGTGCGCCGCCTCGCGCGCCGCATCGGTGACGGCCTCGCTCCGATCCGCGCGCTCGATCAGGCCCCCGGCCTCGCCCCCGCCCTCGAGCCCGCCCGCATCCCCGAACACCGACCCGTGCTTTGCCCGCGCCGTCACCGCCGCGATCCGGTAGGTCGGACATGCGAGCCGGTCCCGTCGCTCGCGCAGCGCCTCGATCCGCCCGAGGATCGCCGCCGCCGGCTCGTCCAGCGTTTCCCGTTCCGGGCGCGGCGTCGCCGCGAGCACCAGCTCGGTCGCGACCGCCGGGTCCTCCAGCGCCTCGTGGAACATCCGCCAGCACGACGTGTCCTCCGTCTTGTCGCAGCGGGCGATGACGAGCTCTTCGGCCGCCCGCGTCGCCGCGACGTACAGCAGCCGCTCTCGCTCGGCGGCCAGGAACAGCGACTCCGCCGCCGCGTGCGCTTCCCAGTCCAACGGCCGGGCGACCACATCGCCGTGGCGCCGGGTCACGTCCCGGATCGGCACGTATCCGACGGCGTTCCCCTCCGCATCCCGCGTGATGCGGCGGCCCGGCGCGTGCTCCGTGCTCGCGGCCGGGTAGGCCAGGACGACGACGGGGGCCTCCAACCCCTTCGCCTTGTGTAGGTTCATCAGCCGCACCACGTCCTCCGCGCCCGGCGCGAGCGACACGTCGACCTCCTGCTCCAGCGCCTGCTCGAGCACCTCGATCGCGTCCGGCAGCGAGGTCGCGCCGTCCAGCCCGGCCACGCGCAGCGCGTCGAGTGCGTAGACCAGCGCGCCGGCCCGCGTCGCGCCCAGCTCGCCCGCCGCCGCGTAGGGGAGCACGCCGAGCCGTTCGACGATCCGCCCGACCGCTACATCCGCGGGGAGCGCGCGCGTCCATTCCCAGAACTCGCGCAGCACGCCCAGCGCCGCGTTCACCGGCCCGCCCGGCGCCCCGGCCGCGACCTCGCCCGTGCCGCCATCCGCTGCCCCGCCGCCGCCGATCCCTTTCGCCGCGCCGCCCAGGAACGCGAACCTTCCGCCGGCCGCCGCGTGCGCGTAGAGGCCCTCGAACGAGAGCCCGAAGAAGAGCCCGTGCAGCACCGCGAGGGTGAGGACGGGGTCGCCGGGGTCGGCGAGGGCGCGGAGGAGGAGGACCAGCTCGGCCAGCTCCTCCTCGACGCCGATCCCGGCGCCCGAGACCTGGACCGGGATGTTGCGCGCCTCGAGCGCACGGGCGTAGGTGGACAGCTCGCTCTTGGTCCAGGTCAGGATCATGAAGTCACCCGGCCGCCGCTCGCCGCGGTCGATCCGCTCCCGGATCCAGGAGGCCAGCGCCTCGCCGTCCGGCCCGGAGACCCGCGCCCCGGTGTAGCCCCCTTTCCCCTGCGCCGGTTCGATGCGGTACCAGAAGACCCCCTCCTGCTCGGCGCGCCCCGGCTTCACCGCGAGCGGCGCGAACGCGGCTTGGTGCTCCGTCGCCTGCGCCGGGAACGGGCCGTCGAACACGCGGTTCACGAGCGTCTCGATCGGCGTGCGGGAGCGGAAGTTCGCCGTCAGCGTCAGCACCGCGCCGAACTCCGCGAAGCGCGCCTTGACCTGGTTGTAGACCGTGATGTCCGCGCGCCGGAACCGGTAGATGCTCTGCTTCGGGTCGCCGACGACGAAGAGCGCACCGGGGCGCGGCGTCACGTGCGTCCAGCGGGCGTCCTCATCGTCCGAAGCGAGGAGGAAGAGGACCTCGGCCTGGACCGGGTCCGTGTCCTGGAACTCGTCGACCAGCAGCCAGCGGAACCGGCGGCCGAGATCCCGCCGCGCGTCGGGGTGCTCCCTCAGCAGCGCCGCGGCCCGGAGGAGCAGGTCGTGGAAGTTCAGCCGCCCGAGCCGGCGTCGTTCGGCGGCGTAGTGCCCGGCGGCCGCGCGGGCGAAGCGCAGCGCGATGCGGTAGCGGTGCGCGAGCCAGCGGTTCAGGAGGTTGCGTGCGGCGCCGCCCTCCGCCGTGAACGCCTCCCACCGCTCTCCGAGCGCCTTCGCGGCGGCCCTGACCTCCTTGTCGCCCCACTTGTACTGCGTGACCTTGCTGCTCCCGGTGACCGCCAGGTTCAGCGCGTCGAAGAAGTCGACCGTCCGCCGCCACCCCGGGAACCGGCGCGTGAAGTCGAGGCGCCGCACCTTGCGCTGGAGGTCGTCCCAGCCGCTCTCCGGCTCCTGGTCCGGGAGCAGGCGCAGCGAATCCGCGAGCAGCGCCTCCAGCGCCTCGCGAACCGGAGCGATCTCCGCGGGCCCCGGGCGGGGCACCGGCTCGGCCGGGAAGCGGACGTCCGGGTTGTTGCTCAGCTCCTCGAAGGCCCCGCGCAGCTGGGCGGGACGCAGCCCCACCGCGGCCAGTCGCTTCAGCAGCCGCGAGTCGCGGCCGGCCAGACGGTCGAGGAACCGGGTCCAGCTCTCCGTGCGCAGCCGGACCTCGTCGGGCCCGCTGACCTCCTCGAAGTTCGGCGCGACGCCCGCCTCCAGGGGCCGCTCGCGCAGGAGCCGGGCGCAGAAGCTGTGGATCGTCCCGATGAAGCACCGGTCGAGGGAGGCGAGCGCACGGGAGTAGCGCTCGCGCTCCTCGCCGTCGCCTTGGTTCAGCGCCTCCCGGTACTTCTTCTCCAGGTGCTCCTGGAACCGTTCCCGCAGCTCTGCTGCGGCCTTGCGGGTGAAGGTCACGGCGGCGATCTCGTCGACCTCGGCCCGCCCCGTCCGGATGAGCTCGGCCATGCGGCCGACCATCGCCGTCGTCTTGCCGGACCCCGCGCCCGCCTCGACGAGGAGGTTCGTTTCGAGGTCGGTCGCGATGCGGTCGCGGTTCGCCTGGTCCGGCGGCGTCCAGTCACGCATGCTGTTCTCGCAGGGTCCTGAGTCGCTCGTATTCCTGCACCCCGGTCTCGGCCGCGCCCTTCGCCCACGCCACGTCCGGGCACGTGGTCTTGCCCCAGGCGTCGGTCCGGGCGCGGCAGATCGCCTGGTAATCGCAGTATCCGCAGTCGGCGGCGTCGTCCGTCGGGAGGAAGTGCCCGGCGGCGGCGATCTCGAGGAGCATCTCGACGACCGCGGGCCCGTCGGCGATCGCCTCACGGCGGTAGACGACCCGCTCGTTCTGGCCGCGCACCGTCGGGAAGTGGTACTCCATCGCCTCGACCGTCTTGCCGAGCAGCCGCTCGACCGCGAGGGAGTAGAGGATGTGCTGGAGCCGCCGCCCGCCCTCGAACGGCCGGCTCGCCCGATACCGGCCCGGGCTCCCGGTCTTGTAGTCGACGATGCGCACCCCTCCGTCCGGCGTCCGGTCGATCCGGTCCACCCGCCCCGCGAGGCGGATTTCGCCGCCCGGCAGCGGCACGGACACCTCCCGGGTTCCGGACCCGAAATCCAGCTCCAGCCGGTCCCAATCCGGTCGTGTGCGCCGGATCATGTCGACGAAGGCCCGGACATCCGCCTCCAGCTCCGCCGTCCCGGCCGCCCGCACCGCGTCGTTCGGGGCCGGGCGGCGCAGGAGCGTGCGCTCAATCTCCTCCCTGAGGAGCCGCAGAGCCAGACCCTCGAACGCGTCGTCGTCGGGATCGATCCCGTCCCGCCGCGCCCCGTCGAGCGTCCGCTCGTAGACCGCGTGGAGCAGCGTGCCGCGGTCGAGGGCGTCGAGCCAGCGCTCCGGATCCCACTCGGGGTCCCGGACGGCTCGCACGCCGAGGACGTAGCGGATGAAGTAGCGCCGCGGGCAGGCGCCCAGCGCCTCGAGGCGGGACGGCGACAAGACCGCGCCCGGGCGCCGCGGGTTCAGCTCCGGGCGCGGCCGGATCTTGCCGTGGAATGACGTCGCCTCATCCCGCGCCTTCTCGGCGGCGGCGACGAGCCCGCGGTCCAGCCCCGGGTGCGCGGCCCGGACGACCGCGACCCCCGAGCGCAGCCCGCCCTCGGCAGTCGACAACGCGTCCAGCCAGACGTCGGCGGGCTCGACGTGCGCGCCGGCGCGCGGGACGGCGGAGACCAGCGGCCCGAGCCGCGCCCGCAGGTCCTCGTAGGTGAGCGACGGATCCCCCTCCCGAAGCCGCAGCGCCTGGAGCAGCTCCGGCGCCGGGGCGACGGCGCGCCCCTCCGCCGCGTCCCACGCGCTGTACGAGAGCGTGATCCGACCCCGGAGCCGCGCGAGCATCGCGGCGAGCCGGTGCCGCGCCGCCGCCGCCCGCTCCGCCGTGAGGGGGAGCGGCGCCGGCGACTCGCCCGCCTCGCGGTTCAGCCGCACGCGATCGCCGTCGGCGAGGAGCGGGTCGACGCCGCCCGCCGACACGCTCCCCGCGTCCAGCCCCACCACGAAGATGTGCGGCCGCCCCGAGAGGCCGCCGGTCGCGAGGTCGGAGAGGTGCAGGTGCCCGCCCGTCGGGGTCCACGGCACGAGCCGGTCGTCGACCGCCGAGGGCGCGACCCGCGTCTCGAGCCGGCTCCGGACGATCCCGACCGCCGCCCGCCCCGTCGTCTCCCGCGTGAGCGTGGCCCGCATCCGCTCGAGCCGCTGGAGCAACACCTTGCGCGCCGTGTTCTCGACCGCATCGCCTGTCGGCACCAGCGACAGGAACGCGAGCAGCCCCTTCGCGACCTCGGCCGGCGACGTCCGCGACTGGTCGGCGGCGGCGCGGTCGGCGAGCGCCGGCGTCGCGGCGACGATCCGCTCGAGCAACGCCCGGAGCGCCTCGAGCTCCCGCGACTCCCGGTCCCGCCGCTCGCGCGCCGCGTCCTCGTCGCCATCCTCGTCCGGCGGCGGCGCTTCCCGGAGCGCCGCGAGCGCCCGGTCCACCGCCGGCAGGTACCGATCCCGCCCCCAGCCGACGTGCAGCCGTCGCAACCGCCGCGCGAGCGCCGTCCCGCTCACCGCCTCCGCCCCGTCCGGCGCGGCCAGGTCGCCCGCTTCGAGCAGGCGGAGGAGAATTTCGGCCGGGTACCCCTCCTCGATCCAGCGGAGGTACGCCTCGGCCGCGCGCCCCACGCGTGTCCGGCGCGCGTCCTGGCCTGCCGCGTAGGTGACCGGGATCCCGAGCCGCCGCGCGAGCCCGTCCAGCGCCGCGCCGTAGACCTGCGGATCGGTCGCCACGATCTCGATCCGGTCCCAGGGGATCCTCGCCGCGACCGCCCGCCGCAGCACCTCCCGCAGCTCGTCCGTCGGCGTCGCCGCAGCGAAGAACTCGACCTCCGGCCCCGGCTCTCCCTCCGGCGGCGCGTGCAGGCGGGAGAGCGGGCCCGTGGCGGGCCCACCGCCTGAGTGGACACCGGTCCCGACGGCGGCCTCGCCCGCAGGCCCGCCGCCAGGCCCCGCCGCCTCGGCACCCCCGCTCCAAAGGATCCCCGGCGGGTCGTCCAGCCCGATCACCGCATCCGTGGGGAGGAGCCGCGCGCCGCCCCGCTCGACGAGGAGCCGCACCAGCCGCCCCGCGACGCCCCCCAGCGGGTGCCCCGGGAGGAGGTACAGCGCCGCCTCCGGCAGAGCGACCCGCCCCTCGCGCAGCGCCTCGACCGCCGCCGCGAGGACCGCCGGCCCGTCCATCAGCCGGCGGGCGGAGAGGTGCGCCTCCACCTCCTCCAGCACCGCCGCGAGCGCCGCCATCTTCCCATCGCCCGGCCGCGAGGCGCGGCGCACCGTCGCCGCGTCGATCCCCGCCTCCCGCAGCGCCTCGAGGCTGCGCCGGATCGCGTCGCGGAACCCCGCGCCCGCCTCCGTCGCGAACGGGCCCGCCTCCCCGCGCGCGGCCACCGCATCGATCGCCTCGTCCACCAGCGCGTGGACGTCGAACTCGTCCGTCGCGCGCCACCCCTCGCGGGCCGCATCCAGCGCGACGACCTCGTGGGCGAGCTGCCGCAGCGACGTCACCTCCCACCCCACCCACGGCACCCCCGCGAGCGCCAGCGAGTGGAGCAGCTCCCGCCCCTCCGCGGGCCGCGGGCAGACGAGCATCTTGCGGCCGACCGGGTCCTCCCTCGTGACCCGCGCCAGCTCGACCAGGAGGCGAGGATGGGTGTGCGTGTCGAGTATCATGGAAGCTCAGAGCCGTGCCCCGACCGGCGTCTCCGCCGGGCGCCACAGCCGGTCGGCCGCGGCGCCCGGCGCTACAGGTCGCCGAGCATACGGACCGGCAGGGGCGGTTCGCAAGACATTCGGCATCGGACGCATGGGACCGATGACCGGGATCGCGCCGGCCCCCGGGGGGCGCCGCGGCGCGGTGGCCGAAGGTTAGGGGGAGGGTGTGACAATCGGCGGGAGCTGCCGGGCCAAGGGAAAGCGCCCCCGACGCCAGTACGGCGCCGAGGGCGTGACGAGCGCGCAGGTTCGGTTCGGCCGGGGCCGACCCGCCCGATCCCGATCAGGTCGACGGCGACTTTGGCAGGAAATAGATGCGGAAGAGCACCCCCGTCGTGAACGCCCCGCGTCGCCCTCGCCTCTACGCCTCCCGCCCCAGCACCCGCTCCGCCGCCCGGGCGACCTCGAGGCGCAACTCCGCCGGTTCGATCACCTCCGCCTCCGCGCCGTGCTGGAGGACGTGCCGCACGAGCCAGTGCACGTCGGCGACGCGCAGCCGCACCGCCACGCTCCCGTCCGGCAGCTCCTCGACCGGCCCGCGCTCCCGGACCCAGCGCGCGATCCGCGGCGAGTAGCGGACGACCGCCTCGACCTCCTCGCCCGCACGGTAAATCCTGCCCCCGTCGATGTAGTCGCTCGGATCGAAGTCGTCCGGCACCTCGAACGTCCCGTCGACCGCCTCGGCCGCCACGATCCGATCCAGCCGGAAGAGCCGCACCTCCTCCCGCTTCGTGCAGTGCGCGATCGCGTACCACGCGCCGTTCGCGTAGGCGAGGAGGTAGGGGCAGACGACGCGCTCGTCGGGCCGCGTCGTCCCCGACGCCAGGTACGTAATCCGACAGCGACGACGCTCCGCGGCCGCCTGGCGCAGCACCGCGCGCACCGGGCTGTCGCCGGGCGTGCCGTCGTCGACCGCGAACCGCCTCAGCAGCTCCTCGGGAGGCGAGGATGCGACGGCGCCTTCCAGCCGCCGCGCGAAGGCGAGAAGCTCCTCCCGCCGCGCGTCCGACCCGGCCGCGCCCGCCGCGAGCGCCCGGAACCCGAGTCCCAGCGCCAGCGCCTCGAGCGGCGAGAGCCGGACCGGGCGACGGAACTGGCCTCTCGACCAGACCTTCACCCGGTCGCCCTCGAACCATAAGTCGAACGCGTCGACGCTCCCCCCCGGGTGGTGGTACGCCCGCGCCAGCACCTCCTCAATGTCCCGCGCCACCTGCGACGGCTCGACGCCGAGCGCCTCCGCCAGCTCTGCCAGCGAGCGCCCCGCCTTCCCGCTCGCCGCCGCGACGATGTAGAGGATCCGCTCGAGCTGCTCCCCGGCCGTCGTCCGCGTCGCCCCCATCACTCCACCTCCCCGCCGTGCCGCGCCAACACCTCGCGGGCCATCGCGTGCAACTCCGCCCTCAGCTCCGCCGGCGACACCACCTCCGCCTCGCCCTCGAGACTCAGCAGCCATCGCAGGAACGGGTTCACCTGCTGCACGTCGAAGGCGTGCACCGCCGACCCGTCCGGCCGCTCCTCGACCCGCTCGCCGTACCCGTTCCGCTCCGCCCACAGCGACCGCGGGAAGCGGAACAGCACCTCCGCCCGGAGCGGCTCCTCGTCGCCCAGCTCCCACGCCTCCCTGTGCAGGTAGTCGTCGAGCCGGAAATCCGACGGGATCTCGTAGTCGGGCGTGTGCGGCGCCTTGCGGTTCGCCTCGACCCGCTCCATCCGCCCCACCCGGAAGACCCGGATCGCGTCCCGACCCACGTCGTGACCGACCATGTACCAGTGGCCTCGCTGGAACATCACCCCGTACGGCCGCACCTCCCGCTCCGTCGCCTCGCCCCGGTAGATCCCGTGGTAGCGGAACCGCACCACCTTGCGCGCAAGGAGCGCGTCCGAGAGCGGCCGCAGTCGCTCGAGCACCTCCTCCGCACCCGGCCGGTCCACGTACAGCTCCGGCGCCGCCGCGAGCGCGTCGGCGTCCAGGTCGAACGCCAGCTTGCGAAACGCCGAGCGCGCCTCCCGCGCGAACGGGAACGCCGGGAGCTGCGAGGCGACGTGGAGCGCGTCCGCCGCCGCGTGCGCCTCATCCTCCGTCAGCTCCACCTCCTCCAGCGCATACGGCTTCCGCTCCCCCGACGGCGACGCCTGGTGCACCAGACGCAGGTACGGGAGGTAGAAGTCCCGCTGGCTCAGCCGGTACCCTTCGATCTCCTCCCGGCCGTAGTTGACACGGTATCGCACCGTCTCGATCGGGATGCCGAGCGCCCGCAGCTCGTCCTTGTCCCGCTCGAAGGTGCGACGCGCCGTCGCCCGCGCGGTCTCGTCCTCCGTGTGCCACTTCTCCGCATACGCGGGGACGTTCTCCATGACGTCCTCGACCGCGACCGGGATCCTCCGGCCGACGAGGTAGGAGATGAGGTCGAGCCAGCGCTGGAGCTTGGTGATCGGTTCGGGCATGGCGGTGGCCCTGCGTGTTGCGTTGGGGGTGCGCGCGGGCGGTCGGGCGGACCCGGCGCGGAGGGCGCTCGGGGCGTGGCCGGCACGGGGAGCGTGGCAGCGGTGCGACGGACCGCCCAGAACGCTCGCCCTGTCTACGTCTCGTCGGCTACGCCCAGATCGCGCCGCGCCCGCCGGGGGCTCCCTCGGCTACCCACCGGAGCGGCCCGCGCGCGTCCAAGATACGCGGGGGAGGCGACGGTGGCCACGGCCTTCGGTCCGACGGACGCCTCAAGTCGGCGACGGGGCGCTCGGCGCTGAACGCGCCGAGCGCCCCGTCGAGAGGCAGGATGGCCCCACGTGGCCATGGAGCCACTCGGCACTCACTTCAGGTCCGGGCCCAGGGTCCGCACCACGTTGCCGTTCGCATCCAGGAACTCGATGACCGCCGCGCCGTCTTCCTCCACCCTGAGACGGAGGCGAACCTTGCCGCTGCCGTCTCGGAGAGCGATCGCGGCTTGCCCGGTGGAGGTACGGCCGATGAACATACGCGGAGCGCCGAAGACGCCGCTCCACTCGAGTTCGGCGCGGGTCCGCTCGATGCCCTGGATGGACGCGGGCCCCATCTCCGTCTAGCCCCAACCCCGCCCCCTCACTATTATCTCGCCTGTCGACGGCCACGCGGCTCTGGATCCTCCGCCGCGCTCCCCGCCGCCGGCCCGGGAGCACGATCCATCGCTTCGGACAGTCCCCTCGGCCATTGTCAGTGGGCCGACGTAGGTTAGTCGTTCTCGCGCCGGAATCGGGAGGGCGGGTCTCCGCTTCGATACGCTAAGACGAAACCGGAAGCGATGGTTCTTGAAGATCGCCACCCTGGGAGTCAGCTCCTGTACTGCCGAAGGACAGGTTGGAGCTTGTCCAAGCTTAGTTAGGTGGGCGGATCAGGCACAGACGATCGACGCCGAGTCGCACCTCCACCTCTCCTTGTTTGCATCAGCGCGTCCTGGAGCACGATGATGACAATTCGTGAGCGCCTCGAACGCAGCAGGCGTGAACTCCTCGATCTGACTACGCGGAGCCGACTGCTTCATACCCCGAGGGGCACGAGGGTGCGGACAGTCGAAGTGGTGGACGAACTGTCGGACCAGGTGTTCCGCATGCTGGTGCAGGAAGGCAAGGCCATGAGCTTCCTCCCGCGCCCCGAGCCGGAGCCAGGGACGGATATAGAAGAGCGCGAGGATTGGCTGCACCTGTTGCAGCCTGAGGATGATATCACCGATGAAGCGGGTATCGCCCGGCGCCATACCGATACGCGGCTCCAAACCAGACTGACTTCCGCGTCCCTTCAGCACCGTTTGCTCCAGATGTATTACGACGCCCGGGGTTTCGAGGAGGAACAGGGGGTCAACATCCTGTACATCGCACTCGGCTTCCTGAAGTGGTTCGAGGCGGAATCATCGGACAAGCCCAGATACGCCCCTTTGATCCTGGTGCCGGTTACGCTAACTCGCGAAAGCGCCCGGTCCCGCTTCCGGATCACGTACTCAGGAGACGAGATCTCTACGAATCTCTCCCTTCAGGCCAAACTGGCAACCGACTTCGAGCCGCTACGGTTGCCCGACTTGCCCGATGCCGAAGACCTATCGCCGTCCGAGTACTACGACGCAGTAGAGTCTGCGATTGCCGGTCAACCCCGGTGGGAGGTGCTCCGGAACGACATCGTCCTCGGGTTCTTTTCGTTCGCGAAGTTCTTGATGTACCGCGACCTGGATCCAGACGCCTGGCCGGACCGTCACAAGATCGAAGAGCATCCTCTCGTTGTAGGATTGCTCGGCGATGGCTTTCGAAGCGAAATTCCAGCCTTTCCCCCGGACGCGAACCTCGATGCAATCCTTGATCCTGCCGACTCCGTTCATGTAGTCGATGCGGACAGCTCGCAGGCCTTAGCTATCGAGGAGGTTCGGCGTGGCCGGAATCTCGTGATCCAGGGACCGCCCGGCACGGGCAAATCACAAACCATTGTCAACCTGATTGCCGCGGCCGTGCGTGACGAGAGAAAGGTCCTCTTTATGGCAGAGAAGATGGCTGCCTTGGAGGTCGTCAAGCGTCGCCTCGATGAGATCGGGCTTGGCACCATGTGCCTGGAGCTGCATAGTCACAAAGCCCAGAAGCGAACCGTCCTCGAGGACCTTAGACGCACGCTCTCGCTGGGTCGTGTGCGGGAGGTGGCCGCAACCGAGGTGATCGAGCGGCTGCGGAAACGGCGCGATGAGCTGAATGAGTATGTGAGTTCGATACATACTCCGCTCGATCCGTCCGGGTTCACCCCATACAGGATCCTCGGACATCTCATCCGACTCGCAGCAAGGGGTATCCAGCCTCAGGATTATCGTTTCGACGATTGTAGAAACTGGACGCAGGAGCAACTCCGGGAACGGGAGGATCGCCTCGACCAACTTGCGGAGCACATCCGTGAGATGGGCACACCGGCACTCCACCCATGGCGCGGTACAGGACTCAGTGTCGCGCTGCCCCAGGATGCAATCCGCATCCAGGCTCAGGCGAAGGGCATCCACACTCAGTTGGAAGCCTGGGACCAGGAAGTAGCGGACCTTGCTAGGCGCTTGGGTACGGGCGCGGCCACATGGGGGGATGCCCGACGCGCCGCCAACCTTGGATTGGCAGTCGCCGCGGCCCCGGCCGGCATGGATCGCCGAAGCCTCGCAGCAGCGGTTTGGGAAGATCGGCGCGAGGACATCTCCGCTTTGATCAGGGCCGGCCAGAAGTACTCGGCCGCACGTGCGGCCCTCGCCGATGTGCTCATCCCTCAAGCCTGGAATGAGGACCTGAGCTGGGTACGCCGTAGCCTGAATGCGTCGGGTCGATCTCTGTTCCGTTGGTTGGATGCAGATTATCGCAGAGCCAGGAAGACGTTCCGAGGCCTATTGGTCGGTCGAGCACCGAAAGGCATTGAGGCGCAAATCAAGATCCTCGATACACTTGCGGAGGGACAAAGGGCTGTGCGGCGCGTCACTGAGCTTGCCGATGTAGGCCAAGCAGCGTTTGGCACGGCCTGGAAGGACGCGGATTCGAACTGGGAGCTACTCGCCGCAATCGACAGCTGGGAATCCGACTGCCGCGTCTCGGACTTGCTGGAAGACTTCCGCCGGCTGGTCGCTGCGATAGAAGACGTCAGTGGCCTCGGCGAACAGGCCGAACGCGTGCGTGATCTTGGGGAAGCGGTCCGACAGCAGCTCAGTCTCCTGTTCAGTACGCTTCAACTGGATCTAAAGGAAGCATTTGGGCAGCCCAATCTCGAGGAAATCGACATTGCGGCCACCCTCGATCGCCTTGCCGCCTGGGCCGCCAATCCCGCGCGGCTCCAGCAGTGGATCACGTACCGTATCCATGCCAGCGAGGCCAGATCGAAGGATCTGGGCGAAATCGTCGATCGCTTGTACGATGGCCGGATCGACCCTGGCAGCGCCGTAGCCACGTTGAGATATGTCTATTTCGAAGAACTGATGCGCGTCGTGTTCGCACAGTTCCCGATGGTGGCCAAGTTCAACGGCACGGCGCACGCAAAGATCATCGATGAGTTCCGCAACTTGGATGCGGAACGTATCCGCCTCGCTCGCGAGGAGGTCGCTGCAGTTCACCGGGCCGGCATACCCACCGGTACTGGGGATATAGGAGAGCTCGGTGTCCTTCGGCGTGAGATCCAAAAGCAGCGGAGGCATCTCCCCCTACGGCAATTGCTCAAGCAGGCGGGTAGGGCGATTCAGGCGGTCAAGCCGGTATTCATGATGTCGCCGATGTCGGTCGCGCAGTACCTGGAACCCGGCGCCCTGGAGTTCGACCTCCTCCTGATCGATGAAGCGAGCCAGGTCCAACCAGTGGATGCGTTGGGCGCTATCGCCCGATGCAAGCAGCTCGTGGTCGTAGGGGACGACCGCCAGCTTCCGCCAACCCGCTTCTTTCAGAAGGTTCTGGGCGAAGACGTTCAAGAGTACGAAGACACCTTCAGCGCCGGCGATCTTGAGAGCATCCTCGGACTTTGCGCAGCCCAGGGCCTGCGAGACCGGATGCTCCGTTGGCACTACCGGAGCCGGCATCCATCGCTCATCGCGCTATCGAACAAATTGTTCTACGGGAACCAACTTTACGTCGTCCCCAGTCCGGACCACCCGCCGGACATCGGCTTGCATTTTCATCGTATTCCCGGCGTCTACGATCGTGGCGGCACCGCAAAGAACAAGGTGGAAGCCCGAGCGGTCGCGGAAGCCGTGATTGAGCACGCACGCCAATCTCCGAATCTTAGCCTCGGGGTGGGCACCTTCTCGGTCAGTCAGCGGGACGCGATTCTCGACGAGCTGGAACTGCTGCGCCGTGAGCACCCCGATGTGGAGCCATTCTTCGCGGGATCCGGTCCCGAGCCGTTCTTCGTCAAGAATCTCGAGTCGATCCAAGGCGACGAACGCGACGTCATCTTCATCTCTGTAGGTTATGGAAGAGACGATAGCGGCTACATGGCCATGGGCTTCGGACCGCTGTCAATGGATGGTGGTGAGCGACGCCTCAACGTGCTGATCACCCGGGCGCGGCAGCGTTGCGAGGTGTTCTCCTCGATCGGAGCCGAAGACATCGATCTCGACCGCGCCCGTAGCAAGGGCGTGGCGGCGCTCAAGGCCTTCCTGCAGTTTGCGGAGACCGGCCAGCTCGACGTGGCCCAGCCTACCGGCACGGACCCTGACTCACCGTTCGAGGAGGAGGTCGCGGAAGCATTGCGCGGCTTCGGGTACGAGGTCGACCACGAAGTTGGCGTTGCGGGCTTCCGTATCGACCTGGCCGTCCGAGACCCCAAGCGGCCTGGGCGGTACATCATCGGGATCGAGTGTGACGGCGCAAGCTATCATTCATCCCGATCTGCTCGTGACCGCGACCGCCTTCGGCAGAAGGTGCTCGAGGACCGCGGCTGGATTATCCACCGGATTTGGAGCACCGACTGGTATCACCAGCCGGATGAGCAGATCCGGAAGACGATTGAGGCCATTGAACGCGCGAAGACGGCGGCTCCACAACCACCCGAGTTTGCCCCTAACCCGCCCGCCCCTGCGCCCTCATCCTCACTTGCCGCGGCGGTTGATCCTGAGGGCGATTGCGAGGGCGAAGCGGCACCAGCACCCGGTAGCGATCCGTATGTCGAAGCTGACTTCGAGGTGGTACTTCGCCTGGAGCCACATCTGGCGGGGGTGGAGAAGCTCGCGGAGATCGTGACGAAGATCGTCGCAATCGAAAGGGTCATTCATCGCGAAGAGGTTGGACGGCGTCTCGCCACGGTCTGCGGGAAAGACCGCGCTGGCAGCCGCATCCAAGATGCGGCATGGAAAGCCCTCCAACTAGCGGCGAGCCGTGGGTGGATCACTCGAGATGGCGAATTCTACTCCGCCGAACCCCTTTCGGAGCTGCGGCCGCGAGACCGTTCACGAGTTCGGTCATCCAAGCTTCGCGACCCCGACATGCTTCCCCCGGTCGAGATTCGCACCGGGATCAGGATGACGACGGCCGCCCACGTCGGAGTCACGCCGGACGAAGCCATCGTGGAGGTGGTTCGGCTATTCGGCTTCCAGCGAACCGGTGCTGAGCTCAAAGCGCGAATGGAGAGGGAGTTGAGGCAGATGCTCGCCGACGGCGAGCTGGTGCTGAGGGATGGGCGGTTGTACTTGGCGTGAGGTGTCTCACCGACCGCGTGGGTGACCCCATGGACCCATGTTGCGCAAGTCAGGTAAAGCGCGCCTGCCGGCGGAGCGGTTGAAGCCAGTATTTCGACCTTGTGCACAGTGAACTTTCGTCCGCGGCCGAACGATAGTGGCTACGCCGATGCAGCGACTTGGACTATGCGCGGGTGTACAACCGCGATCGTCACCACGGTGAGCCAAGACCGGGGGGATGGATCCACGGGCTTCCTTCTCCATGCAGAGCTGACTGCGGGCACAGATGCCATTGCGTTCTACCGCCTCACGCTCGCATAGCGCATCAATACCACTCCCGGTCCCGTCGCCCATGCGACGGGGGCGCACGATAGCGGCTTGTGGAGGCACGATCGACTTGGAAGTGCCAAGCGAGGTGGCTTGATCGACGAGTCTGGAGATTGGAAATACGTACGTCGCGAAAAAATACACCACTCCTGACTCACCCCTACACGAACTTCTCTAACCTCGGCCCGGGCTTCGAGATCGGGCACAGCTATTTCGTCCCTGATGCGCGCGCGGACGAGGTGCTGGACCGCAGGTGGTACGAAGCCGTGATCCGCGCCGAGATCGAGCCGCTGCTGCGAGAATACTGGTTTGACCAGCCGCAGCGCGTCGCGGAGGCCGTCGAGCGCCTGCTCGCATGAGCATCCCGATCCGCAACGTCTACTACATGCTCTGCTACGCCTGGGAGCACTGGGCGGAGGGCGAGACGGTGTCGGTCGACGACGTCGACTTCGACTTCGACCGCACCCAGGACCTCCTCGCCCACATCCTGGCCGAGGGCACGGCGCGGCTGCTGAAGCGCGGGCTCGACCGCGGCTACATCCCCATCGCCGACGATGTGCCGGGCATCCGCGGCAAGCTCGACTTCGCCACCACATCCAAACGGGCGCTGCTCGCCCGCGCGCAGACGCATTGCAGCTGCGCCACGATGTGGTGCACAATCGCATCCTCAAGGCCACGCTCGATCGGCTGCTTCGCCTCGATGAGTTGGACGACGACGTGCGCGGCCGCGTCGCCCGCGTGCACCGCCGGCTCGACGCGGTGTCCGAGGTCCTGATCACGCGCAAGGACTTCCGCAGCGTCCAGCTCCACCGCAACAACCGGTTCTACGACTTCCTGCTGCGTCTCTGCCTGCTGATCCACGACCAGCTCATCCCCGACCCCGAGGCGGGAACCGGCCGCACCCGCTTCCGCGACTTCCGCGACGACGAGGCGAGGATGTGGGAGATCTTCGAGCAGTTCGTGCACAACTTCTTCCGTCGCGAGCAGCAGGAGTTCCACGTACGAGCGCAGCGCGTCGTCGCCTGGCATTGCGTGCACGCCGAGCCCGACCACCTCGCCCGGTTGCCGGAGATGAGGCCGGACCTGGTGCTCGAGGGCGCCGACCGGTGCATCGTCCTGGACACGAAGTTCTACAAGGAAGCGCTGAAGGGCAGGGGCGCGGTGGCCAAGATCAACTCCGGACACTTGTATCAACTCTTCACGTACGTCCACAACCGCGCAGCCGCGCACGGCAACCAGCCCGCGCACGAGGGCATGCTCCTATACCCGGTCGTCCGAGACACCTTCGGGTTCGACTACCGGATCGCCGGGTTCCGTTTTCAGGTACGGTCGATCGACCTGGGGCAGGAGTGGCGGAAGATCCACGAGGATATGCTGGCGCTGCTGAATTGAACGCGCCTCGCTCTTTCGCGGAACGTCGAGTCGAGTAGATTGCGCTGCGATCGGACATCGATCTCTTTTCCAGCAATCCGGCAACGACGCCCATGCCCGCTCTCCCCGCCGACCTGGACCAGCGCGTGCGCCTCGCGGCGTTCCGCTTTCTGGAGGCGCAGACCCAGGTGCACGGGGATGTCCTGCCGCACTCGGTGCTCGCGGAGGGGTTCGTGTTCGAGGGGCGGCGCGTCCCGCTCATCGCGCCCCAGGGCATCTTCCGGCCCGCCGTGCTACCGGACATGCCGATCAGCATCACAACCGCGCCGCCCAAGCAAGGCGAACCGCCGCCGTACGACGACCGGCTCCGCCCGGATGGGCTGCTCTCCTACCGCTACCGCGGCACCGATCCGCAGCACCCTGATAACGTCGGCTTGCGGCTCGCACTGCAGCGCCGCGCGCCGCTGGTCTACCACTATGGCATCGTGCCCGGGCGCTACCTCTCGATCTGGCCGGTCTACATCGTCGGGGACGACCCCGTGCGTCTCACGTTCACCGTCGGCGTCGACGATGCGCGGCTGGCGGCCGACACGCTGCCGGAATGGGGCGACGAGGTGCGTCGCAGCTACGTCGCGCGCGTGACGCTCCAGCGGCTGCACCAGCACTCGTTCCGCGAACGCGTGTTGCGTGCGTACCGCGAACAGTGCGCCGTCTGCCGGCTGCGCCACGCGGAGTTGCTCGAGGCCGCGCACATCCTGCCAGACCGGCATCCGCTGGGCGAGCCGACGGTGCGCAACGGCCTCGCGCTCTGCAAGCTGCACCATGCGGCTTTCGATCGGCACATCCTGGGCGTGACGCCGGACCTCGTCATCGAGATCCGCCGTGACATCCTCGAGGAGGTAGACGGGCCGATGCTGCGGCATGGGCTCCAGCAAATGCACGGCTCGCGCTTGCGCGTGCCGCGGCAGGAAGAGCTGCGGCCTCGGCGCGAGTTCCTCGAGGAGCGCTACGCGTTGTTCCGCAAGGCGGGTTGACGCGACGTCGCGTCCTGGCACCGACGATGCACACGGAGGGCGAGTCGCGGCGCGGGGCCACCGCGGGACGCGGGCGATCCCGCGGTGACTGCCGCTCGATGCTCCCTCAGCGGCCGCCCGCGTCGGCCATGCGTCGCCCGAAGAACTCCGCCTCGAGGAGCCACGTCGCGCCGCCGTCGGTGGAGCGCTCGCCGCGCCACGTGAAGGAGTCGGGCGTGATGTCGACGAACGACCAGCGGATCGGCGAGCCGTCCGCGTACCGACCTTCCTGCACGATCTCGTCGCCCACGCGCCGGCCGACCAGGTGTACCTCCGTGCCGTTCACGGGGTTGATCCAGATGACCTTCCACGCACCGGCCGCCGCGTCGTACACGCGGATCGAGCTCCCGTAGCGGTTGCCCTTTGGCGGTGGGGTCGAGCTGTCGCGGAGCGAGCGAGCGGGGACGATGAACACATCCTGCACCGCGCGTCCCTCGAGGACCCAAGCGAAGTGCCACTCGCCGGCGGCCTCGCGGGGAGCGGCGTCCGGCGGGTAATCGACGACGCGCATCTCCCAGCTCCCGACGAGCCATCCGTAGACGTTGGCGTCGTCGCCGAGCTCCGGTGCGGGGCCGGACGCGTAGAGTGCCTCCACGAAACCATCGGCCGGTGCCGTGGTCGCGGTCCGCGCGGGCGCATTCGATGTGGACAGCGCCGAAGGTTGTGCCGTCATCCGTTATCGCCTCCAGGAAGGGGTGGGGGGCCGCACCTCTCGCGCCGGCTTGCCGCGCAGGCCTGCTGCGCCGGCCCGCCACGCCGGCGCGAGGGGCGCGGCCGTGCGTGCCTACCCGCGAACGTTAGCGGCAAGACGGCAGGCGCTCTATCAGAATCGTGCGCACTTCACGCGCTTGCGCGGCGCTCGCGCACCGGCGGAAGTGGGCGGGCGTCACGCCGACCATGCGGCCGAACGCGGCAGTGAAGTGGCTGTGCGAAGAGAAGCCCAGCTCGTGCGCGATGGTCGAGAGGCGTTGGCCCGTGTCGAGCAGCAGGTCGAGCGAGCGCGCGAGCCGTACGCGAAGGTGGTACTGGTGCACGGCGATGCCGATCTCGGCGTGGAACAGCCGCGCGAGGTGGTGGGGCGTCGTGTAGGCGAGCCGGGCGAGCTCGTGGAGCGTCCACTTGCGTGCGGGCGCGGCCAGCAGGGCCTCGCGTACGGCCGCCGCTTGCGACTGCCGCCGCGCGCGCGTGCCCGGCCGCGGGGTGCGGCGCGCGACGCCTCGCCTCGCGCCTGCGGCAACCGACGCGAGGAGCGCGAGGCCGACCTCGTCGACTTCGAGCCGCCCGGCGATGCCGCGCTCCAGACGCCGCCACAACAAGTGGCGCACGGCAAGGGCGGCGGGCGCGAGGCTCGCGTGCGGTCGAAGCGCCGTGTCCACCAGACTGTCCGCACCCGCCGTCGCGAGCACCTCGTGCAGCGCGTCCGGCGCGAACTCGAGCGTCAGGCACTCGTCGGGCGCGCCGGCGGGATGGCTGACGCGGTACGGCCGGCCGGCCGCGAAGAGCAGCGCCTGCGTCGGTTCCGCCATCACCTCGACGGTGCGCGAGAGGTGCTTGACGAAGACTCCGCGCACCGGCAGGACGACCCGATCCGCCTCGCCGTACTCGATCGCGCCCGCCGCCGTGCCCGAGGGGCGGCAGGCGACGTGGCGGACGGTCACGACGTCGCCACGGAAGAGCGTGCTCGCGGTCAGGGACATTCGGGGCCATTCGAACGGGTGTCCTTCTGGCCGGACGATGCGCCTGCGGCCGCCTTCACGGCCTGCGCACCGGCGCGGCGCTCCGCTGCCCCCGTAGGCCCCATCCGGTGCGCCGCGTACTGCCGGTCGCTCGGCGCGAGGGCGAAGGAGGCGAGGTCCTCGTCGGCGACCCAGGCGAGGGCGGCGTGCTCGAGGCATTCGGGCTCCCCCTCGATCTCGACCGGCACGAAGTCGATGATGAACTGCGAGCCGGGGTCAGCGATGGAGAAGGCGACGCCGCCTGTGGCGACGACCTCGACGCCGAGCTCCTCGCGCAGCTCACGCCGGAGCGCGTCGCCGCGGCTCTCGCCGGGCTCGACCTTCCCACCGGGGAACTCCCAGAGACCGCCATGACGCTTGTGGGCCGGGCGCTCGCAGAGGAGCACCCGGCCTTTTCGCTCGATCACGGCGGCGACGACGCGGATCGTCATGCAGTGCGGGGTCGGTGGAATGGACCGGGTCGGGGGTGGCCAGGCTACGCTACGTTGGGAGGGCGCGTTGCACAAGGCGGCGCGGTGCGGTGGGATTTACGTGAGGAGCTCCAGCGCGCCATCCCCACACCCCGACGATTGCAATTTCGACCGCCACTCCGCCAAGAAGCGGTCCAGTACTCGACATCGAACGGAACGATTTCGAGCGGCGAGTCGAGGATCGTCCTCACGACGGAGCGGCGGAGGGCCGCACCGTCCTTGGGGGGGCGAGCAGGGATCGAGGTGACGCACGGCTATCTACCTGCGAAAGATTCTCCGTATCGGCCCGGAGTGCTCGAGCCTCTCGAAGCGGGGCCCGGGCAAGTCGATCGGCGTGGCCAGGGCCCGGATCGGCGTGACGTGGGCCGGTAGGCCGTACTGCCACGCCGGGCGGAACGACGTGGACATCCGTAAAGAGCATTGGCGCCGCGACTCGCCCCGAACGTGACGGCCGGGCTCGGAGCCAAATCTCCTCTTCGGCGAGGAGGCCGGAGAAACCGGGTCCGTGGGCCGACGATCGGCAAGGAGCGTCGTCCTGATCGCGAACGAACGCCACCCCGCGTGCATTCCGGTTCGATATCGATACCGAGTCGTTGCACCCCACGATTCCCTTGTGCGAGTGGCACGGGATGCCTATGCTCGAAGCACTTGCTGTCCCACCGGGCATCCTGCCGGCCTCCCGGGATGGCGCCCCCGGCTTCGCTGTCAGACGGGTTCGTTAGAATCCAGTCGGCTCGGTCAGAGGGCCCAGTACCTCCGGGCTCTGCCGAGCCGTTCGGCCTGGAGTCCTCGGGTCGCGCAGTCGATTCATTGCGAGTCGTGTAGCGGATTGAGTCGATCCTCGACCGCGCCGCGTGTCGTGTGCCGGCGGCGGGAACGTGATCGCATCCGTGAGTGCCATGATCGATCTCGAACTTCGGATACTGGGAGAAGTCAACCGGATACGGGAGTCGAGAGGGCTTCGTCCGCTCGGGCGCGATGACGTGCTCGCGCGCGTCGCCCGATCTTACAGTCGGCTCATGGCCGAACAGGACTTCTTCTCCCACCGCGCTCCGGTTGCAGGGCTGGAGGACGTTGTGGAGCGGGTCAGGATCGAGGGCGGAGCGTTTGACGGACTGGGCGAAAACCTCGCCATGCGCCCGGCTGCAAGCTCCTCTGCCCGCGACTTCGTGGACGGATGGACGGCGAGCCCCGGGCACCGGCAGAACCTCCTCGCCCCGGACTGGGAAGTCAGTGGCGTCGGCGTGTACGCTGCCGGGAACGGCTACGTCTTTGCGACCCAGTTGTTTGGTATCCCTGCTGCGATCACGCTCCGGGACGTGCGGCTCGAGGCACGCCCGGACACGTGGTACGTCCTCCGCTTCGACGTGCGGATCGGCGTCGGGTACGCACTGGGCGCCTTTGTCCGGAACCGGTTCGTGTCGTCCGTCGATGCTGACCCGATGGGGCGCGCGGTGCTCGAGTGCGAGGTGCCCTCGGTGACGGGGCGGCATCATGTCGGCCTCGGCCGGCGCCGGGCCGGATCGCGGGATGACTGGATCGGCGTCTACGATGGGATCGCGGAGATCGGTAGGAATGGCGCGGGCGTGTGGCGGCCTGCGCCGATGCCTGACGGCGGCTGTGTCGTTCACGAAGACGGGCTGTATCGGGTCACCGGTTCTACACTGGAGCTCGCGCTGTCGGGGCAGGCGAGGAAGCACGGGATTCTCGTCGTAGACGGCACTCGCGTGTCCGAGTTCGCACCGGGCGCGTTCGAGACCCGGGCGAGCTTCCGCTCGGGTACGGGGCACCATACGGTCGACGTCGGACTTCCGGAGGACGATACGCGCTATCGCGTCGTGCGCCGCTACCGGGTGGACGCTGACCGGGGGGAGCTGCGTGAGGAATGAAGAGGCGCTTCGATCCATGATGAAACGCCCCTACGATCGTGATCGAGCTCGGACGATCCTGGCGCTCGCCCTGCTAGTCCCCATGGCGGCAGGTTGCAGAGCCGATCACACGGCCGCCCACGATCCTGCCACGGATCCTGTAGCCTCCGTGGAGTGCGGGATCAACGGTTTCCCCGCGCCCACGCTCTGCGCTCGGTCAGGGGTCGATTCGATCCTCGATCATGCGACGCATATCGTCATTCTCGACGAGAGCGAGTCCATGGTGAGGAATCGGGAGGGGCGGAATTACTGGATTCCCGCCATCGAGGCCATCCGGACACGGCGCCGGGATCTCCCTCCGACGGCGAGGATGGAGCTCTATCTTTTCGCGGGCCACGTGACGCATCGCGGGGAGGTGACGGAGGCGCTCGTCGACTCGCTGAGGCGGACTGCACCGAGGGGGCTTTACACCCATCTCGGACGTGCCGCCGAGGCGGCGGTGAACGAGACGGTGGCCCATCCCATCGACAGGCCCCTGTTCATCTCCTTCCTGACCGATGGGGAGCATGACCCCCCACCCGGCTCGCCTTACGATACGGGGTGCTCCGGCAGCGCCTGGAGAGAGCTTGTCGAGCGGAGCGCCAACGCCACCTCACAGCGTCCGGTCCTCGTCGATTTCGTGCGTATCGGTGACCGCGCGGCTGTAGGCTGCCTCCACGAGGTCTTCCCCGATGCCCGTGTCTGTAATGCCTCGAGCACCGACGACATCGCGCGCTGCGTCGCGTGGGGCGAGACGCAGATGGCGATCCGATACATCGAATGGCTATTTGCCAAGGACACGAGTGCCGTCGCAGGAACGATCCGGACCACCGGGACACTCGCGACCACCGGACGCTTGCCTGCCACCGTGGGCCTCCTCGCCGAGGGCGGACGGACCCTCGTCGACACCTGCTGGGATAGCGGCGCCCCTCTGCCGAAGGGGGGGACCCTTTCGGTGCGTGGCTGCCTGCCGGCCGGGTCGGTCGGGCCGGTTGCGCTCGATGGGGTCATCGTCAACGGTAGCGGCCGGTGGTACGACTGGTTCCTCCCCGCCGGCGTCCGCCCGACCCCGGTGGCGGGGAACATCGCTCTCGGGGCGACGTTCGAACCAAGCCAGGAACTTCTCGACATCGGGCTTCCGGCGAGACGCCCGAACGATGCGGTCGCGGTGGAGCTGCACCTCGCTGCCGGCGGTCGGGTTCGGCTGTGGGGTTACATCCTGATCGGAGTTATTCTCGAAAGTTGTGGATGGCGTGACTTGAGGGGAAGAAAAGAGGCGGCGTATCCTTCCGCGTGAACCCACACGCAAACACCCCGCTGGCGGCGGGGGGGAAGGAGACGCCACCCATGCTCAAGCTATCCATCGACCCCCCT